>Ga0080004_1127824_pt1 | contig 172536 bp, 160 predicted proteins | sample WasSprMetagenome_FD_69207 | JGI IMG/M metagenome (GOLD analysis project Ga0080004, IMG submission 69207) | Sulfidic aquatic microbial communities from Washburn Spring, Yellowstone National Park, USA - WS (SPADES assembly) (version 2) | ecosystem: Environmental > Aquatic > Thermal springs > Hot...
TGCCGGTCTATGGGTTCGGATGGTTTGAGGTTCTTGAAGCTTACGGCTGCTGAGTATATGTCTAGGAAGGCTGTTGTGGTGGTTGAGAGCACCACTATCGCCATAGCCGGTACGCCCAGGCCGTAGGTAGCTATGATCGATATGGGGTCCGCTAGCCCTAGGTAGGCGTTTGTGTAGCCCCCAATGAAGTAGAAGAGGCTGCTGGACGCTAGGTAGCCCACGAACGTCGCCCAGAAAGCACCTCCCCTACACAGCCTCGAGTAGTCAGCTACTAGGGGTAGCCAGGAGACGGGCATAGCCACTACGAGGTCTAGAGCGAGCAGTGGCGGCAGGTTCCCGGAGCCCACACCCCAGTCGATACCCCCGGCAGTACTGACAGTGGCGGCCGTTAGCCACGCTACGAGGGTGATTAGGAGGACCGCTGATACCTTCTCAAGCCACCCCCACCTCCTAGGCCCTGCGAGTGCCCAGAGGGTGTTCAGGGCGCCGACAGCGACAATCCACAGCTGGACGTTGGAGGGGTAGCCCAGGGCTGAGAGCACCTCGTCAATAGCTCTAGCACCAACAACGTTCATAACGGCTGTCCAGCCGATGAGCTGCAGGTAGTTCAGTGCGGAGGGTATGTAGGAGCCCCTAACTCCGAGAGGCCTCCTAGTGAGGACCATTGTCGGGACCCCAACCACGAACCCCTCAACAGCTACGAGACCCATCAGCGCGTTACCTATGATGTGGCCAACAACATTAACAACTAGGGCAGTCAGCAGCGACACACCGGGCACCAGGAGGGCGCCAGCCCAGAACTCAGCAATAGAAACACCAGCACCAAACCAAGTAGCCAGCAGGTCCCAAGCACCCATAGGTCTAGAGCCCCTCGGGATAGGCTCTATCCCGCCAGTACTAGACCCACCCACAGACCGCCCCCGAGAGCAGTAAGAGCAAAGCATTTTATGCTACTAGGAAGACATCAAGCACTAGAAGACCGCTGAGGAGCCAGCCCAACACACAGCACTAACCTATTTAAGTCCCCCCACCATATCGAAGCTGGTGGGAGTCTGCCTAAAGATGGGTGGAGACCTAAGCGCGTAGTCCACGCAATATCCGGAGGGGTCTTCCTCATAGGTCTAGCAGTACTATTCTACTTCGACGCGTTCTGGCCGTGGATACTTGCGTTAGTAGGTATAATAACAATCATAGAGTCCATTGCCTCAGCCACCACCTAACCGCCTGTCCCTAGATGCTCATCATCGGTTCATGCTTGCAGGGATGTTGAGTGGGGGTTCTGAAGCTGATGTCCTAGCGAGCACATTGAAGTTCTTAGAGACTACCTAGGGATCTCCGCCGCGACTTTCTAGACTGGGATGTTTCGGCTGGGTTCGTAAGGCTGTACTTATTAGCTCTCGAAGCTAGACGTTGGCGAGGTGACGCATTCTGGAAAGGAAGGGGGTGGCTGAGAAGAAGTTCATGGTAGTCACAGCACTGATATGGTTAATGCTCTCAGCAGCCCTACCTGTGGTGAATAGACCCGATGTTCACGTCCTCGGGATACCGCTGCTCTGGTTCTGGGTGTTGGTGTGGGTCTTCATCGTCCCGGTGTTCCTTAGTGTAGCATACTACGTGCTGGAGGTGGCTCCATGATGGAGGAGGCGATTATAGCTTCATCGATAATCCTCGCAGTACTATTCGTGACATTCCTGATAGGGATCTTAGCCTACAGACTAAGGATTAAGACTCTGAGGGTCGACACCTACATGGTTGCTGGTAGGACTCTCGGCTTCTTAGTGACCTTCCTGAACATGGCGGCAGTCATCTACAGCGGCTTCGCGTTCCTAGGGGCTTCCGGCTGGGCCTACGCGTACGGGGCTCCAGTACTCTATATATGGATCTACGGGGCGCTAGCCTATACCTTAGCGTTCTTCTTCGCCCCAAGGATCTGGGAGATGGCTAAGGGGAGGGGGCTGCTGACCCAAGCAGACTTCTTCATGTGGAGATACGGTAGCAAGCTCCTGATGGTGTTAGTGGCCCTTGTCGGGATAGTCTTCAATATCCCATACGGCCAGCTGCAGATCCTCACAACTAAGTATGTGCTGGATTTATCGACGTACGGTACCCTACCGACTCTACATGTGGCAGTGCTATCCTTCGTCCTCACTATGGCGTACGTATTCCTCGGGGGTATGGTGAGCGTAGCTATAACCAATGTGTTCCTGGGTCTCATAATGCTGGCCGCGATGCTTGGGGGAGGGATCGCCCTAATAACCTACTACTTCGGAGGTCTTCCAGGGCTCTTCAGTGCCGTGGAGGCTGTTAAGCCCCAGCACGCATACCTCTGGGCAGCTGTTGGTAGGAACTCCGTCCAGTGGGTTATAACGGCTGCCGTAGGTTGCGGCATAGGTTTCTGGGCGTGGCCTCAGCTAGCGCAAACAGTGTTCCCAGCTAAGGACGCTAAAGTGCTTAGGCGGAGCATAGTCATGACCTCCTGGTACCACGTCCTCGGTATAATCTGGGCCTCCCTAACGGGGCTCGTAGCGCTGGGGATAGGTATGAAGCTAGCTGTAGCTGACCACGCGTTCCTGGCCTTAGTGAGGGACACGTTCGGGCCAGTAGCGTTGGGGTTCATAGGTGCTGCCGGTATGGCAGCGTCCCTCTCCTCTGCTGCCGGCATACTACTAGTCCAGGCCAGCCTACTATCGAGGAACATCTACCAGAGCTGGTTAAAGCCTACTGCCAGCGAGAGGGAGGTTCTCTTGGTCAGTAGGCTAGGTATCGTGATATTCACTTTAATAAGCGTCGTGCTAGCATACACAGCACCGGCCTACATAGTCTACCTACTGCTAGTTGGCTATACAGGTGTGACCCAGCTGTTCCCAGGCTGGGTGCTGGGGAGCGTCTGGAAGTGGATAACTAAGGAGGGAGTGTTGGCTGGGCTGGTCATAGGCCTAATTGTCGGTATGCTGACGTGCTTTGTCTGGCCTGACTACCTAGGCATACACTCGATCATATGGGGCTTAATATTCAACCTACCGATAACCTTACTAGTGTCTAAGCTCACTTACAGAGGTGGTCAGGGTGCCTAGGCTGGACGTAGCTAAGAGGAATGTTGAGTGGGGGATTAAGGTACTTAAGGATATGGTTTCAATACCTACGGTTAACCCACCCGGCGAGAGGTACCAGGACTTCGCTAGGTACTCAAAGGAGGTTCTGGAGTCGGTGGGGTTCTCTGTTAGGGTCTACGAGGTCCCCGCTGACTATGTTAGGAGGTACTACCCCGACTACGCGAACTACCCGAGGTATGTAGTGTACGGTAGCTACGGTGAGGGCTCCCCAGTAGTCCACTTCAACGGTCACTACGATGTTGTCCCTGCTGGTAGTGGGTGGAGTAGGAGCCCGTTCGAGCCTGTCGTTGATGGTGGGAGGCTGTACGGTAGGGGCTCGTCAGATATGAAGGGAGGTATAGCTGCCTTCCTGGCTGCTGCTAAGTCCTTCATAGAGTCTGGGAAGTTCAGGGGCTCCATCGAGGTCGCTCTAGTACCGGATGAAGAGATAGGTGGCGAGTCCGGGACGGGGTACCTAGTTAGGGAGCTTAGGGCTAGGCCGGACTACGTAGTCATAGGGGAGCCAAGCGGCTCGGGGGTCGTGTGGATAGGGCATAAGGGGGCTGTCTGGGTCACCGTCGGGGTCCACGGCAGGCAGGCCCACGGCTCCACCCCGTGGCTCGGGGTCAACGCCTTCGAGAGCATGGTTAAAGTAGCTGAGGGACTTATGAGGGAGTACCTACCGTACCTAGAGAGTAGGAGGAGTGCTTACGAGTACGACGACCCGAGGGGTGCTAGACCGACTGCCATGCTGGGCGGGGAGGTTAGAGGGGGTGCTAAGGTCAACGTAGTGCCGGGCTACTACTCGTTCTCCATAGACCGTAGGGTGACCCCAGACGAGAAGCTGGAGGATGTTGAGAGGGAGGTCGCGGAATTTGTGAGGAGGGCTGCGTCAGAGCTGCCGAGGGACGTTAAGGTGGAGGTGAAGGTTGTGAATAGGTTACCCCCAGCTCTCACGGACCCGAACTCGAGGCTTGTAAGGGTAGCTAAGGAGGCTGCCAAGGAGGTCCTAGGCCGTGAGCCAAGGGCAACAGTGTGCTTGGGAGGTCTGGATATGAGGTACTATACGGAGGTCGGTGTGAGCACCGTAACTTACGGGCCTGGAGCGCTTGGGGTAGCTCACATAGCTGATGAGTATCTACCGCTGGATGACTTCGAGAGGATGGTCTACATATACTACCTAATGCTTGAGAAGTTGCTCACATAAGCCCAAGTTTTTCCTTTCAGGCAGGTGCTAACCCTTCTAACTAGAGCGTCCGCTCTAACGTAGAGAACATAGAAAACCTGCTTGGCTGTTGGGGCCTTAACCACCTAAAGTGCTACACCAGCTCAGCAGACCTAGAGTCATACCAGGCCAAGGGCTTCTCGCCGGAGCCTCTGTAGGCCTTAACCACCTCCCCTACGACTATGACGTGGTCCCCAGCTGGGTACTCAGCTACCAGCCTACACTCAAGTATTAGAGGTGCTGAAGGTATTACGGGAGCCACAACCCTCTCAGCCCTAACCGGTCTTATCCCAGCCACCCCAAACTTATCTACCTCCCTACCACTCAGGGAGCCGAAAACATCCATAGCCACCTTCTCAAGGCCCTTAGATACTGTGTGGACTGCGAACGCCTTGAACTCCCTGATTAGCTGGTAGGTGTACCTAGATGGCGCTAAGGCCACTGCCACTAGGGGAGGCTCCCAAGACACCCTAGAAACCCAGGCGGCAGCCATACCACCCCTCCTACCTGGTCTATCTGGGTCCCCAGCAGTAACTATAGCTAGTGGATGTGGTAGTAGGTCTAGAGCTGTGAGTACGTCTAACTCTTCCAACTAACCTCACCGTAGGAGTAGTTACTGTACGCATATTAACCTCAGTGAGCTCCGGCCTTAAAATACGTAGGCAAAGCCGTTGAGCTCTAGGGAAAGCCCCCGCCAGACCTAGCTAAGGTCTCCACGGCTCCCCACCTCAGGTACCGGTAGTAGAGAAGGCTACTGCCGCTAAAGCTGTCCCCACCTTCCTAGGCTTCGCTACTCTGTGAGGAGCTTTAGAGCTCAGCATAGGGTACCTTCAACAGCACATTGTTTTCGCGTCCTAGGCTGGCTGCGGCCCACCGGTCGCCTCCCCGTCCTCTCGGCTTCCCCCAGTCCTCACGTTCCTAATCCTCTGGAGGTTGTGAGGTGTTTTCGGGTGCTTGGATCTGTGCTTCCGGCTAGCTCTAGATATCTTCTCATATCTTATTTTAGATCTCCAGTGGCTGCTCTGGATTACGTAGCCTGAGGTCCCGACTAGGACTGTGAGTGGGATTGCTAGGCCCGGGCCCACTACCTGGCTAGCAGGCCAGAGAAAGAGTACGGCCCCTAGGGTTAGGTACGGTACGAACTCACGCATCCTCGACGTGTAGTAGAGGACGGCTGCTAGTGCCGGAACTGTTGCTAGGGCTGCCTCGCGGGGTAAGCTGATGTTGAGGGCTCCTGGGACTGCGTACGTAGCTAGTATAGATGTTGAGAGCGCTATTGACAGCCTACTCAGTAGGAGACCCACTACTAGACCGGCTACGAGGGCGGCTCCAGCTATGAAGGGCCACACCCCCTGCTCAGTTGGTGTGAGTGAGGATGCTGCTAGCACTAGGGCGGTGCTGAGGGATGCTGCTGAGATAAGTCTCTTAGCTCTGTGCCCGAAGAGGGCTATGAAGGCCCCTAGCGCTAGCACCGCTAGCGCGGTGTACGTCGAGGTGTTGCCACCTCAGGCCCTAATCTCCCGCCCCACTAGTGCCTCTAGGAACGCTATCCTCTTCCATATCGGTGGGTGTGTTGATAGGAGCTCCTCCAGGCCTATGAAGGGCTCTGTAAACGCGTATATGAATAGTGTCTTGAGCTTACTGTTCTCTATGTATGACCTACCGTAGCGCCTGTAGAACGAGTCCAGAGACTTCAGGGACTCTATCATGGCGAATGGGGACGTCACCTTAGCCCCGTGAGCGTCTGCGTAGAACTCCCTCAACCTAGAGAGAGCCAGCACAGCCAGCTGCACCAGGACACTTAGGACGAGGAGTAACCCGCCGACAGCAGCTATGACCAGGCCGGAGGCGCCTCCCCCACGCCTCCTATCACCGTCAGCATACCTCCCGGAGAACAAGCCCGCGTAGAGCATTAGCCTACCCATGTAGTATATGACTGTCGGCACAATACCGAACAACATCATCACCCCGTTATCCCTGTGCTTTAAGTGGCCGAGCTCGTGCCCTAGCACAGCCCTCAACTCATCCTCACTCTTAACAACCCTCAGCAGGCCGTCCGTAACGGCGACGTAGCTACCGGCAGCGGGGGACGAGTATGCGAAGGCGTTTGGGACAGGCATGGCGGCCCTCATGGCCTTAGGGGGCTTGATTCCGGCTCTCCTAGCTAGATCGTCCACAACCTTCTGGAGGCTTGGGTCAGGACGGCAGCGGTAGAAGGCATTCACTAGGAATGGGGAGACGAGCCACGATATTAAGGACGGGACGAGGGCGAACAGTATTGCTGTGAGCCCTATGCTAGCGGCTAGCTCACCCCCCAGTAGCTGGTACACTATGCCAACCACCAGCACGAAACCGCCGATGACGGCTGCACCAGTCGACAGCATCGAGGCCCTCAAGGCGTCTAGGTCTGCCGGCACCCTCCTCTCTATGAACCTACCTATGAGTACACCGGAGAGCAGCAGTGTAACTATTGAGATCACATAGCCTAGGGAGTCTATGAGCCACCAGAGCCAGATACCTCCGAATACCCCCAGGGGGCCTGCGTAGCCCGGTGCTATGTAGTAGAGTAGCAACTGTAGTGCGAAGAGAGATACGAGGGCTACAGCTATGAGCGACAGTGCGAGCAGTACCTTAGTCCTCACCTTACCACCCCGCTAAGCACTTACCTCTATTCTCGCTTAAATACTTAGCCTGGGACCTGATGACGCTGTTCAGTGCCTCCATAGGTGATGGGGCTGAGACAACACATGATCCAACTACCTCAGCATCAGCTCCGTGGCAGAGCCCCTCACCTGGCTGGGCACCTGCGGCGAATATCCCCGGGGACAGTATGACGTACCTGCGGCCGAAGGTCTCCCTTAGGTCCCTCAACATCGTCGTCTTACTTGCCGGCACTACCAGGCCGTCGGGCTCTGTCTGAGCTATAACCATCTTTATCTCAGGGTACCTACTGTCAACTATGTGTGATGCCGGGTGGTCGAAGGATACCTGAAGGAAGAGCTCGAGGCCTAAACTATCGCACTTCCGGGCAAGCCTGTCGAGGGTCCCCTCAAAACCAATGAACGCGTTGGCAACTACCCCGCTGAAGCCAGCCTCCCACACGACCTCAGCGACGTACTCCATCACCTGGGCTGTGTCACTGAGTTTGAGGTCGGCTAGGAAGTAGGTTCCCTTAGCTGACTCAACTATGTTTCTAGTGGTCCTCAAGCTCTTGCTGAGCATGAATGGTGTCCCCACCTTAAACCCTACAACCACGTCCTTCATCGAGGACACTAGGTCGGTTACGAAGCCTAGGTCGAGCTTAGGGTTATCTATCGCAACCATAAGCCTTGCCTGAGCCCTATCTATTGCCTCCCTAATCACTCAATACACCACTAGAACAAAGCGGGTCAGTTAAAAATAGTTGGGCTTGGCTCCTCTACGTAGAGGTTGTGTTAGCGACTATTTAGCCCTAGCTGAAGGTATGTGGGGGACCTCAGTGTACGATCTCGTAGTAATTGGGGGAGGCCCAGCAGGCTACCTCTCCGCTGTTAGGGCTAGGTCCTACGGGCTGCGTGTAGCCCTCGTTGAGGGGAGGCACCTAGGTGGTGAGTGCACTAACTGGGGCTGCATACCCACTAAGGCCCTCATCGAGGTGGCTGGGGAGTACTACAAGCTCAAGCTAGCTCGGCAAGCAGGTCTAGGTGTGGAGCTCAGGGGGGTCGAGTGGGGTCAGCTAATGGAGTACGTCTCGAGGGCTGTGACACGCTCACGCGAGGGAGTTAAGGCGTTGCTGAGTGAGGTGGAGGTCTTAGAGGGGTGGGCTAGGCTGGCCGGTGCCGGCAACGTCAAGGTCGAGGGATCCGGGTCGGCAGCTATGTTGGAGTCTAGGTACATAATAGTAGCTACGGGCTCTGAGCCTAGGAGCCTGCCGGGCTTACCCGTCGACGGTGAGGTAGTTATAACAAACCGCGAGTTCTTCCAGCTTGGGAAGCCGCCGGAGTCGATCGCAATAGTTGGTGCTGGCGCTATCGGGGTGGAGATAGCTACGGCAATGGCTATGCTCGGTAAGGAAGTACACCTCATCGAGATCCTTGAGAGGCCGCTGTACTTCGCCGACCCAGACGTCTCAGCAGTTGTTGAGAGGAACTTGAGGAGGCTCGGAGTTAAGATGATGTTCAAGTCCTCGGCGAAGAGTGTGGTGAGGAAGAACGGCATGGCCCAGCTGGAGGTATCCTCAGGTGACGGGACCTCCAAGACAGTCGAGGTTGAGAAGGTGCTCGTAGCTGTAGGTAGGAAGCCGAACGTTGAGGGGATAGGGCTGGAGGTCGCGGGGGTAGCCTACGACGCTAAGTCCGGGATAAAGGTAGGCGAGAACATGGTTACCTCAGTACCAACGATCTTAGCCGCCGGAGACGTCACAGGGCCGCCCCAGCTAGCCCACAAGGCCTTCAGGGAGGCCATCATAGCCTCGGACTACGTAGCCGGGGCTAGGAGCCCGCTGCCGAGGGAGCCCATACCTCAGGTAGTCTTCTCACATCCTCAGGTAGCTCAGGTAGGGCTCACAGAGCAGGATGCGACGGCTAGGGGAGTCACGTACAAGGCCTTTAAGTTCCCGTACGTAGCCCTCGGCAGGAACGCTACGGCCTTAGCGAAGAGTAGTGAGGGGTTCGCTAAGCTACTGGTAGGTGAGGGCGGTAGGGTCCTCGGCGCCCAGATAGTTGGGAACGAGGCCTCGGAACTGATCCACATATTCAGCTTAGCTGTAGCGAAGGGAATGAGCGTTAAGGACCTAGCTGAGGCGATATACACCCACCCAACGTACTCCGAGATTGTGGGGGAGCTAGCCAACCTAGCCCTAGGGAGGCCCCTCCACATCAAGTAGGAGGCCTCGAACCGAAGTCTGCTAGACTCCTAGACCTCCGCTCAGCAGGCTCAGCTAGGGACGGGACACACCTAACACCAGCCTTCTCACATACAGCAAGCAGCTCCCCCCTCACCCTAGACCACCAATCCTGCCTGCCGGCAAGTGATAGCACTGAGTTGAAGCCGTCGATGATTGCCCTCATGGACCTCTCCACCTCCTTAGTGACCCTCAGCTTATCTATGAACACTAGGTCGACCCGGCCCCCAACCTCCTCGAGTACCTCAGCAAGGGATTCAGCACTGTCGTTGATTCCCGGGATCACCGGGCCGTAGAAGAGCCATGTCCTGATACCCTCGCCAGCTATCCTAGCCAGTGCCCTAGCCCTCTCCTTGGGCGGGGGTGCTCTTGGCTCGAGTAAGGCAGCCTGCTCCGGGTCCATCGTTATTATAGTGAACCCGACGTCGACCCTATCCCTATGGCTTGACAGCACGTCAAGGTCCCTGAGTACAAGCGGGGACTTGGTTTGGACGCTGACTCTGAAGCCCCTCCTCAGCAGGAGCTCAATAGACCTCCTAGTAAGGAGCTCGACAGCCTCAACAGGCTGGTAGGGATCCGTCACGGTCGAGACCCCTACAACCCCCGGCTTCCGCTTCTTGGTCTCATCATCAAGCACCTCAAGTATGTTCTCCTTTATGTAGATGACCCTACCCCAGTTCTCAGCAACGTCCTTAGCGTAGGTGTAGCTCCTCGCATAGCAGTAGGCGCAGCCGTGGAGGCAGCCTACGTACGGGTTGAGCGAGTAGTCGAGGTCCGGCAACCCAGACCTCGAGAGGGCTGTCCTAACTCTTACCCTTAGGTAGGACATCGCCCAGCCTCCTGTTCCTAGTGAGGAGGCTCAGGATCCTGGACCGCGATATGATCGTCTCCACAGGTACCTTAGTCAGGCCCCTGAGCCCCTCGAGGAGCTCCCTCAGGCTGCTGTACGTTGTGTACGGCTGCTTAAATAGGGACCTCACCATCTCCCTAACGAACCACACACCTATCGGTACGTTAAAGCCTGGGTATATCTCCCTGTAGAGCACTACCCCAGCTTGCCGGCCCACACTACTCAAGTACTCAGCAGTTGCCAGCCTAGACGCGTAGTAGCAGCCCCCTATAGAAGGGTACTCACTCCTTCTATTCGTAAGCTCCCAGTCTCCCTCCACCGCCACGCTCGACCCGAACATATTCCAGGTAGAGCCGGGGAACCAGGCCTCCATCCACTCAAACATCCAGCGCGTTGGGAGTAAGATAGCGATGAAGAGGTTCCCACTCCTCGATAGGGTGTACAGCCTCAGCTCGTTTATGGAGGGCTTATCTACTAGTCCCCTCACTAGGGCGTCTGAGATTATGGAGTCCACAGCCGTTATAGCCCACCTAGTTGGGACGAGCTTCCTCTGCCCCCTCTCCCCTAAGGAACCTACGGAGAACACCCTAGTTATAGTCGATACCGGCGTCGACGACCTGTAAAGGTAGAGGACAGCTTCAACGGCCTTCAAGTCGGGGTCCTGATACACCTTCTCTACGTGCCTACTCACGTACGGGTTTGAGCCTAGGTAGAGCCTCTTAACTGGTGCTAGGGGGCCCATCGGGGGCATGTTCTCGTCTAGTAGTACCCTAGGCCTAACGCTCCCCTCGAACATGGCCTCAACGTCCACAGGCTTAGAGGACATAGCTATCTCACGGACCGTGTCAACGAAGCTGTTGCCTACGTCAGCCACCCTCAGCCGCCTACCTCCCCTCACTAGGGTCAGCCTGAACCTCAGTACATCGTCTAGCTGTAGGTCGAGCCACCTCTCAGGTAGGTCGTATATGGATGTATCACCTACCTCAGGTGGTAAGCCGGCTGCAACCGTCACCTGCGGGTAGCCTACCCAGCTGACGAAGACGGATGGTGGTGAGCTACTTGAGAGGCTGTCTGAGACCTTAGTTAAGGTGTAAGTCGAGAGAGTCCTAACGAGGACAGGGCAGTACTCCAGCCCGCACAGCCTGCGGGGTCCTCCACGGCACAGCACGCAGAGCCTAGTATCCACCAACGCACTCTCTAGCTATGCAGTCTCTGGAAGCTAATATTAGCGGAGGGATAGGCTAGACCGCCCTACCGGGGTGGGGGGTAGCGGAGCTTTATGACGCCTAGAGCCTCAGCTATCTCAAGGGTCCACCCAGCTAGCTGGGCGGAGACGAGTTGCGCTGCTTGATCTCCGGACATGTCCATACCGAGTACAGACCTCACAGCATCGGCTGAGCGGGCGGGGCTCACCCTATCTAGGAACCTCCGGGACAGTTCCTCCAGGAAGTCGTGGAGGGTCCCATCCTTCCTGCTCGCTAAGTACTTAACGAACTCGATGTCTGCCGAGCTCGGCAGGGACCTAACCCTCTCATCCTCAGAGCAGAGCTCTAGGTACTTCTCCAGCAGGGTGTAGTCCTTGAACACCTTACCGCTCGACAGCATCAGCCTAGAGCTCAAGCAGATCCCTTCCTAGAGGCAAGTACTCTGGGGCCGACCCCGTAGAAGGTCCTCCCACTACCGTGGAGGAGCACGTTGACATCCCTCGAGAACACGAACCCGAACCTGTCGGCCACCCCCTCGCGGACCCTCGCCTTAGTTACCTGAAGAACGTAGAGAACTACATCACCAATAGGGTACCTACCGACAACCTTGGACTCCAAGATCGCGAGTGACTGGGAGAGGCCTGGAGGTCTTACAGTTAGGCTCTCCACCAGCCCCAGCTTAAACGCGGAGACCTTATCGACATCTCTCCCGGAGACCGAGCCCAGGTCGTACGCAAGCTGGGCATCACTCAGGCCGAGTATGCTCAGGCTAGCCTCACCGCAGTAGTCGAGGCACTCCCGTGTATAGGCATCGGAGCCTATGGCCAGTGCTACAGTCGGAGGTTCCTCACTGACAGGCATGTTCCAGCTGACAGGCATGAAGTTCGCCCTGCCGTTGGGGCATACCGTACCCACGACCACCGTCGGCCTCGGGTGCAGCAGGTAGTAGAATCTCCCAGAGTACTCGGTGAACGTATCGGACCCCACTACTATATTTTGGTAAGATAAATTAATCTACAGCATGAGGCAACAGAACGGGATGAAGCAGGTAGGGGCCGTTGTCCTGCGAGGAGACATGAGGTATGTAGAGGTTCCCCCACCTCCCATCAGGAGCAGTGAAGTGCTCGCTAAGGTCCTCGGGGCGGTGCTGACACCTACCGATGTAGCTGCTGTAAGGGGGTACTTACCATACACCTACGGGAAGGTAGTTGGCTCGGCCGGGGTTGTTAGGGTGCTGGAGCTGGGAGCTGACGTTGAGGGCCTCTCAGTCGGGGAGAACGCGGTGGTGGCTCCAAGATGCTTCGTCGAGCTGGCCACGTCTAGGGACGGCATCATGGCTGAGCTAGCGAGCGTCAGGGCACAGTGCCTAGAGCCAGTCCCTCAAAGCATCTCCGGGGCCGACGGCGCCTACCTATCACTCCTAGCCCACATACCCTCAGTGCTGTCCTCGCTATCAGGCTCCTCAATCCTCATAGCTGGCTGCGGCTACGAAGCTCAGGTACTAGCGGGAGTAGTCAGGGACGAAGTGCGGGCGGACATAGTGTGCGCTAGCGATGCGGGACTCCGCAGGGTAGCTAGGCTGGGGATCAGAGCATACCTCGTTGAGGCTGGGGAGAGGAACTACGACGCAGTCTACATCGCGTCGCTGGATCCGCTAGTAGTGCGTGAAGCAACTAGGAGATGTGCCGGAACACTCTACATATCGCCACTAGTCCCCGAACACCTCGTACCCCTGAACACAGGGATTCGGAGAGTCGTAGCGGCCTCAAGGCTCAGGCTGAACCTACCTAAAGCACTGGAACTTGCTAGGGGGTCCGGCAAGCAAATAGAGAGCGCGATGAAGGTTGTCAACGACCTCAAAGCCGTAGTAGACGCCGCAACGTATCGAGGTGGTGTAGTCTACCTATCTAAGGAGTAGTGGTCGAGGGGTATAGCCACTGCCTTTCGCAGCCGTTTCAGGTTTCATATGGTTTGATGCTGCTCCTCTGCTACTATCACTGCGTGGTTAGAAAAACTTATAAGCCTTGAAAACGCGTCCACAAAGTGGTGGGCTGCCCTGTGATGCTCTGAGGCGGCTCCAAGGGTCACCCAAGATGTGGGGTCTCCGGGGTGGCCCTGAACGCCCCCAAGGCAGATGCAGCCCCAAGGAGCGATGCGGGGGAATGAAGATGAGGCAATGACCATAAAACCATGCGAACATACATAAGAGCTGAACCCCGAAGGCCTAGACTGCTAGGAGCTACCTAAAGCGAGGCAAAACCTGGATAGATATGGGCTTACCCTCCTCTGATCTTCCTCTTCACTATCCTCCCAATTATTTCCACACCAGTCCTTATCTCCTCAACCTTCGGGTAGCTGAAGTTCAGCCTCATAGTGTTCTTACCGCTTCCGTCAACGAAGAACGATTCTCCTGGGACGTAGACCACCCCCTCGTTAGCGGCCTCCTGTAGCATGGCCTTAGTGTCTACCTGCTCCGGTAGCCAGACCATGATGAATAGCCCCCCAACTGGTTTCACCCACCAGGAGTTCTCGACCATGTTCTCCGACAGTGACTCGACCATGGTGTCCCTCTTCACCCTGTAGACCCTCTTAGCCCTCTCTATGGTCTCGGCGACCACACCCCTCTCTATAGCTTCCTTAGCTATGAACTGGGACAACGTCGTGGTGTTGAGATCCATGCTCTGCTTAGCCCTCTCAAAAACATCGATCAGCTGCCTGGGCCCGAGGGCCCAGCCGAGCCTGAGGCCGGGGGACAGAATCTTGCTCAGCGTACCCATATATACGACCCTCCCCTCACTGTCCAACGTCTTAAGCTTCGTCACATCTGCCTCGTCGAAGACGAAGAAGGAGTAGGGGTCGTCCTCAAACACTATGAAGTCGAACTGAGACGCCAGCTCAATGAGGTGCTTTTTCCTCTCAAGGCTCATAGTGATCCCAGTCGGGTTGTGGGCTACTGGGACGGTGTAAACGAACTTAACCCTCTTCCCCTGGCTCCTCAGCTCCCTCAACTTATCCTCAAGCACCTCCGTCCTCATACCGCGCTCGTCGACGGGGATCCCCACGATGTTCGGCCTAGCTGTCCTGAAGGCCGTGAGTGCGGCTAGGTAAGTCGGGTTCTCGGTAACTATGTAGTCGCCGGGGTCTATGATGGTCCTAGATATGAGGTCGAGCCCCTGCTGGGACCCTGTCGTGACGATGATGTCATCCTCCCCAGCTACCTTCACCCCAACATCCCTCAGGAACTTTAGGAGGGTCTCTCTGAACACTGTAACGCCTTTTGTTGGGGCGTACTGAAGCGCCTTATCTCCCTGGTTGAGGATGACCTCGTAGGCTATCTTAGCTAGGGCCTCCCTCGGTAGCGTCTGGGGGTCTGGGTACCCGCCAGCGAAGCTTATTACTTTGCGGGCCTCGACGACCTTAAGTAGCTCCCTAATCTCAGAAGCTTTGAAGAGCTCTGCGTTCTTACCTATAAACCTGCTGTAATTCACGTGGACACCAAGGTATAAGCTGTGGGTGTAGGTTAAAAACGTGCTTTAGGTTGTTTGCCGGTACTTATGCTGTTTTAAGAGGTTTAAACTTTATCCCGTAGTATATGACTCCGTACGGGTCGTCTGACGCGTACCTCCTCAGGACAGCCTCTACCCTAGTCCCCTCCTTCACCTCCTCGTCGGTCCCGACCCCAACGATCTCGCCCACTACCTTGACCCCCTCATCGAGCTCGACAACAGCCACAAGTGAGGGAGGCCTCTCATCGCTGGAAGCCCACCTGTATAGCACCTTAGTTACCTCTAAGACCCTCCCGAGGCCCTCAGACTCCATGTGCTTTACGTTACCCGACCCGCAGAACGGGCATACTGACCTCTTGAACGCGGACTTCTTCCCGCAGCTCTCGCACACAGTTATCACTAGTCTGTACTGGCTTTCCCGGATCCTCCAGATCTGGGCTGGGGAGAGCTTCACACAGATCACCTCCTCAGAATTAACACCCTAGATACGTTGTCGGGGCCGCTCATCGAGTGGACTAACCCGTAATCGGAGGGCGACGTCTTACCCCCCAGCTTGTCGGTGAGGAGCTTGAACACCTCGTAGACCTGGTAAATACCGGTCGCCCCGATTGGGTGGCCCCTAGCCTTGAGTCCCCCACTGACGTTTAGGTACTCTAGCTCGCTCAGATTGCACTCACTGTCTAGGTAGCCGAGGCTTCTGAGGATCGCGATGGGGTATGGGGTGTAGCTGTCGTGTAGTTCGACGGCAACTCTCCTCAGGTCCAGCCCGTACCTCTCCAGCGACAGCTTCAGCAACTTAGACGAGGCATTCAAGTCTGAGATACGCTCCCTTGAGTAGGCTGGTAGTTCTACCTCGGCAGCACTGAAGAGTATCTCTACTGAGGATGCCTTAGGATCCGGCGAGTTAGACACTACGACCGCGGCAGCCCCATCGCCGAGGGCGAAGCTGTCGTGTAGGGTTAGGGGCTCGGCCAGTACCTGAGAGTCCTTGAAGGAGTCGTACGATATCTTAAACCTGAGCATCGCGTGCGGGATCGATGCGGCGTTCTCATGCATCCTCACCGCCCAGCTACTGAAGCACTCCCTCCTCACACCATCCTTCATCAGCTCCTTCATGGCTAGCGCGGCGTAGGCTGGCGGGCTCACACCCCTCAGAACCTCGAACTCGTAGTCGAGCATGAGGGAATAGAAGTAGTTAGCTGTATACGTCGGGTAATCCGTCACCTTCTCAACCCCTAGGACCAACACCTTCCTCCCCCTACCTGAAGCTACCAAGGAGGCTGCGAGGTCGACAGCTGCTAGACCCGATGTCTCACCTGACTCCACCCTAATGACAGGCACCCTCCTACCAAGCCACTGAGCTATGTGCGTGCCTAGGTCGACTTGGTGGGCTGTGAGCTCGGGGAGTGCGGATGAGACAACTATGTAGTCCACATCTAGGCAGCCCGAACACTCCTTCGTGACCTCGTATGCTAGGTCCCTGTAGCCGCGGTCGAAGTGCCTGTCTACCTTAGCTACAGCCCCACCAACTATATACGCCCCCATCTCAACCACCTATGTTCCTCAGGTAGAGCCCCCTGAACTTCGCGTAGGTGCTGTACGTTATTGGAACCCTCGAGTTGATCATGTCGGACACCTTAGGCCCTCTACTCACAGCCTCATATATCGAGTCCTTCACAACTACGCTGAACGCATCGCTCCCAGCACCACTCCCGAACGTAGCGACTAGGATCCGGTTCCCCGGTTTAGCCTCCTCCAGTATTTTGGCCAGCCCTAGGAGAGCTGAGGCGTTGTAGGTATTACCTATGTAAGGGGTTACAAGGCCTGGCAGGACCTTCTCTTGGGGGATCCCCAATGTTCTAGCTACCTGGAGCGGGAACTTACCGTTAGGCTGGTGGAAAACTGCGTAGTCGAAGTCAGAGGGCTTGAGGCCTGCCTCATCTAGAAGTAGCTTCACGGCGCTGAGTATGTGGTGGAAGTACGCTGGCTCCCCCGTGAATATCTCGCCGTGCTCCGGGTACGGAGACCTATCCCTCCTCCAGAAGTCCGGGGTGTCCGTAACGTAGGTCACGCTAGCCTCTATAACTGCGGGCGACTTAGACGGGCTCCCAATGACGAAAGCAGCAGCCCCCGAGGATGCCGTGAAGTCTAGGAGATCGCCGGGGTTCGCCTGCGCGGTGTCGGAGCCAATGACCAGCGCGTTCTGGGCTAGCCCACCCTTCACGAGCCCTATGGAGATCCTTATCCCCTCGCCAGCAGCCCTACAGGCGAACTCAAGATCTGTTGACAGCTTCCTCCTCTTTACCCCTAGGGCGTCGGCGACTATCGTAGCCGAGGGCTTCACAGCATATGGCTTCGACTCAGTGCCGAAGAACACGGCGTCGACGTCCTCGCCGGAGATACCGGCCCTCCTGATAGCCACCCGAGCAGCGTACCAACCCATCGTCACAGCGTCCTCATCCTCCTCAGCAACAGCTTTCTCCACTACCCCAAGGGCTTTAGGTAGCTTCGCGTCGTAACCCCATAGTGTAGCTATCTCGGTGGCGCTGATCCGGAACCTAGGGATGTATGCGCCCCAACCTCTAATACCTGCTTCCAAGGATGTTACCGGCTAGTACCTACTCTAGGGCTTATAAACTTTAACTAGTTGACGAAAAACGTTTACATAAACTGTACGAAGCTACCTCTTAGCGTAGAGCCAGCACGAGACTGTGTGGCCCTTCTCGATCTCGACCTCCGGCGGAGGCTCTGTCTTACATACGTCCATGGCGTATGGGCATCTCGGGTGGAACCTACAGCCAGGTGGGATGTTGGCAGCGCTGGGTACCTCACCCTTGATCGGAACCTCCCGGACCTTGAACCTGTTCCGAGGGTCGGGCTCCGGCACAGCTGCTATCAATGCCTTAGCATACGGATGCTGCGGGTTGTTCACTATCAGGTCCATAGGACCTTTCTCAACTATCGTGCCGAGGTACATTATCCCGATTCTGTTGCATATGTACGCCGCAACAGCTAGGTCGTGGGTTATGAACACGTACGTTAGGTTCCTAGTGGCTTTGAGGTCCAGCATCAGCTGGAGGATCTCCGCCCTAACCGACACGTCCAACATGCTCACCGGCTCATCCGCTACCACCAGGCTCGGCCCTAGGATGAGGGCCCTAGCGATCCCTATCCTCTGCCTCTGACCTCCGGAGAGCATGTGGGGGTATCTCTCCGCGAACTCCTCAGGCGGGGTCAGCTTCACCTCCTCCAGTGCTCTGAACACGAGCTCCCTCTTCTCGTCCTCGCTCGTGCCGACGCCGTGTATGTCTAGAGGCTCCTTTAGGATGTCATATATCCTCATCCTCGGATTGAGGGAGCCGTAGGGGTCTTGGAACACTATCTGAATATCCCTCCTCAGCAACTTATCTACCTGCCTAGGGAGCTTAGCTGTGAGGTCTACATACTGCTTCTCTACAACATACTGCGGAGGTATCTCAGATAGGATCTCCTTCTTCGGTCTGTAGAGGGCTCTACCGCCAGTGAACTCCAGTAGCCTAACTATGAGCCTCCCGGTGGTGGTCTTCCCACATCCGGACTCTCCGGCTAAGCAGAATATCTCCCCCTCATCGACATTGAAGCTCACCCCGTCTACCGCCCTCACATACCGCGGTGGGCGGAACGTCAATATCTCAACTAGCGATCTCCTCAGCGGGAAGTACTTGAAGGCCTTCTCCACAACCAGCTTAGAGCTCATAACACATCACCTCTTAGCATAAAGCCAGCACGAGACTGTGTGGCCCTTCTCGATCTCGACCTCCGGCGGAGGCTCTGTCTTACATACGTCCATGGCGTATGGGCATCTCGGGTGGAACCTACAGCCAGGTGGTGGTGCTCTCAGGTCCGGCGGTACCCCAGGGATCCACTTAATCTTCTCCTTACCTCTAAGCCTCGGAATGCTCCTGAGGAGCCCTTGGGTGTATGGGTGGGCTGGGTTGTTGAAGACGTTATCTGAGGGCCCTATCTCAACCATTTTACCGGCGTACATGACGGCCGTCTTATCAGCTACCTCTGCTATCAGGCTGAGGTCGTGCGTTATGAATATCATGGCGTTACGTTCCCTCTGTTTTATCTCCTTGAAGAGATTCATGATCTGTGCCTGTACCACGACGTCTAGAGCCGTAGTCGGCTCGTCAGCTATGACGAGCCTAGGCTTCAGGAGCAGGGCCATAGCTATCATGACCCTCTGCTTCATCCCACCGCTCAGCTCGTGTGGGTACCTACTCAGTATTTCAGGGCTTAGGCCGACCTTCTTCAGCATCTCACCAGCTACCTCAAGCGCCTCTTTGACGCTCATCCCCTTGTGTATGACTAGGGGCTCCGCTAGCTGGTGACCCACTGTGTAGACAGGGTTTAGGGCGTTCATAGCGCCTTGGAACACCATGCTGACCTTAGCCCACCTGACCTTCCTCAGCTCAGAAGGCTTCAGCTTGGTGATGTCTGTACCGTCGATGACCACAGAACCTCCGGCTATCCTACCAGGAGGGGGTATAAGACCTAGGAGACCATAGCCGAGAGTGGACTTACCGCACCCCGACTCGCCGGCTATGCCGAGAACCTCACCGTCATAGAGCTGGAAGCTTACCCCGTCAACACCTCTCACAACTCCAGTCAGGGTGTAGTAGTATATTCTTATGTCACTCACATTAAGTAGGGCTGACGACACAGCCTACACCTTCCTGCTCTCACATTTTTTCCTGAGCTAAAAAAATATAAATCCGCAGGAAAAGTATCGTGCGGATGATGAGGTGGGCAGCCATAGACGAGGTGAAGACACTAGTTCACACTGACAGACATCTCTATTTTTCTAGTTACCACCTCAGCAACTGACCTCCTCCCCGCCATGAATGGCGAGGCTTTCAGTTGTGAACAACTCCCGTAGAGTGGTCGAGGGGATAAAGCCGTTGAGAGATAGATGGTGGGGAGCCCCGAAACCAATGAAAACGAAAGGCTATGAACCACCATCTACCGAGAAACGGTTTCCCAGCACTTCCTCGAACTGAGGGTCGGAGTACCGCGTAACTCCGTAAGCTGATGCGGGGCTGGTGGAGGGAGAGGATTTCGTCAGGCCCCGAACCTTCTTTCCCTCTTTTGATAGTCCCTCACAGCCCTCAGTAGGTCTATGGTCCTAAACTCAGGCCAGTAGATCTCGCAGAAGTATAGCTCGCTGTACGCTATCTGCCACAGGAGGAAGTTGCTTATCCTTACCTCCCCAGAAGTCCTTATAACTAGGTCTGGCTCATCGTTCTCGCCTAAGTGGGATGTGTAGAGGTATGACCTAAAGATTTTCTCATCTATTTCATCCGCGGGAATCCTTCCTGAAGCTACATCAGAGGCTATCCTCCTGACTGCCTCAACGATCTCGTCCCGCCCGCCGTAGCATAAAGCTATGTTTAGTGTGTGCTCGCAGTACTTCTCACTCCTAGCCTCCACCTCCTTTATCCTACGTAGCAACTGGTTGGGCACCATGTCCAACCTACCGAAAACCTTGACCCTCACCCTCCTCTTATCGATCTCACCACTAGTCTCCATCTCCTCTATAGCTCTCTGTATCAGACCGAAAAGGTGTTCCCTCTCCTCGGCACTCCTCTTAACGCAGTTCTCCGAGGACATAGCGTAGACTGTGACCACCTTAACTCCCAGCTCCCACAAGATATCAAGCACCTCCTTGATCTTCCTGTACCCGAACTCATGGCCCTGGAGAGGGTCCATCCCCTGCTCACGAGCCCACCTCCTGTTACCGTCTGGTATTATCGCGACGTGCCTAGGTATAGGGCCGTGCCTAACCTGCTCCCAGAGCATGTTCTCGTACAGCCTGTAGATAGGCCTTACGAAAACACTCAGAGGGCTCTGGAGGAGCCTGTTAGCAACCTTAGCTAGCATGTCCCCTGCCAAAAGATTGAATGTGCGGTAGCTAATAAAGACATGCTGACGTGGAGGATTAGACTTTGCAGAGCTTTGTGTCGGCTCATATGAGAACTCCTCGCCCTATGACCTTCCCCGTCCGCCCCTAGATGCTCATCCTCATTAGCTTATATTCATTCATAGCATCTAGGGACCTCCACCTAGCCCACACCTCCGAGCGATCAATGCGGGGTCATGGGTTGTCGAGCCCGACGGCACGGCTCCCACCTACCTTCAACCAGCCTAGGCTTAGAACGTAGCTCCCATCAGCTAGGCAGGCCCTGAACAGCAAACCGAAACCAGGGCTCATAGATCTATCTCCTAAACATCGACCACGAAACAGCCCAGCACAGAGAATTTCAAAGCATTACCTCGATGAGTACTCCGTCTATTATGTCTTTGTATCTGTTCCGCACGGTAACTTCGGAGACCTCCGTCTCTTTGGATATCATAGACTGGGTTTTCCTTATGTTCAGTAGTATGGACGCTACGTAGAGCGATGCTACAGCCACTCCCTGCGGACCCTTACTCAAGAGCGTGCCAGATGTCTTACCGGCCTCAACTATCTTCATGGCTAGCGTAGTGACTTGATTGGGTAGCCCAGCCTTGTGGGCATAGGACAGCACGAGGGTTCTCGGATCGTACGACCTAGACTTAACGATCCCTAGGTCCCTTCTGATCCTCATTAGGGCGTCCCATACGTCGCTGAGCGTCGTTCCGCACCAGTCTACTATATCCCTAGTGTTTACCGGGATGTTGAGGTTCTCAGCAGCACATATAACTGCTGCGGCGACGTAGGCACCCATCTTCTTACGCCCGATGGTCCCGCTCTTAACGAGCTTTCTGAGTATCAGGCCAACCTCCTCCTTGAGTCTAGCAGCGCTGGGGGTTGGGAGCTTATTGATCACCTCATTTGACAACTTGAGAGCTCTAGACAGCTTCTTCTCATCGCTTGAGATCACCCTACTCATACTGTTCAGTTCGGAGAGCCTCCTCCCTATCCACGATGTCCCATCTATCTCCGTATGAAAGCCCATGTCATGGACCTTGAGGGTGTTAGGCGTCTCGGCACGCTCCCTGTTAGATGCTGTAGAAAACGAGCGCCACTCCTTACCGGTATCAACTAACCTCTCCTCAAGGACCTCACCGGTCTCAGCACATATAAACTCCCCTCTAAACTCGTCGAACACTACCTCGCGGCAACCCACACAGCTCACCTCACGAAGAGCTCTTCGTACTTACTCAGGGAGAGCTCAGGCAGGGATGGCTTCACAACGCCGTAGGGGGATCTAACAGGGCCGATTACGTCGATGAGGACCCCTATAACCTCCCCCCTAGAGTTCAGGATCTTCGTGCCTAACCTAGGCGGCTTCGGTGAACTTAGTTTAACTACTAGCCTACCCGAAGGGGTCATATGAAGGAAGTACCCTAGGCGCCTCAAGGATTCACCGCATTTATAGCTTTAGCAACAGCAATTAAACTCAACTCAACCCTTAACATCCCACCCTTCAGAGGAGGTAATACCAGCCCCGAGGGTAATACCTTGGTATGACCCTAACAAGGTATTACGTCCCCCTAAGTTTATACTCTAAAATGACGGTCGACTGGCTAAGGTAGTCTCGGGGTTCAGCTCTTATGTAGGTTCGTGTTGTTTTATGGTCATCGCCTCATCTCCTTCCCCCGCATCGCTCCTTAGGGCTACACCCGCCTTGGGGGCGTTCGGGGCCACCCCAGAGCATCACAGGGCAGCCCACCACTTCGGGGACATGTTCCCAAATATTATAAGCTTCTCTAACCACGCAGTGATAACAGCGAAGGAGTAGCATCAAACCATATGAAACCTGAAACAGCTGCGAAAGGCATTTTGGTTTCATAAAGATCTGCGTGAACTAGCATCAAGGTGCGGAATTCCCCGGGGCGGCCCCAAACTCCTTTAAGTCCGATGAAGCCCCGGGCGGAATGCGTGGAAAGGGAGGTGAGGTAATGAAAACCCATGTAAGAGCTGAGCCCCCGGAAGATTACTACCCTAGAGCTAGGAAGTTAGCTAGCTGGTTTAGTGCTAACAAGCTTTCTTATCCTACTAAAGAAGACGAGGGCTAGGACCGCTGCTGTCGCTGTAGCTGCTACAGCTATTAGCGCTGTTAGAGGTAGCTGTGACTCGGCAGACCCGGCTGGTTGCTGTGGTCTGATGCTGGTGAGGTTGAGGAAGTTGAGCCTGGAGAGCTCCACCGATATTGTTGTGGTTGCACTCATTTCTGGGGTGCTTCCCTCTATCTCGGCTTTCAGGCTGACGAGGAGTCCTGTAGGGCAGTCGTAGACTAGCTCAGCTTTCGGTGTTACCATCCTGTATCTCACAGCCTTAGCTACCGTGGTGTTACCTATCTTTATCTCCTGACATACCTCCCCTGTGGTGTTCTCAACTATCTTATACCACCTACTCACAGAGTTTAGGAAAGAGGTGACAGCCTCCTTCCTCAGCACTACGTCCAGAGTAACCCCTTCCACTGGGGGGATGTAGAGCATGTCTATGAAGTACCCGCTGAGGTTCGCTAGGTAGAGGGGGGCGAAGGCGTGGAGGAAGACTAGGTCGTTGGATGTTAACGCGTAGGTGACGTTGCCTGCCAGTAGGCTGACCGAGTAGTGCGTCCTGTTGAGTTTCTCGATGAGTATGTGTAGACTGTAGGTGCTCACAGCCGTACCGCTACCCTGCGCGCCCCTGAGCTCCACCCTGTATGTGATATCGTAGACAGCATAGAGTGTATCACCTCGGAACCTGTCGAGTACGTCCCAGGCAGTCGCAGTACTGGGTAACACGGCCACTAGGATGGCTAGCGCCAGTAGGGTGAGGGTTACGTGCCTCAACTTATTTACCTAGTTAGCAGACTTAGAAGGGCAAATAAGTAGGTGATGAAGCACGAGCGGGATGAGGCGTGATTGCTAGTAAACCGGCTGAGTTCTACGACCACGATCATATCGAGGACCTAGCTGGGAGGATCTACGTAGTCATAGGAAACACGCACCCACCCGGCAGAGTGATCGCGTACCTCAAGTACGTACCCACCAACTCTAAGACGTTCTGGTGTCGTGGCGATACATGCTTCGAGAGGGTCATTAAAAGGTATGGGGTGGACAATGTCCTGAGCTCAGTTAGGGGTCGCCAGCAGGAGGCGTACGACCCTACTCTAGGGGTCTCCGTGCCGGTGATCAGCACGGAGGAGATCTCAGAGGTTCACAGACCTCGTGAGAGGTTTAGTGAGATACTTAGGAGGCCGAGGGATGATGCTGAGCTCGACGTGATATTAGCTTACGAGAGGTTGAGGAGGCACTCAAACGTGTCTCCGAGTAGCATCGGGGTCGACGGGTCCATAGCTGTGAGGATACATAACCCCGCAATATCCGATGTAGACCTCGTCGTGTATGGCTGCAGAGAGGCTGTAGAGGTAGCTGAGACAGCTTCCTCAGCATTCGAAAGAGTGCCTGAGAGCATAGAGCTAGGTAGGTTCGCTAATATGGCCGATGCGTACGGCCTCCCAGCTGAGGTTGTTCAGAGGATCTCAGCACCTTACAAAAGGCTCTACATGAAGTCTAGAAAGCGTGAGGTAAACATAATGTTCTCCTCTGACAGGTCGGGCAGGTACGGGGAGGTAGTGTTCGTCCCGGTAGGTGTGGCGGAGGCAGAGGTGGTAATACGCCCAGGTGGTTGTGAGAGCCTCTACTACCCGGGGATCGCAACGGTGGATAGGGTGGTAGACCTCAGGGTACTCGGGGCTATTAGGAAGCTTCCGGTGGATCCAGGCTTCATGAAGGTCTCGAAGGTCGTTACCTACGAGTCCCTCTACTCGTACCCTCTTTATAGAGGTGGGGAAATGAGGGTGAGGGGTGTTCTAAGCTTGGAGAAGCCGGCTGAGGAGCTGGCTATAGTTGTGGGGACGAGGGAGACCCTCAGCTACGCAGTACCAAAAACTGCTTAGGGTTAGGGTCTTCTAGAGGTTCTATATAGAGCTATTAGCGCCACTACTAGCGAAATGCCCGATATCACCAGTAGTACCGTAGTCACAGTCCTGTATTGGGATATGCTAGTGGAGAGCTCTCCGCATGACCTCCTGAGCTCCTCCAAGGATACCCCTACCCCGGCTACCTCAACCTTTATAGTGTCTAGTTCCCGCACCCTCTGCTCTAGAAGTGCTATCCTACTGGTAGTATTCGAGATTAGGGCTTCGAGCTTCGTATACGAGCTCCTCAGAGACTCGATGTCTTTAGAGTAGGTGCTGGTCAGGTTACTTAACGACCTCAAGACCTCGCTGAGGCGTGCTACCTCCCCCTGCTCCACCTTGAGGGACTCCCGAACCTCGTCTAGCCTAGCCGCCAGGGACTTCAGGGCATCTGATAGAGGCTTCGTCGGCTCCTCTAGCACTACATTGAATGAGCTCAATGTAGTTGAGCACGTGCTGGGGCTACAGGCCGAGATCTCCAAGAACACCACGCCGTAGTTCGGGTAGCTAGTGACGTTGATTGCCACGACTGCGAGGTTCTTCACTAGCGTAGTGTTCAAAACCGCTACAACAGCAGACTCGGGGTAGACCTGCCTTACGGTCAGGTTGACTAGTTCCTGAGGGCTTAAGACCTGCAACGTGTCTGGCTTGCCGACGGTGTAGTAGTTCCTCGCGTTAACGTGGATGGCTAGCTCTGTAGGGACCACAACCTCAGGTCTGGCTACTGGAGGACCTACAACCACTGCGGCCGATAGCGACACCTTCGGAGTCGTGAAGTCCCTTACAAGGATCTGCAAGGTTCTGGAGGTGTTCGTGTATGGAGCCATGAACTTAGTGTGGAGAGATCCTCTCAGGTTGGCGCTATCTAGGGTCAGGATGTTACCCGCTAGGTACACGGCGATGGTGTCCCCTATCCCGAGTCCTGTGAGTAGCAGGTCGTATAGGTTCCCTGACGTCATGTTGTTGCCGACTACTAGGCTGGGGCTGGCAGACATCAGAGTCTCTCCGTAGAAGGTACCCTCACCGGCTACAGCCACAACGATGTTTCCACCGATGTGTGTGAGCGGTACAGTGACTACTACCCCTCCGCTTTGGTAGGCCCCGGAGTACACTCTAACGCCGGAGATGTATATGTTCACATAGGTACCGGGGATTACGTCTAGGACCACCTTGACGGCCTTACCGGGTTCAACCCTCCCCGGAAACACGCTGACTGAGGCCGGCCCGACAGACTTATTCAGCGCCCTAGACACAGCGAGGTAGGCCCTCAACCTCCCGTAGCCGGCACCGGGGTGGTCTATCTGGGTGGCTGTCGACGTCAGTGTGTCGTAGACAGCCTCCACGAGCTTCGCTCCCGATAGACCCTGCTTCCTCAGCTCGCCGGCCACTAGCGCTGCTACCCCAGCTGCTAAGGGGGTTGCGGCGCTAGTACCGCTACCGATTGCCAGTAGAGCGCCTGGGTATGCCCCGACGACGTCGGTGCCGGGTGCTACGACGTCGGGCTTGCGGTAGGTTCTCGGGTAGTACCCTTTGAAGGGCCAGCTCTCCGGTGGTGAGGGCCATTCAACGAGCTCGTAGCTACTGAAGTACGTGACCTCATCCTCGAAGTCCGTTGCTCCAACTCCTATGACTCCCCATATGTTGCCGGGGTTGGAGCTCGTGTACGGGCCTCCGTTTCCGATAGCTGCTACAGGAGTTATCCCAGCCTCTATGAGCTTCCTGATGGCTGGTAGGAGGACGTTACTGTAGTTCCCTAGAGCTCCGAGGCTCATTGAGACGACTACAGGTCTCGGCGCGTCGACGGGCCTCCCGCGGCAGTCGTAGGGCTCTAGAACCCACTCTAGTCCAGCCAGCACCTGGGCGAAGGTCCCGGAACCCCCTGGGAGCACGTTCGCTACTCTAAGCTGGGCACCAGGTACTACACCGAAGACGTAGGTCGAGCCATCACCGCCCACCAGTATGCTGCTTACCCAAGTTCCATGCCCATAAGTGTCCCGAGGTCTCGTGCATACAGGCCTCCCCTGCCTATCGAACTCTATCCACCCACCCGGATAGGTGGGGTCTCCCGGATTGGTTGTCACAAGTTTCCCAGCTAGTAGGGGATGGTCGGGGTCTATCCCAGTATCGAGGACAGCAACAACTAGACCGCTACCAGTCAGCTTAGTGTAGGTCCAGACGATGTCAGCCCCAACCCTACTTACAGCCCAAGACCACGCAGTCGTATAGCTTCCTTCGTAGCTGCCGTAGCTGTCTAAGTTGCCGTAGACCCTCAGCCCTGTAGTAGCAGGCGTCACCTCAAGGTTCGGCATTATGTAGCTAAGGCTGTAGCCCTCAATCGACTTAGGGCACGCAGCGAGAGCTAGACCGAAGTACTTGAAGACCCTGAGGACACTGCACCCAAACTCAGAAAGTTCGTTGATAGTTTGAGTACCTGCCTTAAGGTCCACGATGTACTCCCTAATCTCGGGGCTAGCCACTGTCACTAGAGGCCAGGTAACGGCTAGAGCTATCAAGACGAGCAAGAGTAGGGAAGTTCTGAGATCCACATTACCACCTGATTTCTCTTCAGCTAGGGCCTAATATTTCCGTGTCGTATGGCAAGCACAACACGAAGCGCTGCTTTCGCCCTATGAATCATATGGGTGGTAGCAACTGTATGAAGTAGTTAGTGTGGGTGATTGCTTAGGCTCGCTATATCAAGACCTTAATATAGCAAGACGAAAGCTTTATAAGCTCCAGCCAGCTAAGGTGTGGGTAATCATCATGGGAAATGAGGAATATTACGAGCTTTATGGAGAGTACGTGTCCCTTAAGGAGCTCGGCGTTGCCACACTGATATCGTCGGTAGCAGCAATGGTGTTCTTCTTCTTAGCTCCTCAGGTGGCCAGCTTAATAGGTGTTCAAACATCCGGACTCTCCATAACTCTAGGTGCTATAGGGGCTACGATAGGGTTCGTCATCTCAACCTTCATAATTAAGGTCAAGAGAGTAGTGTCCGAGGTGTAGGAGTTGGATCCTGTGAGCCTACTGTTGGTAGTGGCTCTCTCGGTACTCTCGACACTACTCTACATATTCATAGGTATACTCCCAGGGACTGATGAGACAGCCACCATGGCCCCGATAGCTCTAACGCTACTCCTAGCTGGGATGGACCCCATGCTAGTGTTGGTATGGTTCATAGCGAGCATAGCCGCCTTCAAGATGGCTGACAGCATACCAGTAGCACTTGCTGGGATCCCCGGAGGTGTCATGGCCGTACCGCAGGTCCCGGACGCCCTACTTGCTAAGGAGCAAGGGCTTGCCGACACAATCCTGAGGAAGGGGATGGCCTCAAGCGTGGTCGGTCAGTTCGTAGCTATAGTTGTTTCACTGGCGTTTTCCTACTACCTCATGCCAGCAGGGGACTGGCTTAGGGCTACCGACGTTGTTCTCGGTGTTAAGGTAGCTAGGTGGTTCTGGCTAGTGCTTGTAGGTACGGTTGTTCTCGCGGTCACGTCTCGAAGCAAGTTCGTTGCCTTGATCTCGATCCCGGCTGTAGCCCTCGTCTTCCAGGGTCTGAGAGCTGTATACGGAAAGTCTGTATCCATAAGCTTCTTCCTCGGTATCACTATAGGTCCCATGATATTTGAGCTCCTGTCAATACTCCACAAAGAGCTGAGGAAGTCCTACGCTAGGAAGGGACCGAAGGAGGTGAGGCTCCTTAAGGTCGGGAAGATAAGCCTCAACCCACTCAAGATACTCACGAGGGAGGAGCTCGCCCACAGCACTATCTGGTCAGCTGTTACCTCGGTCCTAGCTACGGTGATGTCCCCGGTGGGATTAACCACTCTGATCGGTGACCTCCTCAGGGAGAGCAAGAGGGATAAGGTCAGGGGGGCTGTGCTAGCATATACCGTCAGAGACGCAATTAAGAACGCAACATACATAGGGGGCACACTGATACCGCTTCTCGTGATAGGAGTTCCAACGGGGCCTATGGCTGCTGGCCCGGCAGCACCGTTCTTCAATAAGTACGAGCACCTAGGTATGACAGCTAGGGACTTCATCGTAACGCACTACGATTACCTAACCATAACCGCTATGGTGCTGCTTTCCTCGGCAATAGCCTTCTTAGTGGCCTACCCGCTGCTCGTGAAGTACTCTAGGGCAATAACCCTAGCAGTCTTTAGGAGGATGCCGGCAGAGGCCCTCTACGGGCTCTTCATAGCGATCGTTCTGATGCTCTCCTACTACGACGCTAAGATCGCCGGGATTTTCGGGACCCTTGTAATCAGCTTAGTATCGGGGGCTTTATGGAGGCTCGGCGTGTCCCTAGGGGTCATGTTCATGACCTTAGTGGCTGCCCCAATGCTAGTATCTCTCCTAATGGCTCTACCGGTTTAGGTAGATTTTTGGTCGTTCATAACTGAAAGTTCCACACCTCTGGCTACTCTAGGATAACCTGTATAAATACTATGACTGATTCCGCCCTTAAATTACGGGGGCTCTTAGCTGTTGAGTGATGGTCTTAGTTGGTTGTTCTATGTTTCGAGGCCCTCGACTATCTCTTTAACGAGCTTATCCTTTAGTTCCGGGTTCTTGATCTCTGGTAGTAGCAGTAGTCTAGCTATAGCCCCAAGGATCTTCTCGATGTTCTGTAGCCTAAGCTCCAAGCTCTTTACGCCAGAACCTATTTCAGCTAGGTGACTATCTAGGTGGGACAGCATGTGGACGGCACTGGCCATAAGTGAAACGGTGTCAGCCTCTACTTCATGCTCCTCATGCTCGTGTTCGTGGATCTCCTCTTGACCACCTTGAATCTCTTCCGCAAGCTTCTCGACATCCTCCTCACTCTTTGGGATATCCATCCTAAGCCTCCTCCCTTCGGACAAGAGCTTCACCTACATAGATACATCTAGTAAGGTAAAATATACCTAGTCCGTTTGTCCCTAGATGCTCATTCTCATCAGTTCATGTTTATTTGTTGCATCTAGGGACTTTCTCCTCGCCCACCCCTTCACTGGTAGCACTGCTACCTCTAGGGCAGGTTCATCGGGCATCGGGGTGGACGGCACGCACCCCTCTGGAGCTGCCACACCGGTTTATCGGGGCACAGCCCCTCATCCACACCAACAATAACAGACAGAACCAGAGCTTATAAACATAACCCATAGCCATCAACTACGAAACAGCCCTTCCTCCGGCAGTAGTGTCCTAGAACAATATCCCTGAAGCAGGTCTCAAGGAGATATGCTTTATTATCGACTGGTGCTGCCACATGGTTCTCGTTAACGTCGACAGCTATGAAGTCCCTAGCTCTATATGCCTCAACGATCTTCTTGAAGGTCAAGTAAATAATTACCCAAATAGATGCGGGGAATCTGTGAACCCCTAAAGGGAACCCTCGCCCTTCAGGGCGGGGAGGGGATCAGCTTAAGCATTAAATAGCTATAGCCAAAGAGCAGAGCATGCAGAGCCTAAGGTGTAGCTACATGGTGCGGGGAAGGGATGTTGAGGTAGTAGCTGAGGGCGGTCGTAGAGGGCATCTAGCTGTCTTACTGGTCTTGTTAGGTGCTTACAGTTTGGTCTACTTCCATAGGACCATGACCGGCGTTATGGAGCCTGAGATAGTGTCACTGTCCAGACTCTACGGCTTTGACCCATCCTTCTACTTGGCTACCCTATCGTCAGCTTACTTCTATACGTACTCCTTGTCGCAGTTCTTGGTCGGTTCCTTGATCGACTACTATGGGATCAGGAAGGTCTGTTCGCTTCTCCTCCTATTGAACGCGGTGGGGGCCCTCATGATGGCATCAGTAGAGCCAATCACGATGATTGCGGGTCGGGCCGTTATAGGGTTCTCGGCTAGCGTCGCGTTCCTCTCCTATCAGAGGGCGCTATCACTCTACCGCAGACAGGGGGAGCAGGCTAGGTGGTCGTCTCTAGCCCTTGTAGTCGGTAACCTCAGTGTGATAATGGCTACATACCCACTGAGGGTATCTCTAGACACCATCGGCTTGAGCGGGACCCTCATGGCTTTAGCTCTAGTAGCCGCAGTACTTTCTGCCTCCGTCTTTGCTGTGTCCGCTGATGCTGTAGGCAGGAGAACCCTGCACGAGTACTTATCGGCTGCCAGAGCTGGCTTAGCGAGGGTCGTTGGCGACAAGCATAGCTGGGGTGTTAGCGTGGGGGTTCTAACCACATACGGTGTCGGGCTATCGTTCCAATCTTCTTGGGGGCAGATACTCCTTTCGAGGGCTTTCGGCCTCAGTAAGGCTGAGGTCAGCTTCTACCTTATGCTGTACGCCATAGTTTTCATACCGGCCTCGCTAGTTTCAGGCTACCTCAGCGATAACGTGTTAAAGAGAAGAAAGCCTTTCCTTCTTGCGACGGCAGCCGCGATGGCGACTTCCTGGGCGCTCCTCATGGTGGCAACAGCTTCTAAGAGCTTGCCTCTAATGGCGCTCTCCATAATGTCTCTGGGGATATCTCTGGGACAGCACATAGTTGCCCCTGTTATGATTAGGGAGGCTTACGACCCTTCGGTATCTGCTACCTCAGTGGCCTTCATGAACACCGTCTCGTTCCTAGGGACCGCCGTCCTCAACAGCGTCCTACCGCAACTCGGGTACTTCACCGCACTAGAGGTTAGCACAACCTTAACAGCCCTCGGAATACTGGCTGTGGCGTTCCTATGTAGGGAGACGTACGCCAGCTCTTAACCGCGGGACGTAGGTTCCTTCATAACCACTCTCTCACAGTAGCTCCACCCAGCGGCCGATAGGAGCTCTATCACCTTCTTCACGGACTCTACGACCTTCATCTTCTCGACGCCGGGAACCCCCGCACCTAGAACGAAGACGTGGGAAGTATCCTCCCTAATGGCTGTCTCAACGCTGTCTCTGTGTGGGTAGAGGTGCATGACGGTACCTGCGCTGTCGACTAGAACTGGGATACCCTTCGGCAGTACCTCACTCTTACCCCCTATAGGGTTGAATGTCTCTCCTCCGGAGCTCAGGGTGAGGCGGTAAGGTGGGGTAGTTCTCTTCATATCATATAGGCCTATTGGGATCCCAGTATACGCAGACGCTATGTTCCCGGCGTCGACAACGGTGTTGATTCTGGGGAAGGAACCCCTCAAACACCTCCTGACTAGGGCCTCACTAGAAGGCCTAACCTTAGTTGGGTCGATACCTATACTCCAATAAAAGTCCCTGTAGGCCCTGAAGGTAGGGTCAGATTTCAGCGACTCGAGTGTGTACCGAGACCTTAAACTCTTTACGAGTTCCTCCACTTCCCCATCAAAACTGTAGGGTTGCGGATGATCTACCCACACGACGGTATAGGCGACGAAGATGCCTAGAGGTGTGAGAACTCTATCTACCTCAAGTAGGGAGTCCAGCTCACTACAGTGCTCCAACACAGCCCCGAAGCTAACTAATACCGAAGCCTAATAATGTCTTTAACTTTAACTAGAAGACACTAGCGGGGGATCGATATAAGCGGCGGTAGCAAGCTAGAGGTGGCTGATGAGGTCCTCGATCGCTGAGGCTGTGATGAGGGCAGGGGTTTAGCTGAGGAACTCCACAGCTCAAGCCGAGGGCACGCCATCTAGACGGGTGAGAGGTCAGGGGATTAAGATCTCAACCCTTATACTACCTAGCTTCACCTGGCTGAAGGTAGGGTTCTCCCCTAGGACTTGGTGCAACCTCATTAACGTCTCAACGTCCTCTTCCATTAAAGGACCTACTCTGTAGACCAGCAGTGTGCACCCCATGCTGATTATGCCGCCTGCGTACAGACCGTCCATGAACCCAGCGGCTATTTCTGAGCAGTCCCTAGCTGACGGTAGGCAGGTCCCTGGATGTGTGTGGGCCTCTAGGATCACCTCCTTGATGTAGGGCAGGACCACCTTGCCGAACCCACCCTCAGCTATGTACACCTCGCCGGTCCTTAGAACCAGGAGAGCGTACTCGGTACCTGTCATATAGGTTAGTGGGGCGTACTGCCTCAACTCGTTGAGAACCCTTACTGCGGGCTCCCTTGCCTCCTCTAGTAGGGACCCTGCATCCTTCCCGCCGAAGCCGTCGATTAGGTGTATTTCAAGGCCTCTCTCTTCTAGCTCCTCCAGCTCGAAGAGGTCTTCCCCTACGGAGCAGTTGCGGTAGTATACGAACACCTCGGAATCCCGGAGCTCACCGGACGCCTCACATCCGTACTCAGCTGATATCGAGAGGAGCCCGTCCGCTAGGAGCACTAAGTTCGAGAGCTTAGAGGATTCAGAGGTTCTGTACAGACGCTCGAGCTTGGACAAGGCGGCGGCCTCTCAGTTAGATGGATCGAAGAAGCCCTCCATCCACCGGTATTACGGCGCCGCTGATGTAAGATGCTAGCGGACTGAGCAGGAACGCTACCACGTACCCCACTTCCCTAGGTAGCCCGTAGCGCCCTAGCGGTATCTCGGAGGACGTACTCTTCATGACCTCCTCTAGGCTCCTACCGCTTCTAGCCGCTGCATCCCTAGCTACCTGCATGGCCCTCTCCGTCAGTATCTTACCTGGGGCAACACCGTTCACGCGTATCCCCTTAGGACCTAACTCCCTTGAAAGGGTCTTGACGAGTCCGTGTATGGACGCTCTCAGAACGTTCGAGAGGACTAGGTTCGGTGCTGGCTCTTTGACTACGGCACTCGTTAGGTATACGATCGAGCCTCTACCGGACTTCTCTATGAGCGGTATTGCCTTTCGACTGATCCAGATAGCACTCAATATTAGGAGCCTGATCCCATATTCCCAGTCGCTAAGGTCGAGCTCGGTGAATGTGCCCGGCTTCGGTGGTCCAGTCACATAGACGAGCCCGTCTAAACCTCCTAGGGCTTCGTAGGCCCTCTCAACGAGGGACTCCGCCTCGTCTTTATTAGCTATATCGGCTGGGGACCCACGAACCTTACCTAAAGAACTCAGCTCAGCTACGGCTTTCTCCACAGACTCCCTAGTCCTCCCACAAATGTATACCTCAGCCCCCTCCTCTAGCAGGACCTCAGCTATCCCCCTACCGATACCTCGGGTCGACGCTGTCACTAGAACCTTAAACCCCTCTAAGCCGAATTTCCCCACAGCGCGGTACACCGTAAGGTATCTTGCGGACGCACTAATTTGTGCTTGCTTCAAGCCACTAATTTTAACTTCGGCTAGATATTAGCAGTGGTAGCTATGAGGTACTTAGTTGTTGCGGATAGGTTCGCTGAAAACGCTTTGAAGGCAATCAAAAAGTACGATCCCAACGCATCAATCTCCGTGGTAGCCCTCAGTAAGGAGGTGGCTGAGGAGGCTAGGGCTTCCGGTGTTAGCGAAGTCCTCGAGGGATTAGATGGCCTAAGCTCTGTGGATTACGGGCGCGTAGACGTGGCGGTTGTCTGGTTGGGGTCTGCGGAGAGGTCCTGCGAGGTAGGTAAGGAACTGAAGAAGAGAGGTGTTCCCCTGCTGGTGGCGATCAGCTCAGATAGTGACGGATTCCGCGGCTACCGTGAATGCGGTTTCAACTTCCTCATACCTGTAACCCTCCTTGTCGAGGAGGCTTTAGGCTCTATCGTAGGGTTCGATACGTGGGTCACTATACCGGTCCATACGTTCATAAACATGCATGTGAGGGTTTACAGGGTCTTCAAGAGGGCTAGGCTGGGGATCTCACTACAGGAGCTCGTTAACGGGGCTGGGGGTAGGGCCTTTGTAGCCGTCTTCGATAGGGATGGCTACAACGTCAGCTCAGGGGAGTACAAGCTCTCTGAGGGGGACCTCATAGTCGTGGCAGCTCCTACTGAGGACGATGTCTTCAGTGCGGTGGAGAGGTTGAATAAGCTTTTTATACTTGCTGAGAGAGTGTATTCAGCCCTAGAGTCGAGAAGACCCCCTGGATAGGTGGCTGGGTCGTGGTGTCCTGGTACGAGATGTTGGCGAGCTGGGTCGGTGCCTACATATTCCGAGTGCTTCAAGCAGCTATAGTGATCTTGGTTGCTTACCTAGTGGTTAAGTACCTAGATAAGGCGGTATCTCTCTTTATAAAGACCGAGGAGCACGAGTTCGCCGAGAGGTTCATCATGTTCCTTAAGGGCATAATATACGCCATAGCCATACTTATGGCAATAAGCTTCGTTGCTGTAGAGCCCCAGGTTTTCGTAGCGTTGCTGCTGACTGTGGGGGTCGGTATAATAGTTATGTTCTCAGATGTCCTCAGGAACCTAGGCTCCGAGCTTTACGTAAGGAACCTCAGGACGTTCAAGGAGGGTGACTGGGTGGAGATAGACGGGGTGCAAGGGAAAGTCGCGAGACTGACATCGCTGGGGGTGATTCTAGAGACCTTGAGGAGGGAGAGGGCATTCATACCGTACTCCCGCATCGCCCACACGACTGTAGTGAATAGGACAAGCACTTACGGCCTATCTTTCCATGTCTTGGTGCGGGTGCCGAAGACCTATGATACGGCTAAAGCGCGCGAGCTCGTAGTATCCTCTCTGCAGAGGGTTAGGGAAGACCTAGTAGCAGAACCTTCTGTAGCCCTTAGGTCGGTTACAGAGACCTCATACGTGTTCGACGTCACCTTGGACGTGATGAACATCGGCAAGGTTGAGAAGGTCTTCAGCGACCTACTCCTGGAGCTGAAGTCGAAGGAGCCTAACATCGACGTAGAGCTCTAGCCCCTCGGTGTTAGTTTGGTTGTCTGACAGGGAAGTATCTAGGTTGCTCAGGATTTGGAGGGCTGAGGTCTCGACACTGAACTTCTCCGCTAGCATATCCGTGACTATGGCACAGCCATACGCTATCAAGCTACTGGGCTTCGACCTCCAGCTCCTCGGTACGATGGTCCTGCTACAGCTGGGGGTGGCTGGGGCCGGGTTCATAGCGGGCTCCGTGCTCGTATCTGTGTACAGGTCGAGGAGGATCGTGTTCTGGAAGCTCTTCGGAACCTTATACAGGTGCCTATGGGCTCTCGCAGGTTTCGCTCACCTACTGCCAAGAGGGTATAGAGCAGGCTTCTTCCTAACGTCGGTAGCGGTAGCCCAGTTCTCGGGCTCTCTTGCCGGGATAGCGTCGAGCGATGTGGGGGCAGACATAGTCAGTAGGGAGAGGGCGCTGAAGTTCTACAGCTCCCTAAATTCGCTGGGTTTGGTTTCGAATAGTATGGGATTAATCATAACTACGACGATATTCGGCTCCCTACCCCAGGACGAGGGCTACTTAGTGGCTTACGCTCTCTCGACATCGTCAGCTATAGCGTCGTCAGTGTTCCTCAACCTTCTTAAGGACTTAAACCCCCCTCCTAAGGGTTCTGCTAGCGACGTGCTGAGGGGGTTCGCTGATTCCGTTAAGGACCGGGACTGCAACTCGTACATAGTGACCGTAACGCTGTTCACCCTCGTTGTGAACCTGCCGGGAGCGCTGTGGAACTACTATCTGCTAACGGTAATAAAGGGTAGCGAGACCTGGGTGACACTTAAGTCTATAGCAGCAAACCTCAGTCAGTCGGTAGGGTTCAGGTTCTGGGAGAGGGTGTCGAGGAAGCTTGGATTGAAGAGAACTCTGTACGTCAGTATAGCCCTCACCTCACCTATACCGGCAGTATTTACTTTACTATACACCTTCGCAGGTCAGATAGCCATAGAGATATACTCAGGGTTTGTTTGGGCGGGCTATAACCTAGCTAACAACATATACACTCTCTACCTACCTAAAAGAGCTTCCAGGGTGTACTTCGTGGCAACAATTAACGCCACCTCCAACGTAGTTGCCTCAGCCGCTTCAAGAGTTGGGGCGCAGGTAGCAGCTATCAGCTTAGGTGCTATGAACGCCGTCTTCTACTCCTCAACTGCTGGTAGGCTAGTGGTTTCTTTCCTAGCTAGGAGGAGAGCACCCAAGCTCCTAGTTAGTTGAGGGCGGCTCACAGTCCTTATGTGGGGTCGATATCCATTGGATTCGCGGCGTTTTTAGGTATTGCCGTACCTAACGTTCCGGTACCGTGGTTGGAGCACCGGTTCAGGTCAAGTCCTAGGTTAGTAGATAAGTTCGTGCTGTCCATAGCTAAGCTAGTCTTCTATACATACGCCATGCTGTGGCTGCTAGCTAGGCGCGATGTTAAGGTAGCTAAGATCGAGGACGTGCTAGAGTTGTTCTATATAGACTTCTTGAGGATTGAGAGAGACTATGTCGAGGTAGTTAAGCTCGATCGCTGCGAGCTGGTAACGCGGTGCACTAACCCATGCCCAATACTATCACTATCCCTAAGGCTCGGACTGGACACAAGGTACACGTGCCGCGAGGTCTCAGAACCGGTCTGCCGTTTTATACTGAAGAAGTTGAGGCCCGACATAGTGTTCGAGAGAAACTACGGCTGGATAAGGCCGTACAGAGAAAGCTGCGAGGAGAGGATATACCTCGCTAACTGCTTACAGCCGGCCTCTCTCAAAGAAAGGTTGCCGACTGGATCGTTTCAGTAGCGTTATAAGTTCCTCAGCTATAGAAAAGCTGGTGTATGCCGGTGAGCATCAAACCCATTAAAGAGCTGTTGGTTACTTGGGGCGTCTCTCTAGCTCTCTTCTTACTACTCTCGTTGTTTGTGGGGTGGGGGCCCTTAGATGGTCTCGGGCTATACCTAGCCCTGTTCTCGTGGTGGGGCTGGCCTTTGAGGGCTACCTTAGAGCTAGCTGAGTCTCTCTTCGTTTTACTGGCTTTAGTTATCCCGGTGATTACTGCCCTAGCCATCAGGTTGGCTCTGGAGAGGGTGTTGAAGGATTTCTGGGCGAATCTCTACATATCGGCTACTGCGTACTACATAGTTGGCACCATATACTACCTCACCGCACCATACCCGCGGCCGGACGTAGACGTAGCTATATCCCTCCTTGTTTGGATCCCCTTACTACTGATTTCATGCTCTATCTCGCGGAGGATCTCCCAGCCATGAATGGTGAGGCTCTCAATTGTAGGCTAGGAGGCAGTTCAGCACTCAGAGACCTTTCGCCAGTACCCGATGGCTCTCTCCAATAGCTCTGAGTAGTTGCCGAGGTATTTGGTGGGGTCAACAGCTTCCTTCACCTCTTCTGGGCTCAGATACCTCGATAGCAGCTCGTGCCTTAGGACAGCCTCCTCTAGGTTTGTGCCGGGCTTCACAGACCTAGTCAGCTCAATCAGTGCCTTGTGGGCCTCGTGGCGGGGCATTCCTTTCAGAACTAGCCTGACCACTACTGACTCAGCCATGATAGCCCCTCCAGTCAGCTCGAGGTTCCTCCTCATAGCCTCCTTATCGATGTACGCTACCTTAAGTAGCTTACTCATGTCTTCGAGCATTTGGTCAACTACCAGGAAGATGTGCGGTATGAGGATTCTTTCACTGCTACTGTTTGTTAGGTCCCTCTCATGCATTAAGGGGATGTTCTCCAGCGCCGCTACGGCGAACGACCTCGCCAGCTTAGCCAGCCCCGATATCCTCTCAGCTGTAACAGGGTTCCGCTTGTGGGGCATAGCGCTACTCCCCACCCTCGGCTCGGACTCGAACATCTCACCTATCTCACTCCTCGACAACTCCCTGATCTCCAGTGCGAAGCGATCCAACTGAGAAGCTAGCACAGCAAGCGCAAGCACGAGCTCGGCGAAGCCGTCCCTAGGTGCTACCTGAGTCGTAATAGCGTGTGGCTCAAGCCCCAGATACCTGGAGGCCGCTTCCTCAACTATGAGGCCCCTACCTAACCACCCAGCCATAGTGCCAACAGCACCCGAAAGCTTCGCCCTAACGACTCTCTTCTCCAGCTCGCAGATCCTCTCGAAGCTTCTGGATAGCTCGTAGACGTAGTTAGCGAACTTAAACCCCGCGGTAATCGGTAGTGCGTGCTGCCCGTGCGTACGGCCCACCATTATTGTGTCCCTATGCTCCAGCGCAAGCTGGGACAACCTATCTACGACGGTCTTCAGCTTCCTCTTAACGATTGCTAGGGCGTCCCTAAATATCAGGGCCCAAGCAGTATCTATAACGTCGTAGCTGGTAGCCCCTAAATGGACGTACTTACCGCACTCACCGCACTTCTCTCCGAGTATGAAGGTTAGGGAGGCGATGTCGTGGCCTGTCACAGCCTCCATAGAGTACACGTCCGCAGCTCTCACCTCCTCGAAGCACCTCTCTAGGGTGTCCGGGCAGCTCTTTGGGGCTAGGCCAGCCGCCCCTAGACCAACCATTATTGCTTTCTCTACCTGAAGGTACCTCCTCACGATCTCCTCTAAGATGAATAACCTCCTCATCTCATCCGAGCCATACCTCCAGTCGAGGGGACACACGTACGTGGAGCTACCCACGGTAACCTCCAAAACGTTACACCCCAGGTGGAAGCTATTATTTACAGCTGAAAGCCTCGCCATTCATGGCGGGGAGGAGGTCAGCTTCAGATAGGTATCATCGAGAACTAGCCGCTGGTTATGGTTGAAGGCCTAGCCCTTCGGGGTGGGAAGAGACCGGCCGCTGAGGACCTTAACGAAGCTTTCTTTACTATCTAGTGGTAACTAGTCTGGGTAGCCTAGTTGAAGTCGGCTGTCAGGAGGTTGGTGAAGGTTGGTAAGAGGTCTTATGCGGTAGTCATACCAAAGAGGTGGGTTGAGCTGCTCGGGATTAAGCCGGGCGATTCTATCTACCTGGTGTTAGGTGAGGACGGGTCACTTACTATGGCCCCGCTCAGGGGTCCTAAGGGGAAGGAAACCGGACCGGAGATTCTAGCTCGCCTAGCTGTTTCTGCTACTAACACTAAGGCCCTGACTAAGCTCCTCCTAGCTCTCTACTCAGCAAGCCTGCGTGGTGTGGTTCTCGGAGGTACCCCACCTCAGGAGAGCCTGTCCCTGCCTACTGAGTTAGCCAGTGTGGAGCTGGGGGAGGGGCATGTGGTAGTTCACTTTAAAGATATCCGTGCTGGCCCGGAGGAGGTTCTCGAGGACATGGCCCGGAAAGTTCAGGACGTTTTCAAGCTGTTCACTGAGGGTCTCGAGAGACCATCACCGGAACTTTGGAGCAGGATCCACGAAATCGAGCGGGAGCTGGACGTATCTGTCCACTTAGTTATTAGGCTAACGATTAGGAAGGTCGTAGTCGAGACACTGAAGAAGGGATTGGACAGTGAGACCCTAGTAGAGAGCCTCTTGAACGTATTGGCTGCTAAAGTCTTCGAGGATCTCTCAGACTGTGTCGACAGGTCAGCACATAGAATAGAGGAGCTCCTACCTCTCTCCAAGGACTTCGCTGAGCTGTTCACTAGCGTCAGGGACCTGAGCGGTGAGATCTTCGAATGCTACCTCCGCAGATGCCTCGCTGACGAGGCCTTCAGACTCCTAGAAAGAACTACGGGGCTAAGGAAAGAGCTGAAGGAGGTGATGGCTATCTCAGCCCCACCGCTCCTACCGCTCCTAGCAGAGCTAGACACTGCCGTGACCTTACTGGAGGACCTGCTTGAAGCAGCCCTCATAAGGATCTATAAATAGGGGATAGATTCTCCGCAGCGCGCCCAAGAGAAAAGAAAAGCGTGCCTGTGTTTGCTTACAGCCGGAACCTTACTGCATAGGTAGGGGAGATCAGCGATCGCTACCTGGATAGCTAGGGTAGTAGGACATCCTCATCCCGATCACAGTATTTATGAGGTTACTATCTATCAAGCCGTCTAGATTGAACAGCACTGCCCCCCTCAGCTTCAGCTCCTCCACTACGTATCCTAGCTGCGATGCCAGCTGTACGTTTAGGAGCCTCCAAGCACCTATACCGACTAGCAGCTTGTCGGGTTTGCTGATAGCGCTTAGTTGCGAGCTCACGTAGCTCTTAAATACTGTGAAGTCGGTGGTATATGACATAGTGGCTACGTAGTCCACTATATTCTCGTTTACCCAGCGAGGCCAGTCCTGTAGGACAGTTGAGACAGCCTGCGGGCTCGGGAACACCGCGGCCGACACCTCAATACCTGGCCTCAACCTCCTCGCTAGATCCGCTACCTTTCTGACCACCTCCGTTATGCCGTCGACTAGGAACTTCTGGTACAGTGCCCTGTCCTGCTCAGGGTCCTTACCGTACATCTCCTTGAACCTCTCCGAGGAGCACTTTCCGTGGACATCGCTTTGGGGGGCTCTGATCCTGTCTAGCTGTATGCCCCTCACATCCGGGTACTTAGTCAGGATCTCCTGGACTATGTTCAGCAACCTCTGAACATACTCATCGCAATACGGGTCTACCCAGCCGAGCATCTTCCCATTGCTATCGTATAGGGCTAGGTCCGGCCTTTCCTTAACGAAGAAGCCTGGCTCTGTCTCACCCTCCGATAATGCGTTGATGTAGACGTAAACCTCTATCCCATGCCGCTTAGCGATATCTACCACGTCCTTGAGGACGTCCCAGGAGTACTTCGGGCTCATCGGCGCGTAGGAGCTGTTGTAGTACGTGTATCCCCAAGGATCTTTAGCTAGGAAGAAGACCGCATCTACCCCGGCAACCGCTAGCTTTGATAGAGCCTCATCTACCTGCTTGAGCCAGGTCTCCCTGTTCGAACTCCACCTATCTGAGTAAACCCCCCACCAGACAGCTGTGAAAGCCTTCTCGTAGTACCTGCCGAGAAACGCCTCATAGTATTTGTTGGCTAGCTCCATATACGTGGGCCAGTCCCAGTTCGGTCCCGGGTCGGTATGGTGCGACGCCCCACCACCGAGGCTCGGGTTCTTCGGGTCCGGGACCTGATCGTGCCCTACCACACCGCCGCCGGAGGCATCTGCCGGCGCTATTCCGGGGGGTCTAGTCAGGGGTATCCCATATTTATAGGCGAGGTAGGCTAGGAGCCTAGCTGAAGCCCTGTACTGAGCCTCCGTAAACATCTTGGCTTTGACGAAGCCCTCATGCTCTATCCCTACGGAAAGGGAGTTGTAGAGCTTGTTCCCCGCATGCCAGGCGATGTCCTTCTCCCTAACCATTTGGTACACCGTACCGCCTAGAGACACTATGTAATGGGCAGACACCCCGGCCCTAGGGTCGAGGAACCAGTTTATTGCTGACTGAGCCGAGCCCTCAGTGACATGGATAACGACCCAGCTAACGCCCGTCCTATTAGCCTTCGCATAGTTACCTGAATACGCTTCGATCCACTGAGCTAGCGGATAGTCGGGCGGCCCGCCCCACTCAGGCTTAACGTTCTTGAGTATTTCCCACAGGGCCGGATCCCCCAGGTCCAGCCTCCACACAGCGACCCCCGCTAGGGAGTACTCCAAGGCCAGCTTCGACCTGTAGTAGGCCATCTCACCATCTACGTAGTACGCTACACCCTCAGGGACCTCGGCCCTGAGCTCCTTAGTGGTCAGATCTAGAGTGAAGCTAGCTCCTTGAGACCTCATAGACTGGTAGTCCGGGAGCAGTAGCCACTTGATTAGCTTACCGGACCTGTCCCACACCTTACCATAGTTTGGGACGCCGAGGACTAGTTTCTCCCTAAGTATGAACTTACTCGCGTACTTCGCGCACTCCTCCACCCACCACAGGGGAGCCACCGGCTTAGGTCCGGGGGTTTCGTAGAAGTCGTACGCCATGATCATTATGTAGTCAACACTCGTCTTACCCAGTAGCTCGTAGTCGTATGTCTGCAGGTAGGAGCTCGGGTACTCACTCCTCTTAGCCGGTATAGCTACGGTAAGTATGAGGTCGGCCTCGTGGAGCTTCTTAGCTGTAGCATCGATGAACCCAGCGAACTCAGCCTTATACTCCGGGAGGCTTACCTCGAAATCTATGTTGAATCCCGCATACCCGTACCTCCTAGCTAGGTCAACCAGCTGATTAGCGAAATTGTCCACAGCGCTCGGGTTCGTAATCAACCTCTTAACCCTGGAGGCATCGGATGAGACCACCATGGGAGCTACGAGCACTCCCCGAACTCTCGCTAGTCCGAGGAACTCGCTGTCTCCAGCACCCCTGCTGGTGTAGGAGCCTACTGTGAGGTCGTCAGCTAGGTAGTACCAATCAGGTGAGACGTAGTCTATTACCACACCACCAAACTGGCTCAGTATCTGAGCGACATCGCTAGACCTCGTGCTGTAGATCCACGCCCAAACAAACGGCCTCTTCTTGTAGGAGACAGAGGGCAGTGCTACTAGGGGGGCTGTAGTGACCGTGGTGATGACAGGTGTGACTGGTGCTGTAGTAGCTGGCGGTGTGGTCGTAGGCGAAGTTGAGGTTGGAGTGGTTGTGCCAGTACTGATCTCAGTTGTAGGTGTGGGAGTTCCGTGTTCTAAGGATGGGAGGACTCCGAGGAGGTAGTAGAGGGCTGAGGCTATCACGATAATGGAGACTGCGACAACGGCTAGAGTCCTTCTCACAGCATACACCGAAAAAGGTTAAGCTTCAGCTGTTTTTAATTGGGGAGTTACGTAATTTAGGCGTTTTCAGCGCTTTAGGGCTCTGCGTAGTCCGATCGCGGATGCTACGACCATCGACGCCGATATTGTCAGTCCTATCAGGGCCGGTACGAAGGCCTCGTCCGACGGTGGCAGTATAGCTAGCGCTATAACGGATAAAACACAGAGCACAGACGACAGCGCGAGGATGTCGATAAGTATTATTGGGTGTATCCTCAGCTACCTCACCCTGATGCTGCGGGAAGCCAGCTGGGCCTCCACCTAGGTAGCTTACCTGCCTTTACGCACAGTGAGTAGTGGTTGGGCCCAACCTTCATGTAGCTCCCGGGAGTGAGCGATGAGCACTCTGCGTCGAGTAGCGGGCACATCTGCGAGAAGGGGCACAGGCTACTCACGTTCGGGCTTCTCGCGGACTCTGACTCTATCACCCCATCAAGCCCCCTAACCTTCCTCTCCGATAAAACGAGGGGAACCGGTATGTTGGATATTAGTGCCCGGGTATAGGGGTGTTCAGGTCTGTAGATTATCTCGTTAGCTGGGCCGGACTCTACTACTAGGCCCCTCAGCATCACGTACATGGGGCTATCTCCAGCTGCGTAGACAGCGGCACCCAGGTCATGCGATATGAACACTATGGAGGTTCCCCTACTCTCAACTATCTTCTTCAGGAGGTTTATCAGTGAGACACGTATGGATGGATCCACCATACTGACAACCTCATCAGCGACTATGAGGTGCGGGTCTACGATGAGTGCTCTGGCTAGGGACAGCCTCTGCCTCATTCCACCGGATAGGTGGTGCGGGTACTTATCCACGAAGTACTCGGCTGGTACGAGGCCCACCTCCTCGAGGAGCTCTTTGATATATCTGAACCTGTCAGCATCGCCTAAGTGCTTCTTATACCTCCTGATCACCGGCTCGAGAATGTTCTTGACGTTCTTAGAGGGGTTAAGAGCTGTGTACGGGTCCTGGTGGACGTAGACGAACTTATGTCTATTGGCTAGGTATATGTCTCTCTGAGCTATCTTCCCGTCTTTAATTACGGTTGTGCCCTTCCAAGAAAGCTCTCCACTGGTGGGCATGGTGAGCCCCACGAGGATCTTACCTAGCGTGGTCTTTCCAGAGCCGCTCTCACCTACCAAGCTTATCAGGCCTTTGTCGGGGACCTCGAGTGAGATCGACATCAGCGCCTGTATCAATCTCTTCCTAAACACACCCCTGGTGTAAACCTTGCTCACGTTCTTCACGGAAGCTACGTGGCTCACAGCTTCTCACCTCCGCTGTAGAGCCAGCACTTCACGAACCGCCCCTTCTTAGGCTCGTAGAGCGGGGGCTCCGACGTTCTACACTTCTCGACCGCGTATGGGCACCTCGGATGGAACTTACAGCCCGGCGGTGGGTTAAGGAGGCTTGGGGGCTCGCCTGGGACCGGTTTCGGGATCCTCTTCACGTAGATATCTGCGACGGAAGGTATCGCTGAGATCAACATCGATGTGTACGGATGGAGAGGCTCCTTAAATATCTCGTATGTGTCCCCGACCTCGACTACAGTCCCAGCGTAGAGGACCGCTACCCTATCTGCTAGCTCCGCCACCACGGGGATGTCGTGGGTTATCAACACCATGGTGTTCCTGTACTGCATCGAGACATTGCTGAGGATGTTCAGCAGGACCCTCTGGGAGAAGACGTCTAGGGCGGATGTAGGCTCGTCTAGGATGACTAGCTCCGGCTTGAGCACCATGGTTAGTGCTATGACTACCCTCTGCTTCATCCCACCGCTGAGCTCGAACGGATACTTCTTCAGTACTGTGTCAGGGTCTAGCCTCACTAGGGAGAGCATTGAGCGTATCTCACTCACCGAGCTTCCCTGATCCCAGAGACCGTGGTTCTTCAATGTCTCCACGAAGTGCTGCTCTACTGTCAGGACGGGGTTCAGGGAATTCTGAGCTCCTTGCGGGATGTAACCTATCACCTTACCGCGTAGCCTTCCCATAGTCCTCTCGTCGGCCTTTACGAGGTCCACCTCCCCACCATTCGAAAGCCTCAGCAGGGCCTCCCCACCACGTATCCTAGCGTTCTTCGGGAGTATCTTGAGGAACGTCTCGACGAGCGATGTCTTTCCAGAGCCGCTCTCACCAACTATTGCCGTTATCTTTCCCTCGTCTATGAAGAGGGTTACGCCGCTCACAGCCTTGATTGACCCCTCCCTCACGAGGTACTCCATCCTCAGGTTTCTGAGCGCTAGCTTAGGCTTCAAACCCTCGCCGGACTTCAGCTCATCACTCATAAGCCCTCAGCCTCGGGTTGAACACCTCCTCAAGGGCCTGCGCGAAGAGCACTACGCCTAGCTTGATTATTACGAATATTGAGATCACCAAGAAAATTATGACCGACCCGTTGGGGATCAGCAACCCCTTGTACGTGAATATCATCTGGTTGAGTAGGTACCCCCAGTTAGTCGGGTTCAGCGGTGCGACACCGAGTAGTACTATGCTTATTAGGGACGTCATGTTAGCTACGAAGAGACTGGCGAAGTTGTAGGTTACGAAAGGCAGGAGGTGCGGGCCTATCTCCCTAAAGAGTATGTGGAGCTTGCTCAGACCTAGGTTGATGCAGGCCTCCACAAAGTCCCTAGTTTTAAGGGAAGATACCTCAGCAGCGAGGGCGCGGGCTAGGCCCGGCCAGCTGAAGAGCGCTAGGAGTGCCGCTATCGTTATAGGGGATTTCGGCAGTGTGTACGCTAGGATGAATATCACCGGAAAAGACGGTATCGTTAGCCAGACATCAGTCACTGCCGTCAGCGCCCTCCTAGCCATCCCTCCTATATACCCAGCTAGGAGACCTACGGACATCCCACCGACAACGCCGATTATTGTCGCTATGAACGGTATCAGGAATACCTCCCTAGAGCCGTGGACTATCATAGAAAGGAGATCCCTCCCCATGTAGTCGCACCCTAGGGGGTGCTCCGAGGAGGGTAAACACCACCTCATAGAGGGCTTTATCTCAGTGTCTAGAGGTATTAACGATGGGCCGATAGTGGTCATTAAGACCATAGCAACTATCACTACTAGACCGAAGAGGCCTCGACCGCTCTTCAGCACCGGCCTGATAAAGTCTAGGTAGAAGAGGTAGAGCCCGGACTTGGTCTGGGCTTCAGCATTCATGTTGCTACCACCTCCCGCCGCACCCTAGGATCTATGAACGGGGTCACCATGTCCACTATTATCACCCCCACGATGGTCGCTACAGTCATCATGAAGAATATTCCCTGTAAGAGTCCGTAGTCTCTAATTCCAAGCGCGATTGATAGGTAATAGCCCATGCCCGGGTAGGCGAATATGGTCTCGATAAGTGTTGACCCGCCTATCATGCCCCCTATTCGAAGGGCGAGGAGCGGGATGAGGGGAAGTATGGAGTTCCTGCCGACGTACGTAGTTATTATTCTCCTCCTGTTTATTCCCCTAGCCTCAGCGTACTTGAGGAAGTCCTCCTCGAGGATCTTAGCGACGTTGGACCTTATTAGGAGGGCCCAACCGCTGAACGTCGTGATTACGTAGGTCAGTATCGGCAGGGCGGCATGGTAGAGTACGTCTGCTACGAACTTGAGGTTGAAGCCTGGCTCTACATCCGGGGAGTAAGCCCCTCTTGCCGGTAGTAGCCCGAGTCTCGCAGAGAGGATTATGTAGAGGAATAAGGCTATGGCGTAGCCAGGTATTGCCGAGATCACCGTGAATGCTGTCGACATAGTGAAGTCGGACCTACTTCCCCGCTTAAATCCTGCCACCATCCCGGCTAACACCCCGATGGCGAACGATAGGGATATCCCTATAGACAGCGTAAACACTGTCCACCCCAGTGCCCTAGCGACAACGTATGTGACAGGCCTCTTGAAGTATGTAGAGTAGCCTAGGTTCCCGCGGAGGAGGCCCAGTACGTACTCGAAGTACTGGACGTAGATGGGCTTATCGATTTCTATCCCATAGTAGATTGAGTAGACTATCTTCCTAGCTTCCTCGATAGGTATTCTCAGCTCCTCTGCTAGGGATGCTGCTAGTGTGTAGAGGACGTCCCCCGGCATGGACCTTATAGCTATGAAGGTCACTGTCGAAGTGATCATTATTGTGACTAGCGCGTAAACAAGCCTCCGACCGAGTATTTTACCGAAGGGAAAAAGGGCTTTTAGATCCATTCTCCCGCCCCCAAGCCGAAAGCCTATCGCAGGTAATATATGTTAAGGAGTAGTAGAGCCCTGTAGTAGCCAGCATCCATCAGTCTAACGCTCCAGACGGGGTCGTCCAGCGATGGCCAACCCTTAATGTCCTTGGAGTTCATGAAGACCCAGACACCGTACTCATAAAGGTGATATACTGGGACGTACTCGTTGACTATCCAGGCAAATGCCTTGACCGCGCACTTCTCTATGTCAGTGCCTGGGTTGTTGTAGAGTATGCTGAATAGCCTCGATATGTTCTCATCTTTAGTGCAGTCCTTCCACGGGTGCTGGATGTTCCACGAGTTCGGGAACGCTATAGCACCTCCTGCTCCCCACCCAAGCATCAGGATGTGTGACCAAGTCCAGTAGGGGTGGCCGGTAGCGTACATGAGGCTGGATATCCATATGGTTATATCGTAGTTCCTCGGAGTAGTATACGATGTAGCGTAGGTCTGTACAAGGGTGGTCCAGACAGCAGACGGCACTACATTTATCTGTGTCGATATGCCGAAGTTGTTGAGGGCTGATGCCACTGCCTCAGCAACTATCGCGTAGTCGGAGGTTATGGTTAACGTGATTGATATGGGCGTCCCGTTCGGTAGTAGCCACTTCCCTGTACGTGTGTCCTTCTTAAACCCTCCTGCCAGCATTTCCTGCTCTGCTTTCTTAGGGTCGTAGGAGTAGTTAGTGAACGCCTTGAGGTCGTCTTGGGAAAGCCACTGCCAGAGGAACTGCTCCGGAAGACCTATGTTCAACACCGGCTTCTTTGCTTGGAACGGGAGGGCTGCCAGTATCTTGTCTCTATCCATAAGGTACGCTACAGCCCTACGGAAATGGGTGTCGTTCATTGGGTAGCGCTGGAAGTTGAACAGTATGCCAACCATCCTGAAGTGGGTCAGCGGGTATATCAATAAGTTCGGGTTCAGGGCCTTTATCGTGTCCACTAAATCGGGTGTGAGTGAGGAGAGGGTTGTCCATGTGACAGCCCCTCTGCCAAGCTCCTCTATAATCACGGCAGTCTCGGGAGTGCTCGACATTACCCACTTAGATATAGCGATGTTGGGGGCGTTCCAGAAGTACGGGTTCTTCTCCCAAATTATATTGGACTCGGTTATCTTGGCTGGGTAGAAGGGGCCGTTAGCTAGCGATGTTGGGACCTTCTTAGCGGCCTCAGTTAAGTTACCTTTAAACCACTTGTTGAGTAGTGCCAACCTATCGGTAATAGCCTTAGGTATAGGTTGCCCTGTAGTTGACAGGTAGTAGCGCTGCTTCATTAACTGGTACTGCTCCATACATATGGGCCACAGGGGATCGACTTTGTAGTACTTGCTGGAGGCCCACACACCATACCACGACCACATCCATGAGGTGAGGGTCTCGAACCTTATGTTCGTTCCGTTGAAGTGCCTCCTTATAGTGGAGGCGTCAACCACCTCGTAGTAACCTGGGAACGAGTTGTAGAAGCAACCGTAGTAGACCACACTGATGAAGACGTCCTCAGCTGTCACTGGGTCCCCATTGCTCCAACCAGTCTTCTTGAGTTTCACCTCAGCTATGGTAACGTTCTTCACGGGGTCTACCTTGAATGTCCAGCTATCTGCCAGCAACTGGAGGAGCTTAGGGTATTCCCCGGGGAGTCCGGACAGGGGGGCCCTCTGAGCAGGCACTAGGAAAACTAGCGGCATGTGGGTGTAGTAGTGTAACATACCGATAGTGCCCACCAGAGGGTTAGTGATGTAGTTCTCGGGGGGAGGCCAGCTGCCGTAAAGATATATCACCTTCTCTGTCGGAGCTACGGTAACTGGGGAGGTGGTAGCCGGGGAGGTCGTAGGGGTCGGGGTTGTGGTCGGACTCGGGGTTGTAGGTTTCGCTGTCGTTGTCGCTGGGGTTGTCGGTGATGGTGTTGTCGTTGGTGTAGCCGGTGCGGACGGGCCCATGAGGGTTATGCCTGCTATGGTTCCCACTACAGCCACTACGATAATTACGGCAACTATAATGTACAAGGTCTGCTTCTGAAGAGGCACTACATTACCACCGAAGTTTTTTGTGAGCCAGCGCTATTATACTTTTAAGTTACGTAACAGCAGTAACAGTAATCTTAGCTTTTCATGGCAGGAAGGAGGTCAGGCAATAGTAAGGTAGGATTGTGACCGAATGCTCAGTCCCGAAGGTTGACGGATCAGTTACCACTGATCGATTCTCGGGACGTAGACGACTTTCTTGTGGAGCACCCTACTCAGTATATCCATGGCCTTGGCGCTCATATTTATCCTCTCAATGTAGCTGGGATCCAGCATCTCGCTTAGGGAGCTAATGCCGTAGATGGCTCTAATTAGACCGTCCTGCGTGAACCCAACTGTATTTTCCTCTGAGCACTCGGAGGATGTCCGCACGTCAGAGTAAGATAGGTGGAGGTCTACACAGCCGAACGGGCTCTTTATGCTGATCGAGGTCTGGCCGTCGACGTATTTCGCTCTCCTGGAGAGCTCTAAGGTCATATTGTCGAGGAGGCTCTTAAGGTCGATCACGTAGTCCATTAGAAGAGGGCCTTTAAACTCCTCAAAGTACCTGGAGAGCCCGGCGTAAATACCGGCTGCCGGTAGGTAGAGCCTGAACACCTTCACGCCTCTATCGAGTAACCGCCTCAATGTCTCCCTAACTACTATCTTAAGGTAGTGTTCGTCCGTAGCTACCGCCTCGAGAACCACGCCCGTATCCCTAGGGAAATAGCTTCTCGTAGCTGAAGAGCCGTCGAAGGCTAGTGAGTAGCCGACGGGTCTAGAAGAGTCTTTAAACAGTAGCCTTACTGAGGCCTCCGGCTTGTCGTAGAAGAAGCTGTACATGAAGAACCTCCGGACTACCTTACTAACCCAGTACTCCCTCGGGCGCCAGACAGCTAGGTTCACCGCCCTCCCCCACTGATCGTGTAGCGACATGACGGAGTCGATGTTTTTCTCATCTACCTCCTCCACGTCCAGCTCCAGCCCTCCCCCACCTTCAAGGAACCTCACCACGCTGTCGTGAGCTCCAACGTACACGTTTAAGAAGGTCGTGTTCGAGAACCCGATCTTCCTATATACCCTGTAGCCTTCGCCACCGTAGCCTGTTAGGAGAGATGCTAGGCTTGAACCCCTCTCTCTACACAGATCCAGAGCCTTCCTCATGAGGAAGGAGGCTATCCCCCTACCCCGGAAGTCTGGGTGCGTAGAGACATTCGCTATACCGCACACATCCACCTGGCTAGCACCTATGTATACTCTCCTAAACACTACGTGAAGATGCCCAACGATCCTCCCATCAAGCTCAGCTACGAGGGCGTTCTCCCTCCTATACCCGTAGTCACCGTCCTCAAAAGAGATCCAGTCCTCGACTGTCACGCCCCAGCGGTTGAAGTCAGAGAAACATAGCTTGAGAAGCTCCACAATACCCTTCTCATCACCCTCCCTATAGCTCCTCACAACGAGCGACACATTACCACCCAGCTATAATGAAATAACACCCAGAAAAACGAGGTGGGGGACCAACTATGATACCTGACGCACCTCCTCTAATAACCTCGTCTAGGGATCCTGTTAAGTACACAGATCTCTCCCCGGGGACTAGCCGCAGGCAGTTTATAGGGTCCCAATTACTTACAGCTGAAGGCCTCAGCCTTTGGAGCGGGGAGGTCGGTCGCGGCTGAAGCCATCGGCATCCGAGGGAGGTGTAGCTTAGCGATGGAGTACTGCGTATGCTGCTCCATAGAGACATGAGAGGTTGCCGAGTGCCGACACAGCTATCTTGCAGGTCCTCACCGCTACGGGCTGTGCTATCCTAGCGGAGACCTCCTCCAGTAGGTCCTTAAACCTCTTCCCTATTTCAACCCCAACACTACCGCCGAGAACTAAGACCTCGGGATTGAGTGTGCTGACTAGGTTAGCCACTAGGATTCCCACCATCACCGCGGCCCTCCTGAGGGCTTTCTCAGCGAATGAAGCGCCCAGGTCGTAGGCGAGGAAGAGGCACCTAGCATCGAGCTCTCCGCATACTTCCCTAAGGGTCTTACCTGGCATCACCTCGTCGGAGGCGTGCCTTACTGCCACTCTCGACAGCCCTAAGCCGCCCACTAACTCCTCCAGGTACCCCCGCCGCGGTCTTCGGTTGCGGGGTCTCTGCGAGAGGAGCCACCAGCCAACCGACCCAGCAACGCCTGACGCACCTCTCACCGGCTTCCCGTCGACCATTATGCCGGCTCCTACCCCAGTACCTATAATCAGCACCACGACGTTCTTCATTCCTTTAGCTGAGCCTAGCCACACCTCCCCTAGGACGCTGGCTGCCCTATCGTCAATTAACTCAATTCTCGCGGGTCGTTGTAGGGAACTCGCAACAAATGAGCGTAGATGGATCCTCCTCCAGCCCCTTATGTTGGGGGCCCAAACATAGGAACCTCTCCAGACCGTGCCGGGTACGCTGATTCCGACACCTTCAAGCTCTCTCTGTGAGTACCTAGAGACTATCTTCCTGACTTGGTCAACCACGTAGCTCCCACCCCTCCCATCGGTCATCACCTGACCCTGCTCCACGGCATTGCCGTACTCGTCGATTAGGGCGTAAGCTATCTTGGTACCACCAACGTCTATCGATAGTGCTAGCCTACCGCCCAAGCTACCACCAACTACTTCGCAAGGTGCTGCGAGTAGAGATCCCTATACCTCCGCAACACCCTCTCCATAACCTCCCCCGCATCCGGGTCGAACCCCCTAACTGGGAGTACAAGCGGTTCGTGCCCGGAGCTAACGAGGCGGGAGAGGGTCTTCAGGAGCAGCGCGTTGGCCACGAAGACTGATGCCATCGTGGATAGAGGACCTACCCGCAACGTCCGTCCTCTGCGGGTGAAGTGTATCGATACGTCCCCCTCCGGCACCCCTGTGTCTATGACTACGTCGGCCACCTCATGGAGCTTGATACCCATCGGGTGGCGTGCCCTAGCCTTAGCCGCGTGCTTAAGCGAGGTTACACCGATGACACGGGCTTTCCTATGCCTAAATTGTAGTGCTACCTCTACGGCGATGGGGGTCACCCCCGAATGGGAGAACACTACAACGCAGTCCTCCTCGTGGACGCTGTAGTTCTCCACTATCCTCCGTCCGTACTCCGGGGAGTTCTCGATGAGGTCGAACTGGGGGTAGCCCATGTCCCCGACAATCCTCAGGAACGACACTAGAGGTAGGTCGACTATGGGTAGGAAACCTAAAAACGAGCCGTACCTCGGGAACATCTCCATAACGGGTATCGCTGAGTGTCCGGAGCCGAAGAGGAAGCATACGTGCCCCCTAGATATGGCGTCCGCTATTATGCCAGCTGCCTCCTCTATTTTCTCGGCTTGTGTTGTCAGTATGTAGCTGAAGATCTCGATGACCTTGCTGTACCAGTCGCCTAGGAAGTCAGGCTGCTGCTTGGGGCTACTCATGGCTCTGAGTACCCCACTATGACCTTCCTAGGTTGTACGGAGAGTGTGAATACCCCGGACTCAGCCACGTAGGTGCTGCCTGTTATTAGGTCCTTAAACCTCGCGATGTTCAGGGAGCTCGATGTCCTCAGCCTAGCGCGGGCTTCGGACGTGCCGTGGTTAATTACTACGACCAGCTTCTCGCTCCCCAAACTCAGTAGCCGCACCTCGAGGGATCCGGGCGGGTCCACTACGATTGGGGGCTCGACATTAGCAGCCTTGGCTACTCCCAGCACGAGCTTCTCCGCTCCAGGATCCCGCGTGTTTTCGTAGCTGAGCCCCAGGGACGTACCGGCCCACACTGCGAGCCCTGCCCCGAAGTTCTTCATGGATAGTGCCGGGCTACCTCCATCTGAGGTTGCTACGACCCTCACTGAGCTATCGACTATTCTCAGGGTTTCAAGGTATTGCCAGGCCCTGATGGTGTCCCCCACCTGAAGCCCGGGGATGCCCTCAGCGACAACCTTCATCGCAGCTCCCTCGGCTGCTAAGCTCCTGCAGGACTCCTCCCTAGCTCCGAGGAGGTCTCTTAGGGAGTATGCCGGTATCTCGGAGTCCACCCAGCCGTCCTCCTTGAACCAGCCGAACCTAGCGTCCACTAGGAGGAACCCACCTCCAGATACAAACGACCTTAAGCCCCTCGCCATACTTTCCGAGATGGAGATGGAGAACGGGGCTATCAGCACCTTGTAGTTGCAGGATCCTTCCTCGAGTTGCCTAGATGATAACATATCCACCGGTATGTTGTGCTTGAAGAACATTCTATAGATCCCGAGAGCTGATGCTGAAGGAACCCTCGCAGAGTCCTCTTGAAGAACCCACAGGAGCCTGTAGACATACCTGTTATATAATATGGCGCACTCAGCCTTCAAAGGTCTGGCCTCAGCGAAAAGCCCCTCGTAGTCCTCGAAAAACTTCGCAACATTCGATAGCGCTCTGAACCTGTCGGTCGGCGACCCGTCCGGGTCTAGGATCCCGTACCCGGAGGACTCATAGCCCCACAACATCGGGTAGGAGTGGTACACGCAGATACCTTTAGCACCGTGCGCGAAGCTCTGCCAGATCCATAGGGCCACATCGTCCGGTGTAACGGGCTCAGCCAGCCTCAGACCGCCTACCCCCTGACCTCCCTGCAGCTCACCGAGCCAGAAGTCCTTTCCATGGGACTGTGCCGAGGACCTCACAGCATCAAGGATAAACCCATCGACCACTGGGTCAGGTACCCTATGGGCGTGCTTCGGATAGAGGGACGTACCCCAGACGTCGACTGTCCCAGCCATCTCCCAGTCGTCCGGGTGACCGTAGAGAGGGTTCAGAAATAGTGAGGTGGTGGCAGCATGGCTGGTTACAGGGTGGTAGGGGTCAACGCTCTTAACTATCTCAGCCCTCCACTTTAGGTCCTCCTTCAGCTTCTGCACGTTGAACTCCACCCAGTCTATGTTGTCCCGGGCATAGTGCAGTACTACGAACCTCGGCGGCTCCACCTCGTCGAAGCTGCTGTAGCTCCTGTGCCACGCCTTGTTCAGCTCGTCTATGCTACCGTACAACCCCTTAAGCCAGACCCTGAACCTCTCGACTGTGTGGTCGCAGTAGCAGTAGAGGGGCCTACGCTGCCCAAGCTGGAAAACCCACTGCACTGTCTGGGGCTCGCTCCAGACGTCCCACGCGTAAAAGTTCTCGTACCCCTTCATGAACTCAGCTAAAGCCCTGAGAAACCTCCCGGCACGGTCCCTAGCGGCCCTACTGTCCAGGCATATTCCCGGACTCCCCTGAGGATGGAGCTTAGTTCCGGACTCTGAAGTAAATATGGCGTCCGGGAACATCCTCGGGAGCCAGTCAGGTGCGAACTCTAGGTAGACCTGGGCTATCACACGCAGCCCAACCTTCCTCGAAAGCTCCATAAGTTCCCCGAGAGTATCGAATCTGTAGGTACCGGGGGACGGCTCGCAATCCCTCCAGTTGATCCACAACCTAAGGAACCGTATACCAGCTTCCCTAATGACCTTCAGATCCCTCTCGTACCTCCCTCTATCAAATATGGGGGTAACACTCCCTACTCCGTACCATAAGGCAAGAGGGTACACCTTACCACCGAGAAGTCCGGTCACGTAGGTCCCCGCATAGCGTGGCACATAAGCCTAATAACATGGCTGTTACTGACTTCTTTCCAGCCTAGAGCTGAACCCCCTATTTACGTTGTCAGCTACTTAATAGTTCCACGTGCCCTGTTGCTACATAAATACCTATCTCTATCTTAAGCTACTAGAGCTTTAGGGTGTGATAATGGGTAAGGTCTCTCTAGGTGTCGACAGGTTCTTAGCGGAGGGCACCTACAGGAAGTTTGCCGATCTCAAACTTGCTGTACTCACTAACCAGAGTGCGGTGACTTCGTGTCTGAGTTACACCATTACTGAGCTGAGAGATAGAGGGATCGGCATTGCGTGTGTACTAGCACCTGAGCACGGTTTCTGGACCGAATACTACGAGGGTGAGAGAGTTCTGAGCTCATACGAGGAGGCCCTCGGGCTGCACGTTCGTAGCATATACGGTCAAGAAAGGGGTGAGAGCTATAAGGTCCTTGATGAGGTAGACGGGGTTTTAGTTGACATACAGGACGTTGGGGTGAGGTTCTACACCTACGTGTCAGCCCTCTTCGAGACCATGGAGTATGCTGCTAAGTACGGTGCTTCAAGATTTGTGGTTCTCGATAGGCCGAACCCTCTGGGTGGTTACGTCATGGAGGGTCCGCTTCTCGAGGAGGGATACAGATCCTACGTCGGGTACTACAGGATCCCTCTGCGGTTCGGCCTCACCCTAGGTGAGCTAGCTCGGTACTATGACTCAGTGAGGGGTCTAGGGCTGGAAGTTACAGTAGTTCCACTGGCAGGTTACTTTAGGTCTATGGACGTGCTCGACCTGGACGTTCCCTGGGTACCACCTTCCCCAGCTATCCCAGATAAGGAGACAGTCTTCACGTACCCTTCCCTAGCGCTGCTTGAGGGCACCAACGTTAGCGAGGGGAGGGGTACGTACACACCGTTCAAGGTCTTCGGCGCCCCGTTTATCGACCCATTCAAGCTGGCCTCCAAGCTGAACTCGATGAGGTTACCTGGTGTGGTCTTCAGACCCATGTACTTCAGGTCTAGGTACTCTAAGTATGTAGGCCAGAAATGTGGGGGCGTGTTCGTCCATGTAGTCGATCGAAGAGCTGTGAGGGTAGTTAACATAGGGCTGCACATACTTAGGGCAATCTACGAGCTCTACCCGGAGCACCTAACCTTCACTGAGAACAACGGTAGGTTCTACACCGACCTCCTACTTGGGACAGCCAAGGGTCGTGAGGCCGTAGTCTCAGGGGACGTTGAGGGGTTTCTGCGGTATGCCTCCGACAGTATCGCGGATTTCGAGGAGCAGGCTAGAGCAGCTATGATCTACACCTAGGGTACCCCGAAAAACATTTAGGTCGGCCCTACCACTACTTGGGTAGTGCTTTGGAGCGGAGAAGCTCATGGAGTTTCTCCTAACCCGGAGAAGCATAAGGAAGTATAGGAAAGACCCTGTCCCAGTAGACCTACTCCTTAAACTAGTGGACGTGGCTAGGTTCATACACGCCGAGTGCTCCACAATAAAGTTCGGAGGCGGGACGGTGGTCCTGTACCCACTGGTAAAGCACCAGCCCGAGGTAAAGCCGCTGTACGGCAAGAGAGTACACGTAGTGATAATAGCAGAGGAACAGCATCAAACCACATAAACCCATATGAAACTGGAAACAGCTGCGAAAGGCAGGTATCGTAGTTCTGTGCGATGAGGCAGTGTCACCCCAGTTCTTCGTGTGAGACTGCGCAAACGCGGTGATGTGCCTGATGCTGGCTGCCCACGCCTACGGGCTTGGCACGGTTTGGATCGGCGTTGGGGAGAGGGAGAAGCGCAGGGTTCAGGATATCGTTGGAGCTCCTCAGCACAAGGTCCCCATAGCCATAGTAGCTGTAGGCTGGCCCGACGAGAAGCCTACCTAGGCCTAGAAAACCCGCCAATGAGATAACCACATAAACAGCTACGGGGTCAAACCGCCGAGCTGACCTTCCCCGTCCTAAGTGCTGGGACCTTCGGCTGTGAGGTCTAGTGAGCCCCGGGTTCTCGCTCTTTAGGGCTGGGAGGCTGGCAACATATATAGTCCTGGGGTTAGGAACTCTGGTGCTTTAGGTGGTCAGGAAGTTCGATCCGGCAGATATCAACAGGTTCACGTATTTTGGGAGGGTGGCTATATCCCCGCGTGGCGGCCTAGTCGCATTTGTTGTCGCTAGGCCGGACAGGGTGGGGGACCGCTACGATGTTCGGGTGTGGATCACGAAGCTTGATGGAACACCGATATACGTGAGTTCAGGCCCCTCGGACTCGTCCCCCGCTTGGAGTCCTGATGGCTCTGCCCTTCTTTACCAGAGGGTAGCGAGCGATGGGAAGAGCTCCGAGCTGAGGCTTGTGAACATGGAGGGAGGTACTGACTTCGCGGTCGCTAAGCTGGCGATTCCAGCGTCCTCCGCGGTGTGGCTCGACAATGAGACAATAGCCCTAACCATCCCCACTAAGCTCTACGAGGAGGAACCCGGAGTTCATATCGTGAGGCAGTGGCCCGTCTGGTTTGATGGTGCTGGATTCGTTTACAACGCAGTAACCCAGATATATACCATCAACACGCACGGCGGGTCGCTGGAGAGGCTCACCCAGGACAGCTACAGCTACACTCAAATAGCTGCCGATCCTCTGGGGAGATACTTACTGGCATCCGTGGTTAAGGACCCCTCGAAGCCCTACAGAACCTCCCTAGCCGTAGTGAGGAGGGACGGTAGTGTAGAGGAGGTGGACCTCGGTCACGACCTCTGGATCGGGCCCCTCACGGTCTCGCCTTCCGGGAAGGATGCGGCGTTCTTCGGCAGAGACAACGGGAAGGGGAGGGGCTTCGCCTCGCATGAGGAGGTGTGGTTACTCGAACTCAGCAGCTCTCGGGTGGAGCCAATAACGCGGGTGACAGGTCTCGGAACCTCGAGGAGGGTCTACTACGACCTCCGGGGCCCGGCCTCCGCAGAGCCTAGGCCGGTATGGGATGGTGACTACCTCTACTTCCCTATCTCCAGGGGCGGTAGGCAGTCCCTCTACAGGTACTCAGCGGTGGTGAGGTCCTTAGAGCCCGTCCTCGACGGCGACTACGTTGTGTGGGAGTATGATGTCCGCGAGGGCACAGTTGTATTCGTTAGGGTCACTGCCACCGAGCCTGCTGACCTCTGGGTGTATAGGGCTGGCGGTGAGCCTACTAGGGTAACGAAGTTCAATGAGGTGGTAAAGGAGTATAGGGTGGTGGAGCCGAAGCACTTCACGTTTGTTGCTAGCGACGGTGCTGAGGTTGAGGGCTGGGTCATAGAGCCGGCAGACCGTGTTGAGGGGAGGAAGTACCCGGCGGTGGTGTGGGTTCACGGGGGACCGAAGAGTAAGTTCGGCTGGAGCTTCATGTTCGAGTTCCAGCTGTACTCCTCGAACAATTACGCGGTAGTGTACTGCAACCCGAGGGGGAGCGACGGGTACTCAGAGGAGTTCGCGGATATTAGGGGGCACTACGGTGAGAGGGACTACCAAGACATAATGGAGTGCCTAGATCACGCAATAAAGAGATTCGGCTTCATAGACCCGGAGAGGGTGGGAGTTACGGGGATTAGCTACGGGGGCTTCATGACTAACTGGATAGTTACACGCACAGATAGGTTTAAGGCGGCGGTCTCACAGAACAGCATATCTACGTGGGAGGCTGAGTACCTAACAACGGACATAGGGCCCTACTTCGTCCCAGATCAGATAGGTGGCGACCCATGGGCAGGCTGGGAGAGGCTCCGCACGAAGTCACCCCTCTACTACGTAGACAACGTTAAGACACCCCTCATGATAGTGCACAGCTTAGACGACTACAGATGCTGGCTCGACCAAGCCATAGCCATGTACACAGCTCTAAAGCTGAGGGGAAAGGAGGCAGAGCTCGTACTCTTCGAGAGCGGTGGCCACACATTCGGATGGTCCGGGAAGCCCAGCCTGCGCGAAGCCAGGCTCAAGCACATACTTAGATGGTTCGACACACACCTAAAGAACCCAACAAGCTAGCACTCGAATTACAGATGTATCCCTAAATAGATGCGGGGACCTGTGAACCCCTAAAGGGAACCCTCGCCCTTCAGGGCGGGGAGGAGGTCGGGTGGCCGTATTGCCGAGTTTGCTTTTTTGGTTTCATAGGGCTTAATACCAAACGATATCAAGCCCTCTTCCCTTGGCTTCACAGCCCTCAGGATGCCTCTCCATCGGGATCCATATCACAGGGCTCCACCCGCTCGGGGGCGACCCCGACCCACAGCTCCTCTCCCCCTCAAAGACCTGCCCCCTTGGGTCTTCACAATACACCCACATCCCGAGGCAGCTCCCCAGAAAGGGGTAGCATCAACCTCTATAAACCCGTGTGAAAACTAAAGCAGTTTCATCCGGGCTCTACGAAGCTTTAAGGGTTTAGGTACTCGTGAGAGTTAAATCCGTGGTCGAGGTTCTAAGGGTCGTATTCTAGGTTTCCCTTTCATTAAGCTGTGCGGAAAGTCCGTGCTTATAGTCCGTAGCTCGCTGAGTTAGTAGGTGCCTGGGCTGTCTAGCTCTGAGGCTAGGAACGTACTTGCCGCCGCCCTACTGAACGTGTTCAGGGGTCTTGCTGAGAGCGGGTTTAGGACATTCTTTTCCTCGTATATGGGGAGGCTTGGCTACTCCCTAGGTGAGATAGGTGCTGTAGCTACTCTCTCAAACGTTCTCGGTGCTGCTGCATCGCCCGCAGTCGGCTACCTACTTGAGGTGTACAGTAGTAGACTTATCACCGCGCTCACCGGGATAGTCTCAGCGGTCTCACTCGCTATGCTAGCTCTATCCAGCGATGTAGCGTCCCTCACCATCAGCTACGCACTATTCAGCCTAGCCGTATACTTCGCGCAGCCAGCTAGAACCGTCTTCCTAGCAAGGACAGTGGAGATGGGGAGGCTGGGCACTGTCGTCGGCATCACGACTTTCACCTTCACAGCGTCTAGGGCTGTTGGGCCTGTTCTAGGTGGGTACCTAGTCAATGCTTACGGATACTCAATTACCTTCCTAGTCTTAGCCCTAGCAGCTACTGCCGGATCTGCAGCGTTTCTAGTACTGTCGCAGGAGCCTAAATCAGGAGGGAGGGACCGGAGGCCGAGGCTTGTCGAAGCATACAGGAACGCAGTTAAACCAGGTAAGAGCCTCGCACTAACCTACCTCTTCACCTCCATCGATAGGGCTGCCTGGAACCTGTGGAACCCGATGCTCTCAGCGCACCTACTCAGGAAGGGCTATGACGAGGTGAGCATTGGGGCATTACTCTCCCTCTCGAACGTAGTTGAGGCCGTGTCAACCCCTATAGCAGGTAGGCTGACCGATAGGTTCGGGAGTTCCATGTCGCTAGCACTATCTGAAGCTACAGCAGCTGCTGCTGCGATCAGCCTCGCGAGCCCGAGCCCGCAGCCCGTGGCAGTGCTGTCGATGGTTTCCATCGGCTTGAGCCTAGGCTTCTGGGTGCCGGGATACAACGTTTATGTAGCGAAGGTCTTCGAAAACGTCGGGGAGGCTTTCGCATCAATAAACGCTGTCAGAAGCTTAGCGAGTGTGCCGTCACCCTACCTAGGAGGGTTACTCTACGAGGCGGCCTCACCTGTAGCTCCCTTCGTAGCGTCTACAGCAATGCTGGTGGCTGCTGCGGGGATAGCTACGACAGGTCTCAGAGACATAGAGATGCGGGACAAGCCACAAAATCAAACACCTTATCGTACCCTACCCCACTAGCTTTGTGTGAAGCGTGAAGTATGCCTTGACCCACCCTAAAACTTTTTCGATGTAGGATACGGGGACTTGACAGCTTTCTCATGCATTTTTATAGCTCTGTTTCCCTCTAGTTTGGGTGTGTACATGGCTAAAACGATCCTCCAGAGAGTGATCGTGCTAGCTATGATTGTGCTATTGATATTTCCACTGTTTACGGTGTCTCGCGAGGTCTCCGCCCAAGCCTCAACAGGTACCATATCGTGTCCCTATAGGGGCGGCACCCTGATAATCATACACATGGGCGACCCGAAGAGCTTCAACCCAGATGCCAAGGCAGATGACCCGCTCTACGCTATAGCCTCTAACATATTCAACAAGCTGGTGACGCTGGACGTAGACTACAACGTGATCCCGGACTTAGCGGAGTCTTGGGAGACTTCTCCGGATGCTAAGGTGTTCACGTTCCACTTAAGAAAGAACGTCAAGTGGCATGACGGGGTACCGTTCACATGTAAGGACGTTAAGTACACGTTCGAAGCAATGAAGAATTACAAGGGAGTTGCCTACAGCAACCTAAAGCTGGACATGCTGGAAGGGATAACGTGCAGAGACGACTACACAGCTGAGTTCAGGTTCTCGGACTCCAACGCACCATTCCTGGGCTTCCTAGCTTGGTACGGAACCTTCGTACTACCTGAGCACCTCTACAACAAGACAGGGTACACAGACTGGATGGATCCTAACATACCTGCGCTCTCCAAGCCAGTCGGGACAGGGCCCTTCAAGTTCGTTGAGTACGTCAAGGGGAGCCACGTCACCTTAGAGGCAAACAAGGACTACTTCGCGGGAGCTCCCTGCATCGACAAGCTGGTGTTCAAGATCATACCGGATGCTGTAGCTGCGATGCAGTCGTTCCTAGCGGGGGAGGGTGACGTACTCGGAGTTACACCACCGCTCAGTGAGATACCACGCATTAACTCTACTGCCGGGGTGCTGGTCTTATCAAGGCCCATGCCCAGCAGGTACTTCCTAGCCTACAACATGGCTCAGGAGAAGGGCAGGATAACCCTGAATAAAGATGTTAGGTTCGCTATAGCATACGCCATTAACCGAACCGAGATAGTGGAGAAGGCGTTCAGCGGGTACGGCTTCGTGGCTAAAGGTATGTATGTCCCGGCAATAGCCTGGGCATATAACCCGAATGCCCAGCCGCCTAGCTACAACCCGGCCAAGGCTGAGGAGATCCTTGACAAACTAGGCTATAAGAAGGGCACTGACGGGATGCGCTACCTACCGAACGGAACTAAGCTCACACTTAAGCTAGTCATATGGCAGGGTGCCCAGACGGAGGCTATGGCCCAAATAATTAAGGAGAACCTACGTAAGATAGGGATAGAGGTAAGCATAGAGGTCCTCGAGCTTGGAGCCTTCCAGGAGAAGGCCTACAAAGAAAAGAACTTCGATATGTCTATAACTGACGGCTTCTGGGGGCCTGATCCTCACAACATGCACATGAGGTTCTCGTCGAAGGGGTCTCACAACCTGCCAGGATATGTCAACCCTGTGACCGACGACCTCCTGGAGAGGGCAGCGAAGGAGCCGGACCTAGAGAAGAGGAAACAACTCTACTGGCAAGCCCAAGAGGAGTTCGCTAAGGAACTACCGTACTTCCCGCTTGTGGACGTGGTGGGCTTCTACATATCTAGGACAGACTGGAAGGGCTTCTACTGGGAGCTAGCCGGTAAGGTAGGTATAAATGTGTATGCTCAGGTATGGTGGGCTAAGGGCGTTACGACTACCTCGCCACAGCCGACACAAACCACGCAGCCGACACGGCCTCAGACCCAGACAACTACGACAGCCCCGCAGGGAGGGTTGGAGCAGTGGCTACTACCAGTAGTGGCGGTAGTAGTGGTGGTAATAGCTCTAGCACTAGCTCTAACTAGGCGAAGGGGTACATAAGGAAAATGGGTTTAGCCTCGTACGCAACTAAAAAGATACTAGAGGGATTTTTTACTGTAATCATAGCCATAACCATAATTTTCTTCCTCGTAAACCTAGCCCCAGGTAACCCAATCTACTTCATCGCCGGAGACCCCGTGTTCCTCTCTCCAGCCGTCGTAGAGTACTACACGAAGCTCTGGGGCCTAGATAAACCCCTCTACGAGAGGTACCTCATCTACTTATCGAACCTGTTCAGAGGGGAGCTCGGGAACTCCTACAGGTTCGGTGGTCCGGTAGCTCAGGTGATAGTGGAGAGGATACCGCTCACCCTCTCCCTGACAATAACCAGTAACGTGCTGGCATTCATAGCTGGTACTTTCCTGGGTTTGAGGGCTGCTAGGAGCTTCGGGAAGGGGTTTGATAACGCGTTGACGGTCACCACGTTCTTCTTCAACTCTATCCCCGGCTTCTTCCTTGGGATACTCCTGATGCTCACCTTCGGTGTGTACTTGAAGCTATTTCCCGTTGCTGGGCTCATGGATTTGAGGAACCCTAAGACAGGTATAATGCTTTATCTAGATATAGCGTACCACGCCTTCCTACCGGTGCTGACCCTCACGCTGATACTACTCCCAGCATACTTCAAGACCGTTAGGGACTCCGCTGTGCAGCAGCTGGGGGAGGACTACGTGATGACCTTGAGGGCTGTGGGTATGGATGAGAGGAGAATATTCAACAAGCACGTATTCAGAAACGTCATCTTACCGCCCATAACGCTACTTGCCATAAGGCTGGGCTTCTCACTAGCTGGGGCAGCACTCATCGAGAACGTCTTCGGGTGGCCAGGGATGGGTAGGCTACTCCTAGACTCCATAAGGGAGAGGGACTACCCAGTGCTCATGGGAATATACTTCACTATCGTGGTGACTATAGTGGCGGTTAGCGTGGTCCTCGACCTGATATACGGGATCCTAGACCCGAGAATAAAGAGTAGGGGGTAGCTTATGGCTAGGGAACTCCGCATCTCAGAAGCTCTACGCAGCGCCCGCTTCATATTTAGAGACAGAAGCGTAGTGGCCGGCATAGTTATGCTTTCGTTCATAGGTTTACTAGCTGTGCTGGTACCCTATCTAAATGTACCGTACTTCAACTCCATGGATTTCCCAAGGTTTTCACCACCCTCACCGAAGAACCCTCTCGGTACCGACCACTTAGGTCGTGACATGTTGGCTAGGGTGCTGTGGGGTGCTAGAGTCTCTCTTGCGATAGGCATCTGTGCTGCCGGCCTCGCATCGGTAATAGGGATAGTGCTGGGGTCGGTCTCAGGCTACTTCCGCGGTAGGGTCGGTGCTGTCATAGACGGTCTAATCAATGTGTTTCAGGTAATCCCAGCATTCTTCTTGGCTCTAGTCCTGCTAGTGATGTTCGGTAGCAGCTTATACCTCCTAATGCTGGTCATAGCCGTAACTACATGGCCTATGATAGCTAGGATAATGCGGGCGCAGGTCCTCTCAGTAAAGGAGAGGCTCTTTGTTGAGGCAGCTAAGGCTATAGGATGCGGGGATATCCACATACTCTTCAAGCACGTAATCCCTCACGCGATACCACCAGCACTTGCCTACACTATACTGGAGATAGGCTCAGCAATAATGATGGAGGCAGGCCTGAGCTATCTCGGACTCGGAGATCCGAACTACCCCAGCTGGGGTAGGATGATATATGAGGGACAGCCGTACGTAGTGTCCGCTCCCTGGATCTCGCTGATACCGGGGGTCTTCTTAGTTTATACAGTCATAGGAGTGAACCTCGTCGGTAACGGCCTCCTGAAGATATTTAACCCTAAGCTAGCGCAAAGGTAGTGGTTAGATCTGCTGAAGGTTTCCTTTATGAAGAGCTGAGGAGGACCTATTACAGCTGAAAGTCCCACGTATTTGCGGTGGATTATGTATGAAAAACGTTTAAGCTTTCTCAGTTAAAGTTTCTGCTTACGTGGTCTCGTTAAGTCCTTGGAGACCCTATCCCAAGGCCTAGGTCTATCGGGATCACAATTCCGTTGAGGGCCTCGTTCTCTACTATGTGCCTAACGAGCTTAGCTACCTCCTCAGGCTCGACGAGCCTAGCAATTGGGGACCTCCTCACGTAGTCCCTAAGTATGGACTTCGGTATAGCTAAAGCCGTCCTGGTCCTTACAAATCCGGGTGCTACGGCGACGACCCGGATCCCGTAGGGAGCAAGCTCCTTAGCTAAGGTATGGGTCAAGCCGATGAGGCCTGCCTTTGACGCTGCGTAGTTAGCCTGACCTACGTTTCCCAGTAACCCGACGATAGACGATATGTTAACTATAACCCCGCCACCAGACCTAATCATGTATGGTATGGATGCTTTCGAGCAGTAGAAAGCCCCCGTCAGGTTAACCTTCATGACCGCCTCCCAGTCCTCAGGGCTCATCCTCTGTACGTACGAGTCCCTCATTATCCCGGCGTTGTTGACTAGTACATCAAGTCTCCCCAGCTTGTCGACTACCTCCCTTACGCCTTTCTCAACGGACTCCCTGCTGGATACGTCCATAGCTACGAAGACGGCGTTAGACCATGCAGACCTTAGGTTGGTGAGCACCTTCTCAGCTTCTTGGTCGTAGGATAGGTCGGCTATGGCGACAGAGTACCCAGCCCTAGCTAGCTCCACTGCTATTGCGGCCCCTATGCCTCTAGCCCCACCAGTTACTAGAGCCACTTTCCTAGGTTCCTCCAGCCCCACCGGCGTGAACTTCCTCACTGTCCCGAATACGGTCCACTCCTCGGAGACCTCCCCTAGGATGCCGATCCTCAACCTACCGAAGTACTTCCTATCTATCCTAACCACGACTCTGTTGCCTTTCTCGTCCTCAGCTACCCCAACAGCGTACGTAGACTTGTAGGGCGGTACAGGAGTGTAGAGCTCCGTGTACGTAATTAGCTTCCAGACCATGCTCCTCACCTCGAGAGAACAGCTACCACAGCTGTTGATCCGGTCCCTCCATGGTTCTCCATGAGCGCCCTCTCAGCGCCCTTAACCTGCCTCTCACCTGCCTCACCCCTCAGCTGCCAGAACAGCTCAGCCGCCATACCGACACCGGTCGCGCCGACTGGGTGGCCCTTAGATTTCAGGCCACCGCTAGGGTTGACCGGCTTAGAGCCGCTGAGCGTGGTGACTCCCTCCCTCAGCAACTTCGCGCCCTCACCCCTCCGAGCTAGGCCGAGCATCTCATAAGCTATTAGCTCGGACACCGTGAACGCGTCGTGCACCTCCAGGACATCGATATCGTTTATTGTGGACCCGGAGGCGTCGAAGGCCTCCTTAGCAGCGACGGATATAGCCTTCAGTGCCGTCAGATCCTCCCGCTCAAATACCCCGGCAGTATCGTGGGCTAGCCCTATCCCATCTATGTAGACCGGGGTGTCGGTGAACCTCTTCGGATCCCCACTCACTAGGAGGGCTGCAGCCCCGTCAGTTATCAGCGAGCAGTCGTAGAGCTTCAGAGGCCATGAGACGTAGGGAGACCGCAACACGTCCTCGACCGTAACCTTCCTACGCATAGCAGCTAGCGGATTTCTAAGTCCGTTCTCATGGTTTTTGACTGCTACGAGGGCTAGATCCTCCTCAGTAACCCCGTACTTGTCCATGTACGCCTTTGCTATGAGGGCGTAGAGGGAGACGAAAGGAACCCCAGCGACCACCTCTTCAGGGTGGCCGGCAGCCATCAGGACCTCGTTCGCCTCAGCGCTCGTAGGCTGGTAGCTCATCTTCTCGAAGCCGACTACGAGGACGTTCCTAGCTAGGCCAGCCCTTATCATGTTCCAAGCTAGGTAGATAGCTGTACCACCGGATGCGCAGGCATTCTCCACGCGGAGGCCTCTGCGGGCCCCGACCTTAGAGGCTACGTACGGTGCTGTGTGAACTATACCGCCGAACCTATCGGAGAAGTTTGAGGTTATAACTAGATCTATATCCCCCCTACCCACACCCTTCTCTACAGACCTGAGGAGGCCCTGAACAACCTCATCCACCAACTCCCAGACTTCCTTCTCGGACCTAAGCTCGTACTTAGAGCTGTAGGCAGCTACTATACCTACCTTCAATGTTTAACTCCAAGTTTTATTACCACCCCGCAACTTAAACCGTTTTGTTTGCGATTGAAGGCCCGCCCTTCAGGGCGGGGAGGAAATCAGGCTATGATTCCCCTCCTTATGAGGAAGTTGCAGGTGGAATTAATTACGTTCTCCTCCTTATCTACAAGCAAATAGCCTCCATCCTCTATAACGACGAGCTCCACATCGCGACCTAACTCCTTAAGCTTCCGATAGAGACGCTCAGACTGGGACAGCGGTACCATCTCATCCTTAGACCCATGGATTATGAGGACGCTGCCCGTAATCCAGTCAGCGTATGTGATGGGGCTAGCTAAGCTGTAGAGCTCTCTATTCTCATCAGGTTCGCCGAGGGCGGACTTAAATAAGTCAGCTACGTCCTTCTGAGGAGATCCCTTCGGGAACCTAGAGAGGAATACGTAGAGATCCGCTAAATCAACCCACCCGGCAATATCGACAACGAATCTCGCCCTCTCCTGGGTTGAAGCCAGCAGGCCAACCGTCCCTCCTAAGGATACGCCGAACAACCCAACCGTCTCCGAGTCGACCCAAGAGATAGACTTGAGCCTCCTTAAGGCCCTAATAGCTGTCGCAATCCCATCACCAGCATCCGTATATCTAGGGGCCAGGACTATCATCCCCCTAGCAGCAAATCCCTTAGAGTACCGCTCCACATCCTCAGGCTTCTGGTTGAACGCATGTAGAACCACTATACCAGGCCTCCCCTTCTCCGGTGGAACCGGCGGGGTATAGTACATGTAAGCAGGAATGTCATGAACCCGGGCCTTAATTACGTTCACTAACGGCACCTATATTCTTTTTGATATCTGAAGTTAAAACTTCTTAAACATCCAAATCCAACTATCTATCAGAATTAAAGCTCTGTCTGCTGCTACTTCTGTGTTTGGCATACTTACGAATTTTATACTTACCCAAAAAGGTTCTCTGGTAGGTTTAGAATGTGCTTGAGGGGGTTGGATCTCAGCATAGGGTTCGTGTCGGGAAGAGTTATTGCACTTTATAGTGGTGCGAAAGCTGTCTTAGGTTCCGCGAAGGTGTGGGCAGCATCGCCTGAGGTCTTAGGTGAGTTTCTCTAGGGGTGGTGGGGTGTGTCCCTAGACCCGGTGCAGAGGGCTATTGAGGAGGTACCTAGCTACTCTAGCTTCATGACCTACCGGGAGCTTGAGGAGTCTACTGATAGACTTGCCGAGGAGTTCGGGGAGGTGGTGAAGGTTGTTGATGTCGGTAGGAGTAGGTGCGGTGAGAGAATAAGAGCTGTAATCGTCGGCGGTGGGTCTAAGGCGGCTCTCCTCTTCGGAGCCCCCCACCCGAACGAGCCTATAGGCACTCTCACACTGGACTACCTATCCTGGAGGCTTGCCTCTGACGCCGACCTCAGAGACTTGTTCGACTACACCTGGGTGATAGTGAAGGCCACCGACATAGACGGCCTCAAGATGAACGAGGGCTGGTTTAAGGAGCCCTTCAGTATCGAGGTCTACGCTAGAAACTACTACAGGCCGGCTGGCAACGTCCAGATAGAGTGGAGCTTCCCGGTTAGATATAAGAGGTATACCTTCGAGAGCCCCACCCCCGAGACTAGGGGCCTGATGAGCCTCATAGATAGCTACAGACCTAACTTCGTATACAGCCTCCACAACGCTGGGTTCGGAGGAGTCTACTATTATATATCGGCTAACGCCCCACTACTTTACCCGATATTACAGCTCTACCCTAGAAGTCTAGGCGTGCCGCTCAGTCTAGGGGAGCCGGAGGTCCCGTGGGCTAAGCCTCTCTCGAGGGCTATCTACTCGATGGTGTCGGTGAGGGACTACTACGACTTCCTCGAGGCTCAGGGTATGGACCCTGTGAACGTGATAAAGCACGGTGGAAGTAGCTACGACTACGCCAGGGAGCTGAACCCGTCCGTAGTTGAGCTAGTTACTGAGGTCCCGTACCTGTACGACCCTAGGATCGAGGACCTCAGTGAGGCGGAGGTAACTAGGAGGAAGGCAGTGCTCGACGCAGTCAGCTGGCGCGAGGAGGTCTACAGATTCGTTAAGGGGTTGTGGGACAGAGCTAGGGGCTCTTTGCCCGCGGGTGATGTGTGCTCTGAGGTGGGTCTTCTAAGGGAGAGCGTTGAGTACTTCCTAGAGACAATGCCTAAGTCCATAGAGGCTACGAGGAGGTGGGCATCGAAGGACCCGAGCCTAGAGCGGAAGGCGACGGTGTCGGAGGTATTCGACAACTACTATGTCACTAAGTTCTACACGTTACTCACCCTCGGGATGCTCCACAGAATCCTCAGGAGGGAATACGAGCGGGCTTCGGCGCCTGCCCTGAGGAGCTTAGTGGAGGAAGTGGAAGGTAGGTTCCACGACATAGTGAAGGACCTCGAGTCAGATAGGAGGTACAGGGCTATCGAAATCAGGGATCTAGTGAGGATCCAGCTAGCGGCAGGGCTCTACACAGCCCTCTACACTCAGCTACTGATGAAGTAGTTTGCTAGGCCGTGGCAACGCATCACCGCCGGCAAAGCTCTCTTTGGGCTAACGCACTACGATGCTATCCTTAGGCCCTATTTTTGTTTCTGGGGAAACAGTAATATGGGGACTGCAACGGAGGTGCTAAGAGTCGAGAACCTCTCCATCGATGTGTATGGTAAGGTAGTGGTGAGAGGGGTTGACATAACTCTTTCAGAGGGCGAGATACTGTATGTGGTAGGCCCCAACGGGTCCGGCAAGACGACGCTACTGAGGGGACTTGCTGGGTACCCGGGCTACAGGGAGGTCTCGGGGAGGGTCATATTCGGTGGTGAGGACATTACCGGTACCTCAGCTGACTACAGGGTGTCTAAGGGGATAGCTCTAGCCCACCAGATACCTCCTAAGATCTCTGGTTTGAGGACAAGGGACCTCCTAGCCTACGTAGCTAGGAAGTTCGGTAGTGGTGATGTTGAGGAGGTTGTGAAGCTGCTCGACATAGGCTATCTGATGGATAGGGAGTTCGGGCGGGGCTTCTCTGGGGGTGAGCTGAAGAGGGTTGAGCTAGCTACACTCCTACTGCTCAGGCCGAAGCTGGCGCTCATAGATGAGCCCGATAGCGGTGTGGATGTGGATTCAGTGATGCTGGTGGCTGAGGGCATTAGGAGGCTCTCCGAGCTCAGCCCTTACCGGACAGTAGTGGTTGTCTCGCACACAGCATTCGTAGCTAGGTATGTGAGGCCTTCCAAGGTCTGCGTTATGAGTTCTGGGACCCTACTCAGGTGTGGGGGTCCCGAACTACTAGATGAGGTGATGAGGTACGGCTTCAAGAGGGTGGCTTGAGGCAGTCAGAAAGAAGGCTCTCGAGGGTCTTAGCAGACCGCCGCCTTACGGCCCAGACGTAGATGTGCTGCACTACGTGGAGCTCAGTAAGAAGGCCGCGCCCGGTGCGCCAGACCTAAGCAGGGCCTCAGAGGTCGGGATAGACCTGGAGAAAGCTGGGAGATCAGCGTACTACCTCCAGGTAGACCAGAAGATTTTCCAGTACCTAAGTAGGATACCGGGTGTGGAGATCACCACAATCGAGGACTTCATTGGTAACAGCCCGGACCTAGCGGCCGAGTACGTGTGGAAGCTTCTCGACCCATCAAGAGATAGGTTCACTGCCGCAGCAGCCCTATACGGTTCGGGAGGCTTCGTCATAAAGGTGAAGAAGGGAGCTAGAGTGGATGACCCGGTCCAGACATGCCTCTTCATGAGCACCCCAGGTCTTCAGGCACCGCACAACGTCGTGATCATGGAGGAGGGGGCAGAGCTCACTCTCTACACTGGTTGCACCATAATGCCCGAACCGGTAGGTCTCCACGTAGGTGTCTCAGAGTTCTACGTGGGGAGAGGCGCTAAGCTGAGGTACGTCATGATCCACTCGTGGAATAGGGCGACCCATGTGAGGCCTAGGACGGCCGTGCAGGTCGATGAAGGGGGAGAGTACATATCCTACTACATGTCCTTCGGTAGGGTAAAGTCGATCCAGACGTTCCCGAGCATCCACCTAGCGAGAGGGGCTAGAACCTACTCAGCGTCTGTAGTGCTAGGCCTCGAAGACTCCCAGATAGACGTCGGGACCTCAGTCACCCTCAGCGAGGACTCCAGCGCTCAAGTGGTTTCAAGGGTCCTCGCCCGTGACTCCTCCAAGGTGTGGACGAGAGCCATCATAAGCGGCGGTAGAGGGAGAGGGCACATAGACTGCAAAGGCATGATGATCCACGACACAGCACAGATTTACGCAGTGCCCGAGCTGAGGGCCCTAGGTAAGGAAACCCAGCTAACGCATGAGGCATCGATAGGGAAGCTTTCTGAGGACGAGATAGCATACCTAATGAGCAAGGGCTTCTCAAGAGAAGAGGCAGAGGGCATCCTCATCCGAGGGTTCATGAACGTCGAGCTAGAGTGGCTACCACAGAGAATACGTAGATATGTAGAAGGAGTCCTAAATGTAATGGCAGGGAAAGCCCTCTAGTAGCTCTATTATTAGAACGCTAACCTCTCCCCCACCCTGGAGCTGATGTTCTTTTAGGGGTTCATCGCTCCCCACATCACATCTGCTCGGGTTACATTGGTCACTTGCGAGGTAGTTAGGCGGCCAGATGTCCCCCATTAGGTGAGGTTTCCCACACTCGCGGTTACCCTCCTGCATCCAGTTCGGGACCTCATCGGGCTTGCGGATGTCCAGAGTGATCTATACAAAAATCACAGTTGACGGTTGGAGGTTCTTTGCGGCTTCTCTAGATTCTCTCACCGCGGCCCAGCTGTGACTCTCGGAAACTCAGGTTCATTAGAGGTCAAGGACGTTTCAACCGCTTTGAGCTCGCTGAAGTATAGATCTCGACATTTCTCATATCGTCGTCTTAGTCGCCCCAATGCTTCTCGAAGGGCTATAACCGTGTACGCGTCCCCACGGTCATTATTTGTGCTTGAAGTTCCTTATGAGATGTGCCGTCCCCGCGTGCTTTATCTTCAGCAATAGTAGAGAGTTGGTTAAGCTTGGCAATCTTCTCGGAACAATAACTTAGTGGGCATTTCTTGTCTTTAACAGACACCTTGACATCAGAATACGTTAGCACAGGTGTGTGTTTGAAGCTGGTTTTCGTGTTGCGAGCAAGTCATGTAATACCCCTCAATATTGTGCCCAACGCTATATCTCTGCTATTTCGCTTGGTTTCATGAATCTCTTGTACCATTCCTTGTAGAGATACGGCGTTACTACGTGTAGTTGTATTGGTGCTTCTGGGAGCTCTCTATATACCGCTACCATTATGTCGTATTTTAGGTTCATTTTCTCTGTAATGATGAGTATGTCTATGTCGCTGGAGGCCGTGTATAATCCGCGCACTACGGAGCCAAATACATATATCTTCGCACTGGGATCGAGGAGTCTCACTACCTCCTTCACTCTCTCAGCAACTACGCGGTAATTCTTCAAGTACTCTAAGTTGGATTTATATTGAGTCGACAATGAGTTTAAACACCTCTAGGACGAATCTACCTATATCCTTAACTTCTTCAATAGTGTACCTGTATGGTAGATACCTCGAGGATATGTAGGCTTCTTCTAGTCTCGCAACACAGTGTAGATTCTTTACATCACTAACTAGTACAAGTATTCTCGGGTCTACTCTGCCGAGCTCTCTAATCAACTGCCCAATAGAGCGTGTTCTAGGATATGAGCCTTTCGTAGCTGTTTCTAGTTTCATATGGGTTTATATGATTTGGCGCTATTCTTCTGCTATTATTACTGCGTGTACTCTCTTGCTGTGCAGCGGCTTTACCTCGGGCTGGTGCTTTGCTAGTGGGTATAGGACTACCGTCCCAGCCCTGAACTTTATTACGGAGCACTCGGCGTGTATGAACCTAGCCGCGTTATCGCCCAGGGTTGCAGGTGTTAGAAAAGCTTTTAGTCTTTGAAAGCATGTCCCCGAAGTGGTGGGCTGTCCTGTGATGCTCTGAGGGCGGCTCCAAGGGTCACCCAAGATGTGGGGTCTTCGGGGTGGCCCTGAACGCCCCCAAGCCCGATGAGGCCCCGAGCGGGATGCGGGGGAAGGAAGATGAGGCGATGACCATAAAACAACACGAACCTACATAAGAGCTGAACCCCAGTGTAGACTAGTAGTTTATACTTCGATATGAGTTGGCAGTACTGCTCCAAGCTGAATACTGCGATGTCTGCCTCTCCTTCCTCGATTAAGCGCTGTGCATTCCTGAGAAACGACTCAGCCCTGCTCCTCAATAACTCGATTTCCTCAAAACTCGCACTAAACCCCTGAGACCCACGATTTCAGCGTATTTAATTATTTGATAGCGATCTCCAGTCCACTCCCTACTACAACTTATTGGATAGGTCTTCTCCACACTTAATTCTAAGAGCCCCGGAGGCCTACTTCTTCGACCACGATGTATGGCTTTACACCAAGATCATTCACCTTAAATGGGAGGGCTGTCCTTGAAATCATCAGCTAGTTAGTGCTGCGCTCCAAATAAGCTTTGTTCGCTTGTTTATTTGGGTGACTTACTGCTGTGGGGTCTTCAGACCGTACGGTTAGGGTAGGTATGTCCTTGGTCTACGTGTTGGTGATTGCTGTAGTGTCTCTCTCGGCGCTGGCCGCTGCTCTCTACTTCCGGTTGGGGGATTCTTTAAGCCGCCTAGAAGGTTGTCAGAAGGTGCTCTCGGAGTGTAAGAGCGAGGTCAGGTCGTTAAGCCTCTACACAGAGAACCTCTACTCGAACTACACAGTAGTGTACCGCTTTGCTGAGTCCCTAGCGGCTAACTGCTCGAAGCTGGCGGAGGGTTACTCCTCTCTTAGGAGGAGCTACGAGGATCTTCTATCTTCCCTCAGTAACTGCCGGAAGCTCTACGAGGAGACTGAGACGGCACGTAGGGATCTAGAATCCAAGTACCTGAACGCCACTAGACAGCTTGAAGCTGTGGGCGAGTTGCAGGCTCTTGCTGCGAGGCTTAGGGCTATATACCTACATACCCAGGTACTCAGTGCGGTCATCGATGACTGGACACGAGTACATCTACTAAGCAACCTCACTATAGGGGTGCGGAAAGCCGCAGAAGGGGATTGGGTGGTCACCGGTTTGAGTTCACCCATCACCATTACGACCCCAGATCCCGGCATTTTAATAATTAACTACAGCAACACACAGGGAGTTTGCTTCATCGTTAGGATCTCAAACACATACACAGCAATGGATGGGCACATCTACGACTACGCCTACTTCAACTACAGGAGCTGCTCTCCACAAGGGGAGATAGTAGTACCAGTACTACCACATGCAACTGTGTTGAAGCTGGAGCTCCCTTGGTGGGCATTATGCATCAATGTAAAGGCAGTCTACCTAGTCCTAGACGTCGGCGAACTCCCGGACTCTCGGTCAGGGTCTGCTATATCGAGAGGACCTATAGGCTAAATCGGGCTGAAAGTTGCTGACCTCCTCCCGCTCTAAAGGGCGGGATCCTCATCTGTAACGTGGTTCTCTGTGGGACCTTCGGGAACTGTTTTGTATTATTTGGCTTAGCAGTTCTTTTAGGTATGCTGAGCTTTGGGAACGTCCCGGAATTCATGGTTGCTGACCTAGGGTGCGGGCATCTAGATTTTCGGTTGTAGGTTCTTAGATTCTTCTCTGTCTCTTCGTGTAGGTGCTTATATGCTTCTACACGAAAATAGCTTGGTGGGATGTTTGTATAGATGGACTTCTAAGTTATGGTTTGTTAGTCCACTCAATTTTGACGAGGGAGTTAGGAGTAGGCTCGAGCTACCTGAGAAAGTAGCAATACATGACACTACTCTGCGGGACGGGGAGCAACAGGCAGGTGTAGTGTTTAGGAAGGATGAGAAGGTTAGGATAGCTACGGCCCTCGACGAGGCCGGCGTAGATAGGGTGGAAGCTGGGATGCCGGCTGCTTCGCGAGATGACTTCGAGGCCGTTAAGGAAATAGCCAGGCTCGGCCTTAAAGCTAAGGTCATGGCGTTCTCGAGGTGTCTAAGGCATGACGTCGACCTAGCCCTCAAGGCCGATGTGCCCGGGGTGGTGATGGAGCTTCCGTCCAGCAAGCACATAATCGAGTACGGGTACGGTCTCCCGGAGGATAGGGCCATCAGCACGGCTGTTAACGCTGCTGAGTACGCGAAGCAGCATGGGCTCTTCGTCACCCTCCTCGCGATAGACTTGACTAGAGCTGACTACGAGCTCTTAAAGAAGGTTGCGGAATCTGCGCGGGGTTCCGCGGACTCCATCACGATCGCCGACAGCTTCGGGGTCGTAAACCCGTTCTCCATGGAGCACCTAACCAGGCAGCTGAGGACTCTTACGAAGAAGCCCGTAGAGGTCCACCCCCACAACGATTTCGGCCTAGCGGTAGCTAACGCCCTAGCCGCTGTAGCTGCCGGTGCGTCGGTGGTTCATGTAACTGTCAATGGAATTGGTGAGAGAGCTGGTAACGCCGCGTTGGAGGAGACCGTGTTAGCGCTAGAGCTACTACTAGGGGTTGGAACCGGTGTGAAGTTTGACAAGCTCTACGGGCTGTCTAAGCTTGTAGAGCAGCTCTCAGGTGTGAAGCTACCTCCTCACAAACCCGTCGTCGGGGACTCACCCTACAAGGTCGAGTCCGGGATGGTGACCGAGTGGTGGGTCTCGGCTAGGGAGGTGAGACCTACGGAGGTGTTCCCGATACTGCCCGAGCTCGTGGGTAGGAAGGAGGGGATCGAGGTGGTGCTGGGCAAGAAGTCGGGTAGGGCCAACATAATTGAGGCTTTGAGGGAGGTTGGAATAGACCCTGCTAAAGTAGGTGCTGACGCCCTAGCAAGGATCCTAGCAGAGGTGAAGTTCTACTCAGTACTCAAGAAAGGGCCGATCACCAAGGAAGAGTTCATCCTCATAGCTAAGAGAGTTCTAGGTAGCTAAGGAGAACCATGCTACCAGCTTCCTACTTCAACGGAGGTGCTAGCCTCTTCCTAGCAACCTCCCTAGCCTTAAGGTAGTCCTCCCCTGAGGCCGCATTCCCACATCCAACTATCTTCGCGAGCTCTACCTCCACGTCCAGCTCCGTGACCACCCCGATCGAGTTTAGGGCTCTCCAAGCATCGGCTAGACTCCCAGTGCTAGCTAGAGCCCTAGCAAGTGGGGATATGGAGGCAGTCACCTTAGATGAGAGAACGAAGCCTACTAGCGACAGAGGGCCCACGTAGGCCTTCCGCGAACCTCCGCGCATCCCCACATCACCGGACCACCCCTTCAGGGCTATGTAGGGCACCCTACTAGCCTCGCTAGTGACCTTAGGTAGGATCCTCTCATAGATCCTCACTAGGTCCACCCAGAGCCCTATAACCCCGTAAAGACCGCCTAGTGCCTGCACCTCGGCTACCCTGGAGAGCACATAGTCAGCGCTCAGCTCTCCGTCAGCCCCCGGCGCCAGCACCACCAGAGGTGAGTCCATCTCCGAAGCAGCTGCTAGCGATAGGCTGTCCGCTAGGGGGGACCAAAGCCCCTCCTCACCACCTCGGGCTAGCACGTCCCCTCCTACATCCAGTACGACCACCCTCCAACCCTCCCTAGCCAGCTCATCGAAGCACCTCCTGATCCCAACAACACCGTACTCTAGGGTAGCCGCAGGTACCTCAACACCAGCTACCTCAGCTACCGCAGCTGATGTAAGCCTAACAGCCCTACCCGGTCTCTCGACGTAGGTATTCGGACCCACGTAGACACAGCCCCTGACAGCAGCACTGCGGATCAGCTGCCTAGGTATAGGACCTGGGTAGGGATCCACCACCCACCTCTCCCAAAGTACAGCACCCGGAACACACTCATCCACACCATAGGCAGACCTCAGCAGCTCGCAGACCACATAAGCCGACACTACATCGCCGCTTCCTCCAGCCCCGAAGATGGCTGAGCGCTCGAAGAGTTCCCTAGCTCCTCCCAAGGGTATCCCACCCTACGTTAAGCAAGGCTATTCCATCCCGCCCTGAAGGACGAGGAACTCCCCGGGTAGGGGCTTGGAATCGCATCCCACCTCCCCAAGGGTTCAGCCCCGACCGGATCTTCGACCCGTAGGGAAACGTAGCCAGCGACCAGCACAGCCTCACACCCATCACCGCGAAGAGGACGGTAAAAGACTTATAAGTGTCCATATTCACTCCGTTCCGCCTCAGAAGGTAGGACTTTCGATCTGACCTCCCCCGCCCTAAAGGGCGGGGCTTTCAATGTAAAATACGTGATCTCCGATAATGCTGCGGCATGATTTCAGTGCCTTTCCGCAGCATAAAAATGTTGTGAAGAGTTGAATTCTGGTGTGCTAGTTGAGCACCTTCAGGGAGGAGGTGATCGGTGGCTTCAGGTTCATCGAGTATAAGCCTCTCGAGATGGAGAGACCTTCTGTGTTGCTGTTCTCCCTTCCGGATGCTGGGCTAGTCAGCGTGATATCTGCTTCCCACATAGTGAGTACCCTAGGTCTGGAGGAGGTAGGGGATGTGGAGTTTCCTGAGCTCGCACACATAGCTGTGGTACGCGAGGGCCTTCCCCGATCTCCACTCAGGATCTATGCTGGTAGGAGCCTGGCCGCGGTCTTTACGGACGTTGCGATATCTCCGGCAGCCCAGGTAATGCTCGCATCTGCTGTTGTAGACTATGCGAGGCTTAGGGGCGTAGATTATGTAGTGTCCCTCTCAGGGATTCCCTCTCCTAATAGGCTGGATCTGGAGGAGCTGAAGACATATTACGTCTCCTCAAACAGAAGGATGGCTGAGGTAGCCGAGAAGAGCGGGGCCGTGACCCTAAAGCAGGGGGTGTTAGTAGGAGCATACGCAGCCCTGATTAGGGAGAGCGTGAGGAAGGGATTTAACTCCCTCTTACTTCTCACGGAGTGCTTCATGGAGTTCCCCGACCCCGAGGCAGCTGCCCGAGGACTGCAGGTATTCTCCAGGATCACTAACATCAACATCGACACGAAGAAGCTGCTGGAGGAGGCAGAGCTCATCAAGATCAAGACACGTGAGCTTATGAGGCAGACGACCGGGGTTATGAAGCAGATGAGGAAGGACATGGAGTACTCCCCATTCCTCTACGCGTAGGGTGGTCGCGGTGTCGAGCTCCAGCGAGGGGCCGCTCGACGAGTTCCTCAAGAAGATCGAGAGGAAAGTGAGGGAGGTGGAGGAGGCCATAGCCCGCGAAATAGAGAAGGCTATCAAGGAGCTTAAGTACGAGGAGAGGGAGACCAAGATCTTCGCAGAGTCGGTGGAACCTCTCTACACAGTTAGAGATCTCGGCGATCGCCTGGTAGTGTACGTAGACATACCATATGCCGATGCTGGGAAGGTAGACGTGTGGTTCGAAGAAAACGTAATGCATGTGAAGGCGAAGCTGAGGTCAAGGCTTGATGTAGGTAGTTGGTCCGAGCGGTATAGGGGGGTAGGGGTCGAGGAGTACGATCTGTCCGTGACCTTACCAATAAAGCCGAAGCCCGAGAAAACACGTGTCAGAGTGAAGAGAGGGGTTTTAGAGGTAATAGTGTACAAATAGTGTATAAGTAGAGAATCGAACAGCCGCCACCGATTTGCCGTCAGTTAGCTTTTTATGTTGACGGCCCATACTTCTCATGGGGACTTACTTGCTGGACCCCGACTTCATAGATGCCCTGTGTAGTAAACTTAATGCGGACTTCATAGATGCCAGGGTTCAGAGGCATTATAGTGAGCTAGTACTTCTCGATAATGGGGTGGTCCGTGAGCTATCGAGCAGCTACATTAACGGTGTAGGTATTAGGGTTGTTGTCGGTGGGTCGGTCGGGTACTCATCGACGAACTCTGTGGAGAGAGATGATGTGGCTAAGGCGGCTACGAGGGCCTACAAGATCGCTAAGGCCGTGTCCGAGAAGTCGATCAGCGTGCAGCTCTATGAGCGCCCAACTGTAAGGGCTAGAGCCATAGCGAACTACTCTATCGACCCCGAGAGCATTGACTCTTCTGAGAAGGTGGAGCTGTTGAAGGATATGCACAGGGAGATCTCAACCGTCTCAGGTATAGCAAGCTCCGTTCTGAGGTTTGGCTATGAGAGGGATCAGAGGTACTACATCTCCAGCGATGGCGATAGCGTTGAGTATGAGGTGAGGATGATAGGGGTGTCAGCAGCCTTGGTGTCGCATGTTGATGGTGCTTACGAGTCTCTGCGGGACCACGAATCTAAGGTCGCCGGGTGGGAGTTTATGAAGAGCGTCGACTGGAGGGATTGGGCATCTTGGAGGGCTAAGCTGGTGGTTGAGTCTGCTAGGGCCCCTAGGGTAGAGCCGGGTAGGTACGATGTTGTCTTAGACAACGATATGGTTGGGTTAATGCTTCATGAGGCGTTCGGCCACGCGACCGAGGGTGACAGCGTCCTAGCTGGTGGGAGCGTCCTTCGCGGTAGGTTAGGGCAGGTTGTGGCTGGTGAGTTGGTGTCGATTGTGGATGACGGTGTGGTTGAGGGAGGGGCCTACGTACCGTTCGATGATGAGGGCACCCCGAAGAAGAGGACATATACTGTGAGGAGGGGGGTATTAGAGGGGTTCCTACACAGCCTAGTGACAGCTAGAGCCCTGGGGGGAGAGCCCACGGGCAACGCTAGGGTTATGACGTACCGAGACCCGCTCCTCGTGCGCCAGACGAACACCTACATGGAGCCCGGTGACTGGGGGGTGGAGGAGATGATCAGGGACATGGGGAGAGGGCTTTACGTTAGAGGTAGGGGTGCGTCAGGCGGTGAGGTCAATCCGCTGACAGGCGCCTTCACATTCACTAGCGGACCCAGCTATGTTGTGGAGGGCGGTGAGCCGGTTAGGCTGGTCAAGGGGGTGATGCTGACCGGTCTGATCCTCGAGACCTTGAAGAGGGTTGACGCCGTCGGGAAGGACCTCGTTATTAGGACGAGCGTCTTCGGCGGTTGCGGTAAGAGCGGGCAGACCGTTAGGGTGGGTGATGGGGGGCCGCACGTGAGGGTCAGGGAGATAACTATCGGGGGTGGCTGAGATGCCGGACGTCGTGGAGGTTTCCGAGAGGCTACTCCGGAACTCTCTTGAGAGGGGTCTGAGTGAGGTGGAGGTATATGCTGTGAGGACCCTGATGAAGACGCTTACAGTAGCTGACGACAGAGTGCTTGAGGGTGCTGTGCGGGAGGACTACGACATCGGTGTGCGGGGGGCTCTGGGGAGGAGGGTTGGTAGTGTGAGCACTAACGTGCTCAGCCTAGACGTAGGGAGGTTAGTGGACAAGCTATATGCTTCTGCTAGGTCCTCTCCCGAGGATCCTTACTGGAGCGGGTTCCCTACTGACGTGGGCGGACTTAGCCAGGTGGCGTGCTATGATGAGAGCACGGCCGGCATTAGCGAGGAGGAGCTAGCGGGCCTCCTATCGCATGTTGCGGGCAAGCTCAAGGAGCCGGCCCTAGCGAGAGGTGTTGATAGGGCGACCATAGCCGAAGGTATGGTAGCGAGCGGTGAGGTGGAGGTTTTCATCGCTAACTCCCACGGGGTCAGCAAGAGCGTGAGGTGTTCCGGTGCGATGATGTGGCTAACTCTAAGCCTCAAGAGGGGAGGGGCTCACTCCGATAAGACCCTGAGTTATATAAGGAGGAGGGTGGACCTGAAGGAGATTGAGGCAGTCTCCATTAGGGAAGGTGAGAGGGCCCTCATGTTCTTTAACTCCTCGCCGATAGAGTCAGGCAAGTACGACGTCATACTCACACCAAGTGTAGCGGGGCAGATCCTGATGTCAGTTCTCGCACCAGCGTTTTCGGCTTTGAACATACTGGAAGGTAGGAGCCCGCTCAAGGGTAGGCTAGGAGATAGAGTGCTCAATGAGAAGATAACCGTAGTCGATGACCCATCGATCGAGGTGGCAGTTGGGTCAAGGCCCTTCGACGATGAGGGCATCGCCACTAGAACCAAGAACGTGATTGAGAAGGGGGTATTCAAAACCATGCTCCACAGCTACTACACATCCCGCAGGATGGGTAGCGAGCCGACTGGGAACGGTCTGAGGCAGAGACCGGCGTCCCAGCCGGTACCGAGCTTTACGAACCTCGTAGTAAGGCCTGGTAAGGGCTCTTCTGACTCGTTCGCGGAGGAGGTTAAGAAGGGGTTGGTGGTCTACGAGGTGATAGGGTCTTGGATGAGCGACCCGGCGACCGGGCGACTAAAGGCTACTATAACCCACGGTATGTTGGTGGAGGGCGGTAAGCCAGTCAAGCCGGTCAAAGGCGTCATTCTAGGCGGTAACGTCTACAGGTTACTATCGGAGAGCCTCCAAGGGGTTGGAGGAGACCTAGAGATAGTGGATTACGTAGTCACGCCGTCGCTATGGATAAGCAGTGCGGACATCGCTGGCCGCTGAGCCCGGCTTCATTGCGGAGGGTTTCAACAATGAACCACCTAAACGAAAACATTTATTTTTGTGGTTAAACCCTACCTTGGGTTGAATTACGTCAGCTGACGGCTACACCTTAGGTGTTGAAGGGCTGGAGAAGCTGCTTGGGCGTTTGAAGGGCCCTTATACCTTGCTTGTCTTGGGACACCCTGGCTCAGGGAAGACCACCCTCGCATCAACCATATGTTATAGGAACGCTCTCGAGGGTAGGGGATGCCTATACATCTCTTTCTACGAAGATAAGGACAGGTTCTTCAAGTACATGCGGGGGCTAGGCCTAGACCTCGCATCTGCTGAGTCCGAGGGGTTGCTGGGGTTCGTCCGCCTACCGGTTCCGACGAAAGTAGATAGTATTGTAGACGTGTTGAACGCTCTGGTCTCTGCGGGTGGGCATAAGGTCGTAGTGATCGATTCCCTCAACCCGGTACTTGCTGGGTCAGGAGACTCCGAGAGGAGGGCTTGGCTAACGAACTACCTCTACAACCTTGCTCAACTTAACAACGGGCTGGTAGTCCTTGTCGCGGAGCTGCCTTACGGTCTAGAAACAACGGAGACCGCGGAGTTCGTGGCGGATGCTGTCCTGGTACTGAAGAGCGAAGTTGAGGAGGGTTTTCTAGTGAGGAAACTTGAGGTGAGGAAGGCGAGGGGGAGCAACATCTCGCTGGCAGAGATACCGTTCTCGATAACAGGGGGTAGGGGATTCGAGGTCTCCGTACCCCCAGTACTGGGGGAGATACCGGCAGAGGTCGGTGAGGTTGAGCTACCCTGCGAGGCCCTCAAGCAGGTTTGGGGCTCTCTTAGAAGAGGGTTCGTGGTGGATATATACCACCCCACCGACAGCGACTTCAGAGATCTCTTCACCTTCCTGCTCGCTACAGCCGTTGCGAACAACATGCGCATTCTCTTCTTAAGCTACAGGTACTCACCTAGAGCACTAACAGAGATGGCTTTAGAGAGAGCTGAGGAGCTGGGGATAGAGCGGGCTGTCTCTGAGAAGCTGTTGAAAGAGAGAGTCGTTTTCGTGAGTATGAACCCGTTCAGCCGCAGCACTACGCAGCTAGCTATAGACGAACTTCAGCTGGTGGATTCTGTGAGACCTGATGCTGTGGTGTTCCACGGAGTTGAGTTGCTGTGGGCGAGCACCCCCTCAGAGAGGTATGTCAGGGAGGTGTACAACCAGCTCAACTACCTGAAGAGTAGGGGGCTCCTAGTACTGAGGGTAGGTAGGTACATAGATGAGCAGGTCTACAATAGGGAAGCGATAGTAGCCGATGCTGTAATGAAGCTATCGTACGCGCCCGCAAGCTACGGCACCCTTAAATACGAGGCATTCCTCTGGAGAAGGGGTAAACCAGCCGCGGGGGTATCACCCGAAGAACTAGAGGAGTGCTTTAAAGAGTGCTCCAAGGCGTTGATCCCCATCCCGCACCATTGAGCTAGCTAAGGGCTGGGAACTTAGCCAGGTTAGGTGTTCATCGAGCTTTATATCGGTTTACACAGCAGGTAGCTGGTGGGAAGGCCCATGATCAGCTCTATGAGTAAAAGAATTCCTAGGGCTCGGCGAGCCTAATGCCTCTCTACGCGATCTTAGAGCACTCCCTCTCTACATCCTTTCGGTACTTTCTTATTATCGCTAGCGCCGCTTCCTCGATCTCATCCCTCCTGTGCTTAGATATAAGCACCTGTGCAATTTCCTTGAATGCCTTCCCCTTCGGAAGTGCTGTGATCAGTAGCTGCTTAGTTCTTTCAGCACTACCTAGAACCTTGGTGAGGGTCTCTAAGTACGTCTCAGGGTCAAACAATAGGGCTGCCTCCGGTTCTAGGCCAGCCGAACGCAGGTTAAGTAAGAAGAACGCGTCGAGCCCGGGGAAGTGACTCCTCAACCCCTTAAGTATATAGGAAGAAACGCAGAGAAGGAACTTACTGACCTCCTCAGCCTCTAACAACACCCGCACATCTTTCGGTCTACTCAAAGCAGCCCATATACTTGTCTAATGCTGAGAAAAAATAGACAGGAAAAGTCGTAACTGGAAGCCCTGCCCTGAAGAGTGAGGCTATGTTATTAGCTCTGGTTCAGCTCTCATGTGGGTATATAGCTTGGCTTGGTATGTTTCATCACTTCGTCTCCTTTCCACGCGTCCCGCGCGGGCTTAGGGGCAGCCGCGACGATGACGATATGGTGCTCGCAAGTATTTCTCCCAATCCCCACCATGAATGGTGAGGTTTTTAGTTGCTAGCTAGCTGTAACTAGGTGGTGATTCCTGTGGCGTACAGGTTGCTCTACCCTCTGAGGACGTACCTAGTGGTGTCAGGTAGGCATGGGGAGGAGGTGGATGTGATGGCTGCGGACTGGGTCACTGTCGTGTCGGCGAAACCGATGATTGTGGCAGTCTCTATAGCCCCCACTAGGTACACCTATAAACTTGCGGAGAAGTACGGGGAGTTCGTTGTCAGTGTCCCCGACGTGGGCATGCTCCAGGATGTCTGGATAGTTGGGTCGGAGCACGGCCCCGAGAAACTGAGGAAAACGAAGCTCGAGCTAGTGCCAGCCCAGAAAGTCGGTACGCCCATAATCAGAAACGCCCTCGCAAACCTCGAATGCAAGGTCATCGGCAGGCACCCCTACGGTGATCACGTGCTCTACGTAGGTGAGGTAGTAGCATATCACCACAAGGATGGAGCCTACAAGGAGTTCGAGCCAAAGCTAGAAGCAGGCTTCCTAGCCCACATCGCGTGGAATAAGTTCACGACGTTCAGGACTGAGTACAGGGAGGTTCACTGACCTCCTCCTCGCCATGAATGGCGAGGCTTCCAGTCATGGTGATGTATCAGGCATCAAGCAGTAAGGGGCAGGAATTCCTAGCTCAGAGGATGGTTAAGTGGGCCATTAGATTAGGTCACCAGGCGTGGCTGGTTACCAGCGTCTACCACGACGGTGAGGAGGTTATTCAGCGCAGGATCGTTGAGCTAAACGAAAAGGTTTCCTAGCCCTCGATGAGGCCCCGAGCGGGATGCGGGGAAATGGAGATGATGCGATGAAAGCACATCAAACCTATATGAGAGCTGAACCCCCAGATCCTCCGGATACAGCTCTTTAACTTCTCGCAGCTTCCCGTTATGTAGGGTCTATACCCTGCTGTAGAGTTCGGCCCATTCTCTGAGTCTCCTAATGTCCGCGGTGGTCAGTTGCCCGGGAAGCAGCCTCCAGAGCCAGTTCCCTGAGGCCCTCCCAGGTCTGTTCATTCTGGCTTCACTTCCAAGACCGAGGATGTCCTGTACTGGTATGACGGTGAGCCCGGCTGTGGAGGATAGAGCAAGCCGGGTGAGGACATCGCTCACAGTCTTTTCGCATACCTCTGATCCTATGTACCTACGCAGGAAATCTTTTTCAGGGTCCGCGGCCTCCTCCTCGAACCATCCTCTGACGGTGTTGGTGTCATGCGTGCTCGTTAGAACCACTGTATTATCGCGGTAGTTGTGCGGTAGGTGCTCGTTGTTTGGCGAGCCTGAGAACGCGAAGATTAGGACCCTCATGCTGGGGAACCCATACCGTGCTACCGCCTCACGAACATCCGGTGTTATGAGTCCTAGGTCTTCAGCTATGAAAGGCATCGATGGGAAAGCCCTGGAGAGCTCCTTGAACAACTCCTCGTAAGGTGCTGGGACCCACCTACCCCCCGCGGCTGTAGAGCTCCCAGCCGGTACTTCCCAGTAGGCTACGAACCCCCTGAAGTGGTCGAGCCTGACTATGTCGAACAGCTCGAGGCTACGCGAGAGCCTGCGGACCCACCACCTAAACCTCTCTTCGAGGTGGTTCTCCCAGTTGTATGTCGGCATACCCCACAGCTGACCCGTAGAGCTGAACCTGTCGGGTGGGACACCACCAACGAATAACGGCCTACCATGCTTGTCCAGCTTGAATAGGTGCTTGCTAGCCCAGACGTCCGCGCTGTCATGGTCAACGTAGTACGGTACGTCGCCTAGAATGGATATGCCCCTCGCTCTCGCCTCGTGCCTGAGTTTAGACCACTGGCGCCAGAGGACATACTGCTCGAATAGCACGAAGTCTATTCTATCCCTATGCTCACTCCAGACTCTCTCAAGTGCCTGCGGGGATCTATCCCTAAGCTCTTCGGGCCACTCACTCCAACTATGGGAGTACACGCCCTCAATAACCCGGAAAAGCGCGTAGTCTCTAAGCCAGTGGTAGTTCCTGTCGAAGAAGTCATCTACTAAGGGACGCACCCACCTCTCTCTACTCCTGCTGTTCTCGAAGGCTTTAAGCAGGACTTTCTCCTTCACCTTCATAGCGTAGTCATAGTCGGCCCACACCTTAGGCTCCGTCCTCATACCCTCGACCGCGCTCCTATCAATTAAGCCGTCCTCCACTAGATCGTCCGGGCTAGCGAAGATAGGGTTCAAAGCGAACGCCGACTCCGTAGAGTAGGGGGAGTAGTGAGGAGGTCTCGTAGGGGACAGAGGTAGAACCTGCCAGCAGCGTGCTCCGGCATCAGCTAGAACGTCCAGAAACCGACGTGCCTCAGGGCCGAAGTCACCGACTCCGTATGGTGATGATAGGGACGATATGTGTAGGAGGACTCCGTAGCTACGGGAGTGAATCATGAGCTAACACCTTCGAACTCTGACACGGATCTGGCTTTGTGTTGACCTCCCTGAAGGTTTCCATCCGCTATACTAAACTAGGGGGAGCTTTATGAGGTCAGGGTAGTACTCCCTCAACACCCTGACCATGCTAGCCCGTGGAATGAACGACCTTATCGCAGATAGAGAGACGTCGTAGAAGGTCTCCGGCTCGTCTCTGAACGTGCTGTAGATCTTAAGCAACTTCTCCTTGAGCTCACTGTACTCCCTCTCGTTGATCTCCTGAGCATCCTTGCTACCCAGGTCTACGGGCTCCCGAATGTCCTCACCGAAGAGCCACCCGTTGACCCCGTCAACTATGAGCTCAAGCGCTCCCCCGTCCCTAGAAGCTAGGGAAGGTGTCCCATTGATCGCTGACTTCATGTAGCTCGTCCCGCAGGCCTCTAAACCAGAGAACGGTGTGAAGAGCAGGAGGTGCCCGGAGGATAGCAGTAGCTTCGCCTTCGCTACGTCGTAGTCGTGGACGAACACTACGTTAGGCATCTCCATATGCATCTTCCTGAAGGTCTTCATGTACTCTATGCCAGCCAGGTCCTGAGGGTGCGCTTTCCCCCCGATGACGAAGACTATGGGAAGGTCCTTCAGCTCCTTAGCTAGCCTAGCGACCATCCACGGCCTCTTGTACTCAGTAATCCTCCTAACCCATACAGCAACGAACTTACCGTCTAGCACAACATCTTTCTTGTAGTTCTGTAGGAACTTCTCGAGGTCGTAGACGAGCTTGGACTTAAGCTCCTCAAGCTGGCTCAAGCTTGCTCGCTGGGACTCGAAGAGGCTCCTGAGCCTAGGGTTCATCCACCGCTCTATGTTCACGCCGTTAGTCACGAAGGTCAGCTTATCGTTGAAGTGCGGGAATATCCTGCGCAGGATGTCGTAGTGCTTAGCCGATACCGCGAAAGCCTGCTGCGAGGCGGCGAGACCTATTTCCGTTAGCAGAATCTCCTTCTCGATGAGCTTATAGCCGAACTCCCTCTCTAAGGCCTCCCTCGGGAGGGTCGGATGGCCCCAGATACCGGCTGTGTGAATCACAAGCCGGTACTTTCCCGGTATCTTCAGCTGTAGAGGTAATATGGCGGTGTAGGCCTCTTGGAGGTCTATGTAGGCTAGGTCACTTACATTACCGTACCTCTTTACGTATTCGGCCGCTACCTTCGAGAAGAGTACGTACTTATATGTCCTCTCATCTACCCCCTCCTCTACGTATATCCTGTCAACAGCCTTAACAACCCATTGAGGTGATAGAGCATTGAAGAAGACCGCTTTAGCTGAACCATACCTGTAGGTGAGTGCCTCCACCTCAGCGTTCTCCCCCCTAATACTGACCGTGAACCTATCCTCAACCTTTAAGCTCTTTAGGAAGTCCTCAGGCTGCTCCTGAGGCCTCGGCCTAGGGTTACCGCCCTCATCGAAGTCCCAGTCAACGTAGCCGTGCTTGTAGAACAGTGACAGCGCAACATAGTTCAGTCCTAAGCTACCGGCAGCGTACAGCTTGTCCCCCTCGAGGACCCCGAGCCCACCAGCGTATGTGTACCCGAAGTCTAGGGCTATGTCCGGTGTAACGCTTACTACATAACGGTCCGTATCGATCATGTCAACCCCCACACCGATCACTACTAGTGCGAGCCGGTAGTAATATACCTGTCGAACTCCCTCATCCACAGAGACAGCATCTCCTCATTCCAGAACTCAGCCCACCAGTAGTCGCTGTCTAGCACGTGCCACAGAGCCCGCTCAGCGCTCTTCGCCCTCTCGTCGAGGCCGTTCCTAGCGGTGTACTCCCTGAACCTAGCAACCCTGTCCTCAACAGCCTTCCAGAACTCCTCGTGCTCGGCCCTCTCACCCCGCCACTTGCTGTATGAGCCTAGCCATGAGGTGGACGGCACGTACCTCAGCTTTCTCGTGGGCGGCTCAGACCTCACTACGTCCCTCGCCGTCGAAAGCTTGATCAAGCCCCTACCACTGAGGTTCTTTAGAAGCGATAGGAGGGTCTCCAAGAACACGGCCGTTGCTGGGGGGTTCTCAGATAGAGCCATCCAGTTCTCACCGTCTAGTGCCAGTGTGAGGACCTTCATGCCGCTCACAGCACACCTGCCGAGTATCTTCTGGGCGAACCTGTAAGCGCCTTTGACTGCGTGTATGTCGCTGCAGTAGTTGTTTGAGAAGGCTATGTCGTTGCTGAGCTCAGTGTCCCTGAAGAAGGCTATGATTGAGCTACCGTCACCGCCTTGGATGAGGTAGGGCTCGTAGGGGTCGCCAACCTCGCCCTCAGCGGCTCTAAGGTGGTACCTCTCATCGAGAAACGTGTACTCTAGGCCGAGGGACCCTAGAACGGGTAGGAGCTTCATCGAGAACGACATTTCAGGTAGCCACACCCCTCTAGGATCGGTACCCATGAAGCTCTTAGTTATGTTATGGCCGTACTCGAGCTCCCTCCTAACAACATCTTCCAAGCCGAACGAGTCCACTAAGTACCCGGCAATCGTGTGCGCGTAGATGCTTGTCAGTACCTCGATCGCCCCGCTAGCAGCTAGCTCCCTATAGAGGTCCACGGTCTCCTTAACGACCTTAGAGAGTTCTGACCCTGACTCTATCACCTCCCCTGACGACGTCCTGACATCTCGCTCCAAGATATCGTACCACTGCCTGATGAGGGATGGACTTAGGTTGTAGACAAGTCTAACCTCCCCACCAAGCCTCCGCAGTAGTGCCGCGTGGAAGTGGTAAGGGCCTAAACCATACGGGAAGAGTACAGGTCTCCAGACATATGTGAAGGGCCATAGAGACCTGTACACAGAGTCGGGACCGTAGTTAGGCGGTTGGTGGTGGTGGAACACAATCACGATATTCGGAGGGTGTTCCGCGTGGTCTAGACTGGCGACATCTAGAGTCTCTCTATCGAGGACAGCCCCATCGACTACTAGCTTCACCTCACAGCCCTCCCTAGGAGCGAAGTAGGATTCGAGAACAAGCTTCTCCCCCGATCTCAAGGTGTACCTACTCCTAGAGAGGGTAGTACCGCACGCCACCACCTCAACACCGACCCGCCTATCTAGGCCGTAGTTTCGTAGAAGAGAGAGCACCCTCACCTCACCTCCATCCAAATCACTAAACGAATCTATGACTACGTACCCCTCTATAGAACCCGCAAACCTCGGCTCGACAAGCCCTCTACCACACCTGACTACGGCCAATCTCCATCCACCGGAACCTATCCATACATCCCCTGCGGTCTAATAACTGGATTTAGTTCCGGGGCTGGAGCTATATATAGATTCGTGTTGTTTCATAGTCATCGCCTCATCTTATCCCCCGCATCGCCCCTTGGGGCTGCATCTGCCTTAGGGCGTTCGGGGCCACCCCGGAGATCCACATATTGAGCAGCTTCTTGAAGCTACCCTAAAGAACACTGTTCTTAAGTTTTTAGCGGCATCGACTCGCGTGGGGCTTTATGAACTTATATGAAACTCAAAGCAGTCGCTAGGGGCTGAGTGGGGCCACTCAGCTAGTTGCCGGTGGTTCCGGGCGGTCTTTAGCTGTTTTGCTGGCTCTCTCTGCTGTTATGTAGGAGAGTACTGAGAGTGCCTGGATGAACGGGGTGTAGGCGTCTACTGCGTTCTTGTATGGGCTGAAGTACTTGTGAACTTCCTCGAAGGACCCGAACTTCGTCGCCATGTAGTAGAAGTGGTCGCTTATTGTTAGGAGCTTCCAGAGCCTTACGAGATCCGGGTCTTCTAGGGCGTCGATATGTTTCTTCAGCTCGAGTAGAATGTTGAAGGCTGACTTCTGTAGGGAGTTACCGAGCCATGGGCTCGCATCCCTCTCATCGGCCCAGCTTATGGTTGCCCAGGGAGGTACATCGTACACATCTACTGCCGGGTGCTCGAATGCGGCCCTTGATGGTGTCGAGAACCTCAAGTGTTCGTACTTTAGGACCTCCCTAGGTAACCACCGTAGGAACTCGTGTATACCTGTCTCAGGCCAGTGATGCTCCCCGAAGGTCTCGAAGTCCATCGCTAGGAGGATTACGTCTCCCGGCGTGGCAGCTAGCCACGACGCGTACTTACCTGCCGTCAGCGGGTACTGATCCCACGAGATGTTACTGAACCTGAAGCCTACGTCATCACTTAGCCTGTAGTTCCTCGTCAGCACCCTGATATCACACGAGTAGCCCCGGTAAACGAAGTTAGGGCTCCGCCAGCCTAGAACCCTGTCAACGCCCTCTGTCAGTACGACCTTGAATCCACCGGCGTAGAGCTGGCACGCGACATCGTTATTGTACATGAACTCAGTGCACTCAACAGCTGAGGGGGTAACCCCGAAGATCTCGCGCAATAGCTTGACGTGCTCACCTACCTGCTCCCTGAGTTCTCGGTACTCAGGTATTAGGGGGGCTATGCTATGGTAGTAAGTCTGAGCCACTAACTCGATGTAGCCGGTGGCCACCAGCTCTTGGAATAGCTCAACTACTTTAGGTGCCCACTTCGAGGCCTGCTCAATGAAGACTCCGGATATCCCAAAGGAGACCGTGAACACCTTATCGCTATTCATAAAGCTCTTTACGTTTTCGAGTATTATCCTCAAGGCCGGTATATAGCACTTGTTGGCTGCCCTCTCGATAACGAGTCTGTTGAGTCCCTGATCGAATATAACGTCTTCAAGGTGCTTAGGCTCTAGCGACCCCCTCAGAGCTGAGCTCATGAGCTTCTCAAGCATTCTCCTGTCAAGCCTGTAGGGCTGGTGAACCTCAAGAAACAGCACGATATCCCTCACCGCGGACACCATCCCGCCGCTACTGGGAGCCAGAGCTATTAAAACCGCCCAGCAACAAGCATCAACCTAGTCAGCAGGTAAGTGCTCTATAGTAGGCCATCTGCCTAGCTAGCTCGTAGCATGCTAGGACGCTGTTTACCGTGTGCTCAGGCCTGAAGAACATGTCCACGTAAGCAGTAGCAATGCTCCTAAGCTTCTCACCGAACTTCGGCTCTCTCAGGGCAATACCTTTGAGGTCCCCTAGAGCTACCATGTCTAAGCCTCTACCGGACTCACTGTAGCGCATCAAGTACCCTAGGCTCTGGATAGCTACAGCAAGCTCATGCACGTTATTCGGCGGTACTCTTAGACCTACTCCTAGAGGGGTGAGTCTCAGATCGCCTACATACTCCCTCAGACCACCTAAGTCCGACACTACTACAGGCGTCCCCACAGCGAGTGCCTCTACGGCTGAGATACCGAACGGCTCGTACCTTGAAGGAAGGGCGTATACGTGCGAGGCGTAGACAAGTAGCTTGTAGAGCCTCTGGTCTATGTCCCCATAGACAACAGCAGATCTACCCCACGAGTAGTTAAGCAGGTTCCTCAGATAGGACTCGTACCCTTCGTCCCCGACTCTACGCCCGAGGATTACTACCTTTGTGGAGGAAGGTAGGTACGCAGCCGCCTGCAGTAGCACGTCGAATCCCTTCTGAGGTGTTAGCCTGCCTGACGCCACCACCAACACCTCACCATCTCCTAGCTCTACATGACCCCAGCTCGGCGAGCCCCTCAATACCTCGCCTAAAACCCTCCACCTAATTTCGTCCCGCCTACATGTGTTGAAGAGTCTAAGTGCTATGTCCTCCACCTCCTTCAAGCTCCACGAGGTGGAGTTGTAGGAATAGCACGCTTTCCATCTGATGAACTCCCCGTAGTCCCTCGCGAGGAGCTCCAGCTCAGACCTACTTACCGTGGCCACGGCGTCCGCTGTCTTCACAGCGAAGCACTCTATGTTCCCCCAGCAACTATCCCATAGGCTCTGCGTTCCCTCAAGCACGTGCCTTGTAACGGCCCAAACCCTTTGCTGGGAGTTTGGAAGACCGCACCAATGCTCTGACCCGTAGTGCCAGGGATAGGAGGGTGAACCTCGCAGATGGATCTGGTAGAGTACGGGTAAGGCATATCCATGCTGCTCCGCATCTACCTTAAGTACTGAGGCAGCTAGAGCCGCGTGCCAATCATTCGCGTGGACTAAGTCGGGGTACCCGTACTTCTGGGCGAGGCACCTAACGGCCCTAGCTAGGAGGCATGCTTTCTCCTCGATGTAGCTGTACGGGGGCCAAACATCTACGGGTTGCTGGGGACCACCCGGCTTACCCCCGATGAGAACGACCTTGACGCCCCCTACGTAGCCCTCGATTAGGGTGAGGTCGTAGCTGTACTCTCGCCCGTCAGCACCGTATCTGACCCCGCTACAGCTAGTGCCAACCTCTTTGAAGCCCTGCGGGCGCACCCCGTGAGAGGGCATGATAACTGCTGCCTCAAGACCTCTCTTAGAGAGCTCGTGAGCTATGATGGACACTGCCTCACCTAGTCCACCAACCTTCACGATGCTGCTGAACTCGAAGGTGAGGATCCACACCCTCTTAACTCGGTTGGGGGCGTATAGAGATGGTGCCATCTTAATCCACTCTCTGAGACCACAGCTCGAGTTCTCTGATAGGATATAAAACCGCGGTAGGTAGTTTATGTTGGGTGGGATGTATTGTTGTAACTAAACCGCGAGCCGCCTTAATACCTGTTGGTGGTGAGGCTGTCAGGCTGAGGCCCATCACCGTCGGGACCTCCAAAGCGCTTGTACGCATCCTCAACAGACCCATCCTTGAGTTCATAATCCTGGAGCTAGCGGTTAACGGCTTCGAGGAGGTCTACTTAGGGGTCAGGGGGTACCACAACTACAGGTCCGTCTACGACTACTTCAGGGAAGGTTACTGGGTTAGGGTTAAGTACCCCTTCATAGACCATGACGTCAGGCTGAGGTACATGCCTAGGTACGAGACCTCCGGTAACGCCGAGGCCGTGAAGATACTCGTGGAGTACTATGGCATAGAGGAGCCCTTCGCTGTTGTGCAGTGCGACAACTTGTTCAAGCTGGATCTGGGTAAGGTGTTCGACTTCCACAGAAGTCGGGGGGCTGACATGACGATAGTGCTGAAGGAGGTTGAGGACGTCACGGGGTTCGGCGTCGCTGTGTTGGATGGTGAGAGGATCTCCAGGTTCGTTGAGAAGCCGAGACCTGAGGAAGCGCCTAGCAGGCTCATTAATACGGGTATGTACATTGTAGAGCCCTCAGCACTTGAGAGGTTCTTCGGCTCCGACACTGGCCGGGAACTTCTGAGAGCTGGTAGGACCGACTTCGGCCAGCACGTAATCCCCAAGCTCATAGAGAGCGGGTACAGAGTCTACGGATACGTGATGAGGGAAGGGTATTGGTTCGACATAGGTACGCCGGAGAGGTACCTCGAGGCAATGAAGTTCCTGCTCTACACGCGGGATCCTCAGGTACTTGAGGCTGTGGAGAAGCTACCGGGGGTCTTCCTTCAGGGGAAGTCAGCTAAGTCAGTATCTCTCCACATGGAGATAGTGGAGAAAGCTGAGAGGGGCCTCATAAGGTTCTCCGGGTCGGTGCTGATGGGTAGGCACACCCTCATAGGCAGTGGCACGACCATCGAGGACTCGTCCATAGACAACTACTGCGTTATAGGGCCTAGAAGCCACATATCGGGGTCAGCTATAATGGATAGGAGCTACGTAGAGGAGGAGGTTAGGATAGTGAACTCTATCATAGGTCGGCATGTACACATCGAGAAAGGGGCAACCCTGATCAACAGCTACATAGGGGACGACGTATATATCGGGGCCCACAGCAAGCTCGTAAACGTTAAGGCATGGCCCCATGAGAGGATCCCCGCACATGCCCATCTAGAGAACTATGAGGTCGTAACACACCAGTACCAGGAGGCATAGGACCCCTCGCTCTTAGGTGCTTCAACCCTCCATTTTCAGTTTTCTGGGTTGCTGCAGTTGGGGGCCCCGCCCCTCAGTGCTAGGAGAACTCAACCACTAAGTCTTCTAAGACCTACCTCAAGGAAGGCGTTAGGCAAAAGCTTATAAGTTCACTGATATATCTAGTAATGTATCAGGTGATATATTACGAGAAATAGTACACGAGGGAAAGTAGCACCTTGGGGGAGAATGCGTAGCTACATCTGGTTGAAGGTCCTGGACCTGCTCAGCCGGGAGCCTATGCACGGCTACGCCATAATGAAGAGGCTTGAGGAGGATCTAGGCTTTAGGCTCAGCCCCGGGATGCTGTACCCGATCTTAAGGGAGATGCTTGGGATGGGGCTTGTAGCGTCGAGCGAGTCTGGGAGCAGCGGTAGGAGAGTAGTCGTCTACGAGATCACCCAACAGGGTAGGGAGTTTCTGGAGAGGCGTAGAGAGGATGTGGAGTCCTTTGAGAGAAGGCTCCGCAGGGTAAAGTACTGCGGGCTTTCTGAGCTGATAGTGAGGCTCAGAGCTATCTTCAGGAACATTGATAGGCTAAGCGATAGCGACCTCGATAGGCTCAGGAGGGCTGTCTCCTCGTTTTTAGATGAGACTCGTGGTTTGGGGGTGTAGCACGGTGGGTGAGACCGTCGTGGTAGAGGATCTCGTTAAGAGGTTCGGGGATGTAGTGGCCGTGAACGGGATTAACTTCAGGATCAGGAAGGGTGAGGTCTTCGCACTTCTAGGTCCGAACGGTGCTGGGAAGACGACCACTATACACATCATATCGACACTGCTTAAGCCGACGAGCGGTAAGGTGACGGTTGCCGGGTACGATGTCGTCAGGTACCCAGATCAGGTAAGGAAGAAGATTGGGATAGTCTTTCAGGACCCGAGCCTCGATAACCAGCTGACGGGTTACGACAACATGTACATACATGGCAGGCTCTACGGACTCCGCGGGAGCGAGCTCCACGAGAAGATAGTGAAGCTCCTCGACCTGGTCGAGCTCAAGGACGCTGCTCACAAGAAGGTAATGTACTACAGTGGCGGTATGAGGCGCAGGCTTGAGATAGCTAGAAGCCTCCTACACGAACCGGAGGTACTCATACTGGATGAGCCGACTATAGGCCTCGACCCACAGTCTAGGGCTAGGATATGGGACTACATAAGGTTCCTGAGGAAGAGCTACGACATGACCATCCTCATGACGACCCACTACATGGACGAGGCGGAGGAGCTGGCTGATAAGGTCGCAGTAATGGATAGAGGTAAGATCCTAGCCATGGGTACTGCGGACGAGCTGAAGTCCATGCTCGGCCATGACGTAGTCTACGTTACAGTGAACAACAGCGAGGAGGATGTGTGTAGCTTCTTCGACTTCGCTGAGGAATGCAAATCCCTCGGGAACGGCAAGGTGGAGCTCGTAGTGGGCAATGCTAGCAGGGCACTACCCGAGGTCTTCAGGGTAGCAGAGGCGCGTGGGCTCAGGATAGCCGAAGTCAGCTATAGAAGGCCGACACTCAACGAAGTGTTCCTACACCTCACCGGGCGCGAGCTAAGGGACTCAGGTGAGTCTCAGGCTAACCGCACACCGCCGAGGAGGAGGTGGTGAAGGAATGAGTCCATCACTTAACGCGTTGCTGGCCATGCTATACAGACAGCTGAAGAGGTGGTGGAATGCTAGGTCCAGAGTCATAATGACGGTGCTCAACCCGTTAATATGGATGGTGTTCCTTGGGCTGGGCTGGGGCGGGATCTTCAGCACCAGGAACGTACCTAACATACCTGGGATGCCGAGTATACCTGGAGTAGCTGACGCTATTAGGAACGCCATCGACAGTTACTTCAGGCAGGTATTTGGGGGTGTTGACTACGTAGCGTTCATGGTCACGGGTATAGTGGTGATGACGGCGTTCATGGGTAGCTTCATCTCAGGTATAAGCGTTATATGGGATAAACAGTTCGGCTTCCTCAAAGAGACCTTGGTAGCTCCAGCACCACGCGGGGTAGTCATCCTCGGCAGGATAGTGGGGGACAGCATTGTGACTACCCTCCAGTCCGCAGTTATAGTTCTGCTCAGCATTATACTGACAAGCGAGCTGAACCTCGCGAGCATACCCCTAGCATTAGCCTACGTCTTCATAGCGTCGCTAGGGTTCACATCGCTCGGAGTGGTACTATCACTGAAGTTCAGCAGTATGGAGGGGTTCCAGATGGTCGTTAACCTACTGACGATGCCCCTGGTCTTCATGAGTGGGGTGTTCTACCCAGTAACGACCATGCCGGACTGGATGAAGACTATAACGATGTTCAACCCCCTTACCTACGCGGTCCACTCAGTAAGGTACTGGCTGGTAGGCTCGACTGTGGGCTTCGACTACATGAACCCATACTCAGACCTAGCAATACTTCTGGGGTTCACTACCGCAGCTCTAGGTCTCGCTGTGAGGGTATTCAAGAGAGCCACCCTAGAGGACTAGCACTAAGCTCCTCCCCGCCCTAAAAGGTGGGGCTTTCAGCTCTATAAGAGGATCTCGCTACGTAGACGCTTTAGGTCTTGACATAGCTCTCGCAAGCTCTCGGTGGAACTCTAGGAACTTCTTTAGGTTGTCAAGGGTTATCTCACAGGACGCTGTGACGATGTTCCCGCGTGGATCTGTGGAGACGTATAGTATGGGGAGCTCCGTGTCCTTCATTAAGTGCTCCACAGCGTCGAGCACCTTTTCGTCCCTGTAGTAGGCAACGTAGCTGTACTCACCGGTCCTGAACTCTCTAACACCGAACTCGTGTTCCCTCTCAGCAACACCCTTCTTTGCTATGACCTCAGCCGTCCAGGACCTCCTCCTGTGGACATGTAGCTCCCCAATTACGAACCTATCGTACGGTACAACCGCTACTTCGATCCTATCCTTGCGGTTCAGTATCTTCGCTATAGGTAGGTAGAAGAGGGAGTGCCTCGGGACGGTCGTCAGGAGGATGAAGGCCTTGTGATTACCTGGGAGGTCGAACTTTGCCCTGTAGCCCACTAGGTAGCCGAGCCATACATAGGACTTGTCCAAGGGCTTGAAGTGCTTTTCGAGGGTCTCGGTTACGTCCCTAAGGAAGACTATCAGCTCCTTTCGCTTTCTGAAGAACCAGAAAGCTGACGCTACGGCTAGAGCGGATATAACGATAACTACTAGGTAGTCTAAGGGTATGAACATACTAGGCAGCCCTCACTCGCTCTAAGAGCCTACATACGTCATGCATACTTGAGGTAGGTCTACCGAGGTACTCAACTATGAGTAGTGGAAAGCCTAGCCTCCTCAACTCCTCCACGAACTGCTCCTGGGAGTCTAGAACCCCCAGCTCTCGAGCAGTATCTTTCGGTAGGTACCTATTGAGGATGAGGGCTCTGGGGGAGGATCCTAGCTTCTCCTGGATGAACCTAACGGACTCCCCGAGCTCGTAGACTGGGAGAGGCTCCGGGGTTGCGACAACTACGTACGAAGTGTGCTCAGGGTCTCTGAGCCTGCTGTAGAGGTCTCTATAGGAGACCCTCAGCTCATAAAGCCTCTCGAGGACCCTATCCCTCATCTCGCGTTCCTTACCAAGGGTTCTCGCGATGGAGTACCTCATCGAGACTATCTTCTCCCTTACCTCCACGAGCTTATCTACCCAGACACCGTAGACAGCCGGTAGGTACAGTGTCCTCAGTGAGACGCCTGTCGGTGGCGTATCGATTATCACGAAGTCGTACTGGCTGACTCTGTAGAGATCTCTGATTACGTTAAGGAATACCTCCTCCTCGACACCCGGGGAATACCTAACTACGTCGGCAGAGCTTTCTATGTTGAATACCTTGAGGGAGGGCATCAGATCGTTGATCCACTGAGCATATCTCTCCGTGTACTTCCATATCTCAGACTCGAGGTCTACCTGCCTGATAACCAGGTTCTCACCGGCAGCGACCACACCCTCCACTATCTCGGATCCCACGTACTTAGCTAGGTGCTTCGCTGGGTCTAGACTGACGAGTAGGACCTTCCTATATTTCGAGAGGGATATACCTGTGAGCATGGATTGAGCGTGGATAGCGTCGTCTTTCCGACGCCCCCCTTGCCGAGAACGAACACTACATGCGGCCTCCCCCTAATGGAGGAGAAGAGCCTATTCAGACACCCTCGAGCGAGAGGATCAAGCCTGCAGATCTTTTTATTAACCTATCATTCTCTCATTCTTATTACGTTTAAGACCGTTCTTATTGCGAGTGGCAGTTTAGGATAAAATGGCTAACGCTAGTCAAAAGGAATGTAGCTCGATATAAATTTGATGGAAATATATGCCTCAAGTTTAAGGCTCAGCGGTGAACTACGTGAGCTATTTAGTTGGATATAGATGTGCTAGGTGTGGCTTACTTCACGAGCCTAAGGTTCCTCATAGGACGTGTAGGTCCTGTGAAGGCCCCCTTCTAGCGGTTTACGATATTGAGCTCGCTAAGGATAGGGTCGATAGGCGGGCATTTGAGGGGAGGGGCAGTACTATGTGGAGGTATGTGGAGCTCTTGCCAGTGTTTAATGAGGGTCACATTATTTCGCTTGGTGAGGGTTACACGCCGTTGCTGAGGATGGGGAGGTTGGGGGAGGTTGTTGGGCTCAAGAACCTCTTCATAAAGGATGAGGGTAGGAACCCGACCGGGTCGTTTAAAGATAGGCCGATCTCGGCCACGGTTACAGCCTTGAAGGAGCTGGGGGTGAGGTCGATCGCAATGCCGACGGCAGGTAATGCTGGTGCGGCTCTAGCTGCTTACGGTGTTAGGGCTGGTTTAGAGGTGCATGTAGCTATGCCCGCTGATACTCCTAGGACTATATACGCTGAGGTGGCTGTCCGTGGAGTCGACCTCATACTGGTCGATGGGCTGATAAGTGATGCTGGTAGGGTCGTCTCGGAGGGAGCCTCAAGGTACGGGTGGTTCGATATATCGACCATGAAGGTCCCCTACAGGGCTGAGGGCACTAAGACTATGGGCTATGAGGTGGCCGAGCAGTTGGGCTGGAAATCGCCTGATGTCATAGTCTTCCCAACGGGCGGGGGTGAGGGGATAATAGGGATGTGGAAGGGCTTTAAGGAGCTCATAGAGCTGGGCTGGGTTGAGAAGATCCCTCGGATGGTGGTCGCTCAGTCAGAGGGTTGCAGACCTATAGTTGATGCTGTTGAGAAAGGTCTCAATCACATAGAGTTCTACAGCGGATGCTCGACCGCGGCCTCCGGTATAAGAGTGCCTAAACCATTCGCAGATGTCGAGCTGCTTAAGGCTATCCGTGAGAGTGGTGGTACTGCTGTTGCCGTGAGTGAGGATGAGATAGTGGCCTCCATGAAGGAGATAGCAGTTAAAGAAGGGATCTTCGCGTGTCCTGAGGGAGCAGCTGCGTACGCAGCGGTCAAGAAGCTCGCTGTGGATGGTTTAGTTGATAGAGATGAGACTGTAGTCGTATTCAATACTGGGAGCGGGCTGAAGTACGTAGATTTAGTGCTTCAGAAGCACCCGCACTAAGACATCAACAGAAAAAGCAGCTACCTCAGGCCTTCGACGATATCTCCCTTAAAGCAGTAACTACCTCCCTCTCCAATATCCCGTGACTTTCGAAGTGGTTGTTAGGGTCTTTCGTTACTGTGTAGACCCAGTAGAGGATGAATATCCCCGCGGTGACTACAGTAAGTATGAGGTAGAGGAACGTGCTTCTCTCCGGGACAGTGTCGAACTCCTCCACCCTCCTAATAAACGTCGGTATCCTTTCCCTAATCTCATCCACGAGTTCGGCAAGCAGTAGCTTCTCCCTCTCGGAGTGCTTAGAGAGGTCCTTGTTCAGGAAGTGGTATACGTAGTAGATGTATAGTGGGACGATTATCAGGATCGTGTTAGCTACAGCGCTCCTCACCCTAGAGCTCACTTCCCTGAGCTCATTGAGCCTCGACCTAATTAGGGAGGCCTTCCTGAATCCCAGAAGCTCGGTTACCTCAGTGATTATCTCGAAGAAGAGGAGGGCCCTCCTGAAGTGCTCGTTCCTCCTCTTAATCCATAGATATACAACATAGAAGTTCAGGGCTATCGCTACCACCATCACTATAATCCCCGGCACAGCCAACCCGAACCCGCGTGCTTCCCGGGTTACTAGAGCTGCTAGCACTCCCATAGCCAGCATCAAGGCACCTACAAAGAGCAGTATAGCCGGTACGAACGGGAGGATCGCAGGCATCACGTAGTCAGTTTTCTTAGCATTCTCGACAAGCTCCTCAGCCCTCCTTAGGAGGGCCTCAACCCTTTCCTTCGATGAGGACAAGGTACTCCCGAGATCTTTCTCCTATAAGCAATATAAGCACTCTCATGAACGGTTTGAGCTAGAGGTACTTATTACCTAGCTGAGTAGCTAGTCCTAGCGGTAGAGGAGTTTGAAGCACCTCGCTAAGCACCTCCTAGCATGGCTTCTGGTAGCTCTCGCCTCAGCTGGTTACATAGTGTATGTACTCCACCTAGAGGTACCGCCTCCCCTAAGGCCCGCAATAGAGACAGTATCCAGGGCCCTGACTAGCACAGCCAATGCAACGCTACCAGCGGTAGACGAGCCCATGTGGGTCTACGTATTGAGGGTAGCAACTATGATCTTCCTCAACAACTTGAGGGTAGATCTCCTCTCAGCGTCTCCATTCCTCGGCGCTCTCTCCTATCCAGCATCGCTAACCTTCACGGCTTGGGTGCTGAAGTTAGTTGCTACCGCGAAGTTCGGGGAGAGGTGGGCGGAGGTAGCTATGGGGGTCATCTACATGCCGCACACCTACCTAGAGTTACTAGCCTACAGCATAGCCTTCGTAGAGGGGTGTGTAGCAACCTACTACCTAGCGACTAAGAAGGACATACCAGAAAACCATGTGAAGACGTACGCAGCATCACTCGGGATCTCACTTATAGTACTCATCGCGGCGGCACTTGTAGAGGCCTACGAGATGGGTCTTCATCTACTAGCATAAGGCTTCCTTAGTGCCATCTGCTAGCTCCTTGTGTCGGTGTTGTGAGGCTTCTTCGGTTATAATTGAAGATCCTTGTCTTAGTCATCTTTCATATAAAACGCCCCGAAGTCTAGCTTTATCGGGGATGTTAGATGGATATACGTAGTCTACCGACCGCCCGCTCGTGCTGGTCGACGTCGACAGGCTCTATAGGAACCTTCGGAGGTTCTTCGAGAGAGCTAGGAGGCAGGGTAAGAAGTTGTGGCCTATGGTAAAGACACACAAATCCACTTACATAGCCAGGATCCAGCGTGAGTTAGGGGCGGACGGGTTCAGTGTCGGCACTCTCGACGAGGCCGAGGTTCTAGTGGAGAAGGGTCTGACAAAGACAATAATGTGCGGTAATGTCTACGTAGCAGATAGGGAGAGCCTGATGAGGGTTATTCGCCTAATGGAGGCGGGAGCTAGGGTCATACTCAGAATCGACAATCGGGACGCTGCCGAGTTCGTAGATCGCGAGCTTAGGAGATACGGAGTTCGCGCTGAGTACGTTGTCAAGGTTGATACTGGGAGACATAGGTTCGGGGTTCGGGTTTCATAGGGCTTGATGTTGTTTGGTATCGAGCCCTCTTCCCTTGGCTTCACAGCCCTCGGGATCCCTTTCATCGGGATCCATGTCATCGGGCTCCACCCGCTCAGGGTGACCCCGATCCGCAGCTCCCCCATCACCGCTCTCTCCGGGTCATCGCTGTGGGGAAACCCCCGCATCCCGGCTCCCCTCGAAGACGTCTCTCTCGGGTCTCCACAGCATACCCGCATCCAGAGGCGTCTCCCCAGCAGAGGAGGCACCGACAACCCTTATAAACCTATATGAAACTCGAAACAGTCGCGAAGGGCGTTAGACCAGAGAACGTGGCTAGGTTCGTGAAGGGCCTTCAGGGACTCAATAACCTCAAGTTTGTGGGTGTAGCTACCTTCTCCGGCCACGCCTACTCAGCTCCTAGTCCGGAGGGTGTGGAGGCTGTGGCCAGGGGTGTTGCGAGGACTATGAACGCCGTCGCTTCCGAGTTGAGGAGGGAGGGGTTCGAGCTTGAGATAGTAGGTGTCGGCTCAACACCGACCTTCAGGTTCGACGTTGAGGACCCTGTCTTCACTCACCTGTTCCCCGGGAACTTCCTCTATTTTGATAGAGAGCAGGCAGAGGTCTTCGGGTCAGCATCCCTCGATGACTGTGCCCTTACTGTCCTATCCACTGTAGTGAGCATACCGGAACACTCCAGTGGGAAACTAGCCATGATCAACGCTGGGTCAAAGTACCTAGGTCTCGACAGGGTCGAGCGCCTCGAGGGGTACGGAAGGCTCTTAGAGCACCCCAAGGCCTTAGTTATCCGGCCATCCGAGGGGGTGAGCGAGGTAGATATAAGCAAGGAGCCTGAGGTCAGAGTAGGCGAGAAGGTTAGGATAATACCCAACCACGCATGCGTCGTAAGCAACGCAACCAGCTACCTAGTCGCATGCGGAGGAGAGAAAGTAGTTGGCATCATCGAGGTGGACATGAGGAACGGAATCAGGCTCCCCAGGGTCATAGTAGAAACTCTGCTAAGGAGCCCCAAAGATAGCAACACCTAAAGAAAGAAGCGACCCCGCATAAGAGACTGTAGACTGGTTTGCCTCTTGCTTGCCTCGCTCAACAACAAACTACGCCTCCGCCGATAGCTTGCGGTGCTCAAATGGGAGGGAATCGACAAAGACGATCTACTCCAGCTCTAGGGGCTAGGCTTTTAGTTGTTACGTATTTGTGGAGTTCTTAAGCTTTGGGATTACTACATTCTGAGGTGAAACACTGTGATAGACCCGATGTTAACTCTCATTGTCTTAACGGTGTTGGTGGTCTTTTGGACTATCCTAGGAATAGTGAGCGCTAGGTGGGTCAAGAGCCTAAGCGATTACTTCCTAGCAGGTCAGAGGATGGGTGTAGCGCTACTGACCATCACTATCCTCGCGGCGTGGGAGAGTCACTATACGGTCTTGGCTGGTGGGGAGTCTGGCTATAGGTACGGGCTGGTGGGTCCGATATGGTATGCTGTTGCTGTTGGAGGTGCTCTGATAGTTCTCGCGTTGTTTGCCGGACGTATAAAACAGGAGGCACCGCCGGGCACCATATCGTTCCCTCAGTTCCTGAGGTATAGATTCGGTAACGCTAGGGTCGGTGATGTGAACCTCTTCGAGCAGTTTACTACGTGGGAGATACTAATAATTACTACCCTGAGTGCTGCCTCATCGACTCTAGGAGGGGCCTATGTACTTCAGGCGCTAACAGGTATGGACTTCGATAAGTCCCTGCTCGTGTCGGGGATCTTCTACCTAGTGTACAGCGTGTACGGGGGGCTCTATGCTGTTGCGCTGGTAGATGTCATGCAGCTCGCGATGATAGGTATACTGCTACCTGTAGTAGCTCTTTACGTTTCGTCGAGTCTGGGAGGGGTTGAGGGCATGGCTTCTGGTCTCATGAAGAACGCTCCGGAGCTTCTGGGCTTAACTCCGGCCGCCGTAAACTGGACGTACACGTTCTTCCTGTCGCTACTAGGAGGTACTTTAGCCTCATCGCTCCTCTGGCAACTGATATATGCTTCCAGGGACCCCAAGCATGCGCAGATATCCTTAGTTTTAAGCGGCATACTCTTCATGCCCGTAGCGCTCACGTGCGGCTTTATAGGGCTTGCCGGGAGGGCAGCTGGGCTGAACGTAACACCGTCATCAGCATCACCGCAAGTTGTCGCCAACCTTCTACCTCCGATACTCGGGCTTGTGTACCTCCTCGGTTTCGTTGCTGCTGCGTGGTCTACGTTCGCAGCTAATGTGAACGGTACAGCAGCCATAGTGATGGCGAACGTCATATCGCCTTACTTCATGAAGGACGCGCCCGAAAGCAGGAAGCTCCTCGCCAGCAGGATTGTTGCCTTGATCTTCGGCGTACTGACAATAATTATAGCCAAATACGCGCCGGGGATTCTCTGGCTACTGATGTTCTCATACGCTCTGAGAACTCCCCCAGTCATTCCGGCACTGATAGGGCTGTACACGAAGAGGCTTGGAAGTTGGGGGGCGTTCACAGCAGCACTCTTGGGGTTCATAGCGTCGGCTACGATATACCTATACAACTCACTTTACGGTACTATAGCCGCTTGGGTAGTGCCGATAGTGGTTTCACTAGTCTTCGTTGCTGTAGGTGAGGGGAGATGAGCCCATCTCTAGTCATTGCCGCAATACTTTATGGTGGGGTTGTAGGCAGCATAGGCGGGATAGTAGTACTGCTCATCTACATGCTAATAGAGTCAAGAAAATCTAAAGGCGGTGAGCAAAGGTGATTAAACCACCCAGATTCCCGTATTCCTCAAGGATTAGGAAGCTGCAGGAAACTCTGAACGCTAAAGGCATAGATAAGGCCTTAATACTGAAACCCGAGAACACCTACTACCTAAGCCTGTTCCAGGCAATAATATACACTAGACCAATAGCTGTGATCGTTCCTAAGGAGGGGGACCCGGAGCTCATAGTTCCGTACCTAGATCTGGAGCACGCGAAGGAGCGAAGCCCGATCCCAAAGATTGAGCACTACTACCGCGAGGAGGAGTTCCATAGGATACTTAAGGAAGAGCTAGGAGGCGTTAGGAGGTTAGGGCTAGATGTAGATTCCATGAGCACATACCTTAAAGTAAAGGAGCTCTCCGGAGGCTCGGAGGTTCTTTCCATCTCGGAGGACATAGAGAGAATGCGGATGATTAAGGACGAGGCTGAAGTGTGGAGGATAAGACTAGCCGCCAGTATAACGGATCACGGCATGAAAGAGGTCATGGAGGCTTTGAGGGAGAGGCAAAGCGAGGTAGTTGCAGCAACCCGCGGTGAGTACGCGATGAAGATGAGGCTGGCTGATCTCCTCGGTGAGGAGGGGCTGTACCCGTGGATGAACTGGACTGTAGCTGCTGCTCTCTCAGGTCCGAGGTCGTTCTACCCCCACGGCATGGTTAGTGGTAGGAAGGTTCGGGACGGTGACGTCGTCATAGTTACACTGGATATAGCTGTTGAGGGATATAGGGCGGAGAATGAGAGGACGTTCGTCGTCGGCAGACCAAGCCCTGATGTGGAGAGGTATTTCAACATCATGGAGGAAGCTCAGTCCAGAGCCATAGAGTCCTTAAGCCCTGGCAGGCTAACCGACGAAGCCGATAAGAATGCTAGAGAGGTCTTCAAAGCATCTGACACCATTAAGTACGTTAAGCACAGAACAGGACACGGCATAGGATTGGAGATACATGAGAAACCCTATCTAGCTGAGGGAGATGGGACCCTCCTGAGGGAGGGCATGGTGTTGTGCGTGGAGCCAGGGATATACGTCCCTGAGCTCGGTGGGTTCAGACACTCAGACACCGTTCTTGTAACTAGCGGAGGTCACGAAGTACTAACTAAGACATATAAAGGCTTGGTAGCCCTAAGTCTTTAGGGGAGTTATTATGAGGGCTCTACTCACGGGTTTCGAGCCGTTCGGTGGAGATAAGCTGAACCCCTCGGAGCTTGTGGTAAGGAAGTTTAGGAAGTTTAGTGAGGTAGGTACTGCCGAGCTACCGGGTCTAGAAATCTGTACGGCTGTTCTGCCCGTATCCTTTAAGAGGGCCGGGACAGTGCTGAGGAACCTCCTAGACGAACTTAAGCCAGACATTTACATAGGTCTCGGTCTATGGGCGGGCATAACGTACGTTACTGTTGAGAGAGTTGCGGTTAACGTTATGGATGCTAGGATACCTGATAACGACGGGGAGCAACCTGTAGACGAGCCCATAGACCCTGAGGGACCTTCAGCATACTTCACCACTCTACCTAAGAAAGCCATAGTCAGGAGGTTAAGGGAAAGCGGCATACCGGCAGCTATCTCGAATAGCGCTGGAACATTCCTCTGCAACTACGTGACCTACATCTCGCTACACCACTCCGCAAGACATGGCTATCCGAGGAAGGCTGGCTACATGCACCTACCGCTCCTCCCCGAGCAGTCAGCAACAAGGAAAGGTGACTGGGCAGGGATCCCTCCGAGCATGTCGCTGAACACCATGATAGAGGCAGTTAAGATAGCCCTCAAAACCACTGTAGAAATGTTCGATAAGCCGGACGAGAAGCTACCTCCTTAAAGCAACATCTTTTTCTTGTGGGAATGCGGCTGATCTTTCCGGGTCTTTACAACTGAAAGCCTCGCTTTTTGGGCGGGGAGGGGGTCAGCAGCAGTGCGGAGAAATGACTGCAGTGAGCTAGTTTCGGTTACCTATCTCTTTTTAAGTCCGCTAGGTACTACTATTGGGCTAGTCTATGGGTGTAGCTGAGATAGTGGCTGCCTTGGTATTGGTGGTGTTTCTCGCTATCTTGATAGGGCTCTACGTAGCAATATACAACAGATTCATGAGGCTTAGGAACGCCTCTATAGCTACTCTTGGTCAGATAAGGGTGGCTTTGAGGAAGAGGCTGGATCTGATAACTTCCCTCGCTGAGGCAGTCGGCTCCTACGCGAAGTTCGAGAAGGAAACACTGGAGTCTGTTACGAAGATGAGGGCATCCATTCAGGCAACATCGCCTGAGGAGATAGCTAGGGTCGAGAGGGAGACTCGGGGTCTCCTAGCGAGGCTCCTCGCGGTCATCGAGCGGTACCCGGAGTTGAAGACCGTTGAGGTCGTGAGGAAGCTCATGGACACCTCGCGTGATGTAGAGGAGGAGATAGCGAGGCACCGCTACACATACAATAACATAGTCCAAGAGTACAACACTTTGATCGACACGATACCGAGCCGCTTCATAGCCCTGATACACGGCCTTCAGAAGCTCCCCTACCTAGAGGTCGGGGGTGAGGAGATCGAAAGGAGGCCTAGCCTGACGTTCTACGGTGAAAAGAGTGAGAGATGAGAAGGTAGTACTTGCCATCTATGTCACTGCCCTAGTAGCGGTATCCTTAACCGCGGTGTTTTTAGTACCTACATTCCTAACTTCCCCGGGCTCCATATACGCCGACTACCGCGCAGTGTTGTTCAGTAACCTCACCCTCGTAGAGGAGTACACGTACTATGTGGGGGAGTCGGGGAAAACTATGCTGTACCGGTACTGGGAGGCCCCCCTCTACGCTACACCCAGCACATCCGCCACTAGTGAGCCCCACATAGTCGCTCTACGTGTTGAGTGTCCTCAGATCTCTGTCCCGTACGTCAAGGACAGTAAGGGAGTTGTACACATCTACACCTCCGAGCCAAGCTACTCGATCTACGTACCTGAGATAAGAAGTAAAGCATACACTAGCGAGGCTGGCTGCTACTTCCCTGGTGGAATACCCCTAGGTAGCCACATCGTTAGGTTCGTCTTCCAGCTTAACCCACCGGTACATGTGGACAGTAAGTACGCCCACCTCAACATAATGCTAGCTGAGAGCCATGTACCCTATAGGCAGGTGGAGGTAGTGCTAGCAGGTCTAAACCCTGTGAGGCTCTACGTTCACGTGCCTGAATACAGAGTAGAGGGGGACGAGATCTCAATGACTATCAGAGGGTCCTCACCTCGCGATACGCTTCTGGAGGTTGAGCTTGTCGTACCTAGGGACAGCCTGAGAGTTGCACCAACCTATGAGACACCAGTAAGCGACGTCCTATCTGAGACGGATCGGGCGAACACGTTCTACAGCTTAGCGTATGGTGCTGTCAAGGGGGCTTACTACGTGTTTGCTGTTGTATTGCTGGCCTTTCCCTTCCTAATGGTGGTTCGGTATAGCCTCGTCGGGGCTGAGAAGAAGTTCACTGTCCCCGAGTACCTCAGCTACATACCTAACCCTTCGAGGAAACCGTGGCACGTGAACCTGCTCTTCTACGGGGATGCTATAGATATAGATGAGAACGCGTTCTACGCGACCATACTCGACCTAGTTAAGCGCGGTGTCGTCGAAATTAAGGAAGCTAGTAAGGATGATATCGTGCTGGAGGTGAAGGAAGGTGCTACAGCTGAGGATCTGGATGCCTACGAGCGCAGGGTTGTTGAGTTCCTCAGGGAATATAGTGAGGGCAGGGTATTCAGCTTCAGGAGGTTCTCGGAGGTTGTGAAGAGGGATGTTGGAGTCAGTAGGGCGAGGGCTCAGTACCACCTTTCTAGGCTCAGTAGCTTGACGGTCACACCGCGGGAGGCTTACACCTACGCGAGGCAATTCATCGAGCCCAGGAAGCCTATCCCGGTATACGCTATAGTAGCGCTCCTCCTGGTTGTAGCTATTACAGTAGTGCTCATGCCTAGAGGTCCGGAGTACTACATCTACCCTGCGGGGGCAACAGTGTTCTCTATTCTGTTAGTGGTTGAGGCTGCGGCGTCCTACACGATGCCTTCCTACGTCTTCGGTAGGTGGAGAGAAGACTACTACCGCGAGAAGCTTGAGTGGGGGGCGTTCAGGAACCTCTTGAAGGACCTAGCAAAACTGGGTAGGTACGCTCCCCAGGATCTGGTGATATGGAGGGAATGGCTGATCTACGCTACAGCACTGGGGGTAGCTGATAAGGTCGTTGAGGCTATGGAGAAGCTGAACGTGCCGATACCGAGAGAAGCTTACGTGCCGATAGTCTTCCGTCCAATATTCACCAACACCTTAGTCACAGCCCGTGCTACGGTAAGCGGTGGAGGTAAGGGAGGTAGAGGAGGTTTCGGGGCAAGAGGGGGCTTCGGAGGAGGCGGAGGAGGAGTTCGCTAGCCAGATCCCTCTAGAGCAGCACTAAACCTGAGAACTAAACTATACTGCCCCGGTGTTATTTGGATGAAACCGTCACCTAGGGTGGTGATCTAAGCTGAATGCCCTAGTCACTGGGGCATCCTCAGGCATAGGTCTCGAGCTCTCTAGGATCCTCTGCAGAGACCTAGGACACAGGGTTCTTGGGGTAGGTAGGAACGCGGTAGCACTTCGCAAGCTCTCGGAGGAGCTTGGAGGGCACTCGACTACGTTGTGGCAGACCTCTCGAGGATTGATGAGGTTTACTCTGTGGCGGACCGTGCTATGCGGGGGTTAGATAGGTTGGATGTCCTAGTCAATAACGCGGGGTTCGGGGTTTACGGTAGGGTGCTCCAACACAGGGACGAGGACCTTATCTCCATAACCATGGTGAATTTCCTAGCTCCCTTAATCCTAACTAAGAGGTTACTAGAGAAGATGGGTAGGGGGGTTCAGCTCCCATGTCATCGCCTCATTTCCTTCCCCCGCATCGCTCCTTGGGGCTGCATCCGCCTTAGGGGCGTTCGGGGCCACCCCGGGGACCCCACAACTTGGGTACCTCTTTGAGCCACCCTCGGGGAGAGCCCCGACCACAGCAGGCTCTTCACCCTTCATGGGGTAGCCCATCAAAGTGCATGATAGTGTCAAGCCTTATAAACCTTTATGAGACTCGAAACAGTTGTGGTCGAGGCTCTACAGTAGTTTTCGTTGTGACAGCAGGTATTCATGTCCTTATGGGTGAGCTACCGGTTTACGGAGCGGTTAAGCTAGCCCTACACTACGTTGTTGAAGATCTTAGGGCTGAGCTTGAGGAGAGAGGTGTTAGGGTACTAGCGGTGTACCCAGGGCTAGTTAGGACGGAGTTTCACAGGAGGGCTGGTAGGAACGTTGAGGGCGGTGTGGACCCAGCTAAGGTAGCTAGGGAAGTAGCTCACGCCATCTCCGAGGGTAGGAAGAGGCTCTACGTGCCTAGGTACCTAGCTATGCTAAGACTACTAGGGCCTTACCTACCATTAATTAAAGGTACCTAAGTATGAGCTCTCCAAGGACAGTCACCGAAGCGCTAGTGCCAGTATTCATGATGCTGAACCCACCGACACCCCACTCGCCTTCAGGGCGGGGCTCTCAGTTGCGAGTCGCTAATCTATGTTCAACCAGGTCCTTCAGTACTCGAAGATTTTGAATGCCCTCTAAGGGATAGTGCAATTAATAGCGCCCCCACAACTAGCAGGATCACACCTATCAGAGCTGTCTCCGGGGCGAGGATCCGCGAGATCCACCGGAAGGACTCCACAATTCTTGCTAGAGACTCCTTCAGATATTCTACCAGTATGAACATTCCCGTAAGGAGAAGTATAGCTCCCATAACTAGCCCAATTAACGTAGATATCTTCATGTGAGATCTCCGAGTGGTTGCCGCAGTACCAGTAGTACCACCCTCCACTACCTCCTTCTCGGGCACGATAAAGCAGGCTACGAAGTACGCGAAAACAGCTACCGGGAGGTTAATCAGAGCAGCTAGTACGGTTATTAGTCTAACCAATGCTGGATCCACCCTCAGGTACTCAGCTATCCCACCACACACCCCGCAAAGGATCCTGTCCCTACTCCTATACAGCCTCCGGTAAGGTCTCTCAGTAGAGCTCATGGGGTTCCCGGAAACCCCTAGTAAGCAGATAAATAAGCACGGTTAAGGGTTCAGCTCTCGTATGGGCTTCATCGGGCTTGGGGGCGTTCAGAGCGCCCCAAGGATCCCGCATATCGAGTTCCTAGGGCCCTCACCGACAGCCAGCAAAATGCTTTCAGGGCCTTAACCTCATTAACCGACTATGGCTAAGATGCCGCCAATTAGTAGGGTCAGGAACCCGGCTAGCATAACCCCTAGGAAGAGTGGTAGGGAAGCTATTGCAGCTACTATAGCTAAGAGCCCGCCGGCAACGTAGTGTCCGGATCGTATAAGCATGGAGGCCAGCAGGCCCAGAGCCCCAGGCACCAGGGTTACCAGAGCTATGAGCACCCCCAAATTCCTCACAGCACGTAGAGCTACTACAGGTAGATGCACTACCCCTAGGGCACCCCCGGCGAGGACCACATAGATGACTAGCACAACTATCCCGGAGATTAGAACCAGTACGGATCCTATGAGGGTTAGGACGAACGCTGTATCCGACCTGCCCTTCCCCGAACTCACTTAAACCACCGACAAAGAGCTACTGCTATCCCAGTAATATTGTTTGTTCCCATGGCTGGGCAACCCCCCGTTTTGAGGCTCCAAACTACAGCCCCGAGTACTCTGGGCACTGAACTTACCGGTAGCGTCATCTCCTTATACCAGCTCCCTACAATTGAGCTCTGGAAGGCCTGGTCGTCGATCTTTGGGCGAGCTGTGGGAGGATCGAGCAGGGTAGTCGAGACGTTACTAGGTGCTACTGACTCCGCTATTCTACCATTATGTACGGCACTTAACTTATTCTTGTTAAAATCGATATCCGACTACACCGATACGTTTTTATAAGTTTTACAACAACAGTTGAAGTGGTGGTAGTATGAGCAGCCCGCGCGTAAGGCAGCAACACGTTTGGCTAGCTATAGGGCTAGTCGTGGGGATAGCCATAGGGGTGGCTATGGGTTGGTACCTAGCCCCCGGAAAGGGACAGGCAGCCGTGACGCAAGTCAGATTTACCTTGGACTGGGCCTACCAAGGTCCTCAAGCACCGTTCCTAGTGGCCCTCTATAAGGGGTTCTTCGCTGAGGAGGGGCTCTCAGTAACTATAGACAGGGGCTACGGCTCCGCTAAGGTCATAAGCGACGTGGCTGCCGGCCTCTTCGACGTAGGGTTCGGAGATATGAATAGCCTAATAGAGTTCAAGTCCAAGAACCCGGACGCTAAGGTTAAGGCCGTAGCCGTCATACATGTGAAGTCCCCCCTAAGTGTTGTTACCCTCAGAGGTAAGGGCATAGAGAGCCCGAAAGACTTAGAGGGCAGGAAGCTCGGAGCACCAGCTGGGGACGCCGCTAGGCGGGTCTTCCCAGCCTTCGCTAAGGCCGTAGGTATAGATCCAAATAAGGTGACGTGGGTAACCATGGATGTACCCCTGAGAGAGCCGATGCTAGCTAGGGGTGAGGTAGATGCGGTTACGGGGTTCTACTACACGGTAATAATAAATCTTCTCAGCTTGAATGTCTCAGACAAGGACATCATAGTGTTCAAGTATGGAGACTACCTAGACATAGTCGGCAACTGTATAGTTGTAAACGAGGACTTCCTGAAGAAGAATCCTGACGCTGTTGGGAGGTTCCTGAGGGCTGTGATAAGGGGGCTTAAGTACTCCATACAGAATCCAGACGAAGCTATAAGCATACTGCTCCAGAGGGACCCAACGCTAAATAGGGACGTTGAGAAGAAGAGGCTCATGATGGCCCTCGAGCTGATATACGTTAAGGGTGTGACAGATAAGTACGGTTTCGGCTATGTTGACCCGTCTGTGATAGGGAGAGACATCGATGTCATAGTCTCTGTCCTGGGCCTAGAGAGGAAGCCATCCCTCAATGAGATAGTGGACTTCAGCTATCTACCTCCGCTAGACTTTAGGCTACCCTAGGGGTCGGAGTAAACTATGGAAACTCTGCTAAAGCTTAGAGACGTAGAGGTGAGGTACGGAGACGGAAACGGAGGTCTAGTAGCAATCTCAGGGATAAACCTAGACATAAAGCGCGGTGAAGTCGTTGGGATCGTCGGGAAGAGTGGGAGCGGTAAGACCACTCTGCTGAAGGTCATAGCCGGCTTAGTAAAGCCAACACGAGGTGAGGTGGTATATAATGGGGCGCAGAACGGTGGAGGCTTCAGAGGGATTGGAATGCTCTTCCAGACTCCCCTACTGCTGCCCTGGAGGACTGTCCTCAGGAACATACTTCTACCTATAGAGCTGAGAGGAGAGGATGTTGATAGGTACGTAGCTAGGGCCCTAGAGCTCATGGAGAGGATGGGCTTGAAAGGATTCGAGAACAGCTACCCGTGGGAGCTCTCCGGAGGTATGCAGCAGAGGGTAGCTCTTTGCAGAGCCCTAATACATCGACCGTCACTGCTCCTCCTCGACGAGCCGTTCAGCTCCTTGGATGCCATAACCCGCGAGGACATGTGGGTACTACTCCAGGAGGCTATATCATACGAGAACTACACGACAGTGCTAGTCACACACGATATAAGAGAGGCAGTCCTCCTCTCCGATAGGGTCGTAGTAATGAGTGGAAGGCCGGGGAGAATTAAGGTCGAAGTCACAATACCGTTTAGAAGACCGAGAGACTTGGGGTTACAGTACAGCCGGGAGTTCAACGACTACGTAGCCAAGATAAGGGAGCTCCTAGGTGACTAGGTATGGCTTACAGAGCTAGAGCCGCTAGCTCAGTACTCATACTACTAGCTATATGTGTAGCTTGGGAAGTTGCTGTACGCCTTCTCAACATACCGCAGTTCGTGCTCCCAGCCCCCTCCGCTATAGCTAGCACCATAGCTAGGTATAGGGACTACCTCCTATCGAACCTGCTTGACACGATGTTCGCATCGGCCTTAGGTTTAGCTATGGCGGCAACCTTCTCGCTGGCCCTGAGTGTGGTTCTAGCATACAGCGATAGCATCAGGGAGGCTGTCTACCCCATACTCTCCGGGTTCAACGCAATCCCTAGGGCAGCTCTAGTACCTCTACTCGCTCTGTGGTTCGGGCTGGGCATGGTACCTAGGGTTCTGACAGCTTTTCTAATAGCGTTCTTCCCGGTTCTAGTCCCGACTCTGACGGCTATGGTAACCATAGAGAAGGAGCTTTGGGAGATGCTCGTCGCGTTCGGGGCCAGCAAGAGCCAGGTACTGGTAAAAGTGGCAATACCGAGAGCTACCCCATACTTCTTGAGCTCCCTGCACATGGGGCTAACAAGCGCCATAGTCGGGTCAGTAATCGCCGAGATGGTGGCCTCAGATAGGGGGTTAGGTTACGTCATTCTTTCCTCTACTTCTAGGCTGGACACTCCACTAGCTTTTTCATGTCTTCTACTTCTAGCCCTTATTACCTTTGCCTTATCTAAGGTCCTGAGCCTAACCGAGAGGAGGGTTGCGAGATGGGCCTACAGAGCAAGCATCTGAAGCTAGACCCAGAGCTCTGCACTGGTTGCGGCATCTGCGAACTCATATGTAGCTTCACCAAGTTCAAGGTCTTCAACCCGAGGTTTTCCCTAGTGAAGATAAGGTACGACTACGAGGTCGGTAGAGTAGAGGGGGCTGTCCTGTGCTCGCAGTGTGGTGAGTGTAGCAAGGTCTGCCCAACCGGAGCTCTCCACCTAGATAACGGCATTATCTACCTAGACCACTCCCGCTGTAGCCTCTGCCAAACCTGCGTAGACTCCTGCCCCGCCGATGCTATAGTGGTTGTTAACGGAGCACCCTACAAGTGCGACCTATGCGGGGGTAGCCCTCTCTGCGTAAGGTACTGTGTTAGGGGTGCCCTCCATGTATCCTAAGGGTTACGCCGGTAAAATACTCTACATCGACCTAAGCAAGGGAAAGCACTGGACAGAGCCCCTGCCAGAGCATGTAGCTAAAGCCTATGTCGGGGGCAGCGGCCTCGCAGCTTACCTCCTGTGGAACCTCACTACTGAGGAAACCGACCCGCTAAGCCCCGAGAATCCCCTCATAGTAGCTACGGGACCCGCTACTGGGGCGCTAGCCCCCTCCTCAGGTAGGTTCATGGTTGCTTCTAAGTCGCCTCTCACAGGTATATGGGGGGAGAGCCATGCGGGTGGGTTCCTCGGGCCCCAGCTTAAGTACGCTGGGTACGATGCGCTTGTAGTAGTCGGTAGGTCTAAGAATCCTATATCTATAGTGGTGGACGACTCCTCGGTAGTGCTCCACAGGTCTGACGATCTATGGGGTATGAATACTAGGGACACCACTAACGAGCTGAGGAGCAGGTTCGGTAAGGACTACCACGTTATGTGCATAGGCCCCGCAGGAGAGAGGATGGTGAGGTACTCGTCAATAATGGTGGACTATTACAGAGCTTTGGGGAGGACCGGGATAGGTGCTGTGATGGGATCCAAGAACCTGAAGGCTATTGCCGTCAGGGGTAGTGGTAGTGTCGAGGTCTACGACCCGGATAGGTACTTCGAGGTTCTGGAGGACTTTCTATGGAGAAATACTGAAGGCCCTTGGGCCCTCCCAGCTCAGAAGAGCCTAGGTAGGTATGGGACCCCCTGCTTAGTGTCCGTGATAAACGCCATAGGTAGGCTACCAACAAAGAACCACTGGACTGGCTACTGGGAAGAGGCTGACAAGATGAGTGGGGAGGAGCTACTGAGGTACAGAGTCTCCAGAGGCTCCTGCTTCTCATGTATGATTATGTGTAAGCACATAACTAGTGTTAGAGACGGTAAGTATGAGGGTGCCTTCTCCGGAGGTCCCGAGTACGAGACCGTAGTTGCTTTAGGGTCTAACCTACTGATATCTGATCTACGGGCTATCATATACATGAACCAGCTCTGCAACCTTTACGGGCTTGACACTATCTCGACAGGTAAGGTCCTTTCCTTCGTCTTCGAATGCTATGAGAAGGGCATACTCACCAAGGAGGATCTCAACGGCGTGGAGGCTGTCTGGGGTAGTGATGAGGCGGCTGTAGAGCTGATTCATGCTATAGCCTCGAGGAGGGGTATCGGTAACGTGCTCGCTGAGGGAGTGGTCAGAGCCGCTGAGATTGTGGGTAGGGGCTCCGACGTCTATGCCCTACATGTCAAGAGGTTGGAGGTCTCAGCTCAGGATCCGCGGGCGCAGAAGTCCGTGGGCTGTACGTGGGCTATATCTGTTCGGGGAGCGGACCACCTGCGTTCCTTAACGACAGTTGACGAGCTTGGCTACAGAGATATAGCAGCTGAGAGGTACGGTCCGGACAAGGTCGACTGGGTATGTGATAGGCTCTCGGAGAAGTACAAGGGCTACATAGTGAAGGATCAGGAGGATCTCTTCGCGCTAGTGGACTCAGTGATAATGTGTAAGTATGGTACTATGTGGCCACCTATGTACTACTTTGACTTCATAGCTAAGCTCCTCTACCCTCTGACGGGGATCAAGGAATTCGGTGACGTTGAGTACCTTAGACTCGTAGCTGAGAGGATAGCTAACCTCAAGAGGTGCTACAACCTAAGGGAAGGAGTTGGGAAAGAATCGGAGGTACTGCCCAGAAGGTTCACTGAGGAGCCCATGCCCACAGGACCCTCAAAGGGCCACGTATGTAACCTAGAGCCAATGCTCCGAGAATACTATGAGAGCAGAGGTTGGGACTACGAGAGCGGGCTGCCGTATGAGGAGACCCTGGAGAGACTTGAATTAGGTTACGTAGCTGAGACCCTTAAGAAGAAGTATAGGCTTCCGAGGTTGGGCCATGGTAGTAGTAAGACTTCACGGAGTACTTAGGGAGGAGACAGGTCTCCGGGAACTAGAGATCTGCGGCTCAAGCCTAAGTGAGGTACGGCAAAGGCTACCCGAGGAAGTCAGGGAGGTCCTAGCGAAGTACTCGAAGTATTTAGTAATTCTAATAAACGGTAAAGCCATTCACGAACTCGACGCAGACCTCAGACCTGGTGATGTCATCGACATAACCATCTATGTAGGCGGGGGTTGATTCAGAGTTTGATGTTTGAGGGTTAGATCTATAGGCTCTGCTACTTTATTCTTTGATGGTGATGTGTTTCCGGGGTGCGTGCAGTTCACCCCGATGCCCTGTGAGCCCGCCTCGGAGGTAGCTGTGCTACCTATGAAGGTGTTAGTGAGGAGGAAGCCCTTGGATATGACCCTGAAAAACCATGTGATGTGATGAAGGGAATGACCATCCAGGAACAAGCGGAGGATCAAACGAAATAGGTTCGGGACGTTACCAGCAGACGGCCGGATCTCTCCATCAAGATAGTTGAGACAGCTTTCCTTGCGTTTGCTATCGCTCTCCCCTATTCCGTAACGAACTTAGATACTGCCACGAGGATGCTGCACAGAGCTCACAACTGGAAGCTTCGCCTTTTATGGCGAGGATAGTTGAAACACTTATGAGCTAGCTCCTACCTACTTCGTCGAGTCTCCTCATATCGTCTGTACTTAGCTTTACGTTCACGGACTCGGCTAGCTCTTCCAGTTGTTGCACGCTGGAGACCCCTACTATCGGTACTATGGTTATTCCAAGCTCTCCGGCCCTGTGAAGTATCCACGCTAGAGATAGCTGTGCTGGGCTCACTCCTTTCTCCCTAGCCATCTCAATCACTTCAAGCACTATCTTCAGGTTCCTCTCGGTGAACATCTCCTTAGCTAGTTGCTGGACGTATTCAGCTCTCGAACCCTTAGGCACCACCCACTTCCTCCCCGCAGGATCTACGTACCTTCCCGCTAGGAGACCTTGAGCTAGGGGTGAGTATGCTGCTATACCCATCCCAAACTTCCTGGCTACCGGGATCAGATCCTTCTCGATAGACCTATCTATTAGATTGTACCTGTACTGGAGGACCGCGATAGGCTCGTAGCCGTATCTCTCGGCGGTCATAAGCATCTCGACCACTACCTCGGGCGGCGTATTGCTTACCCCTACGTACCTGACCAGCCCGGCCCTCACTAGGTCGTTGAACACTGAGACAACTTCCCTAGTAGGTGTCTCCGGATCGTAAGAGTGGGCGTAGTAGATGTCCACGTAGTCCATGCCAAGCCTCCTCAGGCTCTCCCTGATCTGCCACATAACATGTTTTCTGCTAAGTCCCTTCCCGTTTGGCCAGGGAGCCATCTCACCAAAGACTTTAGTGGCCATGACGATGGCCTCCCTGTGGAGGCCGAGCTCCCTGATTAGATGGCCGAGGAGAGTCTCAGCGTAGCCCACATGCGTAAGGGGCACTGGAGATATACCACCGTGGTACCTGTTGGCTGTGTCAATGAAGTTTATGCCCAGATCATAGGCCCTCCTTAGAACCCTCCTGAACTCATCTACATCGACCCTAAAGGCGCCGACCTCATCCCTCTCCGGTAGCCTCGGGAGGTGCCAGGTACCCAGAGATAGGGCTGAGACGAAGAGACCGCAGTTCTGCGAAAGCTTTACGTACTTCACCTGAATCACCACCTAACTGTGGACACCGGATATATATGCTGGAACATCCATGGCTCTAAGTTTCCTCAGAGCAATGGGATGCTAGATCTTATCCATGCCGATAGCTACAGCTATGCCGTATATTAGGGGAGGCTTCCAGTATTCGTGCGCTAAGGACTTAACTATCCCGAGAACCCATAGTATCAGGAGGGCTGCTCCGATGAGGATGCTGAGGAAGTGCCCTATGAAGGGAACCAAGCTGAGGATCCCGCATACAACCCCAGAAGCTACCGCAACGACGAAGAACGATATTGAGAGATATGCCCAGTACTTAGCGTAGCGTAGGTCAGGCCTAATCGCTAGAACCAGGACGGCACCCACTACCGAAAGTAGCCAAGCAATAAAACCCCACATCCTCTCCTCTTCAGACACCGAGGACCTATACTCCGACATTTAGAATCCCCCTCCATGTTTGACCTCAGAAATATATGCTTAACCTAGGGCTTCATGGCGGCTATTTACTAATCATTTATTAGGCTACGAAACACATTATGCTTGAGGTGCCACTGTAAATGGCCTCCAAAACGTTGTTAGTAGCCCTAGCAGTGATTGTGGTAATTGTAGTGGGTGTCGCTGCCTACTATATTCTCACACCGCCTAAGGCCCCCTACAAGCTAGTCATATATACTGGAGGGACAGGCGGGGTCTACTACCCAATAGGAGTTAAGCTTGCCGATATGCTCAACAAGTATGCTGGCGACAGGATCAGTGCATCCGCGTCATCCAGCGGTGCCTCAGTAGCTAACGCAAGGGCGTTGGGGACGGGGGACGCTAACCTAGTCTTTATCCAGAACGATATAGCCTACTACGCGTACAAAGGGCTCTACATGTTTAATGGGAGTAAGATAGACAAGATAAGGGCCGTGGTAGCCCTCTACCCAGAGATAGTGCAGATAGTGGTTAGGGCTGACAGCGGGATTAAGAGCGTTAGCGACCTAGCAGGGAAGAGGGTTGCGGTGGGCGCAGCAGGTAGCGGGACCGCTGTTGAGGCCGAGATAATACTTAGAGCCGCGGGCGTGTGGGACAAGATAACCGTCCAGAACCTAGACTTCACCCAAGCAGCCCAAGCACTGAAGCTGGGCCAAGTTGACGCAGCCTTCGTCGTAGCTGGGATACCGACCTCAGCGGTCATGGAGCTAGCTACGACAACTCCCGTCAACCTAGTTGAAGTTCCTGACACCCTAGTCAACACGCTGAGGCAGCAGGGATACACGTTCTTCGTTCCATTCACGGTACCTAAGGGCACGTACGCGGGGATGCAGAGCGATGTCAAGACTGTGGCTGTTAAGGCCATGCTGGCGGTGAGCTCTGACGTACCGGACGATGTGGTATATGCTACACTCAAGGTAATGTATGACCACATAGACGAGCTGAGGCAGGCTCACTCGAGGGCGCAGGACATCAAGCTCGAGACAGCACTCGAGGGAGTGCCGATAAAGCTGCATCCAGGTGCTTTCAAGTACTTCCAGGAGAAGGGGGTCTCGGTACCTACTGAGCTGAGGCCGTAATCTTGTGTAGGCTAGGGCTGGAAGAACATAAAGCTTTTTTCCTCGGGGTAGTCACCCTCACAACGTTCCTGATTCTAGCACTCCCATTGGTACAGGTAAATGAGGTCTCTGTAGACGGTGTAGAGTACCTGTTTCCGGAGGGCGGTGAGATAGTCGTTGAGCTCAAGTACCTCCACAGCGTTGAGCTGGCTAAGATTGTGGAGACCTACGTGGTCACTGGGTGTGAGGTCAGGCTAGCTGAGTTTAGGTGGCCTGGATACGGTGCTGGGCTAGCGTCAACCCCCGAGGATGCTCTCGGCCAGATCGTGTGGTCAGATGGCGGCTTCGCAGCTAGGAACATATCAATTACCCCAGGAAATGCGTTGAGGCTGGACATGAAGCATAGGGTTAATGCTACGCTAACCGTGAACGGTGTGGTTGTTTCGAGCAAGATCGGTGTTGAGATTAGGCCATGCGTCCGTGTCCCGATAGCTAAAATCCTCCGCCACTTGCTCACCCACAAATCTCTTTCCTCGAGTAGCTAGCAACTTGTTTGGTTAGCTAAGAAAGAATATAAGCCTATCCGACACAATTTCAGATGGTTCGCGATATGGCCGAAGCCCTTGCTGTTGAGAGGGCTAAGACCGGTATCCTTGCTAAGATCGTGCTCGCGTTAGGTGTTTTGTTTGCCCTCTACGAAATCATGTTCGTGATGGGCCTAAATTTCTCCCTCTACACGATGCTGAAGAACCTTGGGCTAGATCTCAGGTTTCTACTCTATGCCCCAGATATACAGCAGAGCATGGCTTTCCTCCTCGGACTAGCTATGTTCACTGCTTTCTTAATATACCCAGTAAGTAAGAAGGTAGGAGTTGAGAAGGTTCCAGTATACGATTACGTGCTGGGAGCTGTAGCTTTCGCCTCAATGATGTATCTAGTCATTGTGTTCCCGATGGTCGTTCAGTACGGGTATGTGGAGGCCACACTACCCAACATGCTCATCCCACTTGTAGCGATAGCCCTTCTCCTAGAGGCTTCGAGGCGCTCCCTGGGTACATCCCTGCCAGCTATAGCCCTCGTCGTCATGCTGCTTGGGATTGCTTACGAGGGCTTCAACGTCAGGCGCTTCGTGAACCACATGTTCTACGCTAGGGAGGGAGTCTTTTCGATACCCCTGTACGTGATGGTCTCATATGTCTTCGCCTTCGTCTTCTTCGGTTCCGTACTCGAGAAGATCGGCGTCGGAGAGTACATAACGAAGTTTGTAATGGCGTTGGTGGGTCATAGATGGGGCGGGCCTGCCAAGACAGCCGTCGTCGCGAGTGCGTTAGTGGGTACAGTATCCGGAAGCTCTGTCGCTAATGTCCTAACAACCGGTGTTTTCACGATACCTTTAATGAAGAAGGCTGGCTACCCGCCTGAAGTAGCTGGAGCTGTGGAGCCTGCTGCATCGACTGGTGGGCAACTAATGCCACCGGTCATGGGGGCGGCTGCCTTCGTGATGGCTCAGTTCCTTGGAAGACCCTACAGCGACATAATGATCGCTGCCGCGATACCGGCTATCCTATACTTCACGTCTGTCTACGTATTCGTTGATAGGGTGACAAAGAAGCTCGGTATTAAGCCCATGCCAAAGGAGATGTTACCGAAATTCAGGGAGTTAATCAAGGACATCTACCTACTCAGTCCAATACCTGTAGTAACCTACTTACTGCTCTCAGGTCTCGAACCTCAGTACTGCGCTCTAGGCGCGATAGGAGCTGGGATAATGTCCGCATGGATCTACCAGAGGGGCATGAGCTTCTTCCCGAAGGCCCTCGTAGTCGGTGGGATCATCCTGGTAGGTGTAGCTTCATACTTCCTCGGCCTCCCGGTAAGTGCTGCTGTGTTCTTTGCTGGCGTTATCTCGGTATTCATCGCTATATTACTCGGGTACCTAGTTAGGGAAAGCAGGGAGATGTCTATACGCCTCGTGACGGCATTCGACTCGAGCTTGAGGAGTGCTATAACGGTTTTCTTCGCGGCATCTTGTGCCGGCCTGATTCAGGGGGTACTCACGATGACTGGGTGGGCAACGGCTATCGGGTACCGCATTGTCGAGATCTCCGGAGGTAACATATTCGTGCTGATGGTGACAGCTATGTCAATAAGTCTAGTGCTTGGGATGGGGGTTCCCACAACCGCTAACTACATAATTACATCGACTATAGTTGGGACCCCTATGGCTAGTGCTATAGCGTCAATCACTGGCGTGGGACTAGAGAGTGCTAAGCTCGTGGCACACATGTTTGTGTTCTACTTTGGAATCCTCGCCGACCTAACACCGCCGGTTGCCCTCGCTTCGTATGCCGGCTCACTACTCGCTAAGTCAGACTTCTGGAAGACAGCCATTAACGCAACTAAGTTCGCCCTAGCTGGCTACTTGGTACCGTACATATTCACCCTAGACCCAAGCCTTCTGATCCTGCCTGTTGGGGGTCTGACCCTATACACGGCATATAGGATGTTGTACGGCATAGTGAACACAGTGCTTTCGATACTCATGCTGAGTGCGGGAATCGTGGGTTGGCACGGCACACATATAGGAAAAGCGCAGAGAGTGCTGCTTGTGGTGCTGGGTATAGCTAACCTGACGCCGTACGAGTACATAACGCCGGTACTGGCGGCTGTGTACATAGCACTGTATTTCTACAATAAGAGAAAGCTGGAAGCCCGACAGCACGTGAAGGCATAATACTCTCTTTGGATACAGATCTCGGGTAGCTTGCAGTAATCTATCTAGCTGGAGAGCCTTAATGCGTTCATTAAAGGATTAAATGATTTGGTCGAGTCACTCACCTCCAGCGTAGAGCGGCATTATCAGCACTTCGTCACCATCCTTCAGCACCTGCTTCTCCATTGGAAACCTGTAGTTTACGTAGAAAACACCCTTGCTCTTCACCTCCTCCAGTTCCTGTGCTACGATCTCGATGAGATCTTCTATTGTAGCTCCGTCTTCCAATTCGTAGATTCTCTCCTTACCCATCTTCTCAGCAAAGACGGAGACGAACTTCACAGTAACTCTCTTCAAGTGGGCACACCGCTACACATACTACAATATAGCGCTTATAAAAAGTACAAATAAACCTCTAGATAGTCTCAGTGTACTAAGTATAGTAAGACTTATAAACTACTTTATCACTTACTGCAAGAAGGTGCCTCCCGGTGCCTGGAGGACATATCGGTAGAGTTCTCAGAGTCGATCTATGGAAAGAGAAGGTGCTCATCGAACCGCTACCTCCTGAGGGTGTTCTGAGGAAATGGCTTGGAGGTCGCGGCCTTGGAGTGTACTACATGCTAAAGGAGGTCAATCCTAGAATAGACCCATTTAGCCCCGAGAATAAGGCCATCGTAGCTACGGGTCCCGTCACAGGTGTTGCCGGTGTACCAGCTAGTGGTAGGTGGTGCTCTGTTACTAAGGCACCGCTAACAGGCACAATACATGACTCTCAGAGCGGTGGTAAGTTCGGTCCTGAACTAAAGTTCGCTGGCTTCGACGCGGTTATCATTGAAGGTAAGGCTGAGAGACCTGTTTACCTGTGGATCCATGACGGTAAGGCTGAGCTTAGAGACGCTAGACACCTCTGGGGTAAAGACACCCACGCGACTACGGACGCTATTATAGAGGAGCAAGCACCTACTATCGGCAAAGACGAAGCAAAGCAAATTAAAGTAGCCTGTATAGGTCCTGCTGGAGAGAGGCTTGTAAGATTTGCCTGCATAATTAACGATAAGAGCAGGGCGGCTGGTCGTGGCGGTCATGGAGCTGTTTGGGGTAGCAAGAACTTCAAAGCTATAGCTGTGAGGGGGCATATGAGACCTTCAATAGCAAACGAAGCTAAGTTCAGGGAAGCTGTGCTGAAATCGATGGACTTAATTAAGAAGTCCCCAGTGACTAGTGAGGGCCTGCCAAAGTACGGCACAGCTGTACTAGTGAACGTCATTAACGCCCACGGAGTGTTCCCAACACGCAACTTCCAGACAGGAGTATTTCCGGAAGCCGAGAGAATCAGCGGCGAGACTATAGCTAGAGAGATCATGGACTGGGAGCTACAGAAAGAAGAAATCTGCTGGGGTTGCCCCATCGGCTGTGCGAGGTATACTAGGATAACTAAACCTCTGTTTACGGGTGAAGGTGGGGGACCTGAATACGAGACTGTGTGGGCCCTCGGCGCGCAGACGGGTACTAGCGATATCGCAGCCGTCTCCAAGGCTAATTACCTCAGCAACGAGCTGGGAGTGGACACCATAACCATGGGTCACACCATCGGCACTTTCCTAGAGCTTGTGGAGAAGGGTAAGATCCCGCCTGAGAAGCTACGTGGGCTGAAGGCCACCTGGGGTAGTGGGGAGACCTTGGTAGAGCTAGTGTGGAGAACAGCATATAGGTCTGGCATCGGTGATGACATAGCTGAGGGCGCGCTCAGGCTAGCCCAGAAGTACGGCGCCCCAGAACTAGCCATGGTTGTCAGGGGGCAGGAGCTACCTGCCTACGATCCGCGCGGAGTGCAGGGACATGGACTAGCGTATGCTACTAGCAATAGAGGAGGGTGCCACCTGAGAGCTTACATGATCTCGCCAGAGATTCTAGGCATACCCGTTAAAGCAGATAGGTTTGAGACTAAGGGCAAAGGCAGAATGGTCAAGGAGATGCAGGACGCGTTTGCCACAATAGACAGCATGATCGTCTGCAAGTTCGTGACGTTTGCATACTATGTTGATCTGCTAGCGGAACAGGTCTCAGCTGTAACAGGCTGGAATATAACACCTGAGGAGTTCTACAAGATCGGTGAGAGAATCTACAACGCTGAGAGAGCATTTAACGTCCTGGCGTTCGGCGATGGCGAGGAATATGACACGCTACCAAAGAGGCTGCTAGAGGAGCCGATGCCTGAGGGGCCTGCTAAGGGCCATGTAACTAGGCTTAATGAGATGCTACCTGAATACTATGCCTCTAGAGGATGGATTAGGGGTAGACCATCCAGAGCTAAACTGGAGGAACTAGACCTTAAGTGGCTAGCCGACAAATTAGAGGAGGAGGGATTACTTCCAGGCTGATACCCCACAACTTTTTAGCTCTTTCACCCCTATCCTACCCAGGTGCTACGTACTTCATGAGTCTGGAGCTTGGTGACTGGATCGTAAATCTAAGTGAGAGCTCCTCCCCGCAGGAGTTGGTACTAGAGGTCTCTACTCGCTGCAATCTGCAGTGCATTCACTGCTTCAGATATGCCGCGGAGAAATTCAAGTTTTCGGATATGAGCTTCGAGGACTACAAGAAGATCGTGGATAATGCTGCGGATTCAGGCGTTAAACGCCTGGTTTTAACTGGCTGGGGTGAACCTACAGTCAACTCTCACATACTGGACATGCTCAGCTATGCCAAGTCCAAGAACCTAGTAGTGGTACTCAATACCAACGGCGCGAGATTGATGGAGATAGCTGAGGACATCGTGAAGATAGGTGTTGACGAGCTCTACGTAAGTGTCGATGCTGTTGATGTGGAGCTCTACGAGAAGATTAGGAAGCTTGGGAACCTCTCAGCAGTATCGAGGGGCTTAGAGGAGCTCTTTAAGGCTAAGAAGGTGGTAGACAGTAGAAAGCCCGCCGTGAAGACCATCTTTACCATCACTAAACTCAACCTAGATAACATATTGAAGTTGCTGGATTACGCTGTGGAGGCTAATATTTTAGAGGTTTACCTGAGTTTCTACATACATTACCCTAGTGGTGCAGGTTGGATCAGTTGCCTCGAGGATGTGAAGTGTCTTAATGATTTAAAGAGCGTCCTAGAGAAGCTCGCTGTTAAAGCCATAAATGTGCCCGTCAGGATCTGGGCACCGAATATGTCCTCATACACTTCAAGGACATGCCCATTCGCCGCGAATAAGGCTCTCTTTGTCAGAGTCGATGGTAGTGTCGCACCCTGCATCTACATGGCATATGATTGGGTGACTATCGTGCGCGGTATTAGGAGAAGGATTAGAGCGCACATAATCGGTGATGCTCTGAGGGAGAGTCTACTTACTATCTGGAGAAGAAACTCGAAAATGTACTTTAAACTCTACTTCAACAACATGCCTTCATGCTTAGACTGCGAGCTAGTGAACTGGTGTAGCTACACCCTAAGCTCTGAAGTAGACTGCTGGGGCAATAGACCTAACTGCTCTCATTGCCCCTACCTCTATAGGTTCTCTTACTGTCCAACATAATGCTCTACTTACCGCCCCCGACTGCCCCGCAGATGACTGATCTAGGCCCGAATAGATGCGGGAGCGGTGAACCACCCTAAGGAAATCATCACCCTTTAGGATGGGAGAGGTCAGAGACCGTCGTCCCTAGCTATCTCCCATCTTCATGTCTAGGTGGAACTGACAACGAACCTGTATGATGTAAGGTTGTTACTTAGGGCGCGGGACATACTAGGGCTCTACTAAATCTACTCATTCGAGTTTGTGGGTGTGATGTGGGGTTTTATTGCCTTAGGTATGTGAGGATGTCTTTGCTTGGGATGTAGAATCTGATGTGCCTGCCTAGGGTTATAGTGGAGTTCGGTGGTAGGTAGACAAGTATTCTACCGTGCTCTGTTTCTACTTTTACTTCTAGGCGTTCCCCTAGGTAAGATACTGCTGAGACCCTCCCAGAGAGCTCGTTGTCTTCTGTGCTTGTAGGGTTTGTGGAGGCGTTGTGTGGTCTGAATACTAGGTAGACCTGATCGCCTGGCAATGGTCTAACCTCTCCAGTCGGTGAGCTACTTCTGATCCTCAGACTACCGCACTCTACTACTAAGGTGTTGCCGATTACCTGGACTACCCTACCCTCCAGCAGGTTATATCTACCTATGAAGGTGGCTGTGAAGAGAGTTCTCGGTCTGCTGTATAGCTCCTCGGGCTCACCGACCTCAACTACTCTGCCGGAGTTCATCACGGCTATTCTGTCTGAGAGGGCCATCGCTTCCTCCTGGTCGTGAGTGACGTAGACCGTGGTTATGTCGAGTTTCCTCTGGATCCTCCTCAGCTCCTCCCTCATCTCGACCCTGAGCTTAGCGTCTAGGTTGCTCAGAGGTTCGTCAAGCAGGAGAACTCTTGGCTGGACTGCGAGAGCCCTAGCTAAGGCTACCCTCTGCTGCTGACCTCCCGAAAGCTGGGCCGGGTACCTACCCTCAAGACCCTCCAACCTCACGAACTCCAACACCTCCCTAACCCTCCTCCTCACCTCATCAACCGGGAGTTTCCTCACTTTCAGCCCGTAGGCTACGTTCTCGAAGACCGTCATGTGAGGCCACAGCGCGTAGTTCTGGAACACCATGGCTATGTCCCGCTTGTGTGGGGGTAGGTAGGTTATGTCCTGCCCATCCATCAACACCCTACCCTCATCCGGGGTCTCAAGCCCTGCCATTATCCTCAGGGTGGTGGTCTTACCGCAGCCGGAGGGGCCTAAAAAGGTGAAGAACTCTCCCTTCTCTATCCTAACGCTTACCCTGTCCACAGCGACTACCTTGCCGAACCTCTTGCTGACCCCAGCTAGCTCTATAGACATTCTCAGACCCCGAGAGAGGTGCTCCCCACCTTAGAGCTGTAGGCACAGCATATGTGGCGACGTCCGCTAGCACTGCGCTGAGGACCCAGCTGCCTTAACTCAGGGACAATAAAGGTATTCATGTGCTCACCGACCTAAGCCTCGGGCTACGCCCACCTCTAGTGATGAGGACTAGCGCTAGCCTCATAGCCAGCACTGAGACGAGCACCGTAACTAACACAGCGATCGTGTAGGCACCGATGATCGCTACGCCGGCTGATGTTATGTCCCTGTAGATAGCGTAAACTAGGGGTGCTGTACTACCCCAACCCTGCGTGGGCCCTAGACTGCCTATCGTAACTGAGGTACTTACCTCAGTAGCTATAGACACAGCCACTAGGGATAGTCCAAGCGTGGACGTCGATAGGGCTAGTGGGGCTACAGCCGTCAGTAGAGCCGTTGCGGGGCCGGCGCCTAGGCTCTGCGCTGTCTCCTCATAGTCCTGAGGGATCGATGAGATAGCGTTCCTAAGCACTATATAGACGTATGTCAGCCTCCTAAGGGTGTATGATAGGACTAAGTAGAGCCAAGGGGAGTTGAATGGATTCATTGGGAACCCCCCGAATAGCCCGATATATGAGTACGCTACGGCGACCCCTGGAATTGAGAGCGGTGCCACGGAAACGGCCTCGATGAGCCTGTGGAGCTTCCTCTTTCTAGAGGCCCAGTAAGCTAGCGGGAGGGCTATTGCTAGGCCGCAGAATAGGGACAGAGACGTGTACACTGCGGTATTCAAGGAGGCTCTAATTCTGGAGGGGTCTACGAGGAGATGGAGAGATGGAGATAGTTTCAGTGTGATTGGGTCTACAAACGCGTAAGCTAGGCTGGCCACTGTAGGTGAGATCGCGGTAGCTAACACAAGGAATAACATTATTAATGCGGGTGCTACCCCAACGTTCAGCCTACTCCTATAGACGCTGGGAGGCTTAGCTAGAGCCGCCCCGAAGCTTCTGTAGACGGCCACTAAGTACTTAGCGGAGGCAGCGAAGACCGCGGCTGTTACCGTAAGCAGCAGTAAGGTATAACCTATTGCCCTCTGAGAGAAGCCCGAGTAGACCTCTGAGACGAAGTGTACGTAGGCCCTATAAGAGAGGAGCCCCCTAACATCTGGGTAGCCCTCGAAGATCAGTGGCGCTTCGAGGTCCTCTAGGGAGAGCACGTATGTCAGGGCCAGAGAAGTGAATGAGGCAGGTCTTAGAAGCGGTATAAGCACCCTCGCCGCAACAGTCCGGGGGGTCGAGCCCAGGCTGTACGCGCTTTCAGCGAGCTCCTTGGGTAACATTAGGGCGTATGATGAGTGTATTGAGTAAGAGAACGGAAACAATGTGAGTAGCTGGTAGAGGGCTACGGCCGCCAGACCTTCCACACGCACCGCAAGTCCGAGAGGTCTCATAGCACGGTTTAGGAGGCCTATATCCGGGTCTAGGAGGCTCTGCAGTGCGGCTACCTTTACAAAGGGTACGGGGAGGTAGGCTAAGAGAGGGAGCATCGCGAGCAACCTCGGGACCCTATAGAGGTAGACTATGAGGCTGTAGGTAAGCCCCAGTAAGGTAGCTGCGGAGGAGACGAGCAGAGGAACGAGAAAGGAGTTCAGGAGTGGCCCCAGGTCCGGCCATCTAACTACGACCACTAAAAGCCCGTCGCGGTGTTGGAACTCGAGAGGGGGCTTCGTGATGGCTACCGATAGCGCTAGGTCGTTGAGTGCTCTGCCCAGACATGCTACTGGGTCGTTGCTGGCTATGAGGAGGGCCAGTGGGGCTATGAAAAGCAGTAGTAGGAGAGCCACAGCTATGGCGGTGTAGACGCTTAGGTAGTTCATTGAGTGCCCAACTCGCTCATCAGCCTCGTCAGCCTACCTACGGCCGCCTCCTTTATGCTCTGGTAGAGGTCATCCCTACCTACGGTACCTGCCCTTATAGCTGAGGATACCTGCCTAGCGTAGTCAACCGTGAAATTCACGTAGTTACCTGTGGTCGGGTCCCTAATGGTCAGCGGGGAGCCGAGCTTCACCAACCAATCAGAGAACTCCCCTGCCCTAGTCCTACATACCCTTGAGTAGACCTCCGTAAGCAACTTCTGCACATCGGGATCAGCAATCGAGGCCTCGAAGTATACCACTACAGCCTCCCTCACACTGCTCTCGAACTCGGTGCTGTAATTCATGGCGTTCAGTACGGCCTCCCGGGTCCTCCCCGCCATAGCTTCGAGCCCAGCAACCTCGAGTGCTGGTAGGTAGCCGAACTTCTCCACTACAAGCTTCTGGCCGTCGGGACCCAGAAGCCACAGTATGAACGCCTGAGCCTCAGCCGGGTGCTTGGTTCCAGCAGCAACTGCTACTGGGGATACGTAGAGCACGGTCTCACCGCGGGGTGTCACGAAGGCGGCCTTCCCACCGCTGACGTTCTCGGCTTGAAGACCGTAACCTATGTAGGCTGGCGCTATCCCCACCGCTCCTGTGGCCGAGTCGTCTCTAGCCCTCTCAGAGCTGGTGACGAAGCTGGAGAGAGCGCCGATAGCTGTTAGTACGCACCACCCGCCTTCCCATCCGTACCTCTGGAGTATCCCCATGATTGTAGTCCTAGATGTACCGCTCTTTGAGGGCAGTGGGAACGAGACGAGAGACCTACCTTCGCTCAGCACCTTAGCGTACTCAGGGCTGGCTAGATCCGCCCAGCTACTGGGCTGCGGCAACCCGTAACGCCCCAGAAAGTCCTTGTTAATTATGAAGCCGTAGACCCCTAGCCCTATGCCTAACCAGCACACCGAACCCCTATCCGAGTAGCCGACGAACCCCTGCGGCACCTTTTTGGCTACGTCCAATAGCTCGGGAAGGTCTAGGGACCTTAGGGCCCCGTCCCTGCAGAGACCGTTGAAGACCGATGGCTCACCGACTAGGAAAAGATCTACATCACCCCTGATCCCCAAGTCCTTCCACAAGTTGAAGTCCAGCTTCTTTATCTCGACATCAATAACGTTATACCTCTTCGCGACATCGCTAGCTAGGAACGCTGCCCTAATGGCGTCAGCTTCCTCAGCCGACAGACGGGACGCGACAGTCAGCCTAACCGCAGGTCTCTGATTAAGCACATAGGCTACATACCCAACAGCTACAGCCGCGATTAGGGCTAGGACCACCAAGGGCAGCAACCTAGTCCTCATCGAGACCACCAAACAGCTAGATAGCGATGGCTATTAAGCCTTACTGAACGTTCAATAACTAGCCCTAAAGCAAATGACTCGGCAAGGGAGGATATGGCTCCTAGGGACGTTCTTTGAGAAGGTTAGGGCTGAACAAGGAGGAACTCAACACAAAAGTTCTTAGGCTGGGGGATACCGCCAATAAAATAGCTGTTCTATATCCTTAGATAGGCTCTCAACGTGTACATTACGAAGGATACTATAGCGGAGCCTCCAACAGCTCCGGCACCGCCCACATAGAACACGTCTCTAAGTCTCTCAGCCCCTAATGCCTTGGTTAAGATCAGTCTAGCAGCTACTGTGACTAGTACCGCTATGCCGGCGGGTGGGTTTGATATCATCAGCCCTGTAGCTAGAAGTATCCCTATCTGCCTCTCAGGACCCCCGATAAGCTGCAGTATGAATCCTACAGGGGCCCACGTCAGTAGCCACCTAGCTAGCTCGGGATCGGCAGTTGCTTTGGCTGTAGCGGCTAGGGTTTTAGCTGCTGGTGGGTATAGGTGCAGTCCAGCGAAGTACGCGTTATAGAATATCACGACCATTGTCAGTGATACTGCTAGAGAAAGTATCTTAGCGTAGAACTGCCACCTCCTACCTATCCTCTCGAAGTTAGGGTCTTTGCCCTCGCCTCTGAGGATCCACCCAGTCTTCAGATCGTAGCTGAGGTCAGCCATCCCAGGCCCTGTAGCAGCGACGTATGCTACACCTATGCCGGCAGCTAGCGGGGGCCACCCAAAGAGAAGGCTTATCACTAGTGAGGCCAGAGCTGTAGCGAACGCGGGGAACCACCCGGCATACATCCCCGATAGGGCGCAGATAAGGGTTGTGAACCAAGCTTGGAAGCCTATGTACACAACCCACAGGACGAACATAGCAGGATTCAGCATCCCGCTAACACCAGATATTAGCCCAGCGGCTAACGCCCCCACCATGAAGAGTGCTAGCGCCATGACTAGCCTCCTCAGAGCCTCGCTAGCACTAACAAGGGTTGGTGGCGCGGTGGTTGCGACCTTCTGAGTAGCTTGCGCGCTATGTTTCCTCCTAACCCTGAAGTATAGGAGGAGGAACTGAATCAGTGCTGCAATACCAGCACCAACCATTATGCCCTGAGGAGCGTATATCTTGTAGAAGTCTATGCCAACTAGTGCCGGTCCGTACGCCCTAAGTATCAAACCTATACCGAAGGCTGTTATAGCAACTATCTGAGTTATCAGCGTTATGCCGACGACATCGCCCGGGTAACCTAGGTATGTGAGTGCGCCGCCGAAGATCATGCCGTACAGTAGGAGTAGGGCTCTCTTACCCCTACTCAAGGCCGCCTTAATAGCCTCAGCTGTGGCGATGCCCGGTGGCCACGGGTTGCTAGCAGGGTAGAAAGGTGAGTCAAATATCCAGTAAGCGAGTAGGATATCCACAAATCCTGCGATGAGGACCCCGATTATAACCCCGTAGAAGTAGGCACCTCCAGTAAGCCCTAGGAGGTATGGTACAGCTATCGTTAACAGGAACACGTTCCCTGCCTGGAAGGTCGCACCTGATATCACCGTCTGCATTAAGTTAACTCTGTGAACGTTCCGCATGTTCCTAGCGAACTGTACCGGTATCGCTGAGAACGCTATAGCTATGAGGGCACCTATGATGGAGGTGTTAGGGTTGACTCCGACCCTGCATATAAGCTCCATACCGATTATAGCGCCGAAAATCGCTAAGGCGAGCCCCATAGCCAGAACAACGGGCTCGTAGAGCTTAGGGTGGTACTCAGTGCCTGAAGCCATGGCAATACTACCACCTATAACCAACTTACAAGTATTTAAGTGTTTATACTGCGATTTCAGAAAATCTGTAGGGTCTTCTATTTCATACTTAGACCGAACCGTATATTAGTCAGGGAACGCCGTGAACCGTATGTCCCTAGATGCTCGTTTTTAATGGTTCATATCTGTTCATCGCATCTAGGGACTTTCTCCTCGCCCACCCCTTCACCGGTAGCACTGCTACCTCTAGGGCAGGTTCATCGGGCATCGGGGTGGACGGCACGCACCCCTCTGGAGCTGCCACACCGGTTTATCGGGGCATAGCCCCTCATCCACACCATGAGCAGAACCAGAGCTTATAAACCTAACTCCTAGTCAACAACTACGAAACGGCCCTTGAAAGTTTAAAATTAGTGTAGGACATTCTAGGTTGTGGTCTGGTATGTCCACATTGAAACACGTACTAGAGGTAATAGACCTTCTCGACGATCCTAAGGTGAATGGTGAGGCTGTCAGAAGGTTCTTCACCAGCAAAGGCTTCACTGACATTAAGATGGATATCGAAACTATTCGCGGGGAGAAAGGCTCGACGGACTTCGTAACTATAGTAATACCCGGAAAGGAAGGTAAGACCTCAGGGGGTCCGTCCCCAACACTCGGGGTTGTAGGTAGGTTGGGAGGTATCGGCGCTAGGCCGACATACATAGGCATGGTCTCCGACGCTGATGGGGCTGTGGTAGCGCTCGCTACGGCCTATAAGGTCGCCGAGATGAGGGCCCGGGGCGATGTCCTGCCTGGCGACGTCGTAATCACTACCCACATCTGCCCTAACGCACCGACGCGCCCGTACAAGCCTGTCCCGATGATGGACTCCCCGGTCGACATCTTCACTCTACTCAAGAGGGAGGTAAGGGACGAGATGGATGCTGTCCTCTCAGTCGATGCCACTAAGGCTAATTGGGTCATAAAACACACAGGCTTCGCAATAACTCCGACAATCAAGGAGGGCTGGATACTGAGGGTCAGCCCCGACCTAACCGACATATATGTCAGGGTCACCGGGGAGCCCCCGGTGATAGTACCGATAACAATGCAGGACATTCTCCCGTACTCGACACCGGTCTACCACATAAACAGCATGGTACAGCCCTGGCTCTACACGAAGGCACCGGTAGTTGGGGTAGCTATAACGGCTAGGATGGCCTTACCGGGCTCTGGGACAGGCCCCACGAACTTCGTGGCGTTAGAGCAGGCGACGAGGTTTGTGGTAGAAGTAGCGAAGGACTTCACTATGGGTAGGGCAAGGTTCTACGACCCCCAGGAATGGGAGACCATAATTAGGATGCACGGCCCTGTTGCTGACATACTTAGGAAGGGGATACCTAGTAGGTAGCTAGTGACTAGCCGTGAGGTTTACTGTGGGCTTGATCAGGGTTTTGACGCTGAAGGATGAGGAGCTACTGAACCTTCACGGTAGGATCATCGAGACAGCCTTTCCGGAGTTGAAGGTTGTCAGCAGGTGCATTGAGGACCAGCCTAAGGGGGTCTACGACCGAGAGACTGAGGAGGTAGCTAAACCTAAGGTCGTTAGGCTAGCGAAGGAGTTCGAGAGGGATGGCGTTGACGCAGTCATAGTTAGTTGCGCAGCAGACCCCGGGGTCAGGGAGGCTAGGAAGGAGTTGAGGATACCTGTAGTAGGTGCTGGTTCCGCGTTGGCCTCCCTCTCCCTAGCCTACGGGGATAGAGTCGGGGTACTAAACCTCACTGAGGACACCCCGGACGTCGTTAGGAGGATTCTAGGGCCCCACCTAGTAGCTGAGGAGAAGCCTGAAGGCGTTAAGAACACGCTGGATCTGATGACTGGTTGGGGTAGGGAGGCAGCTGAGAAGGCCCTGAAGAACCTACTCAGGCACGGGGTCGACGTAGTCGCGCTTGCCTGTACTGGGTACTCCACTATAGGTTTCGCTAGAGTAGCTAGGGAGATAGCCGGTATTCCGGTGGTGGATCCAGTGGTAGCTGCGGGTGCTGTAACCTTAGCTATCCTAAAGCAAGGCTCGTTGAGGGGTGATGCTGGGTGAGGATCAAGGTTGATGAGAAGTTAGCTGAGGCGGCTGTCCTCGGCGGGTCGTTCTTCGGTGGTGGGGGAGGTGGGGACCTGAGAACCGGGCTATTGAGTGCTAGGCTAGCTGTAGAGCTGGGGGACCTCTACATAGTTAGCGTTGACGAAGTTCCGGAGGGGAGCCACGTCGTTACTGCATCCCTCGTAGGGGCACCAGCAGCTAAGGAGAGGTACGTAAAGCCCAGCCACATGGTGAGATCAGCCGAGCTGTTAAGAGACTACGGCGGCGTGTGCTTAGGGGGCTTCATATCGTCCGAGAACGGCGGTGCTTCAACTGCTAACGGGTGGGTTCCCGCGGCTGCCCTAGGAATCCCAGTAGTTGACGCACCGGCCGACGGTAGGGCTCACCCGACAGGCGTGATGGGATCTATGGGGCTTCACAAGGTCAGGGACTACGTCTCCGTTCAGGCTGCTGTAGGTGGGAATAGGGAGGCAGGTACTTATGTCGAGGTTGTGGCCCGAGGTTCTCTAGCTAGGGTCGACAGGTTGATTAGGGAAGCCTCCGTGCAGGCGGGAGGTATGGTGGCCGTAACCCGCAACCCTGTCAGCCCGAGCTATCTGAGGGAGAACGCGGCAGTAGGAGCTCTCAGTAAGGCCATTGAGGTCGGTAGGATAATGCAGAGGCAGTATGGCGATGCTGAGGGGGTAGCGCATGAGGTTATCAAGTACCTCGGGGGCGGCTCCATCGTAGATAGGGGGATCGTAGACGACGTCTCTTTAGAGACTCGCGGTGGGTACGACGTAGGGAGGGTACTAGTTAGAGGTGTCGTTAAGTCCTACGTTATAACTTTCTGGAACGAGTACATGACCCTAGAGGACTCTGAGGGCAGTAGGCTAGCCACGTTCCCAGACCTCATCGTCACGCTGGGCGCTAGCACATCCCTCCCGCTCACATCGGCTGAGATCAAGGTAGGGGATGAGGTAATCGTCGTGGTCATCCCTAAGGAGCTCATACCGCTTGGTGCGGGAGTTAAGGATCCTGAGATCCTGAAGCAGGTTGAGGATGTAATAGGTAAGAAGATGTGGTGAGTTGCCGTGAGGAAGATTGGGTTTGTAACTATAGGTCAGTCCCCTAGGGCGGACGTAGTCCCGGAGATAAGGGACGTGCTAGGTGATTCCGGTATTGAGATAGTTGAGTGCGGAGCCCTAGACAAGCTCAGTAGGGATGAGATAGCTGGGCTAGCCCCGAGGGAGGGTGAGTACGTCCTAGTTACTAGGCTCAGGGACGGTTCCGAGGTTAGGGTAGCCCGAGAGAGGATACTCCCCCTAATGCAGAGATGTATAGACTCCCTAGAACCCTCAGTCGATGTAATAGGGCTGCTCTGCACAGGTGAGTTCCCAGAGCTGAGGTCTAGGAAGTTGCTTGTGGAGCCTTCAGATCTCTTAATCAAGGTTGTCGAGTCCCTCAAGCCCGGTAAGCTCGGCGTGGTGGTTCCAGACCCGGCACAGACAGATCTAACTAGGAGGAAGTGGCGCGGCGTTGCTCAGGACATTAAGGTGTTGAGCGTCTCACCCTATACGGGGACGCTCAACGAGCTGAGGAGGGCTGCTGAGGAGCTGAGAGACAGAGATCTGATAGTGTTGGACTGTATAGGATTCAATAGGGAGGCGAAGAAGGCGGTGGCCGCCGTCTCAGGGAAGCCTGTTATTATACCGAGGACCCTCCTAGGTCGTGTCCTGAGGGAGTTGCTGGAGGTGTAGGGAGGTGAATGGAGGTAGCTTCCTAGGTGTTGAGATTAAGGAGGAGCTGCTCAGAGCAGCGGAGATAGCCCTAATGAAGTGCCTGCGTGTTAGAGCCGGTGAGTCCGTCTTAGTAGTAACTGATGAGCCTACTAGGATCATAGGTCTTCACCTGTGGTTGAAGGCTAGGGAGCTGGGTGCCGAGGCTATCTACATGGAGATGATTCCGAGGAGTGTTCACGGTGAGGAACCTCCGAAGCCTGTTGCTGAGGCTATGAAGGTGGCTAACGTCGTAGTGGCCCCTACTTCGAGGTCCTTAACGCACACGGTGGCTAGGAAGGAGGCTGCTGAGAGAGGTGCTAGAGTGGCAACTATGCCCGGCATCACGGAGGACATATTCGTTAGGACCATGGGTGTGGATTACGACCTCGTTCAGAGGCTGACTAACCTAGTGGCTGATGTGCTAGATGAGGGTAGGGAGGTTAGGGTGACGACAAGCCTTGGGACGGATCTGGTATTCTCTATTGAGGGTAGGAAGGCTAGGAGGAGTACCGGGATACTGATTAACCCTGGAGACTGGGGTAACCTACCTAGCGGTGAGGCCTACATAGCCCCCGTAGAAGGGACAGCTAATGGTGTAGTGGTGGTTGATGGATCTATGGCGGGCGTGGGGCTACTCACACAGCCGATAAGGATAACCTTCAGGGACGGTGTAGCAGAGCATATCGAGGGCGGCCCCGAAGCGGCGAAGCTGAGAGAGCTGCTCTCGAGGTACGGGGTTGAGGCCCGGAACCTAGGGGAATTCGGTGTTGGGACAAACCCCGGTGCTAGAGTGAGCGGTATCGTGCTAGAGGATGAGAAGGTTCTGGGGACTGTCCACATAGCGCTCGGAAGCAACTTCGACTTCGGCGGGAGGGTTAGAGCCCCAGTACACCTAGATGGCGTCATAATGAAGCCGAACGTGTATGTTGACGGTCGCTTAGTGATGAGGGAGGGTGTGCTCCTCATAGGCAGCGGTAGTTGAGGGCTGCCTAACGATGGTCGGCGTGCTGGAGGCTATTAAGGGTAGGAGAAGTGTGAGGAGTTTTAGAGATGGGCACATACCTGAGGATCACCTGAAGGTGGTTCTCGAAGCAGCTGTCTGGGCACCGAGCGGTAGCAACGCACAGCCCTGGGAATTCGTAGTAGTTAGGGATAGAAGCACCGTAGAGAAGATAAAGCTGTTCTCGCCAGGTCTCTTCGGCGACCCAGATACTCTAGTAGTTCTCTGCGTCAATAGGGAGCGAATCAAGGGGAGAGGACCTAAGGAACTGGTGGCTGTGATGGATGTAGCTATGGCCGCGCAGAACATGATGCTAGCAGCGTATTCCCTAGGTATCGGCTCGTGCCCTATAGCCTCATTCAATAAGACCGCTGTTAAGGAGCTACTCGACATCCCCGAACATGTCGACCCAATCTTGATGGTGAGCCTTGGGTACCCAGACAGGTGGCCTGAACCGCCGAGGAGGAGACCGCTCGAAGAGGTGGTTCACTACGGGAAATACTGAGGACATTACCCGAGACGAGTACTTCAAGCTACTTGCCTTCCTGATAACGAGTGCTAGGGGATGTGTTGACGAGCCACACCTTTACGGCCCCCTCAGACTGATAGACGCAGCATCAAGGCTTATTAACATAATGAGGCTAGAAGGAAAGGCCGTTGAAGGACTTGACAGAATTCAGAGGATGATTGAGGAGAAGAAGCACCTCGTAATGTACGATGAGGAAGGTTTCATCAGGTTCCTAGATGAGCTCATCACAGAGCTTGTCAAAATAGTTAAGGGAACGTATCACCATGAATAGCGAGGCAAGTATCGGGTCCCGTTTGTCCCTAGATGCTCATCCTCATCAGTTCATGCTTACTCATAGCGTCTAGGGACCTCCACCTCGCCCACAGGGTCTTAGGGATCCCTGCGGGGTCATGGGTTGTCGAGCCCGACGGCACGGCCCCCATCTAGGTTAAACCCGCCCAAGCTCGGAGCACGGCTCCCATCATCTAGGCAGGCTCTAAGCAGTAAATCAAAACCGGAACCTATACCTATGAATTCAACTCCTACATCAGCTACGAAACAGCCCACCTCTTGTTGCCCTTCGCGACTGTTTCGAGTTTCATATAGGTTTGTAAGGGTTGTTGGTGCTTCCTCTGCTGGGGGACGCCTCGGGATGCGGGTATGCTGTGAAGACCCGAGAGAGGCGGGATTGGGTGGAGCCAGGATGCGGGGGTTTCCCCACAGCTATGAACCGGAGAAAGCGATGATGGGGGAGCTGTGGGTCGGGGTCACCCTAAGTGGGTGGAGCCCGATGATGCGGGTCCCGATGAAAGGGATCCCGAGGGCTGTGAAGCCAAGGGCAGAGGGCTCAATACCAAACAACATCAAGCCCTATGAAACCCGAACCCCTAGCTTAACCGGAGCCGCCTATTGTTGCTTTGAGTCCTGGCTTCCCTATTTTCTCTTTAATGTGCTTGAGTCCCTCATCAGATGCCTTGAGGTCCGACGGCATCTCATATTTCATGCCCAGAGAGGGGTAGGGGTAACGGGCTGGAGACCTGGCCCGGGGCCGGGCCCTCAGGGAGAGGGAGTGTAGCCCCGGGCATTCTTCATGGCGGGTCAGACCACAGTAACTGTTTTTGCTAAGTTCCTCGGTTTATCGGGGTCGTAGCCCCTGGTTATTGCTGTGTGGTATGCTACCAGCTGGAGGGGTATGACCGCGAGTGCCGCTAGTACGTATGGATGGATCCTAGGCACCTCAATGGCGTAGTCAAGGTGCCTCATCCTTGTACCGGTGGGTAGTACCGCGATGGTTAGGGCTTCCCTAGCCTTCATCTCCTCGACGTTGCTGGACACCAGCTCAGAGTCCTCGTTGCCTAAAGCCACGAACAGTGTGGGGAAGCCTCTCTCGACTAGGGCTATAGGGCCGTGCTTGCTTTCGCCAGCTGGGTATGCCTCAGCGTGTACGTAGGCTACCTCCTTGATCTTGAGTGCTCCCTCCATAGCTACAGCCAGTCCAGCTCCCCTACCCAGATAGTAACAGCTCCTGCTTCCCGCGAGGACTTCCTCAGCCAGTTTCTTCGAGGTCTCACTGCTCCTGCTTAGGACATCGCCTGCTAGTTCGCTGATTCTCATGAGATCGGATAGTATGGGATCAGATTCCCTGCCGGGAAGTACCCCCCGCCTAACCCCTGTTGCTGTAGCCATGTAAAGCAGTGAGATCACCTGGGTAGTGAAGGTCTTCGTCGCAGCTACACCTATCTCAGGCCCGGCCCTTGTGTAGACTGCGAGATCGCTCTCCCTAGGGATAGTGCTATCAACTACATTCGAGAGCGCGACCACCACAGCCCCGCGTCTCCTAGCCTCTCTAACCGCGAGGAGGGTGTCAATCGTCTCACCTGACTGGCTAACAGCTACCACTACATCTCCCTTACCCCATGCCTTAGCGTGCCACAGCGCCTCGGATGAGACCACTGCCGTGCTGGGCAGCTCAGCTAAGTTAGCGAAGAAAATGGACCCGGCGAGTGATGCGTGGTAGCTACTGCCGGCACCTACTAGGACGAGCCTCTCGGCCCTAGCTAGCAAGTTAAGCGCCTCACTAACCTGGTCCGCCATACCAGCTAAGGTCTGGGCTAGGGCGTAGGGCTGCTCATATATCTCCTTAAGCATGAAATGCGGGTAACCGCCTTTAGAAGCTACCTCAGCAGTCCACTCGACGAGCCTCACCCTGCTTACGTAATCAACTACCTCAGAACCCGGAGGATCCAGCCTCTCCAGCCCCCCGGGCTCGACTACTTCGACATGGACCTTGCTGGCTGTGGCGTAGCCAACCTCACGGTCCCTCAGTACTAGGACCCTGCGAGTGTAGTTTAGGAAGGCAGGTATGTCGCTGGAAACGAAGGTGGCTCCATCCCCGAAACCTATTACTAGCGGTGATGTGTTCCTTGCGAAGTATACCCGGTCAGGGGTGTCGAGGTCTATGGCTGCTATAGCGTAGGTGCCTCTAAGGATCGAGACAGCTCTCTTGAAAGCTGTGTAGCTGTCAGCACCCGACCTCTTGAACTCCTCTATGAGGTGGGGAATCACCTCGGTATCTGTATCACTCCTGAATACGTGGCCCCTGCCACTCAACCACCTGCGGAGCTCAGCAAAGTTCTCTATTATGCCGTTATGGACTACTGCTACCCTACCGCCGCAATCGGTGTGAGGGTGGGCATTGAAGTCGGTAGGTCTCCCATGCGTAGCCCACCTCGTATGTCCAATACCTACTAAGCCGTCCACACCTGCGAAGCCCAATCTCTCGAAGACTTCATCGATCTTACCCCTACTCTTCCTCACAATGAGGGAACCATCGACACGAACCACAGCATAGCCTATCGAGTCATAACCACGGTACTCAAGGCTCTTTAAGCATCTGTATATTGCGAGACCTAGGGGCTCACCCAGAGCCCCAGATCTCGCTGCGATGCCCACGATACCGCACATCGAGTAACCCCCAAGCTAGCTACTTCTCTTCGATAGCTACTATGAGTTTATTTAGATCCCTTTATATTTACTGGTGCTGTTCAAGCAACATGACCTTCCCGCCCGAGGGGCAAGAATGTGACGTGAAGCTTTTTATGGAACACAACATATCTCGCTGGGAATAAGAGGTGCTACTAACCCAGATCGACCCTGTTTGCGGTATGGCGGTTGATCCGAAGAAAACGCAATATAAAACCGTCTACAAAGGTAAGATATACTATTTCTGTAGTAAGGGATGTCTAGAAGAATTCGAGAAGAGACCGGAATATTATCTAACACATGGTCCTAAGGGCATGCCTAAGTAACATCGTTAAGATCTGCTAGCTGTCCAGCGAGTGATAACGAAATGCTGGTGAAGGCTAGGCTGAAGATTGTCGGTATTGACTGCGCTGCCTGTGTTTATGCTATTAAAAGGAGTGTTGAGGGATTGTCATGCGTTAAGGCCATAAACATAGATGTTACCGGCGGTGACGCCATTGTAGAGTATGATGATTCTACGTGCTCTCTGCGGGATATTTACAAGAAAATCGTTGAGTCCGGGTATGACGTAATTAAAGAGAAGGTATACCTAGACCTTAAGGAGGTAAGCGATGAGCACATAGCATTCCTAGAGAGGAAGATTCTAGGAGAGAAAGGAGTTCTCGACGTGAGGATTTCCTCCGCTACTAAGGTAGCGACAGTCCTTTACAACCCCCTTGAGACAGACGCTGAGAGCTTAGGGAGAGGACTAGCCGCGATAGGGGTTCGCGGGCTTGCCGGCAAGGTAGAAAGAAAACCTAGCCTCCTCGAGAGGACGTTGCTCTATAGGCGGCTGACCTCATTTACCATCGGCTTCTTAGCGGTATTGTTATCGATGTATGAAATGATCTCCGGGCACAGGTTAGTGATATACGAAGACCTAACCCTATTCGTGATGGCCTTATTTGCTATATTATTGAACTACGACATAATCTTTAGGGGGCTAGGGCACTCAAGTTGCTAGCTCCAACTATGGATTCACTAATATCCCTATCATCTCTATCAACTACCTTATTTGGTACGCTGATAGCTCTCGGCGTGCTAGAATTTCATGGGTCTCTACACAGCCACTCATTTTACGAGGCATCTGCTGGTGTAATAGGCTTAGTCGGTCTTGGGAAGTACCTAGAAGAGCGCCTGCGTAGAAGGAGCTTTAAAGCTCTCGAGGATCTTGCTACCTCTATTAAGAGAAGTGCAAAGGTGTTAGTAGAGACCGATGTGGTAGTTGAGAAGCCCATTAGCGACATCAGACCTGGGGATATTGTTGAAGTCAAAGCTGGTGAGATCATACCGGTGGATGGTGTTGTCGTTGAAGGTGAAGGTCATGTAGACGAGTCTAGCTTCACAGGTGAGCCTCTTCCAAGGCATAAGAGATCGGGAACGAGGGATCCTGTTCTAGCTGGTAGCATGCTGGTTTCAGGCTACTTAAGGATTAGAGTACCAAGAGTCGGGGACGACACTCTCTTAGCACAAATAGTTGAGACCGTAAGAGGGGCCGAGTCGCTGAAGCCACAGCTAGCTAGGTGGGCAGACAGAGTGGTCGGCTATTTTTTACGTGGATCGTGATGATTGTTGCTGGAGCGACGTTTGCGTTCTGGTGGATAGTTCTTGACAGCCTACAGAAGGCAGTAACGTTTATGGCGGCAGTCCTAGTGGTTGCATGCCCGTGCGCGCTAGGCATAGCCATTCCTCTCGTTATCTCCATAGCTGTCCTGAGGTCATCGAGGAGTGGGGTTTTGATAAGAAGTAGCGATATTTTTGAAAGAATCCGAGAGACGAATGTGATAGTTTTCGATAAAACCGGCACCCTGACCATAGGTAAGCAAGCTCTAATAGCTGTTCACACCTTGAAGGATGGTTTCAGGGAGAAAGAGGTTCTAGGTCTCGTTTGTTCTGTGGAGTCGAGGAGTGAGCACCCGATTGCTCGGGCGATTCTAGAAGCGTGCTCTAGTAATGGAATAGGATATAATGACCCGGAGGAGTTCGTCCACATACCTGGAGAGGGAATTTATGGGGTCTTAAACGGGGTCAGTATAGCTGCGGGCAACTTAGACCTCATGTTAATAGTTGGAGCATCTGTAGGGGACGAGGTTCTAAGTTTAATGAGGGAGGTGGGGTCTAGGGGGAGGACTCCAGTGATAGTAGCTATCAACTCTGAGATTGTGGCTGTCTTGGAGCTCGGTGATAGGCCTAGAGCTGAGGCTCCCCAGGTAATCGGGGAGCTCAAGAAGCTGGGCTTCAAGGTCGGACTCGCTAGTGGGGATATAGAGCCCAGCGTCAGCTATTACAAGAAACTGTTAGGCTTGGACTTCGCCTTCTGGGGCCTCAAGCCGGAGGATAAGGCCGAGTTAGTTAAGGACCTACAGAACAAAGGATACAGAGTTATGTTCGTTGGTGATGGTCTGAACGACGCGCCAGCGCTGGCAACAGCTAACATAGGTGTTGCTATGGGTAGAGGTGCTGACGTATCGAAGGAAGCTGGCGACGTAGTACTACTAAACAATAACCTAGGGAGCCTGCCATTCCTAATAAAGTTTAGCAAGCTCGTGAGGAGGAAAATGAAGCAGAACATAGCATGGGCCTTCATATACAACATGACGCTGATACCTATCGCTATGGGAGTCCTATACCCACATCTGTTCCTAACACCTGAAATGGCTGCCGCCGCTATGGTACTGAGCGACATAAGCGTCATATTAAACGCTCTATCAGTACTCAACTACAAGCCCACATCTACTAAAGCTCCTGCGGACGTTCACTTTCCATAGAGATCATCAACATTTCCATCTCGATCTCCTGTTCAGCCACCAACTAATAATCTCTCGTCTTAACTGAGCTCCTTCCCGCCCTGAAGGGCGAGGGCACCGCTAAGGCAAGGAGGTGGTCAGACTTGCTGGAGATATCTTATTGCTTGGCAACAGCTTTAATTCGTGTTGATGTCGCAGTCAATATCCTCAAGCATATATTGCAGTACCCTTCATAGTTTTGATGGTTTGGGTGAGGTTTTGGGTAGTGAGGACTTGAAGATCCAGGTTATCCGCTCTGGTAGGAGAAAGCGTGCTAAGATAGTTGTTGTACCGGAAGGTGTCGTGGTCTTCCTTCCTTTAAGTGTAGGTGAGGAGGTGGCATACGAGCTCGTTGAGAGGTTCCGGGCTTGGGTTGAGAGGAAGAGGGCTTTCCTTGTTGAGGCTGCTGAGATCTCTAAGACTCTCCCTCTAGCCAGTAGGAGCAGGAAGGAGCTTAAGGAGCTTGCCTCCAGAATAGCTGCGGAGGCTGCTGGGAAGATCCCTGGTGCTAGGCTATGTAGTGTCACTATAAGGAAGATGAGGTCTAGGTGGGGAAGCTGCAGCTCTAGGGGCACGATAACAATTAACGAGTTCGCTAGGTTTCTCCCAGATCACCTCATCTCACTAATAGTATACCACGAGGTCTGCCACACAGTCAGCAGGAGACATGATAGGAGGTTCGGGGAATGCCTCCAGAGTCACTTCCCAAATAGAGAGGAGCTAGAGAAAGAACTCCTAGCATACGAAGTTAAGCTCGGCCTCACCGAGGCAGGCATCAGGAGGATGCTCCATAGCTAAATCTCCATGGGATGAACCCCTGCAAACTATGAAGACAGCTGGTGCTGATGAGGAGGTAGAGCCATCACAAAACTGAGGCTGGGAGCAGCCCTTCAGAGCTGGGAGGAGGTTAGAACTTTCTTCAGTTCTTCTACGAAGACCTCTACATCTTCCTTGCTGTTGTAGAAGTGGGTGGATGCTCTGATCCCGGAGATTCCTAGGGCACCCCTATACGAGACTGCGATTCCCCGGTCCTTAAGCACCTTAACTACCTCACGTTCTCTGCTGGGGTTAAGCCCTGTCCTGATGAGTGTTATACCTGACCAGTGCTTCCTGTCATCAGTATAGCCGTAGACTGAAAATCCCTCACTGAGGAGCTTATCGCATAGGTACTTCCTAAGCTCCAAGACCTTGCTCTCGATGTTGCGGATGCCGAAGCTGTTTATGGTTCTAGCTGCTTCGTATAGCGCGACGGCGAAGAGGCTTAACCCACCTCCCCACTCAAACTTCTGAGCGCTCCTGGCTATCGGCGGGAGCTTCCAGAGATCCTTGTCCGGGTCCGCCCAGTAGGCACCCCAGCCACCCTCCGGGACCTCCCTGTTGCGGATACCGTAAGGGTACGGATCGAGTACGTCGAGGAGCTCCCTCTTAACGTACATGAAGCCCGTCCCGATGTAGGGGTTCAGCATCCACTTCTCTCCACCTACACACAGGACGTCGACCCCCTCAGACCGCACGTCAAGGCTTAGAGCACCTACGTGCTGTACCCCATCGACTACCAGCAGCGCTCCGTACTCATGTACTGCCTCACTCAACTCCTTCAGGTCGACCTTCCAGCCCGAAACCCACTGAACAGAGGAGAGTACTACAGCCTTCACGGTACCGTCTAAGACTTTCCTAAGCTCCTCGGTAGTGTAGACACCTCTCCCCCCAACAATCCTCACTCTACACCCCCTAACCCTACAGAAGGAATCTACAAGCGACGTAACAGTTGGGAAGTCCATATCGACCCCCACAAGCGTATCGCCAGACCCCACCCTCAGGGACCTCAGAGTGTTCTTCAAGCCCTCCGTCGTTCTGACCGTGAAGGCTATCTCGTCCGCGCTCGCACCTATAAGACCCGCGAGCTCAGACCTAGCACGAGATGTGTAACTATCGATGAGCTCCTCTGCGTGCGGGTCGCTAGCTAGGGCATCAAGAGCGTTCACTAGGGCTCTGTGAATCGTAGAAGGGATGAGACCCGTAGAAGCCGTGTCCAGATATGCCCTGAACTTATTGAGAGCTGGGAAGAGCTTCCTGACGTCTTCCAAGGCTAATCACCAAGCCCTCTACTAACACGGCAAAATATGTTCAGCAGTCAATAAAGACGTCGTGCTTTAACGAACCGCGGTAATTAGTTGACTTACCCCATCGTGCTAGGAAGAAGGTCGAGCACGTCTAAGTACCTAGAGTACGCGCTCACTGGGTGGTGACCCGTAAGTGGTAGGTGAAGGTGTTGAATGTCGCTGCTAAGGTATTTATATCTTTCCTCATAGAAATAGGAGGTGCGCCTATGCGCCAATGGTAGTCCACATAGTCGTAGATCCATCTAAGTGTTCTGGGTGTAGATACTGTGAGTTATGGTGTTCCTATGCTCACGAGAAGGTGTTCTCGACCTCCCTATCGAGGATCCGGGTCGTCAAGGATGATCTCTTAGGGATGGACTTCCCTATCGTCTGCCAGCGATGTGAGGAGGTAGCATGTGTGTTGGCATGCCATGCCGGGGCTCTCCACTTAGATAGTGAAGGTATAGTGAGGTTAGAGAAAGAGAAGTGCCTTAAGTGCGGTGCGTGCTCGGATGCCTGCCCATACGATGCGGTCTTCCAGAGCCCGGTGGATGGATCCCCACTAATATGCGATCTATGTGGCGGGGATGTTACCTGCGTCGCGAAGTGCCCGACCAATGCTTTGTCACTGTACCCAGCGGCTGAGGTGGTAGTAGCTGGAGCAGAGGGCTTGGGTAGGCGTTACAAGCTAGCGATCTCGGAGTACAAGAAGCTCCTCGAGAGGTGGGGTATCCGTGTCAGGATCGAGTAGGCTCTACGGCTACTCAGGCAGGATCCTGAGGGTCAACCTATCGACTAAGGAAGTTAAGGTAGTGGAGCTGGAGAAGAATCTAGCTAGGGCTTACCTAGGCGGTCGCGGGCTTAACATTGCGAGGCTGTACTACGAGGTACCGCTAGGTGTGGATCCGTTATCACCCGATAACAAGCTGCTCTTCGGCGTCGGCCCGGTTGTCGGTACTGGGTTCCCGCTCGGCGCTAGGCTCAACGTATCGGCTAAGTCACCACTAACCGGAATCCTTGGAGATTCGAACGTTGGGGGTCACTTCGCTCCCGAGTTAAAGTATGCTGGGTTCGATCAGGTAGTTATTGAAGGGTGTAGTGACCGGCCTGTCTACCTCTACATACACAATGGGGCGGTCGAAATCCGAGATGCTGGCGGGCTGTGGGGTATGACTGTGACGGAGGCGTACGAAGCTATTAGGAGGGAGGTCGGAGACCCAGGAACGCAGGTGGCTGTAGTCGGGCCGGCTGCTGAGAACCTAGTAAGGTTCTCCGGGATATTCTTCAATAGGTCGAGACCTGCCGCAAGGACGGGGCTAGGCGCTGTCATGGCCTCGAAGAAACTTAAGGCTATCGCAGTAAGAGGCGATGGATTTGTAGAGGTAGCTAAGCCGGAGCTCTTCGAGAGGATGGTTGAGGAAGTAGAGCTCGAGGTCTACAGCCACGAGCAGTACTGGCCTAGGAGGGTTATGGGTACAACGAGGATACTGATGGCTGCCAACAGGATTGGTATACTACCAGGTAAGCACTTCACCGAGCCTGAAGTCCCGTACGCATTCGACGTCAGCGGTGAGAAGCTAGCACTGAAGTACAACGTGAAGAACAGGGCGTGCTTCTCCTGCGTAGTGCCGTGTAGCCGAGTGTTCGTAGTGAAGAGGCTTGATCAGGCATTCATTAGTGAGGGCCCAGAGTACGAGGCTTTAGCTGGTATGACAGTTCGGATAGGGAATAGGGACCTCGATAGGGCTCTAAAGGCTGTAGAGATGGTTAACAACCTCGGGATGGATGTCATATCCGTCAGCGAGGTGATATCATGGGCTATGGAACTCTATTCGAGGGGTGTCCTAAGCAGGGAAGATGTCGGGGGTTTAAACCTTGAGTGGGGGAACATCGATGCCGTTATGGAGCTCGTAATGGATATAGCCCATAGGAAGGGCTTCGGCGACGTACTCGCGGATGGAGTGGTTGCGGCAGCTGAGAAGCTCGGCAAGGGTCTTGAGGTAGCGTTCCACGTAAAGAAGCTAGAGATGATTCAGGCGGATCCGAGGGGGCTGAAGGGATACGGTCTAGGGTTCGCAGTGTCGACTAGGGGTGCTGACCACCTGAGGTCTGAGCCGTTCATAGAGCTCAGCAACGACCCGGAGGTGGGGCTAAAGATGTTTGGAGAGTCTGAGGCCACGTTAAGGCTCGGTGTGAAAGGTAAGGGTAAGCTCGTTGCGTACTACGAGAACATCTGCGCCTTAGTCGACTCGCTAGGGGTCTGCAAGAACCTCGCTGAGAACATGAACATACTCAACTACGTGAAAGTAGCTAGACTTGTAGATGCTGTGACCGGTATGAACGTCTCCCCAGCTGAGGTCGAATCTATCGGGGAGAGGATAGTGAACCTAGAGAGGGTCTACGACATCAGGGAGGGGATTAGGAGGGAACATGACACCCTACCGAGAAGATTCCTAGAGGAACCCCTTAAGATAGGCGCCTCCACAGGACACGTGATCGAGCTAGGTGCGATGCTAGAGGAATATTACGAAGTCCGTGGCTGGGACAGGAAGTCCGGAATACCTACTGCTAGGAAGCTCAAGGAGCTAGGTCTAGCGAATGTAATGGAAGAGTTGAACCGCATGGGTCTTCTACCCAGTTAACGCCGGTGATGGTGGTGCTAATATATGGGTGAATATCTTTCTAGCTGAGGTGAGATGGTGAAGTCCCTCCTAGTTAGAGTGAGGGAAATTAGAGGTAGATGCGATAACCATGTAGTGGGGGACTGCTTTAGGGTTGATGGAGGCAGGCTGAGCTTTCCGGGAAGTAATAAGCATGTGTGCTTATACGCATTAGCGAGCATCCTACCTCTAATACCAGCTAAGCAGAGGAATATAATTGAGAAAAACGACTGGCTACCGAGAACGAGGCTAGTCCAGTGTCCAGACCCTAACGGAGTAGTTATATGGGAGATAGAGGAGCTAGAGGAGTGAGGAATCCGAGTAACTCGCGTGACGTGTGGAATGCTCTATATTTAACTAGCATTTAGTAGATTCTGTGTGGGGTGATTCCAATCACAGTCCCCTCAGACGTGCTCAATTCGAGACTCAGTAGGTTCCGGAAACTCCTGAGAAATAAGGAATTGGATTGTGCTATGATACGTACTCTCTCAGACTTCAAGTACTTCACCGGGACCAGATGGTTTAGGCCTGCACTGCTAATACCTTCAGATGGAGCGCCCAAGGTTTTCCTAGCTAGGGGAGAGGAGGACGGGTTCCTAGAGAGGTCGGGGTTGAAGAACATTGAGGTAGTTACATATACGGATGGGGGAGACTTAATGGGTAGGGTTACGTCAGCTATTAGATCCCTAAGGGCTCGGAGGGTGGGTATGGTGTTCGGGGTTGAGCGGGACTCGTACATACTGTTCTACGAGATGTTTAAGAGGGCTAACAGAGATGTTGAGGTAGTCGATGTTGGGGATCTGCTTGCGGAGATGAGGGCTGTCAAGGACGGCTATGAGGTGGAGGCGATAGCTAAGGCCGCAGAGGTGTCGAGCAGGGTCCTTGAGAAGGCTCTCGGTGTTGTAAAGGAGGGAATTTCAGAGCTTGATGTTGTTGCTGAGGCGTACAGCCTAGCCTTCAAGTTAGGGTCGGAAGAGCCTCACATATATGTTAATGTCGGGCCGCATCCCAGGGTTCATGCCGAGCCGCTCAGGGACTCAGTAGTTAGAGACGGTGTTCTAGTAACGGTTGTAGTAGGAGCTGACTTTAGCGGTTATTATGCGAACACCTCGGCATCCACGTTCGTAGGGAGCTCGAAGCCGGATGAGGTTAAAAAAGCCCTTACCTGCGCTATGAAGGTCTACGACGAGGCCATAGTCTTAACTAAGTCAGGAACTAGGCCGGTTCAGGTGATGAACCGCCTCGACGCTGTCTACTCTGAGTATGGCCTCCTTGACAGGAGGTTAGTCGGTTACCTGCATGGTGTAGGCCTCCAAGTGGAGGAGTTCCCTATAACCACTATAGTACCTTCTCATAGAGCTGCTGAACTGAGGGTAGGGATGGCCCTCGCTCTAGTGCACCCACCTATAATGCTACCGAAATACGGGACCGTCAAGATAGAGGATACGTTTGTTGTAGCGGAGGAAGGTCTCAGGAGATTGACGTCAGCTAGGGAGCTCATATATTAGGCTAGCCTCTACGGATCGCTCGCAACCCAATTTTGTTCTTCGGTTTCGCTACGGGGTGCGTGTCATGCCTTCAAGGTAGGGACTGGCCGGATTAAAGCATTTAAGCGTGAATCAGGTCTTAGCTCAGTGAGGTTGGGCGCATGGCCGCGATAGAGGTGGATGGTTTAGTGAAGGTATATTCTGGCGGTGTTACCGCTCTGGGCGGGGTTAACCTAGCTGTTGAGGATGGGGTCTCACACGCAATTCTAGGCCCCAACGGGGCAGGTAAGACGACCCTGATAAGAGTTCTCACAACGCAGATTAGACCCACTAGGGGTAGGGTCAAGGTGTTCGGTTTCGATGTGGTGTCCCAGGGAAGTAAGGTAAGGGAGCTGATAGGCTATGTGCCGCAGGAAATGAGTTTATGGACTGATCTAACAGGTTATGAGAACATGCTCATATACTCCAAGATCTACGGGATAGAACCAAGTAAGAGAGCTAAAGTCATAGAAGAGCTCCTAGAGTTCATGGGGTTGCGGGAGGCTGCCAGCAGGTTAGTGAGGACGTACTCTGGGGGTATGATAAGGAGGCTGGAGATAGCTATAGCTCTGATGTCTAGACCGAGGCTCCTAGTGCTCGATGAGCCGACTATAGGTCTCGACCCGAGCGCTAGGATGCTTGTGTGGGAGAGGTTGCGGGCCTACAGGAAGGAGTTTGGGACGACGATATTCTTCGCTACGCACTACATGGATGAAGCCGATAGGTACGCTGATAAGGTTTCCTTAATTGATAGAGGGAAAATTGTTGCTGAGGGAACTCCCTCAGAGCTTAAGAAGTCCCTCGGAGTTGATAGAGTGGTGCTCAAGGTATCCGGGGACTTAGAGAAAGCAAAGAATACTCTAGCCGAGTTCGGCCACGACGTGGAGGTCGATGACGGCGGGGAGATATCCGTGGTAGTGCGTGACCCTGCTGCGGTGTTACCTAAGGTAGTGGAAACCCTCTACAGCGAGGGTATCGCGGTGCTCGAGGCTAGAGCTGTTGAGGCAACGCTGGATGACGTATTTATTAGGCTAACAGGTAGGAGGATTGCTGAGGAAGAGAAAGGGCTTCTTAGGGAGGTTCTATCGGTTAGGAGAGCTGTGAAGAGGGGAGGCTGACATGTTGAAGTTCATTGAGAGCGTCCTAGCTATGGTTGAGATGGAGCTTAGGAGGCTGAGACATGATCCTCTAGAGATCGTTACGAGGGCTGTGCAACCGATCCTCTGGGTCGCGGTCTTCGGCGTCGTCATGGCACGTAGGGTAGCTGTCGGCATCGAGGACTATAAGTCCTTCATAGCCCCGGGTGTTGTGCTCCAGTCGGCGACGTTCATAGCTTTAGCTTACGGAATAATGATGGTCTTCGAGAGGGAGTCAGGCATACTGAAGAAGCTCCTCTCATCACCGATCCCCCGCGAATCCATCGTCGTCGGCCGGGCGCTAGCAGGGGGCGTGAGGGCATCAACACAGTACGTTATAGTGCTTGCCTCAGCCGCCCTAGTTGGGGCCCGGTTCACTAGTAACCTACTACTATTGGTAGCAGGTTACCTCGCGGTGGTATATGCCTGTGTAGGCTTCACAGCTATATCAATCCTGATGGCTTCCTTAATGAAGACGAGGGAGAGATTCATGGGCATTATCGGCGCCATATCGATGCCCCTATTCTTTACAAGCAACGCGCTGTACCCCCTAGACATAATGCCTGAAGCCATCAAGCTAATAGCCATCGCGAACCCGATAACGTACACCGTGGACCTACTGCGGAAGCTAGTGCTCTACGGTGAAGCAGACGTGTTCAGAGACCTACTCGTCATAACATTGTTCAACGTAGTAGCCGTGCTAATAGCTATAAAGGAGCTCAACAAGATAATAGAGTGAAAACAGTGCAGGGGTTCGGGTTTCATAGGGCTTGATGTTGTTTGGTATCGAGCCCTCTTCCCTTGGCTTCACCGCCCTCAGGATACCTTTCATCGGGATCCGCATCCTGGCTCCACCCAATCCCCCTCTCTCGGGTCTTCACAGCATACCCGCATCCCGAGGCGTCCCCCAGCAGGGGAGGCACCGACAACCCTTATAAACATTAATGAAGCTCGAAACGGTTGTGATAAGGTTTTCCATCATAGATGATTGCGGAGCTTCTGGTTATGAGGGCATGCGCATGCACATAAGCTCTCCGCGGCAGGCTTAGGGACAACGATCCGTCCCCACCTTAAGAGGTCGAACTTTTAGATGTGGCTAGAGACGTAAAGCCATAGGAGGGCGACTAGGAGTTGTAGGGTTGTTGTGGTGAGTGCTACCCTCAACCACTCTCCCCATCCGATCTTGACCTTTCTCTTCTCAGCGAGTGAGATGGCTATGATGTTTGCTGTGGAGCCTACTGGGGTGTAGTTGCCTCCGAATACTCCCCCGAATAGTAGGGCAAAGTAGATCATGCTACTTGAGAGACCTATGCTGTTGAATGCCATAGCTATGGGTGTGAACGTCACTATAACTGAGAGGTTGTCTAGGACTGAGCTAAGTAGTGCTGATGAGATGAGCATCAATGCTAGGAGAGATGTAGATGATGTACCTAGGCGTGTAAGAGCATATGCTAGCTTAGCCATGACCCCTGTATATGTTAGTAAGTAGCCGAGCATGAATAGGGACATGAAGAAAAGTATGGATGGCCACTCGACCGACCTCTCTATGAACTTCGAGATCTCCTCCAGCGGTATGGCTACTAGTAGCGATATGGCGATGTATATGTACGGTATGAATGATAGGAAAGAGCGCGGATCTATGTAAGTGCCGACTACTGCTGAGAGATGCTCTGATATGATGTCGTTCAATGCTACGGTGAGTATGAAGGACACGAATATTGTAAGTCCTAGGAGAATCCTCCTAGACCTTTCGTCTGCTTTTCGATCTGTGCTTATCTCTATCCTGCGCGTCGTTATGTACGCCTCTATTCTCTCTTTCGATTCTTCGATTCTCTCCCTTATACCTCTCAAGGCAGATCTCTCTATGACGAACAGAGCTACTAGCATAACTGCTAGATCTACAATAGCTAAAGGAAGCGCGTACCTGATGAACTGCGAGATACTCATTCTAGTCTCGAACAGCAAGTAGACGCCGATAGGATTACCTATAGGTAGAGCACTACTACCAGTATTTGTTGCTAGAACAGAAAGTATGATCAGTGGTGCCGGATTGACTTGGATTACTCTACACACTTCGAGAACGAGCGTAGTGACATATACTATGCTCGTTGCCTCACCTAGTGTAGCAGCAAGAGAGAACGCCATTAAGGCTATAAGCACCAGCAGGAGGGTCGGGCTACCCCTTGAGACTTCTAGAACTTTCAGGGCTAGGTACCGGAAAACACCCAGCTCCCTCAGGATACCTGCTAAGGTCATCGAGCCCACGAGGAAGAATATCAAGTCCCATGAGATCGCACCTATCAGGCTCTGCGGCGGCACAGCGCCCGCAATCAGTAGCGGAACCAGAGCCAGTATGGCAGCCCCAGTACGCCACTCCATGTTAATGACAGTGAGAGCTATTACAAAGAGGAAGAACGACAGGGAAAGAGCCTGCGAAACCGTCGACTTGCTGGAGTTCAGGACATCGAGACAGAACATGACATCTGTGCGGTTCTCTCCTCTCTCGGAGCACCAGTGCCTCGCTATGGCGACACCCACATCGTCGCCTCCAACATGGATGAGGCTCATCAGCATGAACGACACTGAGAAAACCAGTAGCAGAGTCAGCATCACCTTCCGCGAAGTTCTCATCGCCGACACCAAGTGCTTACCTTAACATTCCCCTAAATAAATACGCTAACCAGTGTAGTGCCCTGCTTACTATCTTCCCTCCACGAAGAGTCTCCGCAAACCGCTCTGTGTAGTACTTATCGAAAGTCCGAGACCGCGAAGTTCCTTGGTTACCTCCCTTAAAGCATTAGCTTTTCCGCGAATCTCTAGCAGTATGGGTATCCTCAAAGTGCGTGCTCCAGCCAGCAAGACCGGGTGGTTTAAATGGTTTTCAGCATAAAATAAGGTGCGGTTGGGCTTACTTTCTGTGGTGGTCGCACTGGCTAGTCCTAGGAAGCTGAGAGTGTTCGTAGCTGAGTGGCCTGATAACCAGTTCTTTAACTTGGCTTTCGAGGAGGCCGTGTTCCTCGAGGCTGACCAGCCGACCCTGAGGTTGTGGCGTAATGATAGGGTTGTCATTATAGGTAGGTTCCAGTGCCCGGCACTAGAGGTTAACGCGGTTGAGGCTAGGAATTTGGGGGTTAAACTTGTCCGGAGGTTCACAGGTGGTGGAGCTGTCTACCATGACCTAGGAAACGTCAACTACGCTCTAACCCTCCCGGGGTACGACATGGCTATTGAGGAGGCGTTCAAGGCGGTTGCCTCAGCTGTTGTCGAGGCTCTCGGGAGTCTAGGTGTTAGGGGGACGTACTATCGCCCACTAAACGATATAGAGGTGGATGGCTTGAAGGTGTCCGGTATGGCTGCCTGCAGATCTCGGGGTAGGGTGTTCGTTCACGGTGCTATGCTGGTCTCAAGCGATATATCGACCCTCTGGAGGGTTCTGAAGGTGTCTAGAGAGAAGTTATCGGACAAGCGCTTCGTCGAGAGCCGGGTGAAGAGGGTTATGACGGTAAGTGAGGTAATTGGGAGGCGAGTAGGTCCGGAGGAGCTTTATGAGGCCCTCGCCGAGGCTGTAGCCGCGAGGTTCGGTATGGAGGTCGTGTGGGATAGGCCTAAGCGGAGCGAGATTAAGAGGGCTGTACTACTATATAACGAGAGGTATGCTAGCCTCGAGTGGAACCTGAAGTATGTTGATGAGGTGAGGAGCGTCGTCAGCAATGAGGAGTACGAAGCGCTAAGGGAGATAGCTAAGCCTTCTGAACAGCAGAACAAGGTCGTTGAGGGATTGGAAAATGAGTAAGCACACGGTGGTCTGCGGTGAGAAGAAAAGCGCAGGGGGGAAGCTAGTTAAGGTATGCGCCAAGCTACTGGGAGACGCAATACTTGGTGTACTCATCTCAGGAGACTTCTTCGCAGATCCCGGGGAAGTCTTCGAGGAGCTAGCCCAGGAGCTAGCTAACATGGAAGTAGAGAAAAGTAGGGCTATCGCCCTAGTCACCAAGAAGATTAAGGAAAGGAACCTAACATTCGTAGGTATCTCCGTAGAGGACGTCGAGGAGGCCCTGTCCAGAGCAATCTCACAGCAGTCCTAGCAGACAGCTACTCGCACTAAAACCCTTCCCTTCGAGGACGGGAGATAAGGGATAACTATTGCCTCAGTCCCTAAGGTTAGCTTCACAGCTCGCTATGTTTCAGGAACTGCCTCCAGGGAAGGACGAAGCTAGGATATAAAGGCCTGAAAAGAGTATTTCCTGAGGTGATCTATTGGTGAGCGCCTCAGATAAGGCTCTAGAGTTCGCGAGGCTTGAGGAGGCATACTCTGAGGAGCTGAAGAAACTCGCTGAGTCTTTGAGGCACCCGGTTCTGCGAGCTCTGTTCGCGGGTGTAGCTAAGGACTCAGAGAAACATAGCCTAATGTACAGATCTATAGCTGATCTGCTTTCCAGGCAGCAACCAGCAATTAGCGAGGAAGATCTGAAGATGATTTCCGACGTCATAGAGAGGCACATAGAGACCGAGGCGAAGATGCTTGAGGAGGCGAGGAAGCTGTTGGCTGGCTCCGACGATCCCAGAGTAAAGCTTATTGCTGCTGCCATAGCCGACGACGAAGGTAAGCACCACGCTGTTCTAGTCAGTATAAAGAAGAGGATAGCTGAGGCAGAAACCCTCAGAGAGTACATGGTCTGGGACCTCGTCTGGAAGGACAGTCCGTGGCATGGGGCACCCGAAGGCTGATCAGTTCTCGGGTTTCAGCCCCGCTAGGGTAGGTAGTGGGAGTCAAAGAGCTTTTAATTCTAGTTGTGCTCAGTTCCAGGGTCTTTATGCCTAGAACACACGTAGATAAAGTTACTAGGGATCTCTACATACTTAGACTGGATGATGATGAGACAAAGTACTTCGAGGCACTCTGGTACATCCCGGAAGGTGTTACCTACAACGCGTATGTCCTAGTGACAGATGAGGGGGCAGTACTGTTCGACTCGTGGAAGCATACATACTCTGAGCTCTTCATCGATACGCTGCGCGGTGTTGTAGATCCTAAGGACATAAAGTACGTGGTTATACATCACATGGAGCCAGACCACAGCGGGTCAATACCTAGGTTACTGGAGACGTGCAGATGTGAGCCCACAGTACTAGGGCATCCCCTAGTCAACAACATGCTGAGATCCTTTTACGGGGTTGAAGCTAGGTTTACCCCGGTGAAGGATCTAGAGGAGATGCCTGTTGCGGGCAGGAGCCTTAAGTTCATCCACATACCCTGGCTTCACTGGCCGGACACCATAGCTACCTACATTGCGGACTCCAAAGTACTGCTAACATGCGATGCCTTCGGAGGCTTCGGTATCCCACCAACTATTTACGACGACAACACCGCGACTGTTGAGTGGTACCTGCCCCACGTCAGGAAGTATGTTGCGACCGTTGTGGGCCACTACCGCGAACACATAGCTAAGAATGTGGATAAGATATCTAGGCTGAACCTTGAGGTACGTACCGTAGCACCAGCACACGGTCTTGTCTGGAGACACGATCCTAAGGTCATAATAGACATCTACTACCGGCTATCACGAGCTGAACCAGCCGGAAAGAAGGTGATCGTCATATACGACACCATGTACGGGTTCGTTGAGCAGGCAGTTAAGGTGGTGGCTGAGGAGCTTTCAAGACAAGGTTATGAAGTGAAAATCTTCTCGTTTACCGATAGAGGTCATGCTCAAGTAAGCGATATAGTTGGCGAGTCCTTAGATTCCTACGCGATGGTCCTAGGGCTATCAACGTATGAGGGAAAGCTCTTCCCGCAGATGGAGTACGTAGTAAGATTACTCGTAGACAAGGTTGACGCCGAGAAACCGGTGCTGCTAGTAACCTCATACGGTTGGGGTAAAGTAGCCGAGGAGTACCTTAGGAACCTCCTGAGAGGATCCAGCCTTAAGGTCGTGGATATAGTTCATGTGCGGGGCGCTCCCGGAGGCGAGGATGTGGAGAGGCTCCGTCAGGCAACTGGGAAGCTCCTGTAGAGCAGTACTGGTTTTCACGTCTCTGCAGATAAGCTTAAATACCTGTGAATAGCTATAGGACTCGGACCTGCCTTGGAGGAGCGGTACCTAAGCACGACCCAGTTCGCGAGGATTCTCGGAGTCTCTAGGAGCGCTGTGATTAAGTGGATTAAGAGCGGTAGGATCGTTGCCTACAACGTCCACGGTAGGTGGAGGATCCCCTATAGCGAAGTTGAGAGGTTGCTTAAGGGCTGTAAGCAGTAGCTTTTTGAGTCGCTAGAAGTTCAAGCTCCTTCAGGTATGTTAGCGGGCTAGGTGACGCTCTTGGAGGTTGCGGAGGTTATGTGGGAGATGTATAGAGATGAGTTCCTCTCGTACCATATCCACAGGACGCTCATGAGGTAGGGTCAAGTACATAGAATCTATAACCCTAGGCATATCGGACGCGCTCGTAGAGCTCACAGGTATATACAGAGTCTCTAGGCGCTTTCAAGGACACTCTAAGCGCTGGGCTCACAGGCGTGCTAGCAGGTATAGCTGCCTCCATATCTACGGGTATAGCCTCATACTCACAGGCGAAGCACGAGGGGCGCCTCGACCCGAAGCACTCAGCTCTCTACAAATTCATATCCTACCTAATCGTGATGTTCTTACTGGCCCTACCGCACTTCCTAGCGGGGTCCCTGGTAGTAGCTTTCTCCGCCATGATCATCGTAGCCATCTTAGTAGTAACTTACAGCTGAAAGCCTCGCCATTCGTGGCGGGGATGAAATATGGAAGCTTATAAGCTCTCTCATTTTAATTTTGGTGATGAGTGTTTAGGCTCCTTGAGCCTAAGGCGATGATCGATGCTAATCCAATAGCCCCGAGCCCCGTCTGGGGTAGGGGTGATGGGCCGGAGGCCCGGCCCGGGATCGAGCCCTCAGGGAGGGGATGTAGCTCCGAACCTCCCCGCAATAGCAGGAACCCTAGCCCTTCATGGCGGGGAGGAGGTCAGATAACTTTCTACGCAGCAATCCTTCACGGCAGGAGCTACCTAAGGGAGTTCACAGAAACTTCGCTACTGATATTCGGTGTGTCAATCCTACTCTATGTCCTAGGCTTGACTCTCGGGAGCTTACTAGGGATAAAGCAGCTGAGCTAGGTCTTCTGAAGGCTACCGATAATTAAGCCTAACGGGGGGACAAGCCATGAAGAAAGGAAACGAAAAACTACTCGTGCTTACTCTGCTTCTCCTCCATGACGACTAACCCGTCTGGCACCCTCACTCTAACGGCTATGCTGGACCAAACTCTGAACACGTGGTGGCCGTCTTCAGGCCCTATGTAGTCGACCTCGGACCTCCCTCCGTAAACGACGTCGAGTACTTCCGGTACTGCTGAGACTATCAGTACCTTGTCGTCGGGAACTGCGGGTGTAGCCACTACCTCATCAACTAACATCCTCACTCGCTCTAGGTCCGTGACACCTGTTTTCTCGCTAACGCTCAACAACTTCGCGTACCTAGTAAGGCTGACTACGAGAAGGTACGGGCGTCTGTAGCCGCGTCTTGCTAGCTCCGCAACTCCTCTAGCTACGTCGTGGACTGATGCTCCGGGCTCGCCCCAGCTCCCTAGGTGTAACCTCACCGCGCCTTCCCTCAGTAGCGCCTCCGAGATCAGCTTCTCCTCTGCTACCGCGAGATCGAGAGAGGCCTTAGTCGCCTCAGGCATGTCTATAGACTGCCCAGTTCTCAAGGCGCTGTCAAGTGCTTTCTGGGATACCCTGAACCTGAAGCTCAGATCGCTGAGAGAGATAACAGTTCTCTCAACCTTCTCGCCAGCACGCTCGAAGGATACCGAGTCTGTGCCACGTCCTAATACGACAACCGGCAACTTCTTGGTTAGTACCCTAGCCGAATCCACTAGCTTTCTGACCTCATTAGCTACAGCATCCTCAAAACTACCGCTGCTAGCTGTGTTAGTCTGCGGCCCACCCTCCGGGTCGGGAACCTTGATACCGGTGAGCCCCTCAACTTCTTTCGCTCCTGCCTTAAGTTCCTCAACCTGCTCCGGGTCTAGGCTCTTGAGCATCGCTAGGAACTCCCCTACATGCGTCTTCTCCTCGCGGGCTATGTCCTCGAAGAGCTTCCTGACGCCGTCTATGTCGGCTGACCTAGCTATCTGTAGGTAGAGGTTAATAGCGTCGAGCTCAGCTATTACTGCTAGCCTCAAAGCCTCGGCTACCTCATCCTTCGTCAGCTTTCTCCCGGGTGGTAGGTCGAGCGGATGCTTAGACATCATAGACATTTACCCAGCGTAGCGCGCTAGCTACCCCCACTTACCCTTCTTTAGGTGTGCCTCTAGCTCGGCCATGATTTTCTGGATAGCTGTAGCCGCGAACTCCTTCTCCTCATTACCTATCTTAACACATGTCGGATCTAGGTTGTCCTTTACGATCTCCTCAGCTACCTCTAGTAACTCCCTGAGAAGACCGAGAGCTTTCATATGCAGGTAGTTCGTCTTCCTAGACCTCAACACTAGCCCTGCCTCCTGATCCGAGAGCTGCTTAAACTGCTCCTTCGGAGCCCCACACTTAGGGCATTTATCCGGTGGCTGAGCACCCTCATGTATGTACCCACAGACCTGACACTTCCACAGGGTCACGCTAAAACCCCAGTGAAACTATGTTCGCAAGATATTTAACTTTTTGAGGTGCCGGCCTTGCTAGGTTTAACGTAGATGGTTACCTCAATCGATCACAACATAATGAAGCCCGAAGAGCTTTACCTCAATCGGTTCCCTTCTCATACGGTTTTATATAGTATGTTAGCGGGGTCTACAAGGTTGAAGTAGGTGGGTAAGAGAAAGAATTACTCAGGCTATAGGTCGTGGTCCTTCCTCGAACCCGGCAAGGACTTCAAGCCGTTTGAGCTAGTTCCCCAAGTTGGGAGGGTTAGATCTAGGGTAGTGGAGCTCGACAAGGTGGAGGAGGAGAGGTTTCAGGAGCTACTTGAGAAGAGCATAATTATATCGTTCCACGACCACGGCATGGTGTTCCCTGAGAATCCGGAAGAGTTCTCGGATTATATAAAGAGCGGTAGGTTCTGGGTAGGCTACGAAGGTCTTGCCCTCTCAGGTCTAGACGGGTTCTTCGATGGGATGGTAGATGGCATCGCCCCCATAAGGTCCCCGGATCCTTGGGATTGGGATAACGTGGTGCATCAGGTAGGTGTGTACAGGGCGGACATAGACCACCAGGACATGCTGTTTGTGGCGACTAAGGCTGAGGACTTCGTGAGGGCCCATAGGGAGGGGAAGATAGCGGTGGTCCTGCACCTAGAGGCACCACCGCGAATCGGTGAGGACCTAGTCAAGGTCGACATACTCTACGGGCTCGGGGTTAGGTGTATGGGGGTGGCTTACAGTAGGGGTAATGAGTTCGGGTCTGGGCTGGCCGATAAGGTAGATAGGGGGCTTTCCGACCTCGGTCAAGCACTTGTTGAGAGGTTGAACAAGTTGAGGGTGCTGATAGATGTGTCTCACGCCGGCGATAAGACCAGCCTCGAGGTCATAGAGGCTAGCAAGGACCCTGTAGTTGTGACGCATGCGGGCGCTAGGGCGCTCTGGCCTACGAGGAGGATGAAGCCTGATGAGGTGATATTGGCTCTGGCAGAGAAAGGCGGGGTCTTCGGGGTGGAGGCTGCTCCACATACAACTTTAACCTACAGCAACCCGAGGCACAGCATAGAGAGCGTGATGGAGCACTTCCAGTACATAGAGAAACTCGTAGGGATAGACCACGTAGCTTTCGGCCCGGACACGTTGTTCGGGGACCACGTAGCACTACACAGAATGTTCTCCGCACAGCTATCTATATCTGCGCCTGGTGAAGGACCTGAGCACCCGGTGGTAGATTATGTAGATGGTCTCGAGAATCCGTCAGAGTTCACCAACATAATAAGGTGGCTCATCAAGCACGGGTACTCGGACCAAGAGATAAAGAAGGTTGCCGGCGAGAACATACTGCGGGTCACTGAAAGAGTTTGGAAGGGTTAGAAAAATATCGCAGCTCAAAGCTTCGCTACCGTTTATCCCTGGATGGAGCTCTGATGGTTAAGCTCTTTTTGGGTGTGTTCGGTAGGTTCACTGGTGTCGGTGTGGAGTTTTCAATACTTCTACTGGAACTGGAATTGTTTAGCTAGTTGTTTAAGCCTGTCCTCTACTTTAGGGCCTAGGCTACGAAGCACGCTGGCAACCTCACTATTGCTGTGGGTTACGTAGTCAACGAGCTTGGATCTCTCCACCGCTACTGCGAGTTCCGGGTCTATGGGTACCTCTGCGATTACCTCACTGGGGTCTACGTCTAGAGTTCCGAAGATGTTTGTGATAGTCCCGCACTTCGGGCATCTAAAGTATGACATGTTTGCTACCACTCCGAGTAGTGGGACCCCTAAGAGACTCAGGAACTCCTTGGCCTTCGTGACTATGTGCTTGACCATATGCCCGGGAGTGAGGACGAGGACTGCTGCCAGAGGTCTTACCTTCAGCTGCTGTGCTATGGTCAGAGGCTCGTCCCCGGTTCCGGGAGGTAGGTCTACTATCAGGTAGTCCCTAGACCCCCAGAGGGTTTGGGATAAGAGGTCCATTATAGCCCTAGCCTTCAGAGGCCCTCTCCAAATAACAGGTGAAGTCCTAACATTCAGCATAAGCTCCACAGAGACCACCCCGATGCCAGCCACCTCCACCGGGACGAGCTTACCCTCAAGCGTGGCACCTACGTAGCTTCCCTCAACGCCGAGTATCCATGGGATGCTCGGGCCGTGGAAATCTGCGTCCAGTATGGCGACGCTCCTACCCATTGCCCGGAGGCTGAGGGCTAGGGAGGCCGCCACGAGGGACTTACCGACACCCCCCTTACCGCTTAGGACCATAACTATGTTCTTGACGTCCTTGAGGTTCTCCTCCAGAGCCCTACCCGCGGCCTCAGCTGTTGGGGACGTAACCCTTACTTGGATACCTACCCACCTCTACAGCCTTAGCATCACCTTATCAGTAAAAAACTACATGTGGCAATCGCAGATATGGACATGTTTGCCGTACTCGATGAGGCCTCCTCGATATAACTTCGCGAGTGTCTGTGTCTTCAGGATATCCTCCGGCCTCCCAATCATATATTCCCCGTAACCGAGGAGTATGATGTAGTCCGTCTTCTCTAGAAGTAGCTCCGGGTCGTGACAAGAGACTATAACTATCCTGCCCTCCTCCTTCAGCCTAGCCGCTATACCCGCTATGATCTCTCTCCCCTCAGCATCTATCGCTGATAGAGGCTCATCCATAACTACCACGGGTGTGCGCTTCATTAGCGCCCTAGCAATGAGGAGTCTCTGCCTCTGCCCACCAGACAGCTTATCCACACCCCTACCCCATAGATCCCTCGGTATCGCGACCTCCTCAAGCGCTTTCTCAACTAGCTTAACCACATCGTCCCTCCTAAGCCCTATCCTCTTGGCGTATGCCTCGGCCTCAAACTCCACGAACTCCCAGACGGTCACTGGGAAAACGTTGCCGAGTACGTAAGTCGCGATCTGAGGTACGTAGCTGATGTACTTCCCTGCCTTCTCAGGGCTCCCCGTCACGTCATCCCCGTCGATGTAGACCCTCCCCTTCAACGGCTTTAGGGTACCTATTATCGTTCTGAGTAGGGTGGTCTTACCGGCGCCGTTAGGCCCCATAACCTGCACGAAGGCGGGGGACCTGAACACGGCGTTGATGCGGCTGATCACCGGCTTTTCGTACCCTACAGTCAGTTCCTCCATCGTGAGCGTGACCGTGGCTCTCCCCGAATGCACAGTTTCAGAGAGCTTATAAGCTGAGCTGTGCACAATCCCTTTAGGGATCGGGATGCTAGCGACCGGGAGGGCTGGGATGTACTGGACGGTGCTAGTATTAGTTGCTGCTGTCGCAGTATTCCAGCCCCCGCTACTGGCTAGGGGCGGTAGTGGGGTTAGGATCGTCGTTACGTTCCAGTTCATGGTCGGGGACATCGAGAACCTGCTGTGTCCGGGGGACGAAGTCTCCTCTATAGTACCCCAAGGAGTTGATCCACACGAGTATCAGCTGACTTACAGCGACCTAGCGAAGCTAGCTGCTGCTGACCTGATAATTTCGACGGCCCACGCACCCTTTGAGATGAAGATCAGGGAGGCGGTCGCGTCAGGGGAGCTGAGGGCGGAGCTCATCGAGATCACGAAGATACCGAACATGACTTTTCTGAGCCTACCATCAACGAACGCGATAAACTACCACGGCATGCTGTTCCACGGTGGGAATTACGTGGCGTTCATAAACAACGTAAGCAACACCTTATCAAGGCTTAGACCGGAGTGTGCGGCGTGGTATAGAGACAGGGTAGCAATAGCTGAGCACGCGATCAGAGAGCTTGAGGGGGGCAACCGCCCCCTCAGCGGGCTTAAGGCTGTTGTGGACACCCCAACCCTCCAGTACCTAGCTACGTGGCTCGGTGCTGAGGTAGTTCACACACTACTTGTGGAGCACGATGTACCTCCATCACCTCAGGACATCGGGAATGCTGAGGAACTCATGAAGGAGTTTAAGGGCGGGGTAGTAGCTATCTTCACCGAGGACTCAGTAGCACGCAGCCTACTGGAGGAGTTAGCATCTAAGTACGGAGCAAGGGTCCTAGAGCTCCCGAACCCGGTCACATCGACTAACTCGGTGCTTCTATACCTACAGAACGCTACAGTGAGGGCGCAGAACCTCAAGCCCTCGGCAAGTGCGGGCATCAGCATTGAGATAGCTACCCCCTACTTAGCGGCGACCGTCGCAATCGTTGCTGTGGCAACTGCCTTACTTGCCCTGAGGAGGAGAGTATGGCGGTAGGCGGTAGGCCAACTTACATTGCGACCGTGATGCTCCTAGCATCTCTGGCTGTAGCTGTTACGAGCATCGAGAGAGTTGAGCTCCTGGCTGTAGCTGTACTGTCCTCTCTCATGATGGGCGTCGTAAGCCCTCTGATCGCTGCTAGGAGGCTGTACTTCCTGGCTGTCGAGTCGTCCCACATGGCACTACTGGCAGCATCTCTGGCAGTGGTGCTTGTTAACACCACACCTGTGAAGTACGAGTTTTTCTGGGTACTGCTGGTAGGTCTAGCCATAATGTACTCGATTGGTCTAGCTATTCACAGAGGTGTTGACCCGGACATAGCTACATCCATCGCTACTGGAGCCACAGTCTCAGGAAGCGTCATCGCCATGTATGTAGCCTTAACTAGGTTCAGAACCAGCTACAGCTTGTGGAGCCTGATACTTGGGGACCCCCTCCTAGTGACGCGCCAAGACATCTACGTGCTCGCCGTACTAGCAACCGTCACAGTGGTTGCTTCCCTAGCCACATACAAGGTGATGATATACGTAGGCATAGATAGGGACAGTGCTACGCTTGCCTTCAGTTCTATCCACGTATGCGAGTTCCTCTTCTTCACTGTGCTGGGGCTGACGTCTCTAGCTCTTGTAAAGATAGTTGGGTACGCGCTAGAGCACGTCCTCCTCCTCATGCCTGCGCTGATGTCTATGAACCTGGTTGAGGGGGGTAGGAAGGTGATGGCGTTAAGCATATGCCTATCCGCAGCCTCCAGCCTCCTCGGGTTCTCGGCGGCCGTAAAGCTTAGTATAGCACCCGCCGGCTCCGTCGGGTTGGTAGCTCTAGCCATCTACCTAGCATCTATAGTAGCTAGGGGGCTGAGAAGACATGGCTAGGAAGAGACGGTTCGGGGTTGCTGTAGACTCCGAAGTAGCTGACACAGTCGACGCTATAGCTAAGTCTATGAACATCGAGAGGTCTAAGCTCGTAGAGGAGGCCCTGACCGACTTCATCGAGGGCTACAAACACAGAGCAGAGGACCACAAGTGCTGCGGGGTCATCATAGCCGAGGCCGTGAAGTGCGGCTCAGTCGAGAAGGCTCTCGAGGAATACAGAGATGTAGTCATCAACTACACACATAGCCACGTCGAGAGCCACTGCATCTGCACGGTGATTGTCTCAGGTAGCTGGCAGAGGATCAGAGACCTCCAGAGGGAGCTGATGCTCTCCGGTAATAGAGCTCGGTACGTACCTGTAGCCCACGAATGACCTGTTCCTCCACCGGGGGCAGCATTAGACCATAAATTTACCTAGTTTAATGCTTTGCTACTGCCCACCTCTATAGAGAGATACTGCGAAATAATTCACTCCTCCACCACCGGATAGAAGGGCGCTAGGGGAAAGCTTATATTGCTGGTGCGGCAAGACAGCAGGGAACGTCCCGCGAGCAAACCAGGGCAGAATCCGGGAAGGTACCAGCTCTTACCGCACTGCGCTACGCACGCTAAGGATTTAATCATTGTTGCGGCATGCGACGGTGCGTCTAGTACTGGCCAGATAGGTAACGAAGTTGCTAGGAGACTTTCTAAGACTTACCCAGACACCGTTAGGATGTGCTGTCTCTCAGCTGTTGCTGCTGGCAGTAAGACGCATGTAGACATATTCAAGAACGCTAAGGCCGTTATAGCGATCAACGGGTGCCAGATGGCGTGCGCTTCAAACGTCTTGAGGCAGAAGGGGATAAACCCAACGTACGAGATCACCGTAGCGAAAGAAGGAATAAACAAGCTGCCATCACTTGACTACACCGACGAGGAGGTAGAGAAGATAGCAGATAAAATAGTGAAGGAATTCATCTCAAGCTTTCGGTAGTGATGGGAGCCCTATTCACACCTAGAGTACTGCCTTATGATGTAGGTAGCCTTCACTACTGCCCGAAGATTCATGGGAGAATGTAGCTGGGTTTTACGTTCTCTTTAAGTATAACGTTCCACCGTACTCTGAGGGTTCGGGTACTTAGGGTGGGGTCCTAGTGATTCTAAAGGAGGCGCTGGGTTCATAGCTGTTTTAGTCCGGAGCCTGCCGTGCTTTTAAGTTCTCGGAGAGCTCTGCTTTGGGGTGGAGGTTGAGGGTCTCAGTATCGATAGAGGAGATTGTGAACGCCATTGTTGACCGTATTGAGAGAGACGATATCGCCGGGGCTGCCAAGCTCTTTGAGTCTCTGAGCCCGCCTGAGGCCCTAGATGTTGTGGTGAGGCTTGACAGCGATTCTAGGAGGAAGCTCATCCTGGCCTCGAGCTTGAGTAACTTAGTGGAGGTCATGGCCCGCCTACCGGACGAGGTGATCTTCGAGATAGCGTCAATTAAGGGTGTGGACGACCTAGCCAAGATATTCTCTAAACTCCATGTCGACGACGCCGCGGATGTGTTGGTCAAGATCCCTCCGAAGGTTAGGGCTGAGGTGCTGAAGGTCCTGCCCCACGAGCTCTCCGCCGAGATTGCGAAGGTCATGAAGTACTCTCCTGAAAGCGTCGGCGGGATAATGACTACGCAGGTACCTGTCTTCGAGGAGGACCTCACGGTGGGTGAGGCAGTAAGCACATACGTAAATAAAGTGAAGTTGGGCCTGTACGATAAGCACAACTACGTTTACGTGGTTAATAAGGAGAGAAAGCTTGTCGGCCGTATCGATGTTAGGACCTTGCTCACGAAGCCCAGAGAGCTTAAGCTGAGGGACTGCGCTGAGAAGGTGAATGTGCATGTCAACCCTCTTAAGGATAGGGAGGAGGCGGCTAGGCTGACTATATCCTACGACCTTGTCGAGGTACCGGTTGTAGACCCCGATGGCGTGTTCCTGGGGATCGTATCACTTGACGACCTCCTTGACGTTGTCGTCAGCGAGCACACGGAGGACCTGCTGAAGTACGGTGGTTTTCTAGATGTCATCCGCGGTAGCTACATAACTACCAGCCCGCTGAAACTCGCGGTTAGGAGGATCCCCATGATAGTGTACCTCTACCTAATAGACCTCATCACTGGTGGCATCGTAGCATCCTTCGAGGGAGTTATTCAGAAGGTAGCTATACTAGCAGCGTTCATGCCGATACTCGCCGACAACTCCGGTAACATAGGTTCCCAAGCCTCAGCACTGATATTGCGCAGCCTTGTCACGGGGGAGATAAGACTGTCAAGGAGCGATATCACTAAAGTCATACACAAGGAGTTTTCGACGACCACCATCATGCTACTGCTGCTAGCACCCCTCGCGTTCTGCATAGGTCTGGCAATACCTTTTGCGACTCTGAAGGATACCTACCTAGCCCTGAGGGTGGCAACAACGGTGACGCTGGCTCTTATAACCTCGTGCTACGTGGCGGACATTGTTGGGGCGTTGCTGCCCATAGTACTGGCAAAGCTGAGGGTGGACCCCGCAGCAGCGTCCGCACCTCTCGTAACCAGCATCGGGGACATATTGACGGTCTTAACGTACTTCACTGTAGCCACAGTAATGCTGGGATTATAGGCTGTCCTTAAGCATACCGACCTAGACCTACTAGGACACCCTAAAGGGGAGGACAGCGGCCCTATGTTGATGACTATCCCATCGAGACTCTGGCCTCTTCCCGACCTGAAGGCGAAGCCTTCGACGGGAGGTGAAACCTAAAAACGGCTTAAGCTATTCCCAGACCGCGCTCCCTAGCGAGCTACTGCTGCTGCCCTCAGGAGGTTTAGCTGGGCTAGCACCCTGGCTGTCCGCCTCACGAGCCAGGTGTCTCTGTGTGTTGAGCGACCTACCGCTACGAGCTCTGCAGCCACCCTCCTCTGCTCCTCATCTAGGAACACCAGGCCTGTCAGAAAGACCCTCTCTTCCTCGGTTAGAGGCTTACCCAACTCACCCGGTAACCTCACGAACGACTGGCCTAAGGCGCTCAGGCCCCAGTTATCGTCACCTACGTTGACTACGAGGGGGTTCTGCCCGAGCAGTACACTGCGAACCCAGGAACCCCTAGGCCTCAGGGCTGGGTAGAGCTTATTCAGCTCAGCGCCTACCTCCCTCCTACTCCTAGGTCCTGCCGCTAGAATCCTAGCAACGTCCCTACATCTAACGTCAAGCAAAACCATATGTGAGACCGAGTTAATGGTCTCTACAAAGTTTATATACTATACGCTAAACATCGACGCAGCCCAAATAGCTCCTAGCTCTCTAAAGAAGTTGCACCTGAGCTCCTTCCCGCCCACCCAGCACGGAGGCCCCAACCCACCTACCACGCGATCTGCGTGGCGCTGTGTGCAGAGGGGTAGCAGAGACGATTCCCTCACCTCTCCATTCTATTAGCAGGATTAGGCAACTATATGTGGGGTGGTCCCCACACCATCTAACAGAGCTAACTAGGGTGCCGTGCTCCTTAGTTGATCCGTGCTAGATACCCCACCCAACGGGGGGCCGCCCCCACGCGTTAGTCAGGTTCATCTAAACGGTTGGCGAGGAATGCGGGAAGAGGGTTAAGAGAGGGCTACTCAAGCGTATAAAGCTAAGCAAAGTCCTCAACGCAGACCCGCAGAAGCATGCAGCATGCTTAGAGCCCCAAGCTCAGCCAGAGGGCTAAACCCCGAGACAGAGAATGGCAGGGGTTCCCGCTAAGGCGAGGAGGAGGTTAGTGCTGAGCAATATTGTCTAGAATTGTAGAACTCTCGTGTTCGGCTAGTGATCGTTGTGTGAGATTCATTAGTTCCGGTGCGGAACTATGTTCCGGGGTGGAACCATGGGGTTATTCGATCTGAGGCCGAAGACGAGGCGCGGTCCACGCAGCCACCCCTATCCTACGAGTTGAAGAACGCGGTAGCGTTTCCCCTCTAACGGTGCTTGATGGTATTTGTAAATACCTGTATTTCCGTTAGAGGGGTTGCACCTCTGCGTGGGCTCATTAGCCTCGCCCACACCTCATGGGTCCCCGTCGAGCCCAACGCCACGGGGCTCCCATCTGTGTTCATGGAGTCACCGCGGAGCGGATCATCCAAGAAACTATAATGAGGCCGGGGTATTTAAACACTACCCTACAACACCAATTTACAAGTATTCACAGATACTTAAACTTATCGTTCGCTCTGTAACAGCCCACTCCTACGACGACCTGGAGAACGTAACCTTCATAATCGCTGGCTCGGAGGTAGGCCTGCTATGGGATTTCATGGGGTACGAAAACCCCTCCTCCCCACTATACGGCCGTGGAGTATACGAGGTAGTGGTCGAGAGATTCACGCCGCGGTCCTCGAGAGGGGATTCAGGGAGGGGGGTGGAGCCACCAACCTCATAGAAGAAGCCGTGGCCTTCCTTGACGGAATACCTGGCTGGCTAGCCTACTTCGGCCGTAGATACGGCGACTGCGAGAAAGACTTCAACACCATCAAAAACGCGGCCGTAGCGATAGCACTAGACGAACTAAGCAAACTAAGCGTGAGAGAGAAACTAGTGCTGAAAGCACTCGCAAACAACGCGAAGTCTTGGAGCCAAGTTAGAGACTACATACTAGAAAAACACGGCCTAGCACTACCCAAATCCACGCTCAGCAGACACATAGACAAACTCGAAAAACTAGGAATAATAAGAAACTGCGAATTCCTAGACTAAGTATATAAAGAAGCAGCCAGCAGACTAATAATCAGAACAACGTAGACCATGCATTCTACCAACCGCTGACACTCCCACACATACCACCAAGTTTTACTAGGGGCGCCTCGAGACCTCTAGTACGTGAAGTTTAGTTTCATTAATGAACTTGAATGGAGGGAAGTCAGGGCCTGCACTAACCCTAAATACCTCCTCGACAATGAAATATTGCGACTTCCTTACAAAAATTGTTACGAGTAGTTAGAGTCGAAGGCCGAGTCCTACACGGTTAGCTAATCCGAAGAAGTGCTAGAAACAACAGGGTTTAAACGGGAATAACGTTATTGTATACTGGTGTGGTCTTACGGCTAGATACGTATTCGGGCCGGTTTATTCTAGGCGTCTCGGCCGTAGTCTCGGGGTCAACAACGTCCCCTACAAGACTTGTAGTTATAGCTGTGTATACTGCCAGCTCGGCCGGACGAGCCGGTTCGCCGTGGAGAGGAAGTGCTTCTACGACTGGAGGGATATAGCTGGTGAAATAGTGGGATTCGTGGTGAAAAACAGGGATAGCGTTGACTACGTGACCTTTGTGCCGGATGGTGAGCCCACTCTAGACGCGTGCCTCGGTAGAATTACGGAGTTAGTTAAGAGGGAAACCGGTGTTAGAGTAGCTGTCCTAACCAACGCCTCTCTACTATGGATGGAGAATGTGCGCAGGGATTTAGAGCTGGCTGACCTCGTCTCAATCAAAGTCGACAGTGTGAGGGAGGACGTGTGGAGGAGGATTAACAGGCCGCACCCATCGCTGAGACTAGATAGGGTGTTAGAGGGGATCATGGAGTTTGCAGCACGCTATAGGGGAGTGCTGATATCTGAGACAATGCTAGTCCACGGAGTAAACACGGGTAGGGGGGAATATAGGGATACAGCTCTATTCCTCAAAGAGCTGAGGCCGTCTAAGGCATATATCTCCATACCCATAAGACCACCCGCAGAATCCTTTGCCAAGCCACCCACAGAGAAGGATTTGATAGGAGCATATGAAGAGTTCAAGGAAGCATTAGGTGCTGAGAGGGTGGAACTACTAAACATGCCGGAGCCTCCTCCGAGACTAATTAGCGGAGACCCCGCCACATGGCTTCTAAACACGACCGCCGTCCACCCATTGAGATACGAGTACGCGGTAGAGGCGTTGAATAGCAGGGTCGAAGACCCCGTTAAGCTGATAGAGGAGCTAGTGAGAGAGAACCTATTGTTGAAGACCGAGTACGCGGGGAGGGTATACCTAGTGAGGAACTTCAAGCACAAACAATGATCGTGGAGGGCGGCGTCATGGTTATCCAGCCATTCGAGGAGTATGGGAGAGACTACGATGAATGGTATGAAAAACACAGAGACCTATATCTCAGCGAGCTCAAAGCGGTTGAAACCGCGTCGCACGGGGTCCCACGCCCATGGCTTGAGGTAGGTGTTGGAACCGGTAGATTCGCAGCCCCACTAAGTATAGACATCGGGGTAGACCCGTCTGATTCAATGCTGAGCATCGCATCGTCCAGGGGTTTGAGGACTGTGAAAGCAAGCGGTGAAAACCTACCGTTCCCCAACGGTTCGTTCGGAGGAGTATTCATGATTGTAACACTGTGCTTCCTAGACAACCCGGTACAAGCACTACGCGAAGCAAACAGGGTAATGACCCCGAACGGTAGGCTAGTACTCGGGCTTGTACCAGCGGACAGCACCTGGGGTCGATACTACCTCGAGCTAGCTAAGCGAGGACACAAATTCTACAAGTATGCTAAGTTCTACACGGTCAACCAAGCCGAAGAACTACTAGAAACAACAATGTTTAAACCAGAACTCTACGTGTCAACACTAGTGAGAAACAAGCCGGGCACGCCGGAGACCTTGGAAGAACCCATCATAGACCTCCACGAAGACGCCGGCTTCGTAGTCATTAGAGCGCGGAAATCCGTGCCAAGACAGCCGTCGTGAAACTGCTTTGGTTTTCATTAGGTTTATAAGGGTTGATGTCACTCTTTTGCTATAATTATTACGTGTACTCTCTTTCCGTGTAGTTGCTTAGCCTCGTCTTGGTATTCTGCTAGCGGGTAGAGTACTACAGCGTTCTTTCTAAACTTTATCACGGAGCACTCAGCATATATGAATTTAGCCACTGTTTGTCACCAACACTGAATACTGACAAAACATTTATAAGCTTTAAAGTAAGTGTATATATTGGTGAGCTACTCTATGAGGGGTGAAGAGCCCGTCGTTAATGAGGCTCTTAAGGTTAGGGCTCTCCCCGAGGGTAGCTATGACAAGCTCTTAGAGTTTCTGAGGCTCTACTGTGATGCTGTCCAAATAGTGGTTGACAGGGTTTGGGGTATTGATGAGAAGCTCTCTAAGAAGAAGCTGCACAGACTATTCTACAGCGACTTGATGAGACTAGGGTTTAGAGCACACCATGCTAAGGAGATATACATAAACGCCAAGAGCTTGATGGAATCAGCTAGAGGCAATAGTGGTAGAAAGCCAGTACTCAGAAAACTAAGTGCTAGGATAGACAAGTACGACTATAAACTAGACTTAGACAGCATGGCACTAACGCTGAAACTCCACAACAACTACGAGGTTAAACTAAGGCTAGTAACATCTAAAGAGAGGGTCGAGAAGTTTAGGGGTTGGAGTAACTACGAGTTAATTGTGAAGTATGAGGATGGAGAATTCTGGGTATCAATATACTTCAAGAGAGTCGTTAAATCGTTAAACCCTAGAACGGTAATGGCTATAGACCTAAACTTCGATAACGTAACGTTGGCGATATACACACCCGACGGTAGGAGGGTAAGGTTGAAGAAGTTTAACACACCTCACAAGAAGATACTGACTCACAAAATATGGATTGAGAGAATACAGAGGAAGTATCCGAAGTCATGGAGATTCATTAAGGGTGTTAGAAAAGCCATTGAGAGGCACGGTAAGAGGATAAAGAACATCTCATGGGATTATGCGCATAAATTGGGAGACTTAGTAGCTGAGCTAGCGTTCAGACATCGCTCAGTAATAATCCTCGAAGACCTGGAGAAACTAAGAGAAAACAATAAGAAGGATAAGGAGTTCAATAAGAGGCTCGGGCTGTGGTTCTACCGCAGAATACAGTTCTGCGTTGAGTACGAGGCTATGGAGAGGGGCCTTGAGGTAGTTAAGGTCAACCCTAGGGGTACATCTTCGAAGTGCCCTAGGTGCGGTGGTAAGCCAGTTGAGGACGGATACAGAGTGCTGAGGTGCAGGAAGTGCGGCTTCGTAGGTGATAGGGATGTTACCGCAGCAGCAAACATCTACAGGAAGTACGTATCCAAACACCCAAGATGTGGGGTCTCCGGGGTGGCCCCGAACGCCCCCAAGCCCGATGAGGCCCCGAGCGGGATGCGGGGGAACAGAGATGAGGCAATGACCATAAAACAACACGAACATATATGAGAGCTGAACCCCCTAGATTTTACCCTAACTACAGTGTTGAAGGGATTGGAGACCTCATGATGATTGGGACGCCTCTTTCAGAGCTGTTGGTTTGTGTTAGTCGAGTAAACCCGTCTTTCTGATTATGAATACTTTTAGTGGGTCTATACCTAGTGTGAAGATTGCTGAGTAGGCTAGTGAGAAGAGTGCTGCGGTTGTTGGAATGGGTTCTACTATAATCCCTAAGGTTCCCAGAGCGAGGAAGGCTATGGTTACACCAATTATGGATAACGTGAGTTCTCTCCCTGGTCTGCTGCTCCAGAACCACCTCCTTTCTCTGAGTATCAAAACCCTGAACTGGCTTGTAAAGACCATTGTGAGCAGTATAAAGGTTTGCATTTCTCCCTTGCTAAGGTTGAAGACGTGAACCCCTAGGT
>Ga0080004_1101170_pt1 | contig 171720 bp, 176 predicted proteins | sample WasSprMetagenome_FD_69207 | JGI IMG/M metagenome (GOLD analysis project Ga0080004, IMG submission 69207) | Sulfidic aquatic microbial communities from Washburn Spring, Yellowstone National Park, USA - WS (SPADES assembly) (version 2) | ecosystem: Environmental > Aquatic > Thermal springs > Hot...
CTCTTACACCTGAAATGGTGGCCAAATATGCGGAAGAGGGAACTCTGTTTTTAGCAGAGCAGAGGGGTTTTCACTTTTTAATGGCTCCTAATTGGGAGGATCCACAAGATACCTGGCTGGAAGCAATAAAGGCCTTTGTTAATACTTTTAAACCCTGGGAAGATATAGGTTTGCTTATCCGTATAGATCCTTTATTGTACCCTGATGTAGAAGAGATCATTGACAGAATCCGTGCAAAAGCAGAATCAGAGGGTATTAATCTGGACCAAGGGCACATGATACTGATATTAAATGATTTGGTCCCTCCCAAAATACGGGGGGCGGTTTATAAGGTAGCCCATGCCTTTATCAACACTACTCCAGAGTATAGATTTAATTATGCTCGTGAAGAAGCTAAAGCCTGCGGATTGACAATATGTAATCTAAGGAATCTTACTGCTCCTCTTATGCAAAGGTACAGCTAAAGAAAAAGCAAACCTTCTACCTTTACTCCTAGTACTCCTAGGCTTTAGCTGGCCCGGCAATTGACGATGTATATACTAATGAACAGCAGAAAAATTAAGGGAGAGATAATATAGTGCGAATAGAAGGTGTAGATCCCTTAGTTTTAAATCAAGTACAATCCCAAACTCAAAAACCGGCAGTACAAGACATAAAAAGAATGGCTGTCACAGCGGAAGAAGAGCGCGAGCATGGCCAAGCTGGATTTTCCTGGCAGGAGCTAGAGCAATCGGTGCAGAAGCTTAACGGGGCTACCGAGCTCTTTAATATTAAGCTCCGCTTCAAGTTGGATCATGAAAAGGGAGAAATATATGTTTTGGTGATTGACGTTGCTGAAGGCAAAATAATCCGCCGTATTCCCCCGGAGAATGTATTAAAGATCGCTACCGAAATGCAATATTTAGTAGGGTTGCTGCTGGATGAGTTGATCTGAAAAGATTGTGAAAAGGAAGGTGATAAGGGTGGCTACTCTTTATATCAGTGGTCTGGCTTCCGGGTTGGATACAGAAGCTATCATCAAGCAGTTGATGGAAATTGAGCGCGTCCCATTAAACAAGATCCAGCAGCGCAAATCGCTCCTGCAAACCCAAAAAAATGCCTGGCACGATATTTATACTCGGCTCATTAACCTACAAGGGAAACTATCTTCTTTGAGGCTTTCTAGTACCTTTACCGCCCGTAAGGCGATATCCAGCAATGAAAGCACTTTTACAGCCACAGCGAGCGCGGGAGCGGCCGTGGGGAGCTACCGTATCCAAGTAAACAAGCTAGCCCAGGCTGAAGTTGTAAAGTCCAATCTTCAAGGGAGTATCCTAGAAGACACCTTTATTGGACCGACCAATATTGATTTAACCCAAACCACAGCCTACGTTGATTATTCTCAGGGGAAAGTGAAGCTAGGTAGTGCAGCTCCTTACACTAGCCCTCAGGTTCTTGTTTCTCAACCCAAATCTGTAAGCGGGATTTCCTATCTGAGATTTTATGCTAATGAATATAAGCCTACGGGGACAGATATTAAATATTACTATGCTATTTCTACTGATGGAGGTAGCACCTGGGGAGCATGGATAGAAATACCGGCACCCGGAAGCAATGGAACTGAGATAGACTTGACGGGAACAGGAGCCACCCATATTAAGTTTAAGGCTGAACTCTCTACTATCGATAGCAATATTACCCCTGAGTTGCTAGACTACCGGTTTGTGGAAGCCAGGAAGGTTAGTGGGACCTTTAGAATCAACGGACGAGAAATAACCATCAGCACACCTACCACCGAGCTTACCGTCATCCGGGATGCTATAAACAATGCCATGGCGGGGGTTACTGCCAGCATTGTTAACGATCAATTGTTAGTGGCTAGCAATAATACCGGTGTGGCTGCGGCCATCAAGCTGGAAGAGGTAAGCGGGAACGTCCTGACCGGACTGGGGTTGCTGAATAACGGAGTTAATAACGATCTCCAGGTAGCCCAAGATGCTGAGATATTAGTGAACGGTCTCTTGGTCAAAAGTCCCACTAATACCGTGACCAATGCTATATCTGGGGTAACCCTAAATCTCCTTAAAGCTACCGGCGTAGAGGAAACCCTCACTGTGTCCCAGGATACTAAGCCAGCCATGGATGCTATCCAGGCTTTGGTGGACCAATATAATTCGGTCATGGACTTCATAAGCACGAAACTTGGGAAAGGTGGGGACCTGGAAGGCGATCCTGCCTTGGCCCGGCTGCAACAGATGTTATGGTTAAGGATGACCGAACAAGTTGAAGGTACTACGGGGAAATATCGTAGCCTGTGGGATATAGGCATCTCTACCGGGGCTCCTGTGGGGAGCGGCGCTCTTACCTTCGACCGGAGCGGTAAACTTACTGTAGATATGGCTAAGCTTACGGCAGCTTTGGAGGACGACCCGGACGCTGTAAAAGCTTTGTTCGAGAATACCCTGGACAAAGGTATTGCGGAAAAACTGGATGCATATATTACTTCCCTTATCCGCTCGGGCGACGGAATTTTGACCGCCAAGGAACAAACTTTGCAAAAGATTATGGACGACCTGGATGATCAGATCGCTCGCCTGGAAGAACGCCTGCAGGCTAAGGAGGAACAGCTTAAGAAGCAGTTCGCAGCCATGGAAAAGGCGTTAGCTCTTCTTCAGTCTCAAGGGGCGTGGCTTTCTGCTCAGATTATGGGTCTTATGGCCTACAACCCGGCGACCAGAAAATGAAAGCTGCCTACAATATATGGCTATCTAGATGATGCTCTAGAATAGAGTTGTTATCGGACGGGGTGAATAATAAAACTTATGAGTATACTAGATCCTTATCGTCTATATCGGGAAAGCCAGGTACAGACTTTATCCCAAGAAAAATTAGTACTTATGCTTTATGAGGGAGCTATTAAGTTTTGCCAACAGGCTTTAAAAGCTTTGGAACAGAGAGATTATGAACAAATGAGCTATTATGTGGGTAGAGTACAAGATATTTTGTCTGAACTTATGGTGACTTTAAATTATGAAGCAGGTGATATAGCTCATAACCTCTATCAGCTTTATGATTTTATGTACCGATGGTTAGTAGAAGGAAACGTGAAGAAAAGCGTAACCCACATCCGGCAAGTCAGAGATATGTTAGGAGAGCTAAGGGATACCTGGGAAGAGGCTACGCGACGATATCACAGTCATGATTATCGTACAAGGGTAGGGGGCATAGAATGGCAGGGATAAAAAAAGCTATTCTCGAAAGTGATAGAGGCGGGGATGTAACTAGTGAAATAGATACGCGAAACATCTTAGAGAAGGTTATTGTGACTGGGTCATTGAAAGCTTACTACCAATTGCTGTGTAAGCAGCTAGAGGCAGCATCTAGGGGTGATTGGATAAGACTGGTGGAGTTGCTAGAAAAAGCCCGGAGCTGGCAAGAGAAACTGGAAGAGGTGTTTGGGAGGGTGCTTTCTCCTGGCCCAGGCCTTGATCAATTAGCAGAGGAAGAGCTCTCCCTAATGATGGAATGTTGGCGGCTTTATAATGAAATTGTAACCCAAGTGGAAAGACAAAGGAAAAAGTTAGTACAAGAAGGAGAGCAACTTCTTCAGGCCTGGCGGGCAGTAGGGTGTTACCAGCCTAATAAAGAAGAAGTTGCCCGGTGTTTAGATAACCTGTGCTAAATGAGGAAGTGGCTAGGGGGGCAAACAATGGGCCGTACTATAGCTATAACCAAGCTATCTAGCCGTGGGCAAATCGTTATCCCTAAAGAAATTCGAAAGAGCTTATCTTGGGAAGCAGGAGATCACGTGGCTGTAGAAGTGGAAGGGGATAAGGTAATTTTACGGCGTTTGGTACTAACTGAGTATTTGGCGGGATATGATGAGGCAAAGCCAACAGTAGGTCCACGTACTTGACGGGCCAGATAGAGAAATGGTAAAAATATAGTTGCAAGCTTTAAAAGGGAGGCCAGCAAAGCTTCCCTTTTTTAATGTTTAAGGGATGAAGGAGGTATATTATGGATTTAAAAGAAGAGATTGCCCGGGAGGTTGCCCGGGAGACGGGCATAGAAACCAGTAAAAGGGATATAGAGGAGATCTTGTCCAGCCTCCTGGTTACCTCCCATTTTTGGGAGGTGGTAATGCTTTCACGCCAGCCGTTCAATGTGGTCTCCTCAGCCGTCGATTTCTTGGCTCGCAAGGGCTGGGTAGAAACTAAACAAGATGGTTCCCTTGCCCTCACATTGGCGGGGAAAAAGATGGTAGAAGAACAGGGCATAGCTCCCCGGCAGATCCATAGGTGTTTCCACTGCCATGGACGTGGCGTAGGGTTAGAGAACCTTAGGGAGCTACTCCGCCGCTTTAAGGAAGTGACTGCCCTTCGCCCGGAGCCTATCCTGCAGTACGATCAAGGTTACGTTACCCCGGAGACTACTGTAAGCCGGATAGCCCTCATGCTCGATAGGGGAGACTTGGAGGGAAAAAGGCTTTTAGTTCTTGGAGACGATGATCTGGTGAGCCTTGCCGCAGGTCTTTCCGGGTTCCCGCGGGAGGTAGTGGTTTTAGAGATTGATGACCGTCTTCTAGATTTTATTAATGAGGTGGCCCGGAAAGAAGGGCTGCCTGTTGTAGCCCGGAAATACGATTTCCGGGATAAGTTACCCGAGGAATATGTAGGGCATTTCGATACTTTTATCACTGATCCCCCGGAGACTTTGGAGGCTTTAGAGATATGCTTGGGTAGGGGGTTGGTCGGCCTCTCTGGCTCTGGAGGTGCCGGGTATTTCGGCCTGACCCACGCAGAATCCTCTTTAAGCAAATGGAACAAGGTACAGCAGCTTCTGGTAGGGAAGTTCGGTGTGGTGATCACTGACATTATCGAGGACTTTAACCACTATGTGAACTGGGACTATCTCTTACCCAGCATCAAAAGCGATCTTCCCTTTGTACAGGTTGAACCGAGAAGCAACTGGTACCGTTCAGCCATGTACAGGATACAAGTGTTAGAGAAGCCGGTCGCCTTCCGCAATGAGCCGGCCTCTTGCGAGCTCTATGTTGACGAGGAAGCACTTATATACCGGGCTACCCTCAAAGCAGCTAAAGGGGAGGCTTAAAAAATTTTTTACCTAATTTTTGGCGAAGGCTGCAGGATTTTGCCATTTCGTGTAGAATAATTATCCATCATCAATACAGTAAAACTTTCTTACTTGGCGCTCCGTTAAGGGCAAGCTCTCCGAAAGGGGATGCGCGCAAAGCCATGGGTCTAAGGCCCCGGTGAGGGTCGCAAGGCCGGGGCTAAGATCGCCAGGCTGCCGGGGCCGGAAAGCTTGGAGTTTGCCCGCCCGTGTTTGGAGCGGGCTTTTTTAGTCGTTTTAGGACTATAGTCCTAAAGAAAAATAGGGACTTTAGGCTTCTACACTTTTTGCCAATTTCTTATTACACTGTTAGATAAAGGCGAAAAACAGGGGAAAGAAGGGAAAAAAGGGTGTTTTTGTCGGCGGTGGGGGAGGCCTTACGAAAAGCCCTCGAAGCTGCTGCTCTACGGCAGCGGGTTATCGCCCATAACCTAGCCAACGCCAATACGCCGGGCTTCAAGCGCTATTATGTCACTTTTGAAGAAAGCTTAAAGCGCGCTTTACGCGGGGAACAGGAATTGAGGCTTTACCAGACCCATTCCCGGCACCTACCGGGGTCTGGTCCCGAAGTAGAGGCAAGGGTAGAGCAGGACCGCTTCACCACTATGCGCCAGGACGGTAATAATGTAGACATCGAGCGGGAAATGGTGGAGCTGGTGATGAATTCCTTAAACTATAATCTTGCCGTCCAACAATTAAACGGGCGTTTAGGGATGTGGCGCTATGTTATCAATGAAGGGAGGCGCTAAGGCTTGGAACTTCTCCCTGGCTTGGCTATCAGCGCTTCAGGGCTTACGGCTGAGCGCTTGCGGCTGGATCTTATAGCTAGCAATCTGGCAAATATCCATACCACCCGGACGGACCAAGGTGGGCCCTACCGCCGGAAGGTGGCCATCTTTGCTGAGCGGTTAAAGGAAGCTATGGTTACTCCAGGGCCTCAAGCCCCGGGCTATGGTGTACGGGTAGTGGGTATTGCTGAGGATAATACGCCTCCGCGCTTAGTTTATGATCCAGCCCACCCCGATGCTGATGCCCGGGGATACGTCGCCCTCCCCAACATTAACGTGGTAAATGAGATGATAGACCTCATCACTGCTTCACGGGCCTACGAGGCTAACGTAACTGCTTTTAATGCAGCCAAGTCCATGGCTTTAAAGGCTTTGGAGATAGGCCGCGTTTAAGAAGAAATAGGCTTGCGTTTAAAAGAGAAAGCCGGGTAAAAGAGCAGGTTATAGGTTGAAGGAAGGGGAACGCCATGGTTCAAGGGTTATCTCTCCTCCCCACTTCTCCTCCGTTAAACTTGGGAGAAAGCCCAAGAACAAAGCCGGGTGGCGCAGGAGAATTAGCCGCTTCCTTTCAAGAGATCCTCAAGGAGAAGCTAGCGGATCTAAACGAGACCTTGCAGAAGGCCGATAAGCTTACCCTCCAGTACCTAGCGGGAGAGATCCAAGACATACACGAAGTGATGCTGGCCTTGGAGCAAGCAAGCTTGGCCCTGCAACTGGCCGTGCAAGTGAGGAACAAAGTTATAGAAGCTTATCAGGAAATTTCGCGGATGCAAGTGTAGGGGCTCCATAAAGCATGAAAGGGCAACAGTGGCTTGAGAAGCTGGCCAAGTATTGGTCTGGCCTGTCTCCGGCCAGGCGTTCGGCTTTGGCTGTGGTGATATTGGCAGGGCTAATGGCTGCGGGCGCCTTTATATACTGGCTTGCAAAGCCTTCCTACGCGCCCTTATTTACTAAGCTTGATCAAAGGGATGCGGCGGCTGTAGTGGAGAAGCTTAAGGAGATGAAGATACCTTACCGGCTGGCCGATGAAGGGAGCACCATTCTGGTACCTAAAGATAAGGTTTACGAGACAAGGTTGACTCTTGCGGGAGCGGGGGTGCTTAAGTCCCAAGGGTTGGGTTTTGAGCTTTTTGATCAGAACAAGCTGGGGATGACTGATTTTGAACGCCATGTTAATTACCAGAGGGCACTCCAGGAGGAACTGCGGCGTACCATTCTCTCCTTGGACGAAGTGGAAGATGCCAGGGTGCATTTGGTCCTTCCTCAACCCAGCGTGTTTGTGCAAGAGAGGCAGCCGCCTTCCGCTTCAGTAGTGCTTAAGTTAAAACCCTTTGCCCAGTTGGAACCTGCCCAGGTGCAGGGGATCATGCAGTTAGTAGCGGCCAGTGTAGAAGGGCTTAAACCCGAAAATGTACATATTATTGATACCCAAGGAAGGGTGCTTTCGGCAGGATTGGCGGAAAGCGCACGGCCTCCAGGCGGGGTAGAGCACCAGAAACAGCAAGAGCTGGAACGCGCGGTAGAAAGGGATCTGGAGCAAAGGATCACGGGGCTCCTTACTTCCATCTTAGGTCCGGGGCAAGCTGTAGCCATGGTAAATGTAGAGCTGGACTTTAACCAGCAGGAGGTCACCCGGCGGGAATGGGGGAAGCAAGGAGCTTTAAGGAGCGAGCAAGTGAAGAATGAACAGGGGACAGGTGCCCAAGCTGGTGGCCCGACAGGGGATACTAACCGGGAGGTACCGGTATATACAGGGGTAACACCAGGGGCTAGCAATTACAACAAGTCGGAGACAACACGAAACTATGAATTAGATGAAATCCAGACCCGCATCGTGTATGCTCCGGGACAGATAAAGCGCATCTCTACGTCAGTCGCGGTGAACGGCCCGCTGGATCCCCAAAGGGAAGAACAGATCCGGCAGATAGTAGCTTCAGCGGTGGGTTACCAGCCAGCCCGGGGAGATCAGATTACGGTCTTAAGCCTGGCCTTTGATGATACTTTAAAGCGGCAGGCGGAAGCTGAGATGCAGGCAGCGGAGGAAGCTGCCCGCCGGAGGCAAAGGATACAGCTTTATGCTGCGCTGGCGGGGGCAGGTCTCGGACTTCTACTCCTTTTGGTATTTTGGCTTATACGGCGCAGGCGAGCTGTTCCTGCTGTGGAGGGCTGGCCTGAAGTTGGGGTACCTGCCCAGGCTTTACCTGTAGAGGGTGTTGAGCCCGGGGAGGCCATGGAAGAAGTGGCGGTCAGCGAAGAAGAGCGGCGCAGGGAGCAGGAACGCCGGGCCAAGCAGGAACGGCTGCGCGAGATCGTGCGCCAGCACCCCGAAGATGTAGCCCAGCTTATAAAAGCATGGCTATCGGAGGAGTAGGAAACTAATGGCAAGGCAGAAGCCGCTTACGGGGCTTGAAAAAGCAGCTATTTTCCTTATGAGTCTAGGGCCTGAGCTTTCCTCGTTAGTTTTAAAGCAGCTCCCTCAAGAGGATATAGAGCGTATCACTTATCAGATAGCCAACACCACTATGGTGGATGCAGCTACCAGACAACAGGTATTAGATGAATTTTGGGAGCTGCATGAGGCGAGGCAGTACATATTCCAGGGAGGTATAAAGTATGCCCGGGAGATACTGGAGAGGGCTTTGGGTCCGGCCCGGGCGGCTGAGATAATCAGGAAGCTCATGGCTACATCTAAAATAAGGCCCTTTAGCATGATCCGCAAAGCAGATCCCAAGCAACTGGTTACCTTTCTTTATAACGAACATCCTCAAACTATAGCTCTGGTTCTTTCTTATCTTGAACCCGAACAGGCTGCGGTTATTTTGAGCGCTTTGCCTGAGGACATCCAGGCAGATGTAGCAAGAAGGATCGCCCTCCTGGAACGGGCTACTCCTGAAACCGTCCGTGATTTAGAGCAGGTGTTAGAACAGCGGTTGCAGTCGGTTGTGGGCCAGGATTTCGCCGTGGCCGGCGGGATAAAAGCTTTGGTAGATATCTTGAATCGTGTAGACCGGAGCACTGAACGCACTATTTTAGAAGCCCTGGAACAAGATGATCCGGAATTGGCGGATGAGGTACGGAAGCGGATGTTTGTATTTGAAGATATTGTAACCCTCGATGATAACTCTATACGGAGGGTGCTCCGGGAAGTGGATATGCGTGACCTGGCTCTAGCTTTGAAGGCAGCCAGTGAGGAAGTGGCCAACAGGATCTACAGGAACCTTTCCAAGAGGGCTGCCGAGATGCTGAAGGAGGACATAGAGTATATGGGACCCACCCGCCTGCGGGATGTAGAAGAAGCCCAGCAGAGGATAGTGCAGGTTATAAGGCGGCTGGATGAAGCCGGCGAGATTATCATAGCCCGGGGTGGCCGTGATGCTATCGTGGTCTAGGGTTATAAAGGGGGTTTCCTGCTCGAGGGAGCACCGGCCGGTTCCCGTACGGCCGGTTTTCATAGATCAGCACGATGCGGAGTTACCTTGTAAGGTGCCTTGTGTGGGGTCAGAGGAAAATTTTAAAGAAGAAGCAGAACTTCTTTTGGAAAAGGCGCGGCAGGAAGCAGCATATTTGCGAGATAAGGCCAGGGAAGAGGCTGAAGCCCTAAAGCGGCAGGGGTGGGAAGAGGGGTACCGTGCTGGAAGGGAAGAAGGCTACCGTAAGGGGTTAGAGGAGGCCAGAGCCGAAGCAGAGGCTGTGCGGAGGGAAGGCGAAAAGATACGGGAGGAGGCCCAAATAGTTTTAAAGGAAGCCAGGAAAGCCTACCAGGAGGCTATTGAGGCAGCGGAGGAAAAAATACTGGAGCTGGCGGTGGAAATAGCCGGGCAGATCGTGGGCCGGCAGGTGGAGCTTGACAGGGACATAATCTTGGATATAGCCCGTAGAGCTATCCAGCGGGTGGCAGAAGGACAGTTTTATACTATTTATGCTTCCCCTGAGGAAGCCGCTTTCCTACGGCAGCACCGGGAAGATTTGCTCAAGGAAGCGCCACCCAACGCTAGATTGCAGATTATCGCGGATCCGGCTGTAAAGCCCGGCGGATGCCGGGTAGAAACAGAAAGCGGCTTTATAGATGCTACGGTGGATACCCAACTCGCGGAGGTTCGCCGCCTGCTGAAAGGCGCTTAAAGGTAGCGGCAGGGCGAGATAGGCGGCGGGAAAAACGGGAGAGACGGGCAGGCCAAGGATAGGTTGGAAGGGAAGATGCTATGGGAGTCCAGGCTACTACTTATAAGCTAGAGACTATACGCGAGGCTAATTTATGGAAGCAAGGGGGGAAGATCACCCGGGTTACGGGGCTTACCCTGGAAGCGCGGGGTTTAAGGGCAGCGATAGGGGAGATATGCCATATTTACAATAACGGCCGGGCCCCGGTAGTAGCGGAAGTAGTAGGTTTCCGGGAAGACGTAACGTTGCTTATGCCCCTGGGCGAGCTAGAAGGCATAGGTCCTGGTTGCCGGGTGGTAGCTACGGGGGAAACCTTTACAGTGCCCGTGGGGGGGCACCTCTTGGGACGAGTTTTAGATGGCTTGGGCAGGCCCTTGGATGGAGGACCGCCGATAAGGGGAGAGAGGTACCCTGTCAATAACTTGCCTCCGAATCCGCTGGAGCGAAGGCCCATAAGGGAGGTATTATCTACTGGTGTCAAGGCCATCGATGCCTTGATAACCTGCGGGTACGGCCAGAGGATAGGGATTTTTTCCGGGAGCGGTGTAGGTAAGAGTACCCTTCTGGGCATGATCGCCCGCCACAGCACGGCGGATATTAACGTTATAGCTTTGATAGGGGAGCGGGGACGGGAAGTAAGGGATTTTTTGGAATTAAATTTAGGCCCCCAGGGTCTAAAACGATCCGTGGTGGTGGTAGCCACTTCAGACCAGCCCGCGCTGGTAAGGATAAAGGGGGCTTTTGTGACTACAGCTATAGCTGAATATTTCCGGGATCAGGGAGCTAAAGTACTCCTTTTTATGGATTCCCTCACCAGGCTATGCCTTGCCCAGCGCGAGGTGGGGTTGGCCATAGGTGAACCTCCTACTACACGGGGATACACTCCTTCCGTATTCGCCTTATTGCCGCGGCTTCTGGAGAGGGCGGGCAATAGCTCGCGGGGCTCCATCACGGGGCTTTATACAGTACTGGTGGAAGGCGACGACTTTAACGAGCCTGTAGCAGATACAGTGAGGGGACTTTTGGATGGCCACATTATTCTTTCCCGGGGTTTAGCAGGGAGAAACCATTACCCGGCCATAGATGTACTGGCAAGTTTGAGCCGTTTGATGCCGGAGATCGTAAGCTCTAGGCAGAAGGAGCTTGCCGGAAGACTAAGGGACCTGCTGGCGGCTTACTCTGAGGCTTCTGATCTTATAGAGATCGGCGCCTACCAGCCGGGATCTAATCCCAGAGTAGATATGGCTCTAAAATACTATAACGCCATCCAGGAATTCTTAAGACAGGACAAAGAAGAATATTTCTCTTACGAAGAAACCCTCCGGGCTCTGGAAAAGGCTTTGGAAGAGTAATCGGGCCTTGGGAGAGAGGAGGGGGTTAAATAAGTTTGGCTACATTCCGTTTTTCCTTACAGAAGGTGTATAACTACCGGAAGGCTGTAGAGGAGCAACATAAAAAGCGCTTGAGCTTAGCTCAGAAGTGGCAAGAAGAAGAGGAGAGATTTCTTAAAGAATGTTTAAAGGAGAGGGCGATTTTACAGGATAAATTGGCTGAAATAAAAGGCCCTGCTTTAGTGGAAGAACTTTGGCAGAGGGAGCTTATCTTAGAAGCTATGGAGGGTAAAATCGAGGACCAGGAGAATAAGGTGGCTAAAGCTTCTGCGGTGGTGGAGGAATATAAGGGTTTAGTATTGCAGGCCATGAAGGAGCGTAAGGTATTGGATAGTCTAAAGGCGCGTAAGGAAGCAAGCTTTAAATATGCCGCCTTACGTGAAGAACAGAAGGAGCTTGATGATATTGCCGCAGTGGCCTACAACCGGAAAGAAGATAACACTTAAAGGTGTAATACTTAAAGACATCCCTCTTAAGTTTATAATATGGCCGTAAGTTTGTCTATACTCCTTAGGGTTATTGTAGTAATAACGTTCGCATCAGGGGGTAATAAACCTCCAATCATCAAGAGCTAACCATTATAAATTAATTTGTTTAATATGGAAAAAGGCGTCTGAGGTGAAGTCTTTGGAGAAAGAAAGGAGGTGAGGATATTGGGGTAAAGGTTATCGGTACAGTAGGGTTAAACCCTCCTAGTAGCAAAAGAGAGGCCCGGGGAACCCAACTTCGTACCAGCAACGATTTTGCTTTATATTTAACAGCTCAGGTATGTGGTGTAAACCAACCTATGTCTATAAAGAGCACGAATTGCTTTAAGGAGATTACGGAGAGCCCTTCCCCTTCTCTAGATAGAGGGAAAACATCCCGTCCTGGGGCAGGGACTCCAGAGGGTAACGCCCCTTCCCCTTCTTTAGATAGAAAGAAAGCCCCGGAGCAAGCCTCTGGAAGGCAAAGCGTGGCTTCTGGGCCCGCCGTGGCCTCTGAAACAGAACCGGGGAGTTTATCCAATGGGCTAGAAGGTGTCCCTGAGGACTTGGGTAGTCTAGTGGGTGGCCCTCCAGTTGATAGCTCCGGAGAGGTTACTGGTGAGGAGGTTACGGGACCTTTACTCAAAGACGCTATACTTAATGCTCCTTTAACTCGTGGGTGGCTTAAAGGTGTTGCAGGACCTCTACCTGTAGAGTCTATACCTGAAACAGGCCTCTTGCCTTCTCTTATAACAGATATTGCCCCTGAACGGTCATATCCTCCGTATTCCGGGTCCAGGCAAATTACTTTTCTTACAGCAGAGATGGCCTCTGAGCCTCCCCAGAGCATGGACCAGACCGCTTCGCCTCCCGTAGAGGTTCAACCTAGGTATTTGGGGCATTCCCCTGGAGCTCTAGTTCAAGTAAGCGGTATCCCTAAGGCCCACCCTGCTAGCCAAGGTACTGGTCAGGAAGTAGACGTCCTCAAGACAGGCCAGGTGGAAACAGGAAAGGATGAAGGGTTTGCCGTTTACCTATTGGGGAGTGGAGACGGAGGAGGAAGCCAAGGAAGGACTCCGCAACTTTCGGGATTAACGAAACAGCATTGGCTATTGAATCCCTCAACTTCTGATCTTCAACCCATCAATCCTACCGAAGGCCTTAAGGGGTATGAAGCTCAGTTAGTGGAGGAAGTAGCAAGAGAGGGGAGTTCAACGTCGGGGAAGAAAATTTTAAGTGCTGGCGGGATAGAAGCTAAAGATGGCCAAGAGAATCTTCTTTTAGCTTTCAAGCCCCAGGTTTTAGCTTCTGGCAGCGCAGATACGGTAGGCTCATCCAGGGTGAGCAACCTGGAGGAATTAATGTCTAGACTGGTGGCCATGGCTCGTTGGCAGGGACATCCAGGACATTATGAGCTGGAGCTTAAGTTAAAACCTGAAACTTTAGGAAAGCTACGGGTGCACGCGGTGCTGGTAGAGGATCGTCTTTCCCTCCATTTGATGGTAGAGACCTCTGAAGTTGGTCGGGCGCTTCAGGCGGCCCTGCCCGAGCTTAAACAGGGGTTGCAGACCTACGGACTTAAGCTAGAACAGGTACATGTCCAGGTAAGCACAGGCCAGCCAGGAGGAGAGGGACGGGAAGGGCAAGAAAAGGGCTTAAGGTGGGGGGCGCCGGTTGGGCCACTTTTGGAAGTTAAGAATGAAGAAGATACTTTGCCCGTTGCACCTACTAGAAATTACCGGCTCGATTACTTAGCCTAATAAAGCTTGGGGGGTTAAAGTTATGGAAGTAACCAGCGTGAGCAGCACTACCTCCCTTAGTACAACCAGCAAAAGTTTAGACAAAATGCTGGATAAAACAGCTTTCTTACGCCTTATAGCAGCTCAGCTCCAATACCAGAATCCTTTAGAGCCTATGCAAGACACCGAATTTATAACCCAGCTTGCCCAATTCACTGTATTAGAACAGCTCTATGAAATGATGGAACAGCAAAAATACGCCGCTTTTATCCAGGCCCAGGGATTGATAGGTAAGGAGGTTACGGCAAGACACGGTGAAAGTGTTGTTTCAGGCGTAGTAGAAGCCGTCCGGCTTCTAGGCGATAGTATTTTAGTTAGAATAGGTGGACAAGAGGTGCCCTGGACTAGCTTAGAGGAGATAAAGAATCCGTAATAAGAGGTAAGTTGCGTATAAAAGAACCGACACACGTTTCACCCCTAGAGAAAGATCAAGAAATTCATATAAAGGAGCCATCCATGCCGTAGAGTACGGCACACGAAGGATAAAAATGGTATTTTTGGGGAGTGATTTTAGCCATGATGCGTTCCCTTTATTCGGCTGTTTCGGGCCTGCGCACCCACCAGACCAGGATGGATGTCATAGGGGACAACATTGCCAATGTAAACACAGTGGGCTTTAAGCGCAGCACCGTAACCTTTAAAGACGTTTTCTACCAGACTCTGCGGGGCGGTTCGCAAAACTCGGTAAACAATAATCAGGGGCTTGGGGGAACAAACCCCCAGCAAATAGGTTTGGGTGTCACTTTAAATAGCATCGACGTCATCCATACCCAGGGCGCTGCCGCCTTTACGGGCAACGGGACCGATTTGATGATCCAGGGGGATGGGTTTTTTGTAGTTACAGATGGAAACAATTACTTCTATACCCGCGCCGGCGCTTTTCATTTTGACGACCAGGGGTATTTGGTCAACGCTGATGGAATGAGGGTAGTGGTTTATGATGCTAGCTCTACTGATAATAACCCATATAAGAACTTAAAACTCAAAACAACTAACGATGATAATGATACTTATATAGGCTTCAACTTTGGTACTTCTGAGCCTACTAGTCCTCCTGATAGCTTTAGTATAGATAGCAAGGGGATTATCCATATAGTGGTGGGAACAGACAAGTATGATTCGTATCCTTTGGCTATCGCTAAATTTCCCAACCCTGCAGGTTTAGAAAAAGTTGGCCAGAGCCTTTACCGGGAGACAGCAAGTTCTGGAACAGCCCAAATAGGTGCTGCGGGAGATTCAACGAAAGGCCTTGCAAATACCACCATCATCCCCTCGGCCCTGGAGATGTCCAACGTGGAGCTGGCCCAGGAATTTACAGATATGATCATCACCCAGAGGGGTTTTCAGGCTAACGCCCGGACTATTACTACCTCTGATGAGATGCTCCAGGAGTTGGTAAACCTTAAACGTTAGGATCTTGGAAGGACTTTTAAAGCTTTAGACCATGCTATATCGGGTAAGTAGGGAGTTAAAAATAGAAGGTTAAAGTAGAGGGTAGAAAGGTAACGGGGTATCTTTTGAAGTCGTCTAGGAGCAGCTTAAAAGGATACCTTCTGAAAAAAGTTACAGGTAACAAAATGGCTTTTTAAGAAGTGTACGGCAGTAGTGTGTACACGGAGGCGTAAAGTAGTAAAGGCCGAGCTTAAGGCTGCGGGCTTTAAGAGGTGGGCTTTTATGATTAAGGTAACTACCTTAGATAAAAGGGAGATAGCTATTAATGCGGAGCTTATCGAGAGGGTGGAGAGCGTGCCGGAAACGGTCATCACCTTGACCAACGGGAAGAAGATCTTGGTTACCCAGTCCATGGATGAGATTATAGAGAAGGTGATGGCTTACCGGCGGAATGTAGCCTGTTCTTGGTGGCGTCCGGAAGAGGGAAAGTAATGGGGCTTTAAGGAGATGGTTCCCCGGCCGTGGGAAAAAACATGGCAAAGAAAGCCAAAGAATCTCCTAAGGCACGGTGGAACTTAAGCAAGCTTTGAGGCAGGGAGAGGTGCCGAAGTGGCTGTAAGGATAAGGGATGAGCAACAAGGGGAGGCCCGGAAAGAAAAAAAGAAGAAGCCGTGGCTGACCATAGTGCTAGTTTTTCTGGTCCTTCTTCTCGGTAGCGGGTACGGTTACCTATATTTTCAAGGGACCGCTGTTAAAGTACCTGTTCCTACCCAGGAGAAAGCGACGCGGCCGGCTGAGGTACGCAAGCTTACTTTAGAACCCTTTGTAGTAAACTTGGCGGATCCTGGCTTACGGCGGTATCTCCGGGTAAAGATCACTTTGGAGTATTTAAGCCCTTATATGGAGGAGGAGCTTAACCAGAAATTGCACCGTATCCGGGATACTATTATAGCGGTTTTACGCAGCAAAAAAACTGAGGATCTGGCCCAGGAGGATGCGTTAAAACGGGAGCTACTGGCGAAGATCAACGCGGAGCTGGATACAGGCCAGGTTAAAGCTATTTATTTTGAAGAATTTATCATCCAGTGAGGTAAAGCAGCATGACTCTGACAGATGAGGAGATTAAACAGTTAATACAGGCCTTGGAAGAAAAAGACAGTCCGCCTCAGATTAAAAAAGCTGTCTTTAGCCAGCTTCAGCCTGTAAGCGGGAGCCCTAAAGGAGCGGGGTTGGATAAACTTTTGGACATACCCCTAAAGCTTACGGCAGTGTTAGGAAGAACTAGACTATTGATCAAAGAGATTTTAGACCTTAAAGAAGACTCGGTGATTGTCCTTAATAAGCTGGTAGGTGAACCTGTGGAAGTATTAGTTAATGGAAAGCCCTTGGGCCAAGGTGAAGTCGTGGTTATTAACGAAATCCTCGGGGTGCGCCTTAACACGCTGGCCGAAACACCCGAGGAGGGACGGTGAAAACCCGTGGACCGGGAGTTCCTCCTGGCCTTGATCCGCCTCTTGATCTTTTTTCCGTTAGTTTTGGCAGGGGCTTATCTGACAGTGAAATACGGGGTGGGCCGGTTTACTCCTTATACGGCATCCAATGGTTTCCTTCAGGTTGTGGCCCGCTTGCCGGTAAGCCCTAAAAGCTCCCTTGTAGTAGTGCGCTGCGGAAGGCGGTATTTTCTGATAGGAGTAGGGGAGGGACCTCCCGTTCTTTTAACGGAGCTTATGGATTACGGGGAAAGCGAGATGGAGGTATGGGAGGGCCGGGAAAACCTTTGGCCCCCGGGATTTAATCCATGAGGACGAAGAGGTTTTTACGGGTAGCTTTGGTGGCCGGGGTGCTGGTGGCAGCAGGGTTGTTTTTAAGTTTAAGGCCTGCCCTGGCCCAGCCGCTACCGGGCCTTGAACTAAGGCTTAGCATGACCGAAGAGCCCGGGCAGGTGGTGGGTACATTAAGGCTTTTACTCCTTTTGACTTTGCTGGCCCTGGTTCCGGCTATCCTACTGCTTACTACTTCTTTTACTAGGATCATTATTGTGCTTTCCTTTGTCCGCAGCGCGCTGGCTACCCAGCAAGTACCGCCCAACCAGATTCTTATCGGTTTGGCTTTATTTCTTACTTTTTTTACCATGGCTCCTGTGTATAATCAGATTAAGACCCAAGCTCTGGACCCTTATCTGGCAGGGCAAATATCTCAAAGGGAAGCCCTGGACCGGGGTTCACAGCCTTTAAGGGAGTTTATGTACCGCCAGACACGGGAGAAGGACCTGGCTTTGTTTATCCGCATGGCGGGACTACCCGATCCTAGGACGCGGGAGGACGTACACTTATATGTTCTTATCCCGGCTTTTGTACTGAGCGAATTGAAGACCGCTTTCCAGATGGGGTTTTTAATCTATATTCCGTTTTTAATTATCGATCTGGTAGTGGCCAGCACCCTTATGGCCATGGGGATGTTTATGGTACCCCCCATCATGATATCTCTACCTTTTAAACTAATGCTTTTTGTACTGGTGGATGGCTGGTATCTGGTGGTGAAATCTCTTTTGGAAAGCTTTTAGCAGTTTTCGAGGGAAGGGACGGTCATGACGCAGGAATTTGTTTTGGAATTAGCCCGGGAGGCCTTGACTACTGCTCTCCTCCTTGCGGCACCGGCTCTTCTTTTGAGTTTAGTGGTGGGGGTAGGGATCAGCATTTTTCAAGCGGCTACCCAGATCCAAGAACAAACCCTCACTTTTGTTCCTAAGATTGTGGCGGTAGTTTTGGCCATATTACTTTTGGGTCGCTGGATGCTGGGGGTTCTTTTACAGTTTACTAGCCAGCTACTGGGCAATTTAGGCTCCTTTGTTAGGTGAAGGGTGGAAGGTTTAGCCTTGCTGGCCGGGCAAAAGGAGTGATTTTGGGAAGGTGAAGTAGATGTTAGCCTACTTGGAGCGGGCGGAGATCTTTTTCTTGGTTTTAGTACGCTTGACCGCCTTTTTTATGGTAGCCCCTATTTTTTCCGTCCGGAGCATTCCTGTCCTCGCCCGGGTAGGACTAGCTATGTTGCTTGCCTTCCTCCTTTTTCCGACTTTATCGGCGCCGCAGCCAGTTTTTGCCTCAGAGCTGGCTTACGCCTTAGCTGCTTTGAGGGAAGCCTTGGTGGGCCTTGCTTTGGGATATTTAGCTGCTCTTTTACTTGCTACGGTGCAAGTGGGAGGCGAGCTGCTCGATGTACATATGGGTTTGAGTATGGCCAATCTTATGGACCCTCAGTACGGGATGCCGGTAAGCCTGTGGGGCCAGTTCTTTACCCTTCTCGGGCTTCTCCTTTTCCTGCAATTTGATGGCCATCACATAATCCTTTTAGCTTTAGGGGAAAGCTTCAGGATCCTTCCTCCGGGAAGCGCTCAATTTAGCGGCGTGCTGGTCCAGGATGTGGTGCGGATTTGGGGAGATGTGATGCGCTGGAGTTTAAGGTTGGCCTTGCCGGTTATAGGGATCCTGCTCATAGCTGATATAGCTTTAAGCCTTGTAGCCCGTACCGTACCCCAACTTAACGTTTTTATCTTGAGCTTTCCTATAAAACTTGGGCTAGGTTTACTTGTGGTTATACTTATTCTCCCGTTTTTTGCGGCAGCCGTAAGCAATCTTCTGGGGCAGATGGAAAGGGATCTCGGGGTTATTTTAAGCCACTGGCCGCACTAAAAGGGACGTGAAAGTAGTTGAAAAAGAGGCCGGAAAGAGAATGGCGGTCTGGGTTAAGTTAAAAAAGTATCGCAGGATTAAAACTGGGGCAGTTATAGATCTCCAGCTTTTTGCCGAAGAGAAGACAGAAGAGGCTACTCCCCACCGCCTGCAGGAAGTAAGGAAGAAAGGTCAGGCAGCCCGGAGCAATGATTTAAGCGCAAGTTTGGTGTTGCTGGCCCTTGTCCTCTTCCTTTACTGGCAGAGGGGAAGCTTTGGGGCAGTTGCGTGGCGGGTTTTCTCTACGTTTTTGTCCTTATCACGCCGGGAGCTGAATGCGGATAGCCTTATTAACTTGTTTTACTTTGGTCTGGTAGAAACTAGCCGGATATTGTTTCTTCTTTTTGGAGTTGCAGCGGCGGTGGGGTTAGCGGCTAACTGGGCTCAAGTGGGGTTTATATTTTCTACGGAAAATTTAGTGCCCCGCTTAGAGAACCTTGATCCTGTAAAGGGGTTCCAAAGGCTTTTTTCCCGCCGGAGCCTGGTAGAACTGGTTAAAAGCCTGGCTAAAGTTCTTATTATAGGAGCAGTGGTCTGGCAAGTGGTAAGGGCTAAATTCCAGAGGCTATTTCTAGCCCCGGAGATGGGTTTAGTTCAGGTAGCGGAGGAGATGGCAGGAATAATTTTTGAGGCGGCCTTAAAGGCAGCGGTGGCGTATTTAGTTTTGGGCGCGCTTGATTTTGTTTTTCAGAGGCGTGAATTTTTGCGGTCTTTAAGGATGACCAGGGAGGAAGTGAAGGAAGAATTAAAGCAGACCGAGGGAGACCCTTTAGTGCGCTCCCGCTTGCGGGAAAAGCAAAGGAAGCTGGCCCGCCACCGTATGATGCATGCTGTACCTCAGGCTACGGTGGTGATCACTAACCCTGTACATCTGGCTGTGGCTTTAAAATATAGGGAAGAAGAAGGGGCTCCCCGGGTAGTGGCCAAAGGCGCGGGGAGCATAGCCCGGCGGATTGTGGAGGTGGCCCGGGAGCACGGGGTTCCCGTTGTACAGAATCCTCCGGTGGCCCAAGCCCTTTACCGCAAGGTTGAGCTGGGAGAAGAGATCCCAGTGGAGCTATATCAGGCGGTGGCCGAGATTTTAGCCTATATTTACCGTATACAAGGGCACTGGTAGGTAGTGGGGTGATGGGGTATGGCTTCCTCCTTTAACCAGGGTATGCTAGCGGCTCTACGCCGGCTCACCCCTTATAATGACTTGGTGATAGCGGGGCTGGTCTTGGCAGTAGTGCTTCTTATTGTGGTGCCGGTAAGCCCTGTAGTTTTAGACCTTTTGCTCATACTTAATCTAACGGTGAGCATGACTATTCTCCTTACTACTATGTTCACTGCCGAACCCTTAGACTTTTCGGTATACCCAACCCTTCTTTTGGTAGTTACTTTGTTCCGCCTGGCTTTAAATATATCTTCTACAAGGCTGGTTTTAAGCCAGGCCTTTGCCGGCTACGTTATCCAGGCTTTCGGAGATTTTGTGGTGAGGGGCAATTATATAGTAGGTTTTATCATCTTCCTTATAATCACGGTCATCCAGTTTGTAGTTATAACCCATGGAGCCCAGCGGGTGGCGGAGGTGGCGGCTCGCTTTACCTTAGATGCCCTGCCTGGAAAGCAGATGAGCATCGATGCGGACCTTAATGCCGGTTTAATAACCGAGGAGGAAGCCAAGAGGCTTAGGCGCAGGCTCCAGCGGGAAGCTGATTTTTACGGGGCCATGGATGGGGCGAGCAAGTTCGTCCGCGGGGATGCTATAGCAGGGTTAATAATTATTGTGATCAATATCCTGGGGGGCCTAGCGATAGGCACCTGGCAGCTTAAGATGTCTCTAGAACAAGCGCTAGATACCTATATCCGCTTGACCATCGGGGACGGATTGGTTACCCAGATACCGGCGCTGCTGGTCTCTACAGCCACCGGGATACTTATAACTAGGTCGGGAGCTACGGCGGGTTTTACTCATGAAGTGGTGCGGCAACTGACGGCCTTTCCCCGGGGGATAGGGTTAGTGGCCGGGGTATTGTTCTTTCTCGGGCTAGTTCCAGGTTTGCCCAGCCTACCCTTTTTTATATTGGCTTTAGGGGTAGGTTATGCTGCCTATATTTTGGCCCGGGAAGAAAGGGTGCGGGAAGGTCAGCGTAAAGATGTTGCCACCCGTGCTAAGCCAGAAAGGAGGCAGCCGGAAAATGTACTTGCCCTGTTCGAGATAGATCCCTTGGAGATAGAGATAGGTTATGGCCTTATACCCTTGGCGGATGAGAGCGAAGGCGGGGATTTGTTAGACCGGCTGGCCGCGGTCCGGCGCCAGTGCGCTTTAGAACTTGGTATTTATGTGAAGCCTATCCGGATCCGGGACAATCTCCAGTTACCCCCCAACGCTTATGTTTTTAAAATAAGGGGAGTGGAAGCTGCCAGGGGGGAACTTATGCCGGGGCATTTCCTGGCCATGAACCCTGCCGGGGAAGGCGAAGTACAAGGTATTCCTACCCGGGAACCTGTATTCGGACTTCCGGCTTGGTGGGTAACACCTGCTGAACGCCAGGAGGTAGAAGCGAAAGGGTTTACGGTGGTGGATTGCACCACTGTGATGGTTACTCATCTTATAGAGTTTATAAAAGCCCATGCCCATGAACTTTTGGGCCGCCAGGAAACACGGGAGCTCCTAGACAAAGTAAAAGAGACGAGCCCGGCCGTAGTAGAGGAACTGGTGCCCAATCTGCTAAGCCTGGGGGAAGTTCAAAAGGTTCTCCAAAGCCTTCTTAAGGAGAGGGTGCCGATAAGGGATCTGACGACTATTTTGGAGTCCCTGGCGGACGCAGCTAGAGTTAACAGGGATCTAGATTTTCTCATTGAAGCAGCACGGCGCGGCCTTTACCGGGTTTTAAGCAAGCTATATGCTCCAGAAGGTAAGCTTGCGGCCATTACTTTGCATCCCAGGCTGGAGCAGGAGATAGCGGATTCCTTACAACCTACACCCCAAGGCCAGTTTCCTGTTTTGCCACCCGAAAGGAGTAAGCAGATTTTAGAAAGTATAGGGCAAGCTGTAAGCAAAGCGGCATTGAAGGGGGTACAGCCTTGTATTTTATGTTCTAGCCGGATCCGCTTACCCTTAAGGCGTTTTCTCCAGCGTTCTTTACCCCAGGTCCCCGTCCTATCTTATAGCGAGTTAGATCCGGCCCTAGAAGTTGAAGCCCTCGAGGTGGTAAACTCAAATGAAAATTAAGCGGTACCTTGTGCGGGATATGCAGGAAGCTTATATGGCCATCCGGAAGGAGTTGGGCCCGGATGCGGTTATTATCTCCACACGGAGGGTGCGGCAGCCAGGTTGGAGGGGCCTTTTCCAGCCTTCTAAATTAGAAGTTGTAGCGGCTGCGGAGGCCAAACCGGCTAATACCCAGGCAAAGGGGGGGAGACTTGAAGAGGAGATCGCCCAGATTAAAAAAAGCTTGGAGAAGCTGGTGGCCTTAAACCAAGGGGCCGGTGGCCCCCTGGGATATTATCGCCAGCTTATGCTGGCCCAGGACATGGGGGAGGAGCTGGTAGAGGAGCTTTTATCTGGATTGGATGAGGCGCTCAAGCCTGAAGTAATGGGGGAGGCCATACTTGCCCGTTTGGCTCAACATTTATCTATTTCTAGATCTTCCAAGAGGCCCGAAGGGAAGATACGGGCACTCGTAGGCCCTACCGGGGTAGGCAAGACCACCACCTTAGCCAAACTGGCAGCCAATTTTAGCCTCTACCGCCGAAAGCAGGTAGGGCTTATAACCCTGGATACATACCGGATAGGTGCGGTAGAGCAGTTACGCACCTACGCCGAGATCATGGGTTTACCCTTAGAGGTAGCCATGACGCCCCAGGAGCTTAAGGGGGCAGTGAGTAAGCTAAGCCATTGTGACGTCATTTTTATCGATACGGCAGGACGCCCCCCGGACAACAAGGCCCAGGTAGCCGAAATCGCTGGGTTTCTTTCTGCCGTCCGTCCCGTAGAGGTTTATTTGGTATTGAGCGGGACCACCCGGAGTAGGGACTTGTTAAAGGCTGTGGAGGGCTACCGCCATTTAGAATTTAATTACTTTATCTTTACTAAATTAGATGAGACTACTTGCCCTGGAGTAATAGCGAGGGTAGTCCAGGCTACCGGGGTGCCCGTGGCTTATATCACCACCGGTCAGAACGTACCCGATGACCTGGAAGAAGCCGATCCCTATTCTTTAGCCCAGCTTATCTGGAAAGCGGTGACGAATAATGGATCAGGCGGCCCGTCTGCGTGAACTGGTCGCAAAACACAAGGAAGCAGTGGGCCGGGTCATCGCGGTGGCCAGCGGTAAGGGCGGGGTAGGCAAAACCAGCATTGCCGTTAATTTAAGCCTGGCCTTGGCTAAGAGGCACCAGCAGGTTATGCTCCTAGATGCTGACCTGGGGATGGCCAATGTAGATATTCTTTTGGGATTGGTACCTCGCTGGGATTTGACGCAAGTGATAAAAGGAGAAAAAGAGCTTAAAGAGATTATAGTAGAGGGGCCTGAAGGGGTTTTACTCATTCCGGGAGGTTCAGGGGTACGGGAACTGGCAGATTTGAGTGCCCAGCAGCAGGAGAGCTTAATTCAAAGCTTAAGGGAAGTAACGGCAGGAATGGATTTTCTGCTGGTGGATACAAGTGCAGGTATATCCCGGCAGGTTCTAACTTTTGTGGCTGCGGCAGGTGAGGGTATAGTAGTGACCACGCCAGAACCTACGGCCCTGACGGATGCATACGGACTGATCAAGGGATTGTCGCGGCTTAAAGTTAAGCTATACCTTGTAGTTAACCGGGCAGCCAACTTAAGGGAAGGCCGGGAGGCGGCGGAAAGGTTGCAGGCGGTGGCGGAACGTTTCTTATCCTTTAAATTAAGCTTTCTTGGAGTTATACCTGAAGATAAAACTGTGGGTTTGGCTGTACGGGAGCAAAAACCCTTGCTCATTTGTTATCCTTCTTCAGCAGCAGCCAGGGCCATAGAGGAAGTAGCCGAACGGCTCTTGGGGTTACCGGTAACCGGCCGGGATAGAGGCGGTTTCTTCCAGCGGCTGTACTCGCTTTTGAGGAGCCGGGCGGAGGCAACGAAGGTTTATTTAGGTAGGGAGAGGAGTTAAATGCCCGAACTGCATTTACTCCAGGTGAACAGAAGTGTAGTGGTCAAGCCTCTCCGGGGCGGCAAATACTTCCGTACGGTCATCCAAGAGGTTAACCGGGATACCTTTGCCGTGCTGGCACCTGAAGAGGCAGGTACGGCTTTGAAGTTGGGGGAAAGGGTAAAGATAGAAGTTATGGCTCCCGATGCCCGGTATGAGTTCCAGAGCACCTTGGAGCGCGTAGTCACCGACCCCCTCTACCTTTATTACTTCAGTCTACCGGGAGAGGTAAGACGGATACAGGAAAGGAAGTTCGTTAGGGCTAAAGTTGTGTTGGAAACGAGCTATTGTTTAGGGGCTGAAGAAGATACGGCTTCCCCGCCTCAGCTTTCTAAGAAAGCTTATATCGTAGATTTAAGTGGCGGGGGCGCCCAGCTTATTTTAAAGGAAAAACCGGAAGTAAACAGCCTTTTATGGTTAAGCCTTCCTCTTCCGGACGGGAGAGAACCCCTGGTGGTGAAGGGACGGGTAAAGAGGGTAGGGATAAAGGTTGTAGATGGCCTCGAACGATATGAAGTTGGCTTGGCCTTTGAAGGGTTACCGGAGAGGGATGTGGATAGGATTATGAGGTTTGTTTTCCAGCGCCTTTTAAAAGAAAGGTGGCAAGAGGGGTAGAGGGACATGGCGGTTAATAACTTAGATCTCTGGCAATCTTTTGCCAGCAACCGGGAGGGCAAGGTGCGGCAAGAGCTAGCCCTTAAATATTTGCCCCTGGTCAAATACATCGTAGGGCGGCTGGCCGTAAAGCCTCCCCCTTCCCTGGATCAAGAAGATCTCTTGGGCTACGGGATAGTAGGCCTGCTGGAAGCCATCGACCGTTATGATCCTTCCCGGGGGGTGAGTTTTGAAGCCTTTGCCGCCCGCAGGATCCGTGGTGCAGTCCTGGATGCATTAAGACGAGCCCATTGGGCACCGCGGACGTTAATAGAGAAGCTTAAACAGGTTAGCGCTGTATACAGGCGGTTGGAACAAGAACAAGGGATGGAACCTAGGGACGAGGAGGTAGCTAAAGCAGCGGGGTTAGAGGTTGGCGAGCTGCAGGATCTCCTGGAGAGGGGGGCCCAGATGGCCATCATTTCTTTGGAGGAATTTCTTTTAAATGAAGAGAGGGAGGAAACTGTACGCAGGGGAGAACTGTTGGCCGATACCCAGAGCCCGGCCCCAGACCAACGCCTGGAACAGGAAGAATTGCGTCGGGCTTTAAGGGAAGCCCTCCAAAGTTTAAGCGACAGAGACCGGTTGATCCTTACTCTTTATTATCACGAAGGGTTAACCTTAAAGGAGATAGGGGAAGTTTTACAGATCTCTGAATCCAGGGTTTGCCAACTCCACGGTCGTGCCTTACTCAACCTTCGCAATAAGCTGGCCGATTATCTGTAGGGAGGGGAAAATTACGGGGTACATACTTTTGCTTCTTGGAATTATAATCATGCTGATCTGCTGGCCTTCTGCTTCCCTAGCTCTACGATTTTCTCTTGAGAAAGAAGCGGGGGGCGAGCCAGAGGGGTATGGTGAAAAAGGGGCCCACGGGGGGCTCCTTTCCGAACGGAAGCAAAAACCCGAAATGAAACCCTCTTTAGAGGCTAACCCTACATCTGGTCCCGTTTCTTTTCAAGAGTACTTGGGTAAGGCTTTAAAGGCCTTTAGGGGTTACAAGGTATCCGAAGCTGGGTGGCACCCTGACAGAGGCCATGGCGGAGCAGAATTTAGGGGATCTAAGGTACCCGAAGGGGTGTCCCGCCTTGAGCTACCGGTACCTCCCGATTCAGGAGTTTGGCCTGTGGCCTCCGGGCAGCCCCGTCAGAATCTCGACGTAAAAGCTATAGTAGAAGCTTGGGAAGCAGGAGAAACCCTGGAAAGCATAGCCCAAAGGCTGGACAAGGGAAAGGGTGAAATAGAATTAATCTTGCGTTTATGGCGTCTGAAAAGCTAAAAAGAATACCAGGGCCTTGGGCTCTTTTGGGTTTAGGGATCGGGCTGGGCTTTCTTTTAGCAGGTTTTTTACTTATTTTACTGCCCTCTGAGCCTAGCCGGGAGGAAATTATAAGCCGGGCCCGGGGGTATGGCATGGTTTTCCGGGAAGAAGTGGTGCCGTTCGATTTCAAATCCCCTACTTCAAGCAGTACACCTTCTCTGGACAATCCGGGCCACCCCGGAGAGCAGCCTAATTTCAACCAGCCTTTACCAGAGAAACAAGTTACCTCTTACGGCGGCAGCTTTGAGGACCATGAAGAAGTTTTGGTAACTATCCCTCCCGGTGCTACTTTAGAGGATATTGCTGCCCTTTTAGAAAAGGAAGGAGTAGTTTCTGGAGCTTTATTGGAAGCTGAAGCACGCAAAGCAGGACTGACGGGAAAATTAAAGGCAGGCTCGTATTATTTACCCCGGGGCGATGTGGCAGGGATCCTTAAACGTTTGACAGAATAAAAAGAAGCTTAAAAAGGCCTAAATCAAGGGGGAAAATTACGAGAGGGAGTGTATGCCTATGCTGAGGGGTCTTTACCTGGCCGCCACCGGAATGGTAGCACACCAGCTTAAGCAGGAAACAATTAGCCACAATTTGGCTAATGCTGCTACAGCAGGCTATAAAGCGGCTTATGCTACCCAGCGCAGCTTCCCGGAATTTCTTCTTATGCGCTTGGAGGGACGATATTCGCCGGGAGAGGTAGGTACCTTTAGCCCGGGAGTTATGGTGGATGGAGTGGAGGTAGATTTCTCTCCAGGTCCGTTGGAGGAGACAGGTCGTTCTACAGACCTGGCTTTGGTAGATAGGGCTGGACAACCCCCTTCCTTTTTTGCTGTCCAGGTTGGAGGTGAGATCCGTTACACGCGCAACGGTCATTTCAGAGTAGGGTCTACGGGTTATCTGGAGACGGCAGAGGGTTATCCTGTTTTAGGTGAGTCCGGGCCTTTACGAGTAGGAGAAGGCAGATGGCGGGTGGACAGCCAGGGGCGGGTATGGGTGGAGGAGCAAGAGGTGGACCGCCTCCTTCTAAGGAGCTTCGGGCAACCTCAGGCCTTGCAGAGGCTGGAAAATAATTTGTTTGCTGCCCCGGCTGGAGCTTTGCCCCAAGTGGTAGCAGAGGTGGAGGTAAAGCAAGGGTTTTTAGAAAAGCCCAACCTCGATGCAGTACGTGAAATTGTAGATATGCTGGCGGCTTTACGCACCTATGAAGCCGGGCAAAAAGTTATTCAGGTCCAGGATGAACTTTTAGGCAAGGTGGTAAATGAACTGGGTTCCGTACGCTAATCCTTCAAGAATAATGACCACAGGCTTTAGCCCGCAAAGCATTTGCCAAGTTTTGCTTCGGAAGCATCTATTAAGGATAGGGAGGTAGAAGATAAGGCGGGAAAAAATAGTGGAAAAGGAGGGAGTTCGTACCATGTTGCGGGCTTTGTGGAACAGTGCCAGCGGCATGGCAGCTCAAGTGGTACATATGGATCTTTTGGCCCATGACCTGGCCAACGTAAATACTACAGGATATAAAAAAAGCGTTCCCAGCTTTTCTGACCTGGTCTACCGGCCTGTTACCGAGCGCGGTATGCCGGTGAACCGCACGTCACCTCCGGCCGTAGGTGCAGGGGTACGGCTTGAGGATACAGCTAAGGATTTTTCCCCCGGTCCCTTAATAGCTACAGGCAACCCCCTACATGTTGCCCTGCAGGGGCGAGGCTTCTTAAGGCTCGAGGGGCCCAATGGTGAGACTTATCTTACCCGGGATGGAACTTTCCGGTTAAACGAAAGGCAAGAGGTAGTCCACAGCTCGGGCTACCGGTTGCTCCCCAGGCTTGCCGTACCTGAAGGGTATAGCTCCCCTCGTTTTACCCCCGATGGTCGGCTAGTAGCCGTGGCTCCAAACGGGGAGGAGGAGGTTCTGGGGCAAGTAGAAATATATTTAGTGCAAAACCCGGGTGGCTTGGAGGCTATGGGTAATAATCTTTTCCGGCCCACGCCGGCTAGCGGCGAGCCCGGGCCTGTCCTTCCGGGACAGGGAACGGAAGCCAACCTCCTTGTAGGTTTTTTAGAGGCTAGTAATGTGGACCTGGCCGAGGCCCTCGTACATATGCTCCTTGCCCAGCGGGTGTATGAAGTAAATGCCCGCGCTGCCAGAACGGCTGACGAAATGTGGGGAATGGCTAACAATTTGCGACGGTAGGAGTTTTGTGGCTGTGGAGGATATCAAGGTCGGTATAGGAGAATGGAAGATAGCGCGGGAGCCGCAGAGGCTTATAACTTTAGGGTTGGGTTCTTGTGTCGGAGTGGCCCTTTATGACCGGAGGGCAGCCATAGGCGGTTTGGCTCATGTAATGCTACCCGATAGCAAACAATTTCAGGAGATAACCAACCGGGCCAAATTCGCCGATTTGGCCATACCCGATCTCGTAGAGGAGATGCTGCGGTGGGGAGCTAGAAGAGAAAATATCATTGCCAAAGTAGCCGGAGGCGCCCGGATGTTTTCCTCGGCCGACCACCGGTTAACCACTTTAAATATCGGGGAGCGCAACGCGGCCATGGTGCTCAAGATTTTAGAGGCCTTAAAGATACCTGTAGTGGCCCAGGATACAGGGGGGAACTACGGTAGGACCATGATCTTGGATACAGCCAGCGGTAAAGTCTTTATCCGGGCCTTAGGGAGGCCTTTAAGGGAGATTTAATGGTGCGGCTTTAAGAGAACCTTAAAAAGAAGAACTTTAAGAGGTGGGTTATGGATTTTAAAGAATTTAAACAAAGGATATACCGCCGTTTTGGCCTTTATTTAGACGGCTACAAGGAACCCCAGCTTAAACGGCGTATTGAGAGCCTGATGTTTAGCCTTAATGTGCAGAGCTACCAGGAATATTGGGAGCTCCTCAACCGGGACCCGAACCAATGGCGTAAATTTGTAGATAAAATTACTATAAACGTTTCGGAGTTTTTCCGGAACCCGGAGTTATTCCAGCGGCTAGAAAAAGAGATATTACCCGAGCTATTAAAAAGAAAGCAGGTACTCAAAATCTGGAGCGCAGCTTGTGCTGATGGACCGGAACCCTATTCAGTGGCTATTATTCTTAAAGAATTAACTCCTAAAGTGAGGCATAGAATCGAAGCCACCGATGTAGATTTGGGAGCCTTGGAGGCAGCCCAAAGGGGTATTTATCCCCGGAGGGCAGTGCAGGCCGTGACTCCAGAGCGGCTTAAGCGATATTTCAAACAAGAAGGGGAGAATTTCCATCTTGTTCCAGAGATTAAGGAGCTTGTTACCTTTAGGCGGCATGATCTGTTGAGCGACCCCTACGGCCAGGATTATGATCTTATACTTTGCCGGAATGTGGTTATATATTTTACCTCTGAGGTGCAGGACCAGCTTTACCGCAAATTTTACAGATCTTTAGCCCCGGGAGGAGTGCTTTTTATAGGGGCCACGGAAAGTATTTTCCAGTACCGGGAAATAGGTTTTGAGAAATTGTCACCGTGGTTTTACCGGCGCCCGGAGGAGGTGCAGAAGTGGGGGTTTGGGAACAGTTAAATGCCTTTCATCTAGATGTATTAAAAGAGATAGGGAATATTGGAGCCGGTAATGCAGCCACAGCCTTAGCGGCCCTGCTTAATCAGCGGATAGAAATGAGCGTTCCCCGGGCCGGGGTGCTACCTCTACAGGAAATACCCAGCTTAATCGGGCAAGAAGAGGATCCGGTAGCTTGCGTGGAATTCGGGGTAACAGGGAGGGCACCCGGAAAGATTATGTTCCTCCTTACCCGGGACAGCGCCTTCTCTTTAATAGACTTTCTGTTGGGGCAATCCTTAGGTACTACCCAAAAACTGGATGATATGGGGGTATCCGTTCTAACAGAGGTAGGCAACATCTTAACCGGTTCTTTCCTTACGGCTTTTGCCGAGTTCTCAAGGCTAGAGTTTATTCCTTCGGTTCCGGCCTTTGCTTTCGATATGCTAGGCGCGGTGCTAAGTTCAGCTTTCCTCGAAGGGGGATATTTTGCGGATCAGGCTTTAGTTATAGAGACCCAGTTTTATAGCCCTGAGGCCCAAATAAGCGGCTATTTTTTCTTAATACCCGAAGAACAGGCCTTAAGTGTTATAATGGAATCTTTAGGAGTGAATTTCTAAAAAGGTAAGGGGGCTTTTTAAATCTTCAATTAAGGATTTTGACAGAGGAGGAGCGATTTATGGGGAAGAGGGTTTTAGTGGTGGATGACGCTGCTTTCATGCGTATGATGATCAAGGATATTTTGACTAAGAACGGATATGAAATAGCCGGGGAAGCGGAAAACGGTCAGAAGGCAGTAGAGCTTTACCAGCAGCTCAAGCCGGATGTAGTGACCATGGATATTACTATGCCGGAGATGGACGGTATTGCCGCGGTTAAAGCGATAAAGAAGATCGATCCTGATGCTAAGATCATCATGTGTAGCGCTATGGGGCAGCAGCTCATGGTAATGGAGGCTATTCAGGCAGGGGCCAAGGATTTTATTGTAAAACCCTTCCAGCAGGAGCGCGTACTTCAGGCTTTGCAGAAGGTCTTGGGGCAGTGAAGGGGGCTTATTTATGGCAGAGATATTATCCCAAGAGGAAATAGATGCCCTACTTGCTGCTTTAAGCACAGGGGAAGTTAAACCGGAAGAGATACGGGAAGAAGAGCAAAGGCCCAAAGCTAAAAAATATGATTTCCGCCGGCCCAATAAGCTATCTAAGGAACATTTACGTACCCTTTATATGATTCATGAAAATTACGGGCGGCTGGTGGCTAACTTTCTTTCTGCTTATCTTAGAGCTAACATACAGGTAAAGATTGTCTCTGTGGAACAGATGACCTATGAAGATTTTATTATCTCCTTACCTGCCCCCACTTTACTTACCCTTTTTACTTTGGAACCTTTAAAAGGGACGGCCCTCCTGGAGACAAACCTGGCCTTTGTGTTCCCCGTGATCGATCTCCTCTTTGGAGGTCGGGGAGAGATGAGTGCACGAACCAGAGAGCTTACGGCCATCGAGCGCCATGTCTTAAGGAGGTTGAACGGCCGTCTTTTAGAACAATTGACCTATGTATGGAGCGATGTGTACCCTGTTACTCCTAAACTAGAATCTATGGAGACCAATCCCCAGTTTGTTCAAGTCGTATCACCTAACGAAATTGTAGCTGTGATCACCCTGGCTACGACCATAGGCGAGACCGAAGGGCTCATGAATATTTGTTTACCGTACATGATGCTGGAGCCTGTCATCTCCAGATTATCTGCTACCCAGTGGTTTGCCGGGGCTGCGGAGAAAGAGGAAAAGATGGAGTGGCGGGAAAGTATGGCCAAAATTTTGGCGCCGGTTCCTGTAGAACTGGTGGCCTATTGCGGACGGGCCAAGCTTAAAGTACGTGAATTCTTGCAGCTTCAGGTGGGCGACGTGATCACCTTAGATTCTGTTTTAGGTCAAGACCTGGAACTTTATGTAGATGGCCTTCCTAAATTCAAAGTTCAGCCCGGGCTTGTAGGGAAAAAAAGAGCTGTGCAGATAATGGAGGTAATATAGATGTCGGAGTTTTTATCCCAGGAAGAAATCGATGCCCTGCTTAAAGGGGAGTTACCCGGTTCTAGCCCAGCCCGAGATCTTACAGAAGAGGAAAAGGACGCCCTGGGTGAAATCGGAAACATTTCCATGGGCAGCGCTGCTACCGTATTATCCCAGATTTTAAATCGCAAAGTTTTAATAACCACTCCTTCTACTAGGGTAACCACGCCAGAAGAGCTCTTTGCTTCCTTTCAGATTCCTTATGTGATTGTAGAGGTAAATTTCACTGAAGGGCTAGAGGGTTCTAACCTGCTTATTTTAAAAGCTAAAGATGCGGCTGTAATAGCCAACTTGATGATGGGCGGTAGCGGCCAAGTAGATAAAGAAGAGTTAGATGAGATAGAGACGAGCGCCTTAGGTGAGGCCATGAACCAAATGATGGGTTCGGCGGCCACCTCCATGTCGACAATTTTTAACCGGGGAGTTAAAATTTCGCCGCCACAGGTGATTGCTATAGGTTTTCCCCAGGAATCCTTCACTTCCCCTTGGCCTCCGAGCGAGCCTATAGTGGTAGTTTCTTTTAAGATGGAGATTGTTGACCTTTTGCAGAGTGAGATTATGCAGGTCATGCCCGTGGAAGTGGCGAAACAGGAGGTGGGGATGCTTTTAGGCACCTCAAGTCCTGCTGAAGCTATGGGTAGTTCCCCGGAGGCTTCCCCACCCCCAGAAACTGTAACAACTGCTCCGCCGTCTCCCCCACCTGCCTCTTCATTTGGGGAAACGGCTACCCAGCGTCCTCCTCAAGTTTTTGGAAGCACACCCCGGAACCTGGAGCTTATCCTCGATGTTCCTCTGGATATAGAGGTGGTTTTGGGCAGTACCACCAAGTCTATTAAGGAGATTTTAAGTTTGGGACCAGGGAGCATAGTAGAGCTGGATAAAATGGCGGATGAGCCCGTGGAGATCTTGGTGAACGGGACCCTTATCGCCTGGGGTGAGGTCGTGGTGGTTAACGAAAATTTTGGGGTGCGGATCACTAATATCTTGGATCCCTATGAAAGGATCAACCACTTACGGAAATAAAAATTTATCTAGGCTCCTATCACTTTTGCCTATTAGTGGGTAAGCATTAACTGGGGAAATAAAAATTTACCGGGGCCTTCCTGACCCCGGTGAAGGTGGGCAGCTTAAAAAGGCTTAGTTTTTAAAGCTTGTTCGGCTTTTTCTATGGCCAGCCGCACCAGGTTGCCACACTGCCGGGATGGTACACCCCCCCAGCCTTCGGTGGCGACGATATCGTATACGCCGAGCTCTTTAGCTAATTCATATTTAAGAGCTTCGGACATAACTTGGCGCCTTCTAGCCATATTTTAGCCCCCTTTAGCACACTTTAAGCTGCACCACCTTTGTAAATAAGAGTACCCTAAGGGACGAAGCTTAATACGTGGGGATTGCTGGGCTATTTCCAAGCCTTATCCATGGGTACGCACGTTGTCTGCGCCGTGGTTTTTTAAGATATTGGCTGCTTGCTCAGCACGGTCCGCACTGCAACGCACGGATACCAGTATTTTACCTTGCTTTACATCTTCTTCATAACGCCGCCCTTCTGCTTCCGGGATCCCCCAATCCAAAAGACCACCCGCTATACCTCCTGTGGCGGCTCCGGAAAGCAGCCCGGCTATGGGGCCGGCAGCAACTAGAGGGCCTAAGCCGGGTACTACCAAGGCACCAGCACCGGCAGCAAGGCCCATCAGGCCCCCTAGCACGCCTCCGGTGGTGACGCCTTCAGCTATACCGGTGTCGCCTCCCATGCCCATGGTTAGCGTGCCTTCATTACCTTCTCCTCCGCCTCCTCCCCGTCCTCTATCCTTGGCCAGGATGGATATCTCTTTATCGAAGCCCGCACGGCGCAGGTCGTCCACCGCCTCTTTGGCTACCCGTTCGTTGCTGAACACCCCTATTACTGTTTTTAGCACCTTTCTCTTAGCCTCCTCCTTTACTTTATTTGTAGTTTTGTTCTAACAAGCTTATTATTTTCCTTTGACCTTTAAGCTATACAAATTGATAAAAATGCCCATCCTCTTTAGGTAGGAATTTGATGTTCGTTGTTAAAAACTTTATTTAAAGATCCAAAAGAAGAAGGTGAGCTTCTTTGCGTTTTGATGTTGTAATATGTGGTGCAGGGCCCGCAGGTGCCACAGTAGCTAAAGACCTTGCGCAGGCAGGTCTTAAAGTTTTACTTTGTGAAAAAGATAAGCTGCCCCGGTATAAGCCTTGCGGGGGTGGGCTGACTAAGAAGGCCTGGGGGGAGCTCCCACCGGGCTGGGAGAGTTTAGTAGAAGATGCTGCCCGTCGGGTAATTTTTTACCATAGGGAGAAGCAACCCCTGGAAGTTACTTTTGAGGTTCCGGTAGTTAAATTGATCATGCGGGACCGCCTGGATTTTTTCCTGGTGGAGAAGGCTTCCGCGGCTGGAGCTGAAGTACGGGACGGGTTTAAAGTAGAAAGGGTGGTAGAAGAAGGGGGAAAAGTAAAGGTATATGCTGGACGGGAAAGTTTTGAAGCCCGCGTGATAATCGGAGCTGACGGAGCCAGAAGCTTGATAGCCCGCCAGCTTCCTTTCCGCCCGTCCCGGGCTTTGGGAGTGGCCTTAGAATGTGAATTACCTGTACCTGAGGAAGTGGTAGATAGATACCGACACTCCCTGGTATTAAGTTACGGAAACATAGCCGGAGGTTATGCTTGGGTTTTTCCTAAAGCTGGCCATCTTTCAGTAGGTATAGGTTCCTTTAACCGGAGGGTAAAAGATCTCAAATTCCTTTTCCAGAAGTTTTGCCAGAGGCTGGACTTGCCCTTGCCGTCCGGGGTACGCTGCCGGGGAGCTATCCTTCCCTCTGTTATTCCTGGAGAGGTCTTCCTAAATACCAGCAACGGATTGTTAGTGGGTGATGCAGCCGGCCTAGTGGACCCCTTTTCCGGCGAGGGTCTCTATTACGCTTTAAGGAGTGCGCGGTTGGCAGCGGCCGCTGTCCTCTCCTTCTTCCACGGGAATGGAGGGCTGAAGGAATATTCGGAAGCCGTAGTTTCCCAATTGCTTCCCCCTCTTTGCCATGCTCACCGCATAGCTAGAGTAGTTTATGCCTTTACTCCTCTGGTGCACCGCCTGGTGCTGGCCAACCCAGAGGTGGCCAGGCGGCTGGTGGAGGTGCTCTGCGGGGAAAGGACTTACCCTGAGTTGTGGGAATATCTTTACTCGAGGTACCAGATTTTTAGGAGAAGCTCGGTATGACCTAAGTTTTCACCGTAACTATCTACTCGGGGATGAGCTTTATGATGCTTTGAGCTGCCGTAATAAGCGTGGCTTGTTTTCGCCGGAGTATCTAATCGGGGATGAGCCAGGTGAAGAAGGTAGCTAAAGGCTTAAGGAGGCTTAGGGCAACGATAGAGGACAAAATATTAAAAAGGGTGTGGAAGTGGGCTACCTGCCGGGCCGGGTTGGGAGAGATAAAGGAAAGCAGAGGTGCTATGGTATATAAAAAGGGTAAAACTACCAAGGCACCTCCGATATTGATTAAAACGTTGGCTAATGCTGCACGCTGGGCGGCACGAGAGGAAAACAAAGAAGCTATCAGAGCCGTACTACAGGTACCGATATTGGCACCGAGGACTATGCTTAAGGCGCCGGGTAGAGCAACTAGTCCCTCAGAGGTCAGCACCATGGTTATTCCTGTAACGGCACTGCTAGAGTGAAGGAGGGAACTGAAGGCTATTCCTGCTAGCAAGGCTTGCCAGGGAGAGGTGCCCAGGGCGGTTAAAAGCCCGGGTAAACTCGTGCTCTGCTTTAAAGGTGCCGAAGCCCAAGACAAAAGGTGAAGGGAGTAAAATATAAGTCCGCAGCCCAACAGGCTTAAGCCTGCCGCCCGGTAGGAGCGCAAGACAAGAAAAAGCCCGCCTAAGATAATGGCCGGCCGGGCCAGGGTTTGTATGTTGAAGGCCAGGAGCTGGACGGTCAAACAAGTCCCTACATTAGCACCAAGGATGAGACTCAAGCCTTGATAAAAGGATATAGTTTTGCTATCCACCATCCCCACAGTCAATACAGTAGTAGCTGTGCTGGACTGTACTAGGGCCGTAGCTAAAATCCCCCAGAGAAAGCCCTTCCAAGGGTTATGGGTGGCCCTGTATAAAAGCCTTTCCAGGCGGCTATGACTTAAAGAAATAAGGCCGGAACGCAGTAAATTAACCCCGAGCAAAAGAAGTCCTATGCCTAAAGTGAGACAGAAGAGTATTCCCCCCATGGCCAGCCCCCTGCCAGTAAATTCAATAACCGTACAAGACTCTACGGCAGATTTTTTTGTTTTAGACCTAAGACTTTATGTGAAACCAAGAGGATTTTAAGGTTTAAAGAAGAATAAAAAGTTATAGTTTGGATTTACAAAAGAGGTGAAAAGTATGGAACCCCTAGAGTTATCCAGTGTAATGGCTCAAAATAGGGATTTGCTTAAGCGTGTAGAAAAGCGGAGCGGTGTAGATATAAAGGATTGCTATCAATGCGGCAAATGTTCGGCGGGCTGTCCCATGGCCTTTGCTATGGATTATGTCCCTCGCCAGATAATACGCTTGCTGCAGTTAGGCCTTGTCGATGAAGCTTTAAGGAGCCGGACCATTTGGATATGCGCCCATTGCCAGGCCTGTTATACCCGTTGCCCGCGAGAGGTGGACCTGCCGCGGCTTATGGAGGCCTTGCGCCAGGAGGCCGTCCGGGCGGGCCTGGTGACGGATAAAAAGGTATACCTTTTTGATCGGGCTTTCTTAGGTTCTGTGGAGCGTTATGGAAGGGTGCATGAGATGGGGCTTATAATGCAGTTTAACCTCCAATCTGGCCAGCCTTTTAAGGATGTAGGGCTGGGTCCCACCTTGTTTTTAAACGGCAAAATAAGCCCTTTCCCTTCCCGGATTAAGGATAATGGTGCTGTTAAAGCCATCTTCGAGAGGGTGCGCTCCCGAGGAGGTGCTGAACATTGAAGTACGCCTATTACCCCGGGTGCTCCCTCCATGCTACGGCAGTAGAATATAATGTCTCCGCTAAGATAGTAGCCAAGCATTTGGGTGTGGAGCTATGGGAGATCCCGGAATGGAACTGCTGTGGAGCCTCAGCGGCCCATAATACCGATCACCTCTTGGCCCTCGCCCTTCCGGCAAGAAACCTGGCCATTGCTGAAAGGGAGGGCCTGGATGTGGCCGTCCCTTGTGCTGCTTGCTTTAACCGGCTGAAAGCTGCTCAAATGGCGGTGCGCGGGTCAGAAGAGATGCGTAATACTATAAAAGAAATAATTGGAATGGATTACCAAGGGCAGGGAGAAGTCCGGGCCTTCCTGGATGTTATGGTAAACGGAGTGGGCCTAGAAAAAATACAGAGCCTGGTAACCCGGCCCCTTACGGGGCTAAAAGTAGCTGCTTATTACGGGTGCCTTCTAGTCAGGCCACCAGAGCTTACAGGGCTTGATGATCCTGAAGATCCCCAGATTATGGACCGCCTGGTGGAAGCTTTAGGGGGTACGCCGGTATCGTGGGCCTTCAAGACCGAATGCTGCAGCGCGAGCCTGGCTACCTCCCGGACGGATATAGGGCTTTTGCCCATCTTCCGTATCTTAAAACACGCTAAGGCTAGTGGTGCAGATTGCATAGTCGTGGCTTGCCCTCTGTGTTTCCTTAATCTAGATATGCGCCAAGGGGAAATTAACCGGCGCTTCCAGGAGAATTTTAATTTCCCTATATTCTACTTTACGGAACTTATGGGAATAGCGTTGGGTTATCCGCCTAAGGAGTTAGGTTTGCCTAAACATTTTGTTAACCCGTTGCCCTTATTAGAGGCCAAGGAGATTTTGCGGCATCCTGCAACAAGGAGGGAGACGGCTTGAAGCGCGTAGGGGTATTTATCTGCCACTGCGGGACGAATATCGCTTCGGTGGTGGATGTTAAACGGGTAGCAGAGGCAGCCCGGAGCTTTCCCGGCGTAGTGTTTGCTACTGATTACCAGTATATGTGTTCCGATCCCGGACAGGAGCTTATACGCAAGACCATTAAGGAGCAGCGGTTAAACCGCGTGGTGGTGGCCTCGTGTTCCCCCAGGCTGCACGAACCCACCTTCCGTAAAACCTTGGAGAGCGCAGGGCTCAATCCTTATCTTTTAGAGATGGCCAATATCCGTGAACAGTGCGCGTGGGTTCATGCTAAGGATAAAGAAGGGGCTACAATTAAAGCTATAGAGCTGGTGCGCGTAGCTGTGGCCAAGGCTTCCCTTAATGCGCCTCTTAAGCCCAGCACCATTCCCATTACCAAGCGGGCCCTGGTAATAGGGGCCGGTATAGCAGGTATGCAGGCGGCGCTGGATATTGCCGATGCAGGGTATGAGGTGGTCTTGCTAGACCGGGAGCCTACCATAGGGGGGAATATGGTTAAGCTGGATAAAACTTTTCCCACCCTTGATTGTTCTGCCTGAATAAGCACGCCCAAGATGGTTGCTGCGGCGCAGCACCCTCAAATTCAAGTTATGACCTATGCTGAGGTAGAGCAGGTATCCGGTTATGTGGGTAATTTCCAGGTAACCATTCGTAAGAAAGCCCGCATGGTGGACGCTACCAAGTGCACCGGTTGTGGTACGTGCTGGGAGAAATGTCCCACGAAGGTGGATAGTGAATTTGATCTGGGGCTGGGCAAGCGTAAAGCGATATATATACCGTTCCCCCAAGCCGTCCCCGCTGTACCTGTCATCGACAAAGAGCACTGCCGCCAGTTCACCAAGGGCAAGTGCGGGGTGTGCCAGAAGGTCTGCCCTACAAAAGCAATAGACTACGAGCAGCAGGACGAAGTTATTACAGAAAACTTTGGGGCCATTGTTGTAGCTACGGGCTATGAACTTTTCCCCTGGGAACAGGTTTACGGAGAGTACGGTTATGGCCGTTACCCGGACGTTATTACCGGCATGCATTTTGAACGTATGAACAGCGCCTCTGGCCCTACGGGCGGAAAGATCGTACGGCCTTCAGATGGTAAGGAGCCCAAGACTGTGGTATTTATCAAATGCGTGGGTTCGCGTGATGAGGCTAAAGGTAAAAGTTACTGTTCCCGGGCCTGTTGTATGTATACGGCCAAGCACGCCCATCAGGTGCTGGAAAAAATACCGGATGCCCAAGCTATTGTATTCTATATGGACGTGCGTACGCCGGGTAAGGCTTATGAAGAGTTCTATTCCCGGACCGTCCATGAAGGTGCAGTGTACGTCCGGGGACGGGTAAGCCGGATCTACCAGGAAGGGGATAAACTTATCGTCTGCGGTGAGGATACCCTTTTAGGCAAGCAGGTTACGGTGGCTGCGGATCTGGTGGTCCTGGCCACAGCCATGGTACCTAGCCGTGGTTGGGAAGAATTGGCCAAGATGTTGGGGTTGGCCACCGACAAGGACGGCTTTTTCCAAGAAGCCCATCCCAAACTGCGGCCGGTAGAGACCTACACGGCAGGAGTATTCTTGGCGGGGGCCTGCCAGGGGCCTAAAGATATCCCCGATACAGTGGCTCAGGCTAGCGGTGCAGCAGTGAAGGTATGCCAGCTTTTAAGCAAAGATGAAATGGCTACCGATCCCATGATCTCTACAGTGGACGAGAGCTTATGTTCAGGTTGCGGCCTTTGCCAGCCCATCTGTCCCTACAAGGCCATTGAGATGAAGACTATATCTGAGCGAGTAGCAGGCAAGACCGTAACCCGCCAGGTAGCCAGTGTTAATATGGGGTTATGCCAGGGTTGCGGCTCCTGTACTGTTGTATGCAGGTCTAGTGCTTTGAACCTGCGAGGGTTTACCAACGAGCAGATATTAGCGGAGGTGGATGCGGCATGTCTGTGAATCAAGAAGCCAGCCGTTGGGAGCCTAAAATAATCGCCTTTTGTTGCCATTGGTGCGCTTATGCCGGTGCGGACCTGGCCGGGCTAAACCGCCTTACTTACCCGGCCAATGTCCGCATTATACGGGTGCCTTGTTCCGGGAGGGTAAATCCCCAATTTGTTCTCCGCGCTTTCCAGCGCGGCGCAGACGGTGTACTGGTGGCTGGCTGACACCCTGGCGACTGCCACTATGTTAGTGGCAATTATCATGCCCGCCGGCGTTTGCTCGTCTTAGAACGGATGTTAGAGTTTATAGGCATTGAGCCGGCTCGCTTTAGGGTACGCTGGGTTTCGGGTTCGGAAGGTCCTCGCTTTGCAGAAATAATTACCCAGATGACTGAGGAGATCCGGGCTTTAGGGCCCAACAGGAAGTTGAGGGATGCGGTATGAATAAGATTACCGAAAGGATGCGAGCACGCGCACAGGAACTCCTTGAAAAAGGTGAAGTTAAATGGGTTATCGGTTGGGAGAAGGGTTCTTTATGGTATCATTCTTCCCCGGCTTTCATCCGCCGTCCGGAGGAAGTGGAGCGCTTAATCTGGGATGATTTCTGCGCCAACAATTTGGCTAAATACCTGCTAGATTTTACCCAGCTTGAGGGCAAAGTAGCCCTGTTCGTAAAAGGGTGCGACTCTAAAGGTATAAACCGGCTCTTGCAGGATCAGCAAATAGAGAGGGAGAAAGTATATATCATAGGTATCACCTGCCCGGGGGTACGAGATGGTCGCAAGGCCCAAGGGAAGGGCCCGGAGGCTTTGGAAACGATCCCCGTAGAAGAAAGATGTACTTTTTGTACCCATCCAGAACCTGTAGTTTACGATGAGGTCATTGATACAGGGGAGAAGTTGCCGGGTAGAGGGGAGAAGGAGCCCCAAGATCGTTTCACAGAAGTGGAGCGCTTGCTGGCTTTGCACCCTGATGAGCGTTATGAGTTTTGGGCAAAACAGTATGAACGGTGTCTCCGCTGTTACGCCTGCCGTAATATATGCCCGGCGTGCAACTGCCGGGAGTGCATTTTCGATCGCTCGCAATCCGGCTGGTGCAGCAAGCGTATTATAAAAACTGAAAACGAATTTTACGGTTTAACCCGGGCCCTGCACGTAGCGGGACGCTGTATTGAGTGCGGGGAGTGCGAGCGGGTATGCCCGGTGGGGATCCCTATCATGAGCCTGCACAGGAAGATAATTAAAGATCTTAACGAGCTATTCGGACCGTATGAAGCCGGCCTGGATACGGAAACCCCGCCACCTTTGGGTACTTACCGGACAGAGGATCCTGATTACTTTGTCTAGAGGGAGGTGCTGAAATGTTAAAGGTTAAAAGAGATAAATTACCCCAAGTTTTATCTCTATGGTCGGAAGAGGCTGTGGTATATACTCCCCAGGAAGAGAACGGTGTCAGCACCTTCCGCCCCTGGACCGGGCAGGCAGAATTGAACTTTAAGCCGGGAAGCACAGTTGTGCCGCCTAAAGAGTTATTCTTCCCGCGGACAGAGGAAATGTATCGGTACCGTGTAGAAGGCCAGGCCGCCTTCCTAGAGGAACTTCCTCTCCCCCAAGAAAAACGGGTATTGGTAGGGATCCGTTCTTGCGATGCGCGAAGCCTTCTCCTTCTGGACGAGGTTTTCCTGAGCAAAGGGTATGTGGATGAATTCTACCGTACGCGGCGGGAGAATACCCTGGTAGTGGCCCTGGCCTGCCGGGAACCCTTAGATACTTGCTTTTGCACCTCCCTAGGGGTGGATCCTGGCCGGGCCGAGGGGGTGGATATCCAAGCTTGGGAGACGGAAGACGGCTACCTTTTGGAAGCTACCAGCGAAGGGGGCAAAGCCCTGCTGGAGAAGGCAGGGGATCTTCTGACGGATGTGTCTGAAGAACCTCCTGCTGGTGTCCGTCCCCGCCTGGAGGTGGACCTGGAAGGGGTTACGGAAAAACTGCAAAGGATGTTCGAGCATCCCTTCTGGGATGATCTGTGGCATAAATGCATAGGTTGTGCAGCCTGTACCTTCCTTTGCCCTACCTGTCATTGTTTCGATATCCAGAGCGAAAACCGGGGTAACCTGGGCTTTAAGTTTAGATGTTGGGATTCGTGCATGTTTCCGGAATACACCCGCATGGCTGGCGGCCATAATCCCCGGCCCACAAGAAAGGAACGGGTACGGAACCGTATCTTGCATAAATTCCAGTACTTCCCCGAGCGTTACGGCAGGCTAGGTTGTGTGGGCTGCGGCCGCTGCTTGGATCGTTGTCCGGTGCATATGGATATCACCCAAATAATCCAGGCCATAAAGGAGGTGGCCTTGGATGGCTGAAAGTTTTAGACAGGGAAATCCCCTGGTGCCCCAACTAGGCCGGATCATAAACATTGTTGAAGAGACCCCAGATATAAAGACTTTTTATATAACTACCGACCAGGGTAAACCCTTTACTCCTTTACCGGGCCAGTTAGCCATGTTATCATTATTAAACGTGGGAGAAGCCATGTTTTCCATCACTTCCCAGGGACCTGAACACCTGGAAATATCTATTAAAAAGGTGGGTACCCTCACGGAAGCCCTTCATGAAGCTGAGGTGGGCCAGACCGTCGGCATCCGGGGGCCGTACGGTAATGGGTTCCCCCTGGAGATGTTTTACGGGAAAGACGTGCTTTTCATTGGCGGCGGTATAGGGCTAGCCCCTGTGCGTTCCTTGATAAATTATTGTATCGAACACCGGGATAAGTTCGGGCATTTATGGATCATCTATGGTGCCCGCTCACCGGCTGATCTCTGCTTTAAGACCGATCTTTTTGAAAACTGGCCTAAAGTGGAGAACTGCCGGGTGGATGTTACTGTAGATAAAGGGGATGCGACCTGGACGGGGCACGAAGGCTTTGTCCCTGCCTTTGTGGAGGAACTCAAGCCTGCGCCCGAAGGTAGGGTAGCGGTCACTTGCGGACCGCCCATCATGATTAAATTTGTTCTGCAGGTACTGGAGAAATTAGGTTTCAAAGACGACCAGATTGTTACCACTTTGGAGATGCGTATGAAATGTGGTATCGGAAAATGCGGGCGGTGTAACTTGGGAAGCAAATATGTGTGTTTGGACGGCCCGGTGTTCACTTTGGCGCAGCTTAAGCAGTTGCCCAATGAGTACTGATCTCCATGTACATGGCTTAGCCCACACCGGCCCGCCCCATACAGTAGAAAAGCTCTGGCCTTATGTCCAAGCAGCCCAAAAGCAAGGTTTAAAAGAAATCGGTTTTGCCGAGCATGATGAATACCTGTACGGTTTAGATTTTAAGGTTTTTGAAGAGCTGGGCCGGTTATCTTCGATAGAAATAAAGAAGGGGCTGGAGGTGAGCTTCCGGCCTGAAAGGAGTGATTTAAAGAACATTGCCTCCCGCCCCTGGGATTACCTTATAGCCTCGGTTCACGATATCGGGCCCTGGGGTTTCGACAGCCCGGGCGGGGAAGCTTTTTACGCTGACTGGGACGTGGACGAGCTATACAGTACTTATTTTGAGCTGGTTGCCCGGGCTGCTTCTACGGGTCTTTTCCAAATAATTGGCCATTTGGATCTGATTAAGCTGTACGGCCATAGGCCGAAAAAATCCGTTGTGAAATTGGCCGAGCCGGCCCTTAAGGTTATTGCCCGGGCAGGTTTGGCGGTAGAGGTAAATACCGCCGGTTTATACAAGCCGGTGGGAGAAATATACCCCTCGGTAGAGTTGTTGCAGCGCTGTTTTGAGCTCAACATCCCAGTAACCATATCTTCAGATGCCCATACCCCGGAGGAGGTGGGCAGGAGCAGGGAAAAAGCCGTTCGCTTGCTTAAAAAAGTAGGTTATATTAAATTTGTGACCTTTAAAGGGAGAAAAAGAGAAATTATAGCGCTAGAATAGATTTTGAGGGAAGGCTTACCATCGCCGGCTTGTAGTAAGAAGATTTGTTTAGCGCTGTAGTGCTAAAGTAGATTTTAGGAGGATCAGGCGCTGGTAGGCTTAAAAACAACTGACATGCTTAAAAACAACTGACATAGATTATGGGCTCTAAGGGGAGTAGCCGCCGGGGATTTTATATATAAAAATACCCCGGTACCAGGGTCCGTCAGCACGGCTTATACAGCCCGGATCCGGTTTACATAAAGGCGAGACCTTACCGCCCGGTAAGGGAGGGTGGTAGGTCTCTTTTATTTTAGGGGAAATACTTAAATAAAGGAAATAATTAGATTTAGAGTAAGTTATTGTAAAGCAATAGCTTAGCGGGGGTGAAAATTTATGGGAGATATAATACTCCTTCTTATCAGTCTCGGAGTTATTCTTCTGGGTGCGGAAGTTTTCACTAACGGTGTAGAATGGCTGGGAAAAAAGCTTAATCTCGGGGAGGGAGCAGTAGGCAGCATATTGGCGGCTGTGGGGACTGCCCTTCCCGAAAGCATGATTCCCGTGGTGGCTATACTGTTTGGAGGAGGACACGTAGGAGAAGAGGTGGGTATTGGGGCTATTTTAGGAGCACCTTTCATGCTCAGCACTCTGGCCTTTTTCATAACAGGTCTAGCTGTAATTGCCTACCGCGGGAGGCGGCCCGACTTTCCCCGCATGCGACTTAATACAGTGATTATGGGAAGGGACCTTACTTTCTTTTTGCTTGTTTATGCTGTAGCTATTCTGGCTGCCCTGTTTAAAACCCATATATGGAAGCAGGTAGTAGCCGTGTTCCTGGCCATAGCTTATTTTGTTTATGCTTATCTTACCGTAACCCGGGAAAGCGGCAACAACGAGGAGGAGGAACTACATCCCCTTTATTTTGCCCGGCGTAGCGAAGACCCCTCTTTAGGTATGGTGGTTCTTCAGGTTTTAGTAGCCCTGGGGTTGATTATAGGAGGGGCCCGGGTTTTTGTGAGGGGTGTGGAACATTTATCTAACCTATTAGGTGTACCGGCCTTCGTATTATCCCTCATTATAGCACCTATAGCCACAGAGCTCCCCGAAAAGTTTAATAGTATAATCTGGATAGGGAAGGGTAAGGATACTTTGGCTTTGGGGAACATTACAGGGGCCATGGTTTTCCAGAGTTCCCTACTTCCTGCATTAGGGATAACCATGACTAGCTGGGATCTTACCCTCGGAGCAATGATCAGTGCGGCTCTGGCCATTCTTTCAGCAGGGGCAGTATACTGGCAGATCCGCAAGAAAAAGTATTTAACACCCTATACCCTTATGGGCGGTGGTGTTTTCTATATGGTGTTTGTTGTCTTGGTTTTTGCGGGGGTTATAAGATAGGGGGTTTATAAAGATAAAGCATTAGATTATAAAACAAGCGGCTACTTCCCCTTAGCGAGAGTGGTATAGCCGCCTACCAGAGGCCAAAACTAGTTATGAGTGGTATTAGCCCGGGAACTCCGGGCTTTTTCTTTTTAGTCTCAATGGAGAGGTTAAGTTGACAGTGCAGAAGAATAACCGTTACAATGGAATCGACTAGATTAATAACTATTATTAATTTTTAGCAGTTAAGGCGGCAGGTGGAAACGCTGAGTGATGACGTATAAATTGATAACTTATAATTAATTTTTGCTTTATGTAGGTGATTATGATGAAACAGGTAACCAGGCGGATGACCAAGCAAAAACGGTTGATATTAGAGATACTGCGCAGTACCAAGTCGCATCCAACCGCCGATTGGATTTATGATCAGGCACGCAAGGTGCTTCCGAGTATAAGTTTAGGTACAGTCTACAGGAATCTCGCCATTCTTAAGGAAGATGGGCAGATCATGGAGCTTAACTATGGCAGCACTTATAGCCGGTATGACGGTAACCCTGAAAACCACTATCATTTTGTATGCTTGAAATGCGGCCGGGTAGAGGATGTAGATATGCCCGTGTGTGGTAAGCTAGATAAACAAGCGGAAAATACCGGGATAGGGCGGGTCTATTACCACCGGTTGGAATTCTATGGCCTATGTTTGCACTGCCAGAGCAGCAGCACGGATAAGCCCCAGGAGAGCGGAAGGTGATGTTTGGTGAAGGAAACCTGGAAGTACTTAAGGCAGATACCGGTTTTTGCTGGTCTAGAGGAAGAAGATCTTAAGAAGATCGCCAGCTTGGCCCTGACCAGGCGGTATCCTAAGAATGCTTATATTTTCTTTGAAGGAGAGCCGGGGAAGGGATTTTACTTTGTTAAATCGGGAACCATTAAACTTTTCCAAGTATTGGAAGACGGCAGGGAAAAGATTCTTCACTTTGCGCGGGAAGGGGAGATCTTCGCTGAAGTTGTCCTTTTCGATGGGGGCCCTTATCCTGCTACTGCCCAAGCTCTAGAGGATACCGAGGTAGGTTACATTCAAAACGAAGATATGGAAGAACTGTTGCGCAGGCATGGGGAAATAGCGGTAAAAATTATTAAAGTGATGAGCCGGAGGTTAAGACAAGCCCAGAGCCACATCCGGGATTTAGCCCTAAAGGGAGCTTACGGTCGGCTGGCCAGCATGCTGCTTAATTTAGCAGAGGAATACGGAGAAAAGAGAGAAGAAGGAGTGACTATTGTCCTTTCTTTAAGCCAGCAAGAAATAGCTAACCTTATAGGCACATCTAGAGAGACGGTGGCCAGAATTTTGGGTGAATTTAAGCGCCTGGGGGCCATTAAAGTAGAAAGGCAGCGGGTCACCATAATACGGCCGGAACTCCTCAAAGATTGGGTTTAAGAGCTCATCCATTGGGGATAATATTTTTGCACTCTAGAGCTGGAAATCTACTTTTTAACCCACAGTGCTTGCGAAAATACCCAAAGGTATTATAGAATAAACAACAAAGATTAAATTTGGTGATTAGGAGGCGGCGATTATGAACTACGAAAATGAACTCAGCACACACCCAGAGCTTAACCCAGAAAATTGGCTGGAGCGCTTAAAATGGTTAGGCATTAATGTAGAGAAAGTGGTACAAGATAAGAATTAAAAACGCAAGACATCCAGCGCAAGGCCCCGTTGCTGACGGGGTTTTGTTTTGGTTTAGAAAGGCAGTGTCTTCTATTGACAGCGTAAATTGTGCATAGTACAATAGAAAGAGCCGTAGGACAGGAGGTGAAAGGGATGCCGCTTTATGAATTTCAGTGCAAGGATTGCGGGGAAAAGTTTTCGGTGCGGCTTTCCTGGCAAGAAAAGGATAAAGCTGTTTGCCCCTCTTGTAACAGTCAAAACTTAAGGCAGCTCTTCACTGGAATAACTATCCTAGGCAGCGGCTCTAAGGCTGGTGGATGCAGTGCTCCTACGGGTAGTCCCTTTAGCTGAGCGTAAAATTTACAGGGCCGTGGCCCTGGAAAAATTAAGGGGAAGCCCCTTGGATTCACAAGGGGCGTTTATTTTTGAAGGCAGGGGGTGCTTCTTGCCACTCAAGTGAGGAAGTTGTAAAATGCTTGATGGTAAGCCTTTAAGGAAGGGGTTGTATCTTAATGGGTTTTATGAGCAATCTGCGAAACTTGAGCAGGAAGCGCCCTGTCGTGGGTATAACATTAACTCTAGTTATTGGGTTAGGCCTGATAGCCAGTTATGTGTTTTGGGCCCTTCCACCTAGTAATTCTTCACAGACGGGCCAGGCAACTAGTGAACTGGAAAGACAAGTAGAAGCCTGGCAGAAGGCGGCCCAGGAACAGATAAAGCAGACAGAAGCTGAGGTTAAGGAGCTGGAGAAGGAGGTTCAAGAGAAGTCCCAGGATGCCAGCTTATGGTTAAAACTGGGCGATAGCCGTTATGCCCTAGGCTCCCTCTATCTGCTCACGGGTAATGATCCGGCTAAAGCAGAAACAGCTTTTAAGGGGGCCTTAGAAAGTTATAAAAAGGTGCAAGAACTTAATCCCCAGGAAAAGGGGATCTACCTTAGACTAGCTAAAACAGCGGTTTTCTTGGGAGATAATAACTTGGCGGAGGCCAATTACCGGCAGGCGGTGGCTGCAGATCCCAAGGATAACAGCGCCCGCATGTCCTACGCCATGTTTTTGGCTTGGGTGAAGTCCGACTACCAGGGAGCCATAAACCAATGGCAGGAGATATTAAATAATAATCCCGATCAGGAAACTGCTGATCATGTCCGGGAGATGATTAAGCAAGCTCAGGAGATGGCCCAGAAAAGTTCTGGCGATAACGCTCCTGTTCCCGGGACAGGGAGCGGGCAATAGGTATGGAAAGTAGGATCTCTTTCTGCAGGTGGAATGGTTACCCCTAGTTTAAGCCCTTGTACAGGTTAGGATATTTTTATGGCCAGTTACTTTGTTTAGCTAGCGAAGGTGCAGAGAAGGATATATTGCTTAAGCGATCTAGGAAATGCTGGAAGCGTTTACGGATGTTTAGGTTTAAAGCCCATAAGATGGCGGCATGCTTTTTAACTAATCCCAGACGGCGGGAGATGGAGCTTAAAGAATAAAATTCCTGCCACGCCCAGTTAAAACCTTCTTGGAGGGTCTTGGGGCTCATACGTTTGGGTTCAAAAACTACTTTGTTTATTGTATACTCGCCCCAATCATTGCTCAATATACGTCCCTCTTTTTCTAGTTTTTGGCGGAGAGGAGTTCCCGGAAAAGGGGTGAGGATACCGAACTGGGCCGCTTCTAGCCTGTTCTCCTGGGCAAATCTCACTGTACGTTCGAAGATGCTATCGTCGTCTTCATCAAAGCCAAAGATAAAGGCTCCTTCAATGGCGATACCGTGGTCATGGATCCTTTTTATGGCTGCGCTGTATTCTTCAACTTTATTAAAAGATTTTCCTACCGCCGCAAGGCTATCAGGAGAAAGGGATTCAAAGCCTATAAACAACCCTATACACCCGCTTTCTGCAGCAAGGCGCAAAAGATCTTCGTCCCTTGCTATGTTAAGGGAACCCTGGCTGAACCACTTAATTTTGAGGGGGGCGAGGGCCTTAAATAGGCGTTTAGCGTAAGAAGGATTGCCTATGATATTATCGTCCACAAAGGCGATGACCTCGCCTTCCAGGGCTTTAACCTCACTTATCACCTCTTCCACTGGCCGGAAGCGGAAGCGGCGTCCAAAAAACTGGCTTACCGTGCAGAAGGAACAGGCGTGGGGGCAGCCCCGTGTAGTCTGAACAGTATCAGGGACGAGGTAGCGGGCTCGGTCCAGAAGCTCCCGGCGGGGAACCGCCATATTTCGTAGGGGGGTTATTTTTTCCTGGCGGTAAAAGGGTTTTAAATCACCGCGGGACAAATCTTCCAGGAGGAGGGGCCAAGTGCTTTCTGCTTCACCGATGACGACTGCATCGGCGTGAATTTTAGCTTCCTCGGGAAGGGTGGAAGGGTGCATACCCCCCAGGACTACCGGTATTCCGCGGCTCCGGAAAGCATCGGCGATGGTATATGCTCTTGGGGCTAAGGCGGTCATGGCCGATATACCTACTAAGTCATACTTTTCTTCCCAATCGATGTTAGTTATGCTTTCGTCTATTACTACGACTTCATGTTCTGGTGGGGTCAAAGCAGCTAAGGTTAGCAAGTTTAAAGGTGGAAAAATAGATTTCTCTTTTTCGCTTTTCCACAGAGGATCTTCCCAGGCTGGAGCGATCAAAGCTATCTTCATTATTAATTTCCCCCTCTGGAAGAATAGTTTTCCCGCCGGGCAAACTTTACATGTGTTGGATGTTATGATAAAAAATTCGTTGGTGTGTAGAAAATTCCTGCTAAAGGAAGGGGAAAAAGGGTGTATTTTTTAGGGATCGACCTGGGGGGTACTAGTATAAAGGGGGGTATTGTAGATAGGAGAGGAGAGATTTTAGCCCAAGGGCAGGTCCCCACCAGAGCTGACGATGGAGCAGAAGCAGTTCTAGCTCAGATTGAAGATTTGGCCAAAGAACTTATGGCTACGGCAGGTATCAAGGGTAGCCAGCTCCAGGGGGCAGGTATAGGTATTCCAGGATCAGTAGATGTAGAAGAAGGTTTGGTAAGGCTTGCTCCTAACCTGCACTGGCGTAACTTCCCGTTAAAGGAGAAAATAGAAAAGGTTTTGAGGCTCCCGGTGTTCCTGGATAATGATGCCCATGTTGCTGCTTTAGGAGAGATGTGGCAAGGGGCCGGCCAGGACTATAGAGATATATTGATGATCACCATCGGTACAGGTATAGGGTCGGCGGTAATATTAGGCGGCGAAGTCCACCGGGGTTTTTTCGGTTATGGAGCTGAGTTGGGCCATGTTAAGGTAGAACCTGAGGGCCCCTTGTGTGAGTGCGGGGGACGGGGTTGCCTGGAAACCCTGGCTTCGGCTACGGCTATAGTCCACCAGGCAAAGCGTGAACTGGGAAGAGGGCGGCCTTCTTTATTGCAGGATAAAGAAGCCCTGGAAGCCAAGGATGTCTTGCATGCGGCCGGCCAGGGAGATGAGCTAGCTCTGGAAGTAGTAAATAGGGCGGCAGGTTATCTTGGAGTAGCCTTGGCCAATGCCGTTTTTCTTTTAGGGCCGGCGGCGGTTATTATAGGAGGAGGGGTGGCCCAGGCAGGAGAAGTGCTTCTTAAACCTCTTAAGAAGAGATTTGAGGAGGCTTTAGGCCCCTGGCAGATCAAACCCTTGCCCTTACTTCTAGCCCGCTTAGGTAATAAAGCAGGGTTTATAGGCGCCGCATATCTGTCTTTAAGCTTCTTTAAGAAGGCTAGATATGTTTAGCGGGCCTTACACGGGCCGGATACCCGGGAACCCAGGGCTCGGCGGTCACTTCTCTGAGATCGAGGTACATCCGTTGCCAGATCCCCTTTATAGGCCCGTATTTGAAACCGTGGCGGAGATAAAAGTGGATGGCAGGGTAGTTATGGACGCCCACCCATAGGCCTATACGCCTGTGCTCCCTGGAATATAAAAAATCGATGCCGCGGTTTAGGAGGAGGCTACCTGCACCCTTTCCCTGAAATTCCCGGGTGACCACTAATTCGTGGATTTCACCTATTCTTTTATCATCCAGGTCCTTCCATTCTGGATCTGTACTTATAAACCCCCGGGGAAGATGGGAGTGGAGCAAGAGGAAAAATCCTCCCTGGCTCCGGCGAAAAAGCCACTCGAGGTAATACCAGATATCTTCCCTGCTCGTGTAAGCATATTCCGAAACGGTGGCGTAGCCGGAAAGATAAATATCGATGAGAGCGTGGCGCATTTTATTAAGCTGAGCCGCTTCGGTAAGGCACATTATTTCCATAACTCTAATTTTATAATACCACGCTTCCCAGTGATCATAAACGTGAGGATATACTTCCTTTGAAAGGTGGTAGAAAACCATGCGGGAACTGGGGAATTTTTGGCCTTGTGGTATCGGTAGCTTACCCTTTAAAGAGCCGGAGCCTGCGCTGGAGCTAATTTTTAAGAGCATGCCCCAGATCCCCCATTGGCCGCAGTTACCCAGGAGGGGACGGGTGGAACATTTTGTATACCAAAGTTTAGCTCCTTTGGTCCGGTTGGGGTTAATTGTGGTGCCGGAAGGTGAGGGGTTACCTTATTTTAACACCAAGGCCTCAGATTGGCCGGAAAGGCTTACCCAATTTTATACTATATTTTTAGAAGCCACTTCGGGACAAACCCAAGCCTTGGAGTACTTTGCCATACCCAGGGAGGCCGGCCAAGGTTTTTATGCTTTTGTTGAGTTCCTGTTACGTGAAGGAACAGGGCAAGCTTTATTTCTTAAGGGACAAGTGGCCGGCCCTTTGACAGCGGGACTGTACTTGACTGATGCCGAGGGGCGTTATGCCTTTTATGACCCTCAGCTCAGGGACTTGATCATAAAAACTACAGCTATGCAGGCACGCTGGCAAGCCAAGGTTTTAGGCGAAAGGGGTCTACCAGCCATAATTTTTGTCGATGACCCGGCTTTATCCGCTTATGGCACCTCCACCCACATAGCCTTAAACCGCAAGGAAACGGTTGAGGCTTTAAAGGAGGTAGTTTTAGAAATCGTTAGCGCATCTGGGATCCCCGGAGCGCACTCCTGTAGCGGGGTAGACTGGTCCATTTTTATTGAAGCTGGTTTCCGTATAATAAGCTTTGACGCCTATAACTACTTCGATAGCTTAAAGGTATTTGCTCCCCAGGTAGAGGATTTTTTAAATGAGGGGGGTATTTTGGCGTGGGGTATTGTACCTACCTATGAAAAGGCGTGGGAGGAAACAGGTGCTTCTTTATGCGCACGCCTTAAAAATTATCTTGAGGAGCTGGTGAAGAGAGGAGTGAACCCTAGCCGCCTTTATCAACAGGGATTAACCACCCCTTCCTGTGGCACCGGAGTGCTGGATGAAGGCTTGGCTAGACGGATCTACCAGCTTACATCTGAAGTGGCAGAAGCCATGGCTAAGGAATAGCTGGCGAGTTTTTAAATTTTAGGGATGAGAAAGCTCCTTCCCGTTCTTTTTAAAATTTGGGAGGGAGTTTTTATTTTTCCTTAGCAGGAATTTTACTCCTGGTGAAGAATAATATGTGGTGGAAAGTGGTTGATAGTGGTGAATTAGGGGAAGAAAGTGGGGCCCACATCTTTTGTTTATAGGGGAGTATTACCATACCATTGATGAAAAGGGACGCATTATCATCCCAGCTCGCTTCCGTGAGGGGCTGGGAGAACGGTTTATTGTTACGAAGGGCTTAGATAATTGTCTTTTCGTTTATCCCCGCCAAAACTGGGAGGAGATAGAACAGAAACTTAGAACCTGGCCTCTCACCAGAGCCGATGCCCGTGCTTTCATGCGCTTCTTTTTCTCCGGAGCTACGGAATGCGAGCTGGACCGCCAGGGGAGAATATTGCTACCAGTGAACTTAAGGGAATACGCCCGCTTAGAAAAGGAAGTAGTCATCGCGGGGGTTTCTACCCGGGTAGAAATTTGGAGCCGGGAACTGTGGGAGAAATATTTAGCGGAAACGGCTGCCCAGTACGAAGCCTTGGCGGAAAAGATGGGTGATTTAGGGTTTTAGAACGGGGTGCTCTATCTTCCTTGGATTTTGTTCATAAACCGGTTCTTCTGTCGGAGGTTTTGCGTTTCCTTAATCCTCGGCCAGGTGAAATTTTTGTAGATGCCACTGTGGGTGGCGGGGGGCACGCGTACGCCCTTTTGAAAAACCTACAACCCGGGGGATTCCTTATAGGCCTGGACCGGGATGAAGAGGCCATACATGCAGCCAGCTTAAAACTTAAACCCTTCGGTGGCAACTTTAAACTCTTTCAGGCTAACTTCAGTTCGTTGCCCTCTATCCTGGAGGAAGAAGGCTTAAAAGGAGTCGACGGTTTGCTTTTCGATCTAGGGGTATCTTCTTATCACCTAGAAAATGTAGCTCGCGGGTTCACGTACCAGGCTGATGCCCCCTTAGATATGCGGATGGACCGCAGGCAAGAACTTACAGCAGCGGAAATAGTAAATACCTGGCCGGAGGAGGAACTGGCCCGCATTTTAAAGGAGTACGGTGAAGAACGCTGGGCGGCACGGATAGCTCGCTTTATAGTTAAAGCTCGTGAAAAGAAACCCATACGGAGCACCTTGGAGCTAGTGGATATTGTTAAGGCCGCCATCCCGGCCAGATTTAGGCGGACCGGTCCCCATCCTGCCAAAAGAACTTTCCAAGCTTTACGCATAGCAGTAAACGATGAGCTAGGTGAACTGCAGAGGACGCTGGCTGAACTGGAACGCCTGCTCAATCCTGGAGGACGAATTGTAGTAATATCTTTCCATTCTTTAGAAGATAGGATAGTAAAGCAAACTTTTAAGGAGCTTAGCGGAAAGTTATTGGAAATCTTGACCCCCAAACCCGTGGTCCCTTCTTTAGAAGAGATTGAATGCAACCCCCGGGCACGCAGCGCAAAACTGCGGGCCGCCAGGCGTGTTCTAAAAGAGGAGGAAGGTGAATAAGTTGTGTTAGTAGCACCGCAGGTCAAGTTATCTTGGCCCCAGCAACCTTTGGTGCAACCTTATCCCCAAAGGAATAAAGCTCGAGGGAAGCGAAAGGTAGCAGCCGTAGCTTTAATCTTGTTGGCTTTTGCCGTAGGTTTAACCTGGACTATACAATGTGTCCTTTTGACGCTAAAAGGATATGAACTGGCGCGGATAAAGAAGGAGATCCTTACTTTGCAACAAGCTAATGAACAGTTAGAGCTGGAGGTAGCACGCCTTAAGTCTCCCGAACGGGTAGCGGAGCTGGCTACTACCAAGTTGGGGATGGTTAAGCCAGCGCCCGAAGATATGCGCTTTAGCACTTCGTCCTGGGAAGATAACCTTAAAATAGCCGGAAAATCAGAAGCAGCCCCGCCCTACCAGGAAACTAGAGTACATTCCTTCTGGATAAGGGTGGGCCAGGCTTTACAACATTGGCTGGCAGCGGCCCGGCCAGCCCAAGCCGTTGATAGCTAAAGAATCCGGGGATAAGGGGAACCTAAGGTGGGGTACTGATCAAGGGGCAGACTAAAAATGTATACTAGTATAAACCTTAAAAAACGATTACTGGTTGTTTTTTTGCTTCTCTCAGCCGGCCTTTTAATCGTTATGGTGCGTCTTGCTTGGTTACAGTTAGTTCGTGGAGGGGATTTACAAAAGAAGGCCCTGCAGAACAGGTTGGCCGTGGTTCCGGTACCAGCCCAGCGGGGCATTATTTATGATCGCCTCAGGCGAGAATTGGCGATAAATATCACTAGCGACTATATAGGAGCTTTTCCACCGGAGGTGAGGGATTCTGGACGGCAGCAGGAAATAGCTGCCAAGCTGGCCGAGCTTTTGGGACAGTCCCAGGAGGAGATATTAGAAAAGCTCACACGTCCCACTGGGTTTGAGTTTATAGCTCGCCGGGTAGATTTTGAGAAGGCGCGTAAAATAAGAGAGCTTAAGCTCCCTGGTATAGTGGTAGTTCCGGAAAACCGGAGGTATTATCCTAACGGGGTATTAGCTGCTCACGTTTTAGGATTTGCTGGTATAGATAACCAGGGCCTTGAAGGTCTGGAAGCCATGTACGATAAGGAACTTAGCGGAATCCCTGGCCAGATCGCCCGGGAGTTCGATGCCTTGGGCCGTGAAATACCCCAAGCTACCCACCATTATGTGCCGCCCCAGAACGGGCACAGCCTGGTTTTAACCATCGACCAGACCCTCCAGTTTATAGCAGAAAGGGAATTAGATCAGCTTATGCACAGCCCCACCAGCCCCAAAAAGGCCAGCATTCTAATTATGAACCCTAATACAGGAGAGATCCTAGCCCTGGCCAGCAGACCGACCTTCGATCCCAATCGTTTCTCCGAGTCCCCTCCGGAGGTTTGGAGTAATCCTGTAGTAAGGGATGCTTATGAGCCGGGTTCCACCTTTAAGATCATAACTGCGGCTGCAGCCTTGGAGGAAGGCGTGGTGAAACCTGAAGATAAGTTTTATGATCCGGGCTACATCCGGGTAGGCCAGGATTCCATAAGATGTTGGGCCTATCCTTTAGCTCATGGCAGCCAGACCTTTGCCGAAGGGGTAAAGAACTCTTGTAATCCTGTTTTTGTTAGCGTAGCTTTAAAATTAGAAGAAAAAAAACCGGGGAGTTTTTACGATTATATACAGGGTTTCGGTTTCGGAAGCCCCACCGGGATCGATTTGACCGGTGAGGGAGCAGGAATACTTATTCCGCGGGAAGAATTAAAACCTATCAATATTGCTACTATTGGCATCGGCCAGGGGATAGCTGTTACTCCTATACAGCTCGCCGTAGCTGTAGCTGCGGTGGCTAACGGGGGAAAGATCGTAAAGCCGCACCTGGTCAAGGAGATTTTGGACAGCGAGGGGAAGGTAGTGCGGCGTATAGAGCCGGAGGTACAGCGCCAGATAATATCCCCGGCCACAGCGCAAGTTTTACGACAGTTGCTGGAGGGGGTAGTAAGCGGGGGAACCGGAAGGAACGCCTATATTCCCGGGTATCGTGTGGCAGGAAAAACTGGTACGGCCCAGAAGCCTGGACCGGGGGGCTATCAGGAGGGGAAGTATGTTGCTTCATTTATAGGCTTCGCTCCGGCCAACGATCCCCAGATACTGGCCCTAGTTTTGGTAGATGAACCCCGGGGTTACCCATACTATGGTGGCGTAGTGGCCGCTCCTATCTTCCAGAGGGTAGTAGCGGATGCCCTCCGTTATTTAAAAATACCTCCCCAGTATGTGGAAACTCCTAAGGAAGAAGGGGAGAAAAAATCGGTAGAGGTTCCTGGTCTCATAGGGTTGCCTGTGGAAAAAGCCAAAGCTCAATTAAAAGCTTTAGGGTTGGAAGCCCGGGTAGAAGGAGAAGGCGGGGTTGTAGTAGCCCAGATACCTAAAGAAGGTGTAGTGGTACCCCAGGGTACTAAGGTTATACTTTTCCTAAAGGGGCAGGGTGATAAGACCAGAGTACCGGATTTGACGGGCCTCCGTATCCCCGAGGCGGCGGAAGTATTAGAAGCTTTGGGTCTTAAGTTATGGCCGGAGGGCAGCGGCCAGGCGAGCGATCAAAGTCCTGTGCCCGGTACCCTTGTGCCGCCCGGTACGCAGGTAAAAGTAAAATTCTACGAGCCTGCCCGTCCTTCTCTAGGGCCTTAGCTAATCGTCTAAAAACAATATAGATGGTTAAAAATAGAAATAATAGCCTAGTTACACCGGCGGGTGAAGTAGAACGGAGGAGGCACTTATTATGTTGAGTTTAAAGGAACTGTCTTCTGCGGTAGAAGTTTTAGATCGAGGCGGTCCTCAGGAAGTAACTATCCGCGGGCTCCACTATGATTCCCGCCGGGTGGAGCCCGGGTTTCTTTTTGTGGCCATACAGGGCTTTCGTACTGATGGCCATCTTTTTCTTAGGGAAGCGGCAGAACGGGGGGCAGTGGCAGCGGTGGTCCAGAAGGAGGTACCTTTGCCCCCCGAGATGTCATGGATTCGGGTGCGGGATACCCGTAAAGCTCTGGCTGACCTGGCCACTTGCTTTTACGGGTATCCTTCTCGCAGACTGCGCCTGTTCGGTGTTACGGGAACCAACGGGAAGACCACGACTACCTATCTTATTGAGGGGATCTTAAACTCGGCTGGTCGCCCTACAGGCCTTTTAGGTACAGTAACCAACCGGCTAGGGGAGCAGATGCTTACTACCGAACATACCACTCCCGAATCTTTAGATCTCCAGAGGATTTTAGCTTGGATGGCCGGCAACGGAGCCGAAGCTGTAGTTATGGAAGTATCCTCCCATGCTCTAAGCTTGGAGCGCGTACGGGGTACGGAATTCGATGTGGCCGTATTCACCAACCTGACCCAGGATCACCTGGATTTTCATCCGGATATGGAGGATTACTTTAATGCTAAAGCCAAGCTTTTTACTTCTTTAGAGAAGGGGTGCAAGCCGGGCTACAAGTATGCTGTAATAAACAGCGATGACCAGTGGGGCTTAAGGCTTATAACTTTGACAAAGGTACCGGTTGTTACCTACGGTTTAAATACAGACGCTATGGTCCGCGCAGAAAATATACAAATGAAAAGTACGGGGACTCTACTGGAAGTAGTCTGTGAGGGGAAACGGTATCCGTTAGAGCTGAAGCTAGTAGGCCGGTTTAATGTATATAATGCCCTGGCTGCCTGGGCTGTAGGGTGGCAGGAAGGGATAGAGCCCGAATTATTAGCAGATATTTTAAGCAGGCTGGAAGGAGCGCCGGGGCGCTTTGAAAAAGTAGACGCAGGCCAGGATTTTACCGTTATAGTGGACTACGCCCATACCCCGGACGGTTTGGTGAACGTCCTTAAGGCCGCGCGGCAGGTGACAGCAGGCCGGGTTATAGTGGTTTTCGGCTGTGGCGGTGACCGGGACCGGACGAAGCGCCCTCTCATGGGGGAGGCGGCGGCAAAGTTAAGCGATTTTTGTGTTATCACCTCGGATAATCCCCGGAGCGAAGATCCGGAGGCCATTATAAGGGATATCCTTCCAGGTGTGAAACGTGTAAAAGATAAAGATTATATAGTAGAAGTGGACCGGCGCCGGGCCATCGCCCAGGCGTTAAAGATGGCGCGGACGGGGGATACCGTGATCATTGCGGGCAAAGGCCACGAAACCTACCAGTTGATCGGGGATAAAGTTTTACCCTTTGATGATAGAGAGGTGGCGCGGGAAGAACTGAAACGTCTGGGGTGGGAAGGATGATCTCCCTTACTGTAGGAGAACTTTGCCGTATACTGCAAGGGGAGCTGCTCCAAGGAGATCCGGATGCTAAAATAGAAGGTATTAGTACGGATAGCCGCCAGATTAAGAAAGGAGAAGTATTTTTTGCCCTAAAAGGTGAGCGGTTTGACGGCCATGATTTTGTAGGAGCGGCTTTAGATCGGGGAGCAGTAGCGGCTGTGGTGGCCAGGCGGACAGAGGGGATATCCCGGGGCGGACTTATCCTAGTGCCCGATCCTTTAAAGGCCCTTCAAGATTTAGCTCTTTATCACCGGCAGACTGTTTTTAAAGGAGAGCTTATAGGCATCACCGGCTCTAGCGGCAAGACTACTACGAAAAACCTCGTAGCCCGGGTTTTAGAGGCCAAGTTTAAGGTATGGAAGAGTCCGGGTAACTTTAATAACGAAATAGGCCTCCCTTTAACCCTCCTTAATCTTAAGCCTGAACATCAGGTGGTAGTGGTAGAGATGGGGATGCGGGGCAGGGGAGAGATAGCTTCCCTTTGCCGGGTGGCCCGCCCTACGGCTGGTGTTATAACAAACATCGGTACTGCCCACCTGGGAAGATTGGGCTCGGTGGAAAACATAGCGCTGGCCAAAAGGGAACTTTTAGAAGCCCTCCCTGAAGGGGGCTTGGCAGTCTTAAACGGGGATGATCCCTGGTGTCGGCGCCTGTCAGAGGGACTTCCCGTGCGTGCCGTATTTTACGGTCTTGAAAATCAGGCGACCTTTCAGGCCCGGGACATTAGAACGAGGGGGTTAGAAGGCGTAGAATTTGTAGTAAGGTTTCCAGAAGGAGAGGCGAAGGTTCGCCTTCCAGTACCGGGAAAGCATAATGTTTTGAATAGCCTGGCCGCCCTAGCCGTGGGGTACTTTTTGGGAGTAGAAATGGATGATATGGTGGAGAAGCTGTTAGAATGGCCGGCCGAAAGTATGCGGCAGGAATTTTTACCTGGCCCCCGGGGTTCCCTTATTTATAACGATACTTATAATGCGAACCCAGAATCCATGCTGGCCGCCCTGGAGGTTTTGAAAGAGCTGCCAGGCCGTAAGATCGCTGTGCTAGGTGATATGCTTGAACTAGGGGAAAAAGCCCCAGAGCTTCACCGGAAGGTGGGAAAGCAAGTTTTAGAGGCAGGAATAGCTGTTTTGATTACCGTAGGGGAGCTAGCCCTGGAGATAGCTGCTGGGGCTCTAGCTTCCGGGATGCCTAAGGAGCAAGTATTCTCTTTTCTCCACCCCAGGGAGGCCGGCCAGTTCCTTGCCCATTATCTACAACCTGGTGATGTGGCACTTCTTAAAGGTTCTAGGGCAGTAAAGTTAGAGCAGGTTTTAGAGGAGCTAAAAGAGGTGAGAGAATGAAAACGGGGCTTGCTGCGCTCCTTTTAAGCTTCGGTTTCACCGCCCTTTTAGGCCCTCCCCTTATAAAGGTATTACAGTTAATCAGGGCTGGCCAAATAGTACGAGATGACGGGCCCCGGAGGCACTTGGGCAAGGCAGGGACTCCCACCATGGGAGGCCTTATATTCCTTTTAGGTTTAACCTTAGCCGTTTTGATTTTGAGTAAAGCCAATTTGCTTTTGTTCACCTTACTCGGTATTACCTGGGGTTACGGCCTGCTGGGTTGGATAGATGATATGTTGAAGGTGGTTTTACGGCGCCCGTTGGGGCTTTTGGCCAGGCAGAAGCTGGCTGGCCAGAGCGCTTTGGGCTTAATAGCGGGGTTGGTGGCTATGCTTTATTTGGGCCGGGGCAGTGAGGTAGTACTTCCTTTCAGTTCCCTGCGGTGGGATCTGGGGTGGTACTACCCGGCTTTAGCTGCTATAGTACTGGTAGCCACTAGCAACGCTGTGAATTTAACAGATGGATTAGACGGGCTAGCGGCAGGGACTACTTTGGTGGTTTCCCTGGCCTATTTCCTTCTTGCCCTAGCTTTGGACAAGGCTGAGCTTATTATCTTTACAGGTGCGTTGGCGGGTGGATGCTTGGGTTTTTTACTGTACAATTTTCACCCTGCGCGTGTGTTCATGGGGGATACAGGCTCCCTGGCTTTAGGCGGGGCTATAGGCATTTTAAGCATTTTAACCAGAACAGAGCTCCTTCTTCCTATTTTGGGAGGAGTATATGTTCTGGAAGCGTTGTCTGTGATTCTGCAAGTGCTCTATTTTCGTTTAACTGGTCGGCGTCTTTTCCGCATGAGCCCCTTACACCATCATTTTGAACTAGCAGGTTGGTCCGAAACCGGTGTGGTCTTGTTCTTTTGGGTATTAGCCCTGTTTTTTTCTGGCTTAGGGCTGTATGGCTTAACCTGGAAATAAGCAGGAGAAAATTAATCAGAAAGAAAGGGTAATGTAAGATTATGGAATGGCCTTCTAAAAAAGTGCTAGTAGTGGGGTTGGGAAAGAGCGGGGTAGCCGCTGCCCGGGTGCTGGCCGGGCTGGGAGCAAAAGTTTTCGCCTGCGATAAAGCTATGAAAAGCGAGGAAGAAATAAGGCCGCTTAAAGAGGCAGGGGTGGCCCTGTTTGTGGGGGGTTACCCTGAAGTGGGGCAGATCCGTCCCGACCTCGTGGTCACCAGCCCTGGAGTACCTTTAGAGGAGCCCCCTTTAAAAGCGGCAAGGAGCACGGGGATCCCTGTATGGGGAGAATTGGAGCTTGCTTTTAGGCTTCTTCCTGCGGGCGTTAAAATAGTAGCCATAACCGGGACTAATGGTAAAACAACTACTACCGCGTTGACAGGGCAGGTACTTAAAGATGCAGGCTATCCTGTTGTGGTGGCGGGTAACATAGGTATCCCTCTGGTGGAAAAGGTAGGGGAGGCTTTTCCAGGAGAATATTTTGTTTGCGAGGTTAGCAGTTTCCAACTGGAGACAGTAGAAACTTTCCATCCCCATATAGCTGCCATACTTAATATCACCCCTGATCACCTGGACCGGCATGGAAGTTTCATGGAGTACGTTAAAGCCAAAGCCAGGCTTTTGAGCCTCCAGGACTCTAATGATTTTGCTGTACTAAACTTTGATGATCCCAACACTCGAGATTTAGAGAAACAAGTTAAAGGACATCTAGTCTATTTCAGCCGTCAAAAAGCTTTAAGTTTCGGTTCCTTTGTAGAGGACGGGTTTATTTGCCTTGAACTGGGGAAAGGGTTACAGCCTTTGTGCCGTGTGGAAGAACTGGCCCTTAAAGGGCTGCATAATCTAGAAAATTCCCTGGCGGCGGCAGCTATCGGGGGGATCCTAGGGATTCCTCCTTCCAATTTGAGCTACACTTTAAAAACCTTTCCCGGAGTCCCCCACCGTTTAGAACCTGTAGCGCGTGTGGACGGTGTTTTATATGTAAATGATTCTAAAGGAACTAATCCAGAAGCTACTGTTAAAGCTATAGAGGCTTATTCCGAACCCCTTATTCTGATTGCCGGAGGTAAAAATAAGGGGAGCGATTTTAGTTTCTTAGCCCAGAAGATGGTGGGGAGGGTAAAACACCTTATACTTTTAGGTGAAGCAGCCCCTGCCATTAAACAGGCGGCCGAGAAAGCCGGGTTAGCTTCTATTTTTTTGGTGCGGGATTTGAAAGAGGCCGTAGAGCGGGCCAAGGAACTTGCTAGCCCCGGCGATGTAGTTCTGCTTTCCCCCGCTTGCGCAAGCTGGGATATGTTTCGCAACTATGAAGAACGGGGGAATCTTTTTAAGAGCCTAGTGCGTTCCCTTTCTGAAGGGGGAAGAATAACATGCTCCGGCGGGCAGGCTCAATAGATTTTGGCCTTTTGTTAAGTGTCTTGGTGCTTTTAAGCATGGGTATTATAATGGTATTCAGCGCCAGCGCTGTAACTGCGGCCAATAATCTAGGTGATGCCTTTTATTTTCTTAAACGCCAACTCACCTGGGCCGGATTAGGCCTTGCGGGAATGGGTGCTTTAATGCGCATGCCTTATACCATTTTCCGGCGGCTGGCTAACCCCCTTTTAGGAGTATCTTTGGTACTCCTTGTTTTGGTGCTTATTATAGGCATTAGCGCTAAAGGTTCTAGCCGGTGGCTGGGGGTTGGCTCCCTGTCTTTCCAGCCCTCGGAGGTAATAAAATTGACCATGGTTATTTTCTTGGCGGCAAGGCTTGCAGAAGATTCACGCCGCCTGGGTAGCTCCTTTGTGAGGGGTTTAGGGCCATATCTTTTACTTATCTTTTTAGTATGCGGGCTCATCCTTGCTCAACCCGACCTGGGGACGGCCATAGCCATAGCGGGCACCTCTTATCTGTTATTGGTCGCTGCGGGAGCAGAACGAAATCATTTATTGGTTTTGTTTCTGGCTGGTCTTGCCGTGGTTGCGCTGGCCATAATTATAGCTCCCTATCGCATGGCTCGCTTTACAGCTTTTTTAAACCCCTGGGCTGATCCCCAAGGAAAGGGGTACCAGACTATACAGTCCCTCTTAGCCTTAGGGTCAGGAGGGCCTTTTGGTACAGGGCTCGGTCAGGGACGGCAAAAACTCTACTATGTTCCCGAGGAACATACAGATTTTATTTTTGCCATTTTAGGTGAAGAGCTGGGGTTTATAGGTACGGCCTTGGTGGTGGCCGCCTTTAGCCTTTTGCTCTGGCGGGGTTTCCGGACAGCCATGAAGGCACCGGATGCCTTTGGCTCTCTTCTTGCTGCAGGTATCACCATTATGATAACCCTCCAGGCTTTGATAAATATGGGGATAGTTACAGGGCTACTGCCGGTTACTGGTATAACTTTGCCTTTGGTGAGCTATGGAGGTTCCTCTCTGATTTTTACCCTGGCGGGGATAGGCATACTTCTTAACATTTCCCGTTATGTACGCACCTAAATTAAGAGGGGGTGCCTTCCCTTGCGAGTAGTGGTTACCGGTGGGGGGACAGGAGGACATGTTTATCCGGCCTTGGCCATCGCCCAGGGCCTTCTTAAAGCCAAGCCAGGGATAGAGGTTTTATATATAGGCACCGACCGGGGATTAGAGGCTGAGGTGGTTACCAGGGCGGGACTTCCCCTGGCTACTATAAAAGTGCAGGGGCTGGAGAGAAGGCGCCTTTGGAAAAATTTTAAAGCCTTAGCCCACTTGGGGCAAGGCATCTGGCAAGCTTACAGGTTACTCCGCCGTTTCCGGCCCCAGGTAGTAGTGGGTACAGGGGGTTATGTGTGTGCCCCTGTATGTATGGTAGCTGCTATCTTGAGGATCCCCGTTATTCTTCACGAACAAAACGCCTTCCCTGGTCTCACCAACCGCCTTTTATCTAGGGTGGCCCGGACAGTCTGCCTCACCTTCCCTGAGGCTAAAAAATATTTTCCTCCCAGGGTGGAATTAGTCACTACAGGCCTACCCGTAAGGCCGGAGATAATAGCGACGACTAGGGAAGAGGCTAGGGCTAAGCTTAAAATTCAACCTGACCAATTTTTTATCCTCATCGTGGGAGGAAGCCAGGGTGCCCGGAGTTTAAATTACGCTGCACTTTCACTTTTTCGTGCTTATCAAGGCCGAGCCTCCCTTAAAATATTTCATGTGGCCGGGCGTAAGGATTATGAACAATTAAAAGCTCAAGCCGAAAAAGCAGGGATATATTTGGATGGAAATGGAAATATTACCATTGTGCCTTACTTACACGATATGCATATAGCTTTGGCCGCGGCAGACCTCGTGATAGGTCGAGCGGGAGCTTCTTTTCTAGCAGAGGTACTGGTCAAAGGCCTTCCAGCCATTCTTATACCATACCCATATGCGGCCGGCAATCATCAGGAATACAACGCCCGTGCGTTGGCCGAAAAGGGGGCGGCTATAGTAATACGCGACAGTGAGTTGGCCACGGGAAAACTCTTGAGCACGGTGGAAAGCCTTTTGGCCGAACCCGAAAGACTTAAAAGAATGGCTCAGGCGAGTGCTCGTTTGGGCCGGCCGGATGCTTTGGATAAGATTGTGTCCAAAATACTTGCGCTGGCAGAGGAATGTCACCTTTAAATTAGCCAACGCATATCATACAGGTGAATCCAGGCTGCTGGTGGGGGGAAGGAGATGACAGCTTGCCGGTAGAAGGTTGGACCCATTTTGTAGGTATCGGCGGGGTGGGCATGAGCGCCCTTGCGCAGTTGCTCTTAGGGTTAGGGCATAAGGTTTCGGGTTCGGATATAAAAGAAAACAAGTATACAGAACTTCTTAAAAAAAGAGGTGCGGTTATTTACCAGGGGCATGATGCCAGGCACCTCAACCCGGAGGTACGGCGGGTGGTGATTTCTTCGGCCATTTCCCCCGAAAACCCGGAGGTGAAAGAGGCAGAAAGGCGGGGACTAGAGATAATTAAAAGGGGGAAATTGCTGGCCGAGCTGATGTCCTCCCAAAGGGGGATCACGGTAGCAGGAGCCCATGGGAAGACGACTACTTCGGCCATGATCAGCCTTGTACTTTGGCAAGGCGGCCTTGATCCCACGGCGGTGATAGGTGGATATGTTTCTGCCCTGGGGAGCAACGCGCGTCTGGGCAATTCTGACTTCTTTGTAGCAGAAGCTGATGAGAGTGACGGATCTTTTTTATGGCTCCATCCAGAAATAGCGGTGGTCACCAATATTGAAGATGACCACCTGGACTATTACGGGAGCTTTGGAAGTATTGTAAAAGCCTTCGAGGAGTTCTTATTGGGGGTTAAACCCACGGGGAAGACGGTGCTTTGCCTGGAAGATGCTTCCTTGCGGGCGTTGGCTCCCAAGGTAAGGGGAACGCTAATAACCTATGGTTTCTGCGAGGATGCCCATTACCGGGCGCGGGATATCGAACTTAAGGGCCTGGGTAGCCGGAGCAAAATTTATTGTCATGGGGATTACCTGGGGGAGCTAGAGCTTAAAGTACCCGGGAAGCATAACATTCTTAACGCTTTGGCTGCTATAGCCGTAGCGCACCAGCTAGAACTGCCTTGGACGGTCATCCAGGAGGCGTTAAGCTCTTTCCGAGGAGTAGAGCGGAGGTTCCAAATTTTGCAAGATGCTGGTGACATCTGGGTGGTAGACGATTACGCACATCATCCCACCGAAATCCGGGCTACTTTAGCGGCTGCGCGCCAGGTGGGGGCTAAAAGGATAGTTGCCGTTTTTCAGCCCCACCGGTATACACGTACCTTTTACTTGCACCGCGAATTAGGTCGTGCTTTACAAGAAGCAGACGTGGTGATTATCAATGATATATATGCTGCAGGGGAAAAGCCTCTACCCGGAGTCCATGCCCGGCTTATAGTTCAAGCCTTAGAAGAAATTGGGCATCCGGCAGTCTATTATATACCTTCTGGAGAGGACACTTTAGGATTTTTAAGGGAAAACATACGGCCCGGAGATCTAGTCTTTACTTTAGGCGCAGGAGATGTATGCCAGGTTGGTAAAGAGCTAGCCCGGTATCTTCAGGCGGAGAAGAGGCTCCAGTCGGGAGGATGAAGCTTAAAGGAATATGGGCGACCTCACCCTTTTAGCCGCGGAGTTAAAGCGCTCTGTTGCCGGCCGGGTATTGCTGGAAGAGCCTTTATCCCGGCACACCACTTTTCGTATAGGCGGGCCGGCTGACCTTTTAGTTTTACCTGCTAACCGTGAAGATATAGAGGCCTGCTTAAAATTTAGCCATGAAAAGGGCCTGCCCTTTTATATTCTGGGTAACGGGTCCAATCTTCTGGTACGGGAGAAGGGAGTCCGGGGCTTAGTAATAAAGACCACTAGTTTATCCCATATAGAGGTGAAGGATTTAAATATCTGGGCGGAAGCCGGGGCTTTGCTGGCCAAGGTTCTTCTTAAGGCCCAGAAGGCTGGCCTTTCTGGCCTGGAATTTGCCGCCGGTATTCCGGCCACGTTGGGTGGAGCTACGGTAATGAACGCCGGAACCCCCGATGGTTTCATGGGGGAAGTGGTAGCCAAAGTAGAGGTTTTAGACCCAGAAGGCCACTTCCTAATTTTAAACGGGAGGGATCTGGGATTTAAATACCGGGAGAGCCGGCTTAAAGGTTCCGGCCAAGTAGTATTAGCTGTACTGTTGGCCCTAAAACCAGGGCCTCCTGAAGAAATTGACAGGTTGATAGCCCAAAGGCTGGCCTTGCGCAAGAAGAGACAGCCTTTGGCTTGGCCTAACGCCGGGTGCATCTTTAAGAATCCCCCGGGTTATGCTGCCGGGTGGCTGATAGAACAGGTGGGAGCCAAGGGCTGGAGCCAGGGGGATGCCGAAGTTTCTACCATCCATGCCAACTTTATTATCAATCGCGGAAGAGCCACGGCTTCCGATGTTTTGGCTTTAATAGAAAGAGTCCGGGAAGAAGTGCTTAAGGGTTTTGGTATATGTCTTGAGTTAGAGATCGAAATTTGGGGAGAAGGCCCCTAAAAGGGGAGGGGAAGGCCTTGGAAGCTTTAAAGATTATGGGGGGCTACAGGTTAGAAGGAGAGGTCGAGGTTAGCGGGGCCAAGAACGCCATTCTCCCCATCATGGCAGCCACTTTATTAACCCGGCATCCCTGTTACCTGGAAGGAGTCCCTGATTTGATCGATGTTAAAGTGATGGGAGAAGTTATAAAAACTTTGGGAGTGGAGGTTAAAAAAGAAGGGGATACCCTTTATATCGATCCTTCTTTAGCAGAGGAGAGGGAGATCCAGCCCGAGTTAGCCAGGCGGCTGAGGGCTTCAAACTTGGTGATGGGCCCCCTTCTTAGCCGGTGGCGGCGTTTCCGGGTGGCTTATCCGGGGGGTTGTGCTATAGGGGCACGGCCTTTGGACCTGCACCTTAAAGGGTTTGCAGCTATGGGGGCCACCATCCGGGAAACCCAGGGTTTCATTGAAGCTACGGCACCCCGCCTGTATGGGGCTGATATTCACTTGGATTTTCCTAGTGTAGGAGCTACGGAAAACCTCATGATGGCGGCTGTGCTGGCTGAAGGAGTAACGGTATTAAGGAATGTAGCGCGAGAACCTGAAATTATCGACTTACAAAATTTTCTCAATAAAATGGGAGCCAGAGTGCAAGGGGCGGGTCAGGATGTTATAAGGATAGAGGGTGTATCGGAGCTCCGGGGAGCAAGGCATCGCATTATACCTGACCGTATCGAAGCTGGGACTTATTTAGTGGCTGCGGCCGGAACTAGAGGGAGGCTTTTTGTAAGGGGAGCCCAGCCGGAGCACCTGGCTGCTGTGATAGCCAAGCTTCAGGAGATGGGGGCATACGTAAAAGAGGGAAAGGGTGGTATTTATTTGGAAGTAAAAAACCGCTTACAGGCGGTAGATTGTAAGACGCTGCCTTACCCCGGGTTTCCTACTGACATGCAACCGCAGCTCATGGCTTTAATGACCACGGCCCAAGGTACCGGTATTATTGTTGAAAGTATTTTTGAAAATCGCTTTCACCACGCGGCCGAACTCAAGAGAATGGGTGCCGATATTAAAATAGAAGGAAGAATTGCTATTGTTACAGGAGTCCCCGCTTTAAGCGGGGCCCCTGTAGAAGCACGGGATCTAAGGGGTGCCGCATCTTTAGTAATTGCTGGACTAATGGCTGAAGGTTTAACCTCTGTAGAAGGGGTGCAACATTTAGACCGTGGCTACGAAAGGTTGGAAGAAAAGCTACAGTCTTTGGGAGCCAAGTTATGGCGGGAGAGATCTAAATAGATTTCCTTTTTTTGGTACCAGCTTGGACAAACCCCAGCCTTCTGTTATAATGGCAGTAAATAAGCGTAAGCTTTACCGCGTGCGTCGGTTATTGGTATTTATATTGTGTTGTATTTCCATCTTTTTTTTCCTCCACTCTGACTTTTTTAGCCTGCAGAAAGTGGAGGTATATGGTAACCGGAGGATCCCGGCAGAAGAGCTCTTCCGGTTAGCTGGGGTAGAACACGGCGTTAACCTCTGGCGCATAGATACTAAAGGGGTGGCGGAGCGCCTTGAGGCTCATCCCTTGGTTAAAACGGTAAGTGTAAAACGCAAATGGCCTCATGTTTTAGTGATCTATGTTACCGAAAGGGAGCCCTTGGCTTTTATTCCGGGACACGGTGTATTTTGGATTATCGATGGTGAAGGATATATTATGGAGAGCTCAACCAGGTTAACTTCAACCAACTTTCCCCTTATTTCTGGCCTTCAGGCGAAAGATAATGCAGGACCCGGAACAAAGGTGGAAGATCCGCGGCTTAAGGCGGCTTTAGAGGTTTTGAAGGCTCTTCCCCTTGAAGCCCGAGAAAAGATAGAAGAGATCCAGGTTCTTGAGCCGGAAAACCTGTTGCTTTATTTGCCCGGAAGGGTTAAAGTGAAATTTGGCAATGCTACTTCGGCAGCAGAGAAATGGGTTCGCTTAGAGGGGGTATTAAGGGAGACGAAACAATTGGGGTTGCTAGAGTATATAGATGTAAGCTTTGACGGGCCACCGGTTGTAAAATTTAAAGAAAAAAGGTGAACATACATGTGGTTACCCTTGTTAGGTCTTGTGATAGGTATATTAGTGGGGTTGCTTATTCCGGTTAAGATACCTGTAGCCTATGCTAAGTACATGTCCGTTGCTGTACTGGCTGCCCTGGATTCCGTATTTGGGGGTTTACGGGCTACTTTAGAAAACAGTTTTGATCATTCTATTTTCCTTTCCGGTTTTTTCGCCAATACTTTGCTGGCTGCTTTTCTGGCCTATATCGGCGATCAGTTGGGGGTGGAGCTGTATTTAGCCGCCGTCTTTGTTTTTGGTGCTCGCCTCTTTCAAAACTTGGCTATTATACGCAGGCATCTTTTAAAGCGATAAATTTATTGAAAGCTAAAAGGGAAAATAAGGGCTTGTGTTGAATTTCCTTTTTAAAACTCCGGAGGTGCCAGACTTGCCCAAGGGTGAAGTAGTGCTGGGCTTGGATATCGGGAGTACTAAGGTAGTGGCCATAGCCGCAGAGGTCGAGGCAGGGGGACACCTCAATGTCATAGGTTTAGGGGAAGTTCCTTCTGGGGGCCTCCGGAGGGGTATTATTGTAGACATAGAACACACTGCCCGAGCTGTAGCCCAAGCTGTAGATATGGCTGAGAGGATGGCCGGGCATCGCCTGCAAAGGGCTTTTGTGGGGATCACAGGTCCTCACATAGAATCTATAAACAACCGGGGGATAGTAGCTGTTGCTGGCGAAAACAGGGAAGTAAGTATAGAAGATGTAGAAAGAGTCTTGCAGGCAGCCCGGGTAATCCCTTTAGCCTCTGAACGCCAGATTATCCACGTGCTTCCCCGCCAGTACATTGTAGATGGCTACGGTGGCATAACTGACCCTGTAGGTATGACAGGTTCCCGGCTAGAGGTAGAGACCCACATCGTAACAGCGGCGGGAGCGGCAGTGCAAAACCTGGTTAAAAGCGTTCAACGGGCTGGGATAGAGGTACAAGAGCTTGTGCTCAATCCCCTGGCTTCAGCAGAGGCTGTCCTCCAGGCAGCAGAAAAGGAGCTGGGGGCGGTAGTGGTCGATCTTGGCGGGGGCACCACAGAGATCGCTATTATTGCTCAGGGCGGCTTGTGGTTTGCTTCTGTTTTACCTGTAGGGGGAGATCACATTACCAGCGATATAGCTGTGGGGTTGCGTACGCCCATAAACCAAGCTGAAAGAATAAAAAAAGAGTGGGGGCGGGTACCTGCCAGTGCAGTTCCTGATAATGAACTATTCCAGGTGCCTAACGTAGGAGGAGAGGGCACCCATACGGTCTCTCAAAAGATGCTGGCGGCTATCATAGAGCCGCGGGTAGAGGAGATATTAGGTCTGGTCCGCCGGGAGATAGGCCGGGCCGACTTTAAAGGTTTGCTGCCCGGGGGTGTGGTTTTGACGGGCGGAGGGGCCTTGCTTCCAGGCATAGCCCAACTGGCAAGCGAAATATTGGAGCTTCCGGTAAGGATAGGATCTCCGAGCCGTTTAGGTGGCTTAGCAGATATGGTGGCCAGCCCGGCTTATGCTACGGCGGTAGGACTAGTAATATATGGGATAAAACATATATCTAAATCCCAGGCTGCAGCTAGTAAGGAAGGGTTCTGGGGAAGCCTCTGGGGTTATTTTAGGGTATGGTTAAGAGAGCTATTTCAATAGCCCGGGGGAGAAGGGGGTATGAAAGTTGCTAGAATTTGAAGATGGAGAACTCAATCACCAGTTTGCAGTAATAAAGGTGGTAGGGGTAGGCGGGGGTGGCAGCAATGCTGTCAACCGGATGATAGCGGCAGGCCTCAAAGGAGTAGAGTTCATCAGTATCAATACCGATGCCCAGGCTCTGCGTCTATGCCAAGCAGAACAGAAGATCCAGATCGGGGCCAAGCTGACCAAGGGCCTCGGCGCTGGCGCTAATCCGGAGATCGGGAAAAAAGCGGCTGAAGAAAGCAGGGAAGAGTTAGCCCAAAGGCTGCAAGGAGCCGACATGGTTTTCATCACTGCAGGAATGGGAGGCGGCACGGGAACCGGTGCTGCGCCGGTTATAGCCCAGATAGCTAAAGAAGTAGGAGCTTTAACCGTAGGCGTCGTTACACGCCCCTTCAGCTTTGAGGGGCGCCGCCGGGCCCTTCAGGCTGAAAACGGTATTGCCGAGCTTAAGACCAAGGTAGACACCTTAATAGTTATTCCGAACGACCGGCTTTTACAAGTTGTGGACAAGCAGACATCCATCACGGAAGCCTTCCGGATTGCAGATGATGTATTGCGCCAGGGAGTACAAGGTATATCCGATCTTATTACAGTTCCTGGCTTAATAAACCTGGATTTTGCTGATGTTAAAACTATCATGAGCGACGCGGGCTCCGCCTTGATGGGTATAGGCCGGGCAACAGGCGAAAAGCGGGCAGTAGAAGCGGCTAAGATGGCTATCTCCAGCCCTCTTTTGGAAACTTCCATCGAAGGGGCCCGGGGTGTCCTACTTAACATTACAGGAGGACCGAATTTGGGCCTGTTTGAAGTTAATGAGGCAGCAGAGATTATAGCTTCAGTAGCCGATCCCGAGGCCAACATTATTTTCGGGGCAGTTATTGATGAGAACCTTAAGGACGAGGTCAGGGTCACTGTTATAGCTACCGGTTTTGAGGGACATAGGCGGGATACTGCGGTCAAACAAGTAGCAGCCACAAGGGAGATGGAGGTTAAAAGTTTTAACCTTGAAGACTTGGATATACCCGCTTTCTTAAGAAGGCGCTAAATTAAAGATACAGGAAAGTTTAGGGGCTGCTAAGAGAGCAGCCCTTAAATTTTTTAGAGCTGCCAGCGCCTGACATTTTTTTCCTTTATCCTTCTGTATAATGAAGATGGGAAATTGGTCTTAAAATGCCAGTTGCCTCATATCATGGTAATAATTGAGTAAAGAAACTGGAGGAAGGGACCGTGGCGGGGGCACAAGTAATCTACCTGGACATGGTCCTCCTTGTTAACCTCATAATGGATTATATTATTCTCTGGGCTACCGGCAGGCTAGCTCAGGTAAATACCAATGGTTGGCGTTTATTGGCCGGCGCCACCCTGGGTGCGGCCTATGCCCTAACCCTTTTTTCCCCTCACCGGGAGCCCTGGCTGTGGTTTTTGGTCAAGATATTTTTTTCCGTTGTAATGTTGTTGCTAGCCTTTTATCCTTTGACCTGGCAGAAACTGTTACAGGTTCTCGGTTGCTTTTATCTGGTATCTTTCATTATGGGTGGGGCTGTAGTCGGTGGCCTATATTTAAGCAATAATTTCTTAGTAGCCCCGGCGTTAGCAGGAAGGGGCCTGCTCGTCCATCCCTTACCTTCTGCCTGGTTGGCCTTAGCTGCTTTAGCGGCTGTTTTTCTGGTTAACTGGGGGAGTGCCCTTATCAAGAAGAATTTCTGGCAAGCCCTTATGCAGCTACCTATAGTGATCGGGTTGGAGGGGAAAAGGCTAGCCCTTAAAGCCCTGGTAGATACCGGAAACAACTTACGGGATCCCCTTACCGGTCGCCCGGTAATTATAGTCGAATATCAGGCTTTAAAGCCTATTCTCCCTGAGGAGATCCGGTCCAGGGTGCGAGCTAGCGAAGAACCCGAACTAGAAAAAATCGTAGCTTCCCTGGCAGGCACACCGTGGGCGACCAAGGTACGCATTATACCTTTTCATTCTTTAGGGCGTACCGGTGGGTTGCTCCTGGGTTTTAAACCGGACGAGGTCATCATTTTTTGGGAGGAGCAGCTCATCAAAATAACAGATGTTGTAGTGGGCTTGTGCTGGAACCGGCTGGCCCCGGGGGGTAATTACCGGGCTTTATTACATCCCGAACTTTTACCAGGTAGAAACTAAGGTATAATGGGAACTTTAAAGGGGGTATGGTTTATGGGTCCTTGGAGCCGCTGGGCTTTAACTTTAAGGGTAAACTTAAGCAAACTTTTAGCTACCATCCGCTGGTTGCAGGAGATCTTCTATGTGAGTAGCAGCGAAGCTTTACCCCCGCCCCTCACCAGTGATGAGGAAAACAATTTATTAAGCCGCTTGGAGAAAGGGGACGTGGGTGTTAAAACCACTTTGATCGAGCGCAACCTCCGTTTAGTAGTGTATATTGCCCGCAAGTTCGAAAATACCGGGGTAGGGATAGAAGATCTGGTATCTATAGGTACCATCGGTCTTATTAAAGCGGTGAATACCTTCGATCCCAAAAAGCGTATTAAACTTGCTACCTACGCTTCACGCTGTATTGAAAACGAAATCCTCATGCACCTTAGGCGTAATAACAAAACCAGGGTGGAAGTATCTTTTGATGAGCCTTTAAATATAGACTGGGATGGTAATGAATTGCTCTTATCCGACGTTTTAGGCACTGATAATGATATAATCTACAAGTCCATTGAAGAGGAAATGGAACGGAAGCTCCTGCATGCGGCCATGCATAAACTTACCCCCCGGGAAAGGAAGATTATGGAGTTTCGTTTTGGACTGATAGATGGGGTAGAAAAGACGCAAAAAGAGGTAGCCGATATCCTAGGTATATCTCAATCTTATATATCGCGATTAGAAAAAAGGATAATTAAAAGGTTACGCAGAGAAATAGCCCGCATGGAATAAGCGGGTTTTTTTATTTTCGTATAAAAACGCACCCGGGTGGTAATAATGTAACTGCTGGACTTTAAGGGGACGGAGGTTTTGCACCCATGATGGTCAACAAAGTAGAAATCTGCGGGGTAAATACCTCCAAGCTTCCCCTGCTCACCAACGAGGAGATGCGGGAGCTTTTTAAGCGGATGAAGGCCGGAGATTTGAGCGCGCGGGAAAAGCTTATCCAGGGCAATTTGAGGTTAGTTTTAAGCGTTATCCAGCGCTTTACCAACCGGGGTGAATTTGTAGATGACCTGTTCCAAGTAGGCTGTATCGGCCTTATGAAGGCCATAGATAATTTTGACCTAGAACAGAACGTCAAGTTTTCTACTTATGCAGTGCCGATGATTATCGGAGAAATCCGTCGTTATTTAAGGGATAACAATCCCATTCGTGTCAGCCGGTCTTTAAGGGATGTGGCTTACCGGGCCCTACAAGCTCGGGATGCATTGGTAAACAAGTATGCCCGGGAGCCCTCGGTGGGCGAGATCGCCCAGGAGATCAACCTTCCTCCGGAAGAGGTGGTCCTGGCCTTAGATGCCATCCAGGAGCCGGTCTCCCTCTTTGAACCCATTTATCATGACGGGGGGGACCCTATATACGTAATGGATCAGATAGGTGACGATAAAAACCACGACAGCAACTGGCTAGAAAGTATAGCGGTTAGGGAAGCGCTAAATAAATTAAGCGAAAGAGAAAGGCTTATTCTCTCCTTACGCTTTTTTGAAGGTAAAACTCAAATGGAAGTAGCGGAAGAGATAGGTATTTCTCAGGCCCAAGTTTCCCGCCTGGAAAAAGCCGCCTTAAACCACATGCGTAAATATATTTAAACAGGAGGGTAAGAAGGGGTGAAGGCCTTAAAGGGCCATCTTTTATTGTGGGCTTCGACGGCAGCCATGCTGTTGGCTTTAACTATGGTAATTTTCTTAAAACCTGAGCCCCCAGATCAGGCTCATCTTCCTTTAAAATCTAGCAACCTTATACGGCTTCACGTGATCGCTAACAGCGATACCCCTGAAGACCAAACCCTTAAACTTAAGGTACGTGACGCTATTGTGGAGGAGGCCAGGAAGGAGCTGGTAAAGGCTAAGGGGGCGGAAGAAGCTCGGAGGTGGTTGGCTGAAAACCTTCAAAGCTTGGCTTTGGCCGCGGAGGAGCAGCTTAAAAAGGAAGGGCATCTTTACCCTGTCCGGGTCCAACTAGGTGATTTCAATTTTCCTACCCGTTCCTACGGAGAGTGGGTGCTTCCTGCAGGCAAGTATGAAGCCCTCCGGTTGATAATCGGCGAAGGAAAAGGGGAAAACTGGTGGTGTGTTCTTTTTCCTCCGCTTTGCCTGGTAGATGTAGCAGAGGGGGGAGCAACCCGGGAGGTTGTGGCCTGGCCTCAAGAAAACCAGCCTGAAACATCAATAGAACTGCGGTTTAAAATTTTGGAGGTTTTACGGGCTTCTACCCAGCGCTTGGCATCCCTCTGGTGGTGGTGAAATTCCAGGATAAAATATCCTTTGCCCCCTTGCATATAATGATGTTAAAGTGAGGGTATTTTTTAATCTTGGGGGTGGCGGGGGTGATTAAAGTCTCTGAACTCCGCCAGAGGGATGTTATCAATGTGGTGGACGGCCGGAGGTTAGGTTTTATTAAAGATGTAGAGTTGGATGTAGCAGAAGGGAAAATTAAGGCCCTCATTTTGCCCGGGCAAGGTGGAAAGTTTTTATTTTTCTTCGGCCACAATGAAGATCTGGTAATCCCGTGGGAAAAGGTGATAAAAGTAGGTATAGATGTTATTTTAGTAGAGAATCCCAGTGTGCTGGCTCCGAAGCACCTTAAAAAAACTTAAGGGTTTAAAGTAAGACTGGGCCGGGTAAAAACCCGGCCTTTCGTATCAATAGGAAGATATTATATAATAAACGCCAGAGGTGAATAACGCTGGATGTTTTAGAGAAGGTCGGGAGTCCCTTGCCTTTATTTCGTATATCTTTCCTAGAAAAGCAGGCTCCCGTTGCTGCGATTTTCACTACCCGTCAAGGGGGAAAAAGCGAAGGGCCGTATAGAAGCCTTAACTTGGGATTTCATGTGGGTGACGATTACACCAAGGTTTTGGCCAACCGGAAGCTTTTAGCTGAAGCTAGTGGCCTTCCCCTGGAAAGATGGGTAGTAGGAGAACAGGTGCACGGAGCAAAAATAGCGGTGGTTTACGAGCACCAAGCAGGAAGCGGTGCAGAGGACCCTGGCACGAGCTTAAAAGGGGTAGATGGCCTTATCACAAAGGAGAAGGGGTTGGTACTAGCAGCCTTTTTTGCGGATTGCGTTCCAGTATATCTGCTGGATATTAAAAGACAGGCCATCGGGTTAGTACATGCGGGCTGGAGGGGAACCGCTTACCGAGTTGCGGCCCGGGCTTTCGAGCGCATGAAGGAAGTTTTTGGGTCCCAAGAGGAGGATTGTTGGGCGGTTATCGGCCCCTCCATAGGGCCGTGCTGTTACGAGGTAGGACCGGAAGTAGAGGAGAGTTTTAAGAGTTTCCCCTGGGCGGGCAGGGTTTTGGAATCTGGGAAAGGCGGCGGCCTACGCCTTAATCTTTGGGAAGCTAATCGCTTGACTCTTATAGAGGCGGGTTTGCTTCCAGAAAGAGTGGCCGTAGCGGGGCTTTGTACTGCTTGCCATCCTGATATTTTCTTCTCCCACCGGCGTTCTGGTGGGCGTACCGGACGTCTTGGTGCCCTTTTTAGCTGGAGGCTAGACGGGGAATGAAGGAAGGGAAAAGGCGGCAAACAGCCTTTGGTCGCCATTATCTTTTTCCTGCTCTTCTGGGGCTAGCTTTTTTAAGTCTTATGCTCTATCAGGCAGGGTTGGGGTTAATAAGGCTAGTCGCCTGGCGGGCCCTAGATACCGAGCGGCCGCAAGTAGGTCTGTTGGAAAAAACCACCCGTTTGAGAGCAGTGGTTATCAGGGAGGAAACAGTTCTTACTGCGCCAGCAGGAGGAACTTTAGAGAAGGTGGTCCCGGAGGCCGAAAGGGTGGCCGCTGGTGGGATTATAGCCCGGATTAAGCTTGCCGGGGTCGCGGCTGGGGATACAGGGGTAAGAAATATTGTGGCCCCCTTTGCAGGGCAGGTTTGCTACCATCCTGATGGCCTAGAGAGCGCCTTTAACCCGGGTATATGGGAAAAAGTATCTTACCATGATATTTTTTCTTTGGCTCAAAAGGCCACCCCTAACAGCCCCCAAGAAACAGTAAGAACTGGTGATCCCTTAATCCGTCTGGTTAACAACTTACATCCTCTCTTTTTGTATACTGTGGTGGACGAGCTACCCCCAGAGTGGGAGAAGCAGAAGCAGGTGACCCTGCTCTGGCCTGATAGGGAAGAAAGATTAAAAGTTAAAATAGTTAACCTCTACATGGTAGATAACCGGACAGTGTTAGTTTTACGCTTGGATAATTGGGGTAGCGAATGGCTAGATAAACGTTTGGTGGAAATAGAAGCTGTGGTGGAGCGTTACCCGGGGTTTATCCTGCCGCGGAAAGCTTTAGTGGTTCTCCCTGGAGGATCTCAAGGAGTTTACATATTATCAGGGAAGGGGGTCCGGTTCCAAGAAGTACAGGTAGTAGGTACGGTAGGGGATAAAATCAGCGTACAGGGTATAAAACCTGACATGGAAGTTGTTACCAACCCCTTCTGGACACGCTGGTTGTAAGGAAACTTAAAGTGAGCGGCAGGATTCCCGGTAGAACTGTAGAAAGAAATTTAGGGAAAGGAGAGAGGGCGGGGTTTGGGCTTAAAGGAAAATATAGAACAAGTTTTAGAACGCGTGGCCCGGGCTGCGGGCAAAGCAGGGCGTAAACCTGAGGAGATAACCCTGGTGGCAGTAACTAAAACCGTTCCCCCAGAACTTATAAGGGAAGCCGTGGCCCTGGGCTTAAAGGATTTAGGAGAGAACCGGGTGCAGGAGCTACTGAAAAAGCAGCCCCTCTTAAGCGATCTAGAGATTAACTGGCATCTTATAGGTCACCTGCAGCGCAATAAGGCTAAATATGTCTTTAACCGGGTAAAACTTATACATTCTTTAGACAGCTTAGAGCTTGCCCGCGAGCTAGATAAACGGGCAGGAAGCACTGGAAGCGTGGTCGATGTTTTAGTGGAAGTCAATGTGGCCCAGGAAAGTACAAAGTTCGGGCTCCTGGTGGAGCAGGTTCCTTCTTTCTTTAAGGAAGTGGTGGGCTTTACACACTTACGGATTTTAGGCTTGATGACGGTTGCACCTTTAGTTGATGATCCGGAGGAAGTAAGGCCTGTCTTTAGGCGTTTGAGGGAACTTGCCAAGGAGGTAGAAGCCTTACGGTTACCCAGAGTAGAGATGCGTTACTTGTCTATGGGCATGAGCAATGATTTCGAGGTAGCTATAGAAGAAGGCTCTAATATGGTGCGGATAGGTACAGCCATTTTTGGCCCACGTGCATAGGAGGTAAGGGAAAGTATGGGCAAGATATGGGAAGCCTTTCTTAATTGGCTGGGTTATGAGCAAGAGGAAGAAGAGGAAAGGGGGGCTTTGCCTGTAGAAGCTCCACCTTTACCCAGACCAGCTAAGGTGGTAGGGCTACCTACTGCCCGGGGAGCGATGCGCTTGGTAGTAGTACATCCCCAATCGTATGAGCAAGGGGCTGCCCTGGCCGAAAACCTTAAAAACTTCCGGCCTGTAATAGTTAACCTGGAAAGGATGGAACCTGAAGAGGCACGGCGGCTGGTAGATTTTTTGAGCGGAGCCGCTTTTGCCCTGGGCGGGCAAGTGCGTAAAGTAAGCCACGGTATCTTCCTTTTTACTCCGAGCAACATCGACTTAAGTGTTGATCAAGAACTTAAATCCAGCGGCGGTACCATCTTTTGGGATTTAAATTCTTCTGGAGGAAGAAGGTAGAGTATGGAACAGACCATCGGGTTTATCGGTGCGGGGGCGATGGGAGGTGCCCTGATAGCAGGGTTAATCAAAAGTGGCCTTGTTTCTCCAGGGAACATCTTCGCCTATGATATCTGCCAGGAACGCCTGGAAAACCTTAAAAAAGAGCATGGGATACGCGCAGTACATAATGGCCAGTCAGTGTTAAATGAAGCGGAAGTTATCATCCTTGCGGTAAAACCCCAAAACCTCCCGGAAGCGATACAGGGGTTAAATTTTAAGCCTTCTCATCTTATTATTTCTGTGGCGGCAGGTATCTCTTTAAAGCAGCTTGCGGATTGGCTGGGGCCGGAGCTAGCCATTATACGTGCTGTACCCAATACCCCTGTTTTAGTGGGAGAAGGTATAACTGTACTGGCGGCCAATCCTGCAGTAAATCCGGAGCAAAAGGAATTGGCTTTAGCCATTTTTGGTAGCGTGGGACGAGCCCTGTTGCTGCCGGAAGAACACCTCAACGCCGTTACGGGTTTGAGCGGTAGTGGCCCTGCTTATGCTTATCTTATGATCGAAGCCCTGGCCGACGGAGGAGTATGGTGCGGGCTTCCCCGGGATGTAGCTTTAGAACTGGCTGCCCAGACACTTTTGGGCGCTGCTAAGATGGTTTTATTGACTGGAGAGCACCCTGCAGTGCTAAAGAGTAAAGTGGCTTCACCAGGAGGTACTACCATAGCCGGGTTGGAGGTACTAGAGAGGCGTGCGGTACGGGGAGCCTTTATGGAAGCCGTGAAGGTGGGGGCGGAACGAGCCAGGGCCTTAAGCGAGGAGCAGGAAAAATGACATACCTAGTGCCTGTGATAAAGGTAGCCTTGGAAGTGTTACAGTGGCTGATCGTGGCCCGGGTCTTTCTATCCTTTATTCCCCATAATCCCCGCCACCCAGTTGTAAGCTTTATTTATGACCTGACTGAGCCTGTGCTAAGCTTTTTCCGCCGCCTTCTACCCGCCACCTCCTTGCCTTTAGATTTTTCCCCTCTGGTGGCCATCCTGGTGATCCAGCTTTTAGAACACTTTATAATAGGTTTTCTTTAGCAAAATTTAAAGTGAAATTAGGAGTGAAGAGCTGTGGTTCTTACTCCCCTAGACATAAATAAAAAAGAGTTTCGCCGTTCTTTCCGCGGATATTCCTGCCCGGAGGTGGATGAATTCCTAGAGCAGCTTTTAAAGGATTACACCCAGGTGTTCCGGGAAAACCAAGAGCTCCGGGATAAGGTGCTGCGGCTCCAGGATGAGCTAGAACGGTTTACCCGCTTAGAAAATACTATAAAAGAAACTTTGGTCGTGGCTCAGAGGGCAGCAGAAGAGACGAGGGAAAACGCCAGGCGAGAAGCCGAGACCCTCTTAAAGGAAGCTGAAGCTAAGGCCCAGGAAATCATGAATCAGGCCCTAAATAAAGTGGCTGAGGCTGAGCGGCGCCTGGCTTCTTTAGAGGAGCAAGCTCGCACCTTTAAAACCCGCTTGCGCTCTTTTCTCCTTGCCCAGCTTAAGCTTTTAGATAGCGAAGACGAGGCTTTTCCCATTGAAGCACCCGAAAAAGATAATAGCGAGGGAACACTTCAGCCTTAACATTTGACGGAAGTTATTTCTAGGCGGTATACTTAAAACCAAAGTAAATTTTAGGTTTTAGGAGTGAGTTTACGGTAATGGATTATAGTAAAACGCTAAACTTGCCGAAGACCGATTTTCCCATGCGGGCCAACCTTCCCGAAAGGGAACCCCAGATTTTAAGATTATGGGAAGAAAAAGGATTATACAAGGCGGTACAGGAGGCTAACCGGGGGAAACCTAAATTTATCCTCCACGATGGGCCACCTTACGCCAATGGAGATATACATTTAGGGCATACTTTAAACAAGATTTTAAAGGATATTATTGTAAAGTACCGCTCCATGACCGGTTATGACGCGCCTTATGTGCCCGGCTGGGATACCCATGGGCTTCCCATAGAACAGCAAGCTATTAAAAATCTGGGGTTAGACCGACGCCGGGTGGATGTATTAGAATTTCGCAGGCGCTGCCGGGAATACGCCCTGAAATATGTAGACATCCAAAGGGAACAGTTTAAACGCTTGGGAGTAAGAGGGGATTGGGAACACCCCTATCTTACTTTAGAGCCGGAATACGAGGCCGTCCAGATCGGTATCTTTGGAGAGATGGCTAAAAAAGGATATATATATAAGGGACGTAAACCTGTTTATTGGTGTACCGATTGTGAGACAGCCCTGGCTGAGGCGGAAGTAGAGTATGAAGAAAAGCGCTCACCTTCTATATATGTTAAGTTTCCTGTGGTACATGGCAAGGGTATCCTGGAACCCGGCGCCACTTCTATAGTGATTTGGACTACCACTCCCTGGACTCTACCTGCGAACGTAGCCATCGCCTTGCATCCGGAAGCAAGTTACCTTGTAGTAGAGGCGAGAGGAGAAAAGCTACTTTGGGCAGAGCCCTTACATGAAAAGATGGTAGAGCTTCTAGATCTGAAAGAATACCATGTTTTAGAGCGCTTCCGCGGAACTGATTTAGAAGGCGTAGTATGCCGCAATCCCCTCATGGACCGGGAGTCGCTGGTGATCCTCGGGGAGCACGTCACCATGGACCAAGGTACGGGTTGCGTGCACACAGCTCCTGGCCACGGTTTAGAGGACTTTGAAATCGGGCAGCGGTATAAGCTTCCCGTGCTTTCACCTTTGGATGATCAAGGTCGCTTTACTGCTGAAGTTCCCCAGTTGCAAGGCCTTTTTGTGGAAGAGGCTAATAAGGAGATAGTTAAAGAACTGGAGGGGAAAGGTGCTTTAATACATTTCGGCTTTATAACCCACCAGTACCCCCATTGCTGGCGTTGTAAGCAACCTGTGATTTTCCGGGCCACAGAACAATGGTTTGCTTCTATAGATGGCTTTCGGCAAGAGGCTTTAAAGGCCATAAGGAGGGTAAAATGGATTCCTGCCTGGGGAGAAGAGCGTATTTACCAGATGGTGGCGGAGAGGAGCGATTGGTGTATCTCCCGCCAGCGGAGCTGGGGGGTTCCCATACCCATCTTTTACTGTGAACGTTGCGGTAAAGAAATTATAAACGATACCACTATAAAGCACCTGCAAGGGTTATTCCGCCAGCACGGCTCAGATGTGTGGTTCGCGCGGGAAGCGGCGGAACTGGTTCCACCAGGGCTTACCTGCCCGGAGTGCGGAAGCCGGGAGTTCCGCAAGGAGACCGATATTATGGATGTATGGTTCGATTCGGGGTCAAGCCATGCTGCGGTTTTAGAAACCCGCCCCGAACTTTCCTGGCCTGCTGATCTATATTTAGAGGGGAGCGATCAGTACCGCGGTTGGTTTAATTCCTCCCTCTCCACTGCGGTGGCCACCCGGGGCCAGGCCCCTTACCGTGCAGTCCTCACCCATGGTTTCCTGGTGGACGAGGAAGGCCGGAAGATGTCTAAGTCCTTGGGCAACGGTATTGATCCGGCAGACGTGATTAAGATCATGGGCGCGGACATCTTGCGGCTTTGGGTCGCTTCTTCCGATTATCGCCGTGATGTGGCGGCTTCCTTTAATATTTTCCGTCAGGTAGTGGATGCTTACCGTAAAATACGCAACACTTTCCGCTTTCTTCTGGGGAATCTATATGATTTTGACCCCGAACAGGATGCGGTACCTTACCACCAGATGCTAGAACTTGATCGCTTTATCCTGGTAAAACTACAGCGCTTGATAGATAAAGTTACCCGGGCTTATGAAGAATATGAGTTTCACATTGTTTATCATACCATATATAACTTCTGTGTAACGGATTTGAGCGCCACTTACCTGGACATCTTAAAAGACCGCCTTTACACATGGGAGGCGAAATCCCTGGGCAGACGGTCCGCCCAGACTGCCCTGTATCAAATATTAGACGTTCTGGTACGCCTCCTTACACCCATTTTGGCCTTCACTACGGAGGAAGTATGGCAACACTTACCCGGGAAGAATAAGCCCTGGAGCGTACAGCTTTGCCCCTGGCCTTCCCTTAAAAAAGAGTATATAGATGAGGAGCTGGAGGCCAAGTGGGATAAAGTATTTAAGGTGCGGGAGGATGTTAACCGGGCTTTAGAGCAAGCCCGCCGGGAACAGGGGCTGGGCAATTCTTTGAATGCCTGCGTACATCTATATCCGGACGAAAAACTATATAGCTTCCTTAAGCCCCTGGAAGAGGAGCTACCTACCGCCTTCATAGTTTCCCAGGTTGTTTTACACAGCCCTGGTGAGGAGGCACCGGAGGGTAGTGTAGTGGCTACCGAGGTAGAGGGGTTAAAGATTTATGTAAGGCCGGCTTCCGGGCGCAAATGCGAGAGGTGCTGGAGGGTTACCGAAGAGGTGGGTAAGGAGGCCACTTACCCTGACATTTGCCCCCGGTGTGCTGCAGTGTTGCGTACGTTAAATGTTGCTTCCTAAAGGAGAAACTGTTTCCTGCGTAAGATAGGATGTGGTAAGGCCATAGAGGGGCTAAAAGTGGCAGCCAGTAGAGCAGGTTGACAAGAACTTGCTTTCCTGCCCTGAGGGGCAGGATTTTTTATTTTCCTGTTTAAACCCTGGCCGCGAAGGGTAATATTTAGCAGGAGGGGATAAAAAGTGGATGTTCGTGGGCCGGGGAAGGAAAGGCTGGTAGATAAGATGGAGGAGCTTATTTTAGCCCTGGAAAAAGCCAGTTTGGCTGAATGGGTAGAGCTTTACCGCCGTCCGGCCCGCCTGATCTACCTCAATTTTGTCGCTGGTGTAGCCCGAGGTTTGGGCATAGCTTTAGGGGTAACCGTGTTAGGAACCCTTATCATTTATATAGTAAGGGAATTGGCTCTACAGAATCTTCCTTTAATTGGCAAATTGATCGCCGAAATTGTCCGCATGGTCCAGAAGGAGATCTACCTGCCTTAAAAACTTTCCTGCGGGAGGAACAAATGATATGGAAAAAGAAAAACTAGAGTACTTCCGGAGGAAGCTTTTAGCCCTCCGGGCCTCTTATGAAGAACAATTAGAATCACTGTCAGGAGGGCTTGCACAGTCCTTGAGTGAGTCTATAGAGGAGCTTTCTAGCTATGACAATCACCCGGCAGACCTAGGGAGCGAACTGTTTGAGAGGAGCAAGGACCTTGCCCTACGGGATAACGTTATTATTCAACTTAAAAAAATCGAAGATGCTTTAGATAGTATCCGGCAGGGTACTTACGGGCGCTGTAAAGAATGCGGACGTGAAATACCCCTAGACCGATTGGAAGCCGCTCCTGAAAGCACCCTCTGCCTAGAATGCCGGAAAATAAAAGAAGGACTGGGCGAGCGCCATCCTCGTCCCATCGAAGAAGATGTGATAGTCCCTCCTTTTGGCGGGATAACCCATGACCAAAGCCCCAGGGAACAGCCGGACGCTGAGGATGAGCAAGAATACGATGGGGAGGATACCTGGCAAGAGCTGGCCAAGACCACTGAGCATGCCTCCGAGGCGGGAGTAGGGGCTTACTATGGCCCCTTGGACCTAGATGAAGACCGGGGATATGTGGAGCCGGTAGACGGTATCCCTTATTTTAAAGGAGCAGATGGCATGTTTTACAAAGATATGGGAGCTTACTTTGATGATGAAGAAGCTCCGAGGGAGCGGGTCATCGGAGATGAAGGCTGGGATAAATTAGAGGATTAACCTCCTATGGCCGAGAAGATATGTTATTATTAGATCTTGTAAAGATAAAAAGAGTATAGGAGAGGAGCATAAATGTATAAAGCTTTAACTATAGCCGGCTCGGATTCTGGAGGAGGAGCAGGCCTTCAGGCGGACCTTAAGACCTTTGCTGCCTTTAAAGTGTACGGTACCAGTGTTGTTACCTCGGTTACAGCCCAGAATACCCTGGGGGTACAAGGAAGCTACGATATACCAGCCCATTTTGTGGCCCAACAGTTAGATTCTGTTTTGGGGGATATAGGTGCTGATGCAGTAAAGACAGGTATGTTAGCCAATGCCGAAATAGTCAGCACCGTGGCTATTAAGCTTAAAGAATATAGTGTTAGTAGGTTAGTAGTAGATCCTGTAATGGTGGCCAAAAGTGGCCACTTCCTCTTAACTCCTGAAGCAAGGGAGGTATTAAAGAAAGAGCTTTTCCCCTTGGCCTTGGTGGTTACCCCCAATATAGATGAGGCCGAAGCCCTCACCGGTTTATCCATACAAAGTGAAAAAGACATGGTAGAGGCGGCCCGGCGCATAAAGGATTGGGGGCCTAAGTTTGTAGTAGTCAAAGGTGGTCATTTAGCCGGGGAGGAAGCTCTAGATATATTATTCGACGGAAAAGAAGTGCTGCGTTTCAGCAGCCCCCGGCTGCCTACTTCTAATATCCATGGGACAGGCTGTACTTTTGCAGCCGCTATAACAGCTTTACTAGCCAAAGGGTGGGAGGTACCCGAAGCGGTAGGGAAAGCAAAAGAGTATCTCCGTCAAGCTATGCTTGCTGGCCGGCCGGTGGGTGCGGGTTACGGTTGCCTCCATCATTTAGTGCCGTATTACTCCTGGGAAGATGATTAAAAAAGCTTTGAGGAGAGAGGTAAATTTGGAACATGCCTGTATTATTGCTGACCCTGATAGTTTTTTTAACCGACCAGATAAGCAAGTTATTGGTACGCCAGTGGTTAGAGCCAAACCAAAGCGTTCCTGTGTTGAAGAACATATTTCATCTGACTTATATCAATAATCCTGGTGCAGCTTTCGGTATCTTAGCTCACCAAACTCCTTTATTTATAATTTCGACCCTAGCTGTCATAGCACTAATTATCGTTGCTTATAGGCAGTTTCCCGTTCACAGGTTGAGCTTTAGGCTGGCTTTGGCTTTGCAGCTCGGGGGAGCCTTGGGCAACCTTTTAGACCGGATACGTTTCGGTTATGTAGTGGACTTTTTGGATTTCCGCGTGTGGCCAGTATTTAACTTAGCCGATGTGGCCATTGTCTTGGGGGTAGGGCTTATCGTATGGGAGTTATGGAGGAAGGAGGAGAAAGGGAGAGCCCAATGACCAGGCGCTTTTCCTTAGAGGTTGGACCTGAGGAGGCCGGAAAGCGCCTGGATGTATGGCTTACAGAAAAGCTAACCGGTGTCTCCCGCTCACGCATCCAGCGCCTTATTGAAGAAGGTCTTATACTTGTAGGGGGTAGGCCGGTAAAGGCTAGCCATAAAGTGCGCCCGGGGCAAAAGATCTGGGGAGAGGTACCGCCACCTCCCAGCCTTAAAGCGCGGCCGGAACCCATCCCCTTAGATATAGTTTACGAAGATGAAGACTTGATAGTAGTTAACAAGCCCCAGGGTATGGTGGTGCATCCGGCGCCGGGCAACGAGAGCGGGACCTTGGTGAATGCCTTGCTTTATCACTGCGGTGATCTGTCCGGGATGGGTGGCACTATTCGCCCTGGGATTGTCCACAGGCTGGATAAAGATACCTCGGGATTGCTAGTGGCAGCAAAAAATGATTTTGCCCACCGCTCCCTGGCCGCTCAGATCAAGGCCAGGAAGGTAAAACGGATCTATCTAGCTCTGGTATATGGAGAAATTAAAGAGCCGGCTGGGAAGATAGAGGCTCCCATCGGTCGTCATCCTGTAGACCGTCAGAGGATGGCGGTGACTTTTAAAAATTCCCGTCCAGCCCTTACTTATTATCGTGTGCTTAGACGTTTCGAAGGTTTCACCCTGCTAGAGGTGCACCTTAAAACCGGGCGAACCCACCAGATACGTGTCCATATGGCTTATCTAAATCACCCAGTAGTAGGAGATGCTTTATACGGGCCTAAAAAACAGGCCTTTGAGGTTCCGGGCCAGCTCCTTCATGCCGCCAAACTGGGGTTTCATCACCCTCGTACCGGGGATTACCTGGAATTTATGGCCCCTCTCCCCCCCGCCTTTCGGCATGTACTAGAACTTTTATCCGGCGAAACAAATATTGACATAACCTTACTTTTTTCCTGAAGGAGTTCAGGCCATTGGTGTCAAATAATTCCTTTAATGCCAAGTTATAGAATAAAAGAAAGGGTGATACCAATGGCCAAGAAAGGAAAGCCTGCTCCTGTTCCTAAAGTAGCTAAAGTTCAAGTTACAGGTAGGCTAGATTCCCTGACAGATCTTTTAAAGCTGCGCCTCTTTGAATATTCCCCCCAGCCTGTAGAGGAATTGGTGGCTGCGGCTCAAAAAAAGCTTTTAAGCGGCCAATCTACAGCTAAAATCCAGAAGAATGTTAACCGTTGTTTAAGCAGGAATCCTTGCTTTCGCCATGAAGGCAAGGGGCTATGGTGTCTCCGGTTGGATGGCTTAAAGGAGAACGATGCAGCCCACAGGCTCCTCCAGAGCAAAGGCGAAGCTCTTCGCCTTGATGAAATTAACCGTTACCTCCAGGATATGGGTCAACCTGGAGTACAAGGAGAACAGAAGCTGGTCCATGATGGTAGGTTTATCCGGCTTAAAGACGGGAGATGGGGGCTAATCCACTGGTCCTACATAGAACATAGCGAGGAAGCTAAGGGTGTACAGGCGGAACCTATTTATCCTTTAGCTAATCCGCCCGAAGAACCCCAAGTAGAAAAGGAGAAGGATTTTTGGGACAGGCTCTTCCCCTTGCCTTCCTGTACAAGTGGTAAGGTTATGCCCTTTTCCGCTGAAGTTATTTCAGTTTCTGAAGAAGTAGCAGCGGGAGCCGAGGTGGCTACCCTTACCCTAGTAGAAGGGGGTAGGACAAGCCGCACACCCAACAATTCTCAGGAAAATGAAGAACTGCTGGCCCTGCGCCAGGAAGTGGAGGAACTGCGCCGGGAGAATAAAAACCTCCTGGCCGATTTAGAAAAGCTCCACCAGAGGAAGGAGGAGCTCAGGCAGGAGCTTATCCAGGTAGAAGAACAATTGGTGAACTTACGGGTGGAAAGGGATACCCTGAAAAAAAGGGTAAGCCACCTGGAAACCAGGCTTATGCAGCTACAGGGTGCTTTAAACAAGGCTGTGGCTGATGCCCAGGCTGAGCAGGCCAAATTAAAACAGCAGTTACGAGAACAGGAATACCGATTACAGACCACCTTGATTGCCAATGAAGATCTGGAAAGGGCGGTGGCTGAGCTCCAACGGGAAAAACAGGAGCTAAAAAGGCAACTTTCTTTGTGGCCGGTAAGGTTAGCCCTAAAATTGTGCAGTTTATTGGGGCTTACTTATTCCCGGCAGAAGATGGGCTTAAGACCCTTAAACAGGTAAAGGATGCCGCACTGTATTTTACCTTCGAGCTAGGAGAAATGATTATTTTAATAACCTCTGCTTTAAAAGATAGATAGGGGGATAAAATAAAAGGACAGAAAAGACTATAAGCCAGAGGATATGAAGCCAGAGAGTGGTGGGCACCTGCCCCAGGGTCAGGGACCGTATCAATTCTACAGTATGGTAAAGGGGGGAGAAAAAAGCGAGCCCCCGAGCAAAGGAAGGCATTCCCTGTATAGGGAAGAAAATTCCGGAGAAAAGGAACATGGGAGTGATGACCAGGGTGAAATAATAGCTAAAAGTGTCTATTTTGGGCACCAGTCCCGTCCATATCATACTTAACTCGGCAAAAGTAAAACACGACAAGGCAAGCACCAGGGGGATAAAAAGGCTTAAGGGAGAAAGGATAAGGCCTAACGCGGTTTCTACTAAAAGTATCACCGTCCCGTACAGAACCCCTTTGAAGGTGCCGAAAAGCAGCTCTCCTAAAACGATCTCTTCAAGACTTATAGGGGTAACGATTAGAGCATGGTAGATCTTTTGGTAGTGCATTCGTGTAAAGCTATCATAGGTACATTCTGAGGCTGTAGCCCACATGGCAGAAGAGGCGATGATGCCGGGGGCTATAAATTGCAGGTAGCTTAACCCTTCTATGGAAGGCACATAGGCTCCTAGTCCCAATCCCATGGCTCCTAAATAGAGAAGGGGTTCCACAAAATTAAACATTATATTGGCTAGCCATGTCTTCCGGAACACAACAAAATTCCGCCAGAAGACCTTCCACGTCCGGTGGGAGATCTCTAGCCTCAAACTAAATAAAACCTCCTTCTATATCTTCATCTACGATTTTATTTTGTCAATCCGCGGCCGGTTAGCTTAAGAAACACATCTTCTAAGGTAGCCGGCCGTAATATCTGGTGGCGAAGATAGCGGTGGCGCCGGCTGATCTCCTGCCAGATACTGCGCCCGTCATCGGTGTACAAAAAGAGGGTTTCACCCACGAGCTGGTATCCTGTGATTTTAGAGGCCAGGGTAGAAACCATCTTTTCTGCTTGGACCTCCTGGACAGGGGCCAGCTCTATCACTTCCTTACCAATATGGCTGTTAATCAGTTCCCCTAGCGAACCTTCAGCCAGTATCTGGCCTTCGTCCATAATTAAAACCCTATCGCATAGATAGGCAGCTTCTTCCATATAATGGGTAGTTAAAAGAAGGGTTACCCCTCGTTCTTTGAGCTGGCGCAGCTTTTCCCAGATGAGGCGCCGGGCTTCCGGGTCCAAACCGGTTGTCGGTTCATCGAGGATGAGAAGTTTCGGGCTGTTGAGCAGGGCCCTAGCGATGGCCAGGCGTCGCTTCATACCCCCGGAAAGCTCTTCCACAGGGGTTGAGGCTTTATCCTTTAAGTCTATAAAATCCATTAGCTCCTCTACCCTCTGCTGGGCCACCTTGCTCGGTAGATCGAAGTAGCTGGCGTAAAGGAGCAGGTTTTCCTTTACAGTAAGCTCGGGATCTAGGTTATCTTCCTGGGCGACAACTCCCACCTGCGATTTAATGGAGCGCTGGTGACGCCGGGCATCAAGGCCTAAAACATAAAGCTCTCCAGCCGTTATGGGCAGAAAACAATAGATCATCTTAACTGTAGTAGTTTTGCCAGCCCCATTAGGTCCCAGAAACCCCACGCACTCCTTAGCCCTTATAACAAAGTTTATCCCTTTTACTGCAGGTATCCCGTTATAGCATTTAACTAAATTTTTAGCTTCAACAACAATATCTGGATACATACCCATTCTAATCCGTCTCTTTTTACCTTTTATTTTTTCAACTGCTCTTTTGCCCTATTATGGAAGGGCTTAACGGCAGCTATTATTATAGCCTTTTGTAAGTACCGCAGCAACTTGCTAGGAAAGAAGTCTTGTGTTATCTTTCGTGATAGAAAGCTTGTTAAAGATTGAAAATCAGGGAAGGAGCCTGTTATATGTTTGTTTTTGCTAGCATTTTAAGCCCTGGGGCATGGATACTTATTATTGTTCTAGCTTTAATTTTATTCGGGCCTGGCAAGCTCCCCGAGCTGGGGAAAGGCTTGGGCAAAGCCCTCCGTGGGTTTAAGGAAGAAATAAAGGACAAGGGAGATCAGGCGGCAGAGTAGCAATTACTGGAAATAAACTTGCTGGCCGGGCCGGCAAGGAAGCAAAGCTAGAGGTGAATTAAGGTTGAAAATTGCTATCCTGGGCGCAGGTAGCATGGGCAGCCTCTTTGGAAGTTTTTTGGCGGAGGCGGGAGAAGAGGTATGGTTGGTAGATGTTTGGAGGGAGCATGTTGAGGTCATAAACAACAACGGGCTGACTGTCGTTTCCCAGGGTAAAGAGCGGAATATAAAGCTTAAGGCGGTAACAGATCCTAGCCTAGTGGGGGAAGCCGAGCTGGTACTGGTTTTTGTTAAATCCTATTCTACCGAAGAGGCCCTACAGGCCGGCCTTCCCACTATTGGGGAAAATACAACAGTTCTCACCCTGCAGAACGGTGTAGGCAACGCGGAAAAGATAGCCCAGATAGTGGGAAGGGATAAGGTTCTGGCAGGGTCAACTTCTTTCGGGGCCAATGTGTTAGGGCCGGGCAGGATATGTCACGCTGGGAGCGGAGATACTTACCTAGGTGAGTTGGATGGCAGTATTACGGAGCGTTTGCAGATAGTGGCTAAAGTTTTTGAACGGGCTGGGCTTCGGCCTGTGGTTACTGACAATGTAGAGGGGGTACTGTGGACTAAGCTATTGGCTAACGTGGGTATCAACGCCTTGACAGCCCTTCTTAAGGTGCGTAACGGGCAGCTTTTGGAAATTGGTCCGGCAGAGGTACTTATGGAGAAGGCGGTGCTGGAGGCATTAAAGGTTGCAGAGGCTAAGGGCATTAAGTTGGTAGTTTCTGATCCTCTGGGGTATGTAAAGGAAGTGGCCCGTGCTACAGCAAACAATATTTCCTCCATGAGGCAGGATGTTGAGCGCTTGCGCCGTACCGAGGTAGACGTGATAAACGGGACCATCGTTAGGGAAGGAGAGGCTTTGGGGATCCCTACTCCTTATAATGATAGTTTAATGCTTCTGATAAAGGCTTTAGAGGCAACCTATCTATAGCCAACATTTTAGCACCCCAAATTATTATGCCAGCTTCTTTGGCTTAGGAGGTATAAGTATTGATATGGCTAAGAAGAAGGTAACTATTCCCCAACTGTTAGACATGAAGCGAGAAGGAAAAAAGATCCGCATGGTGACTTCCTACGACTACATAACAGCTTTATTAGTAGACGAAACCGATATCGAGATGATCCTTGTAGGGGATTCGCTAGGGATGGTAGTCCTCGGTTATGAGGGAACTGTGCCGGTCACTATGGAAGACATGTTGCACCACATTAAACCCGTGGTGAGGGCGGCGCGTAATACCTTTGTTGTAGGTGATATGCCCTTTGGATCGTATAACGAAAGCATCGAAAGCGCTATCCGCAACGCCAACCGGATCCTTAAAGAGGGTGGAGCGGATGCGGTCAAGCTGGAAGGCGGTTTGAACGTAGTGAAGACCGTAGAAGCGTTGGTTAATGCTGGGATTCCGGTGATGGGGCATATCGGGCTTACGCCGCAGACAGCTACTCAACTGGGCGGATTTAAAGTACAGGGGAAAGATATAGAGGCGGCTAGGCGCCTGCTTGAGGAAGCCCAAGCGCTGGAAGCAGCCGGAGCTTTCGCCATAGTGCTAGAGTGCATACCATCTGCGTTGGCTAAACTTATTACTGAGAGGGTAAATATACCCACCATCGGTATAGGCGCCGGTCCCCATTGTGATGGGCAAGTGCTGGTTATCCACGATATGCTGGGCATGTTTAAACGTTTTGTACCTAAGTTTGTGAAAAAATATGCGGATCTTGCACCTCAGATGCTGGAAGCCCTTAAAACTTATGCTCACGAGGTTGCTGAAGGGATATTCCCCGGACCCGAACACTCTTTTGGGATGAATGAAGAAGTTTTAAGTAAACTTTAGCGGTAGGTAAAGGGAGAAAAGATTGGAGTTAGGCTCAGATGCCTGAAGTAGTAGTACAGACAGGCTATTGTAAAACGGCCCTTAACAGGACGAGCATCCCAGGTTACCGCTATTGTTTAAATCCCTATTCGGGATGTTCCCATGGATGTTGTTACTGTTATGCTGACACGGTGCTCCGTTTTTCGGGTTGTACAGAGAAGTGGGGGCAATTTGTATCTGCCAAGATCAACTTTCCGGAAGTGCTAAGGCGCGAGATAGTGCGGAGACGAGCTTCCTTAGGTAAGGTTATCGTAGGCACTGTAACAGATGCCTACCAGCCAGCAGAAGGGGAATACGGGCTTACCAGAGCATCTCTTAAGGTCTTTGTAGCAGAAAGACCGGAAATAGAGCTGGATTTGCTTACCAAATCCCACCTTGTAGTCCGGGATATCGATCTCCTTAAACAACTTAAGAACTCCTCGGTCGGTTTCACCTTGACCACTCCCGATGATGCTGCAGCAAGTGTTCTGGAGCCAGGAGCTGCTTTACCTTCAGAGCGCCTTCAAGCGGCAAAAAAGCTTGTAACTGAAAATATAAGCGTCTGGGTATTTATAGCCCCTATCCTTCCTGGAGTAACCGATGCCCCGGGGGCGCTGGAAGAGCTTATAGCCACCCTAAGAGACATCGGGGTTAAAGAGGTTTATCTTGATCCTTTAAATCCCTACCCAGCATCCCTAGAGCGGTTAAGGGCTGCCTACCGGTTGAAACTTCCTTGGGCGTTAAAATATTTAGAACGGTATCTTTCCGACCCCCGCTACTACTTAAAAGCCTTAACACAGAGGTTAGAGTTTCTTTCCCGCAGGTACGGATATAATTTGAAGGTTTAGCAGGATTAAAGGGGGTTGCTACCCCGGGCAGGGTGGTATATAATTGAGATGATATGTGAAAGAAAACACAAGTACAAATTTCCTAATGGGGGTACATCTTAATGAAACAACTTAAGGAAGAGTTGAGGCAAATACTGAAGCGGTATCGTGGGCAGGCTTCTCCTCTTATTTCCATTTTACAGGAGGTACAACAAAAGTATCACTACCTTCCGGAGGAGGCCTTAGAGTACATTGCAGCCGCCCTTAATATTCCTCCGGCTCTGGTGTGGGGGGTGGCTACTTTTTACGCTCAGTTTTCTTTAAAGCCCAAGGGCAAGTATGTTATAAGGGTCTGCAACGGCACCGCTTGCCATGTCCGTGGATCTGAGCAAGTTCACATGGCCTTATGTAGGGAATTGGGCTTAAAAGAAGGTCAGGACACAACTCCCGATCTTCAGTTCACAGTAGAGACCGTTTCCTGCCTGGGGGCCTGCGGGTTGGCTCCGGTGGTAGTTGTAAATGACCAGAAAGTTTACGGACAGATGACAACCAGGGAGGTTACTAAGCTTTTAGAAGCGCTAAAGGAAGAAGGAGAAGAAGGGAGACGGGGTGAGAACATTGCTTAAATCGAGGCACGACCTGGAGGTTCTGGCCGAAAGGTCTAGAGAGACGTTATTAAAAGCTAAAACCCGTATTTTGGTCTGTACCGGAACGGGGTGTGTGGCCAACGGGTCTTGGGAGGTATATGAAGCTTTTCGCGACCAGTTAGCCCGCCATGGGCTGGGCTATAAGATAGAACTAGCTCGGGAACCTGAAGCCTACCGGTCTATTTCATTGAGCATCAGCGGATGCCACGGCTTCTGTCAGATGGGTCCCCTGGTACGGATAGAACCCCAAGGTATTCTTTATTGCCGCGTAAGGAAGGAAGACGTACCCGAGATAGTTGAGGAGCATCTTATCGGCAACCGGCCGGTGGAGCGTCTTTTATATCATCATCCCGGTACAGGCCAGCCGGTGCTGCGAGAGGACGACATCCCTTTCTATAGTAAACAACAGCGGGTAGTTCTAGAATATTGTGGTCGCCTGAACCCGGAGGATATCCGGGATTATCTGGCCCACGGCGGCTATCAGGCTTTAAGTAAGGCCCTTTTTGAAATGACGCCAGAAAAAGTGATTCAAGCTGTACAGGAATCTGGCCTACGGGGCCGGGGAGGAGGGGGGTTCCCCACCGGCCGCAAATGGGCCCTGGCCCGTTCAGCTTCCGGAGATAAAAAATATGTTATTTGTAACGGTGACGAAGGCGATCCCGGAGCTTTCATGGACCGGAGTGTGATGGAAGGGGATCCCCACCGGGTACTGGAAGGGATGCTCATCTGTGCTTACGCCATCGGCGCCGCCGAAGGATATATCTATGTCCGGGCGGAATATCCTTTGGCGGTTAAGAGATTACGGAAGGCTATAGCTGACGCCGAAGCTATGGGACTCTTGGGCAACAACATCCTGGGAAGCAATTTCTCCTTCCAGGTGCACGTAAAAGAGGGTGCCGGCGCCTTTGTTTGCGGAGAGGAAACGGCCTTGATTGCATCCATTGAGGGCCAGCGGGGAATGCCACGCCCACGGCCGCCTTACCCGGTAACCTGCGGGCTGTGGGGTTGCCCTACGGTTATTAACAATGTAGAGACCTTAGCCAACATACCCGCCATTATCCTCCGCGGTCCCCAATGGTTCAGAAGATATGGTACTCCTAATAGTCCAGGAACTAAGACCTTTGCGCTGGCCGGGCAGGTAGCTCATACCGGGCTGGTCGAGGTGCCCTTAGGTATTACCTTGCGTGAAGTAATTTTTGATATAGGTGGGGGCTTGAGGGAAGGTAAAAAGTTTAAGGCCGTACAGATAGGGGGACCTTCCGGCGGGTGCCTGACCGAGGAGCACCTAGACCTGCCTCTGGACTTCGATTCTTTACAGAAGGTAGGAGCCATGGTAGGTTCCGGGGGGATGGTAGTTATTGGTGAGGATAGCTGTATGGTAGAAGTAGCTAGGTTTTTTATGACTTTCGTGCAGAATGAATCCTGTGGCAAGTGTGTTCCCTGCCGAGAAGGGACCAAGCGAATGCTGGAGCTTCTCACCAGGATAACTTCCGGCGAGGCTACCGAAGAAGACCTAAATCTTTTAGAAGAACTGGCTGTGGTGGTCAAAGACGGAGCCCTCTGCGGTTTGGGTAAAACAGCTCCTAATCCCGTCCTTACTACTTTACGTTATTTTCGCTCTGAATATGAAGCGCATATCCGGGAACGCAGGTGCCCTGCCGGGGTATGTAAGGGTTTGGTCAGCTACTTTATTGACACAGGCAAATGCCGGGGCTGTGGCCTTTGTGCCCAAAACTGTCCTGCATCTGCCATTAATGGGGAGAAGAAGCAGCCCTATATCATCGATCAGGAGAAGTGCATAAAATGCGGCACTTGTTTAGAAAAATGTAAGTTTAATGCAGTTCATGTTGCCTAAAAAACATGTGATTTACCATTCTTTGCGAAAGGAGTGATGGCCTTGGCTACGGGAAAAGTGATGGTGGATGGGGAAGTAGTTGAGATAAATGGTGCCAAGAATCTGTTAGAGATAGTTCGCAGGGCGGGTGTTGAGCTTCCCACCTTTTGTTACCATTCAGAACTGAGTGTTTATGGCGCTTGCCGGATGTGCATGGTGGAAGTGGAGGGTCAGGGGCTGGTGGCCGCCTGTTCTACCCCGCCGGCCGACGGGATGAAAATATATACCAATACCCTTAAGACCCGGAGGCTCCGCCGCATGGTCCTGGAGCTGCTCCTGGCCAACCATGATCGGGACTGTGCGAGCTGCCAGCGGAGCGGAAGCTGCAAGCTACAGGAACTAGCCCGCCAGCTTGGGGTGACAGAAGTTAGGTTTGGGAGCCGTGATAAAAAGTTACCTGTGGATAAAAGTTCGCCGGCCATAATAAAGAATCCCAATAAGTGCATCTTGTGTGGAGACTGCGTGCGCGTGTGCAAGGAAATCCAGGGTGTGGGGGTATGGGATTTTGCCTTCCGGGGGGCCCAAACCCGGGTTACGACTGCTTTCAACCGGCCGCTAGGGGAGGCAGCCTGTATCACCTGCGGTCAATGTGTAGCTGTATGTCCTACTGGCGCCCTTACTGTAAAGTCAGAGGTAGAGCAAGTCTGGAAAGCCCTTCACAACCCCGCTAAAGTAGTAGTGGTGCAAGTGGCTCCGGCAGTGCGAGTGGCTATAGGAGAAGAGTTTGGGCTGAAGCCTGGGGAGAAGGCCACGGGGCAACTCGTAGCAGCCTTAAAGAGGTTGGGATTTGACCGGGTTTTTGACACCACCTTTGCTGCGGACATGACTACTACCGAAGAGGCCTTGGAGTTGCTTGAGCGTATTAAAAGGGGAGAAAGATTGCCCTTGTTTACTTCTTGTTGTCCTGCTTGGGTGAAGTATGCGGAACAGTATCATTCAGATTTACTGGAGAACCTCTCTACCTGCCGTTCGCCCCAACAGATGTTTGGCTCTATAGTTAAGAAGTATTATGCCCGTGAAATAGGGAAGGCTCGGCGGGACGTAGTCTGCGTTTCGGTAATGCCGTGTACAGCCAAAAAATTTGAAGCTAGGCGGCCGGAGTTTGCTACTCGGGGAATACCTGATGTAGATTTTGTTCTGACCACGGTAGAGTTAGTGCAGATGATCAAGGAAGCGGGGATCGTTTTTAATGAACTGGAGCCGGAAGTTTTTGACAACCCATTAGGCCTGGGCTCAGGCGCGGGGGTAATTTACGGTGCCTCCGGGGGCGTTATGGAATCCGTGGTACGTTTCCTTTCCGCACACTTGCATCCCGGAGAAGATATGGGCCGGGTAAATTTCTATCCTGTGAGGGGGTTACAAGGTATTAAAGAAGCCGAGATAAACATTGATGGGCAGAGCCTAAAACTAGCTGTAGTAAGTGGCCTGGCCAACGCGGAAAATTTACTTCAGCGTATAAAGCGGGGAGAAGTTTTCTACCACGCTGTAGAAGTTATGGCTTGCCCTGGAGGTTGCCTAGGCGGGGGTGGGCAACCTGTTCCTAACAATACTTCTGTACGAGAAGGGCGGATGAAGGGGCTTTATCGGATAGACCGTAGTGAGCAGATCCACAAGCCGCAGGATAACATTTTTGTTACCCAGGCTTTTGAGCGCTGGTTCGGGGGAGCTGGGAATGCTTCCTGCCATAAAGATTTGCATACGAGCTATTACCCTAGAAATGCTATGAATGGCCAGCCTTTAAATCAATAAAGCATAAGGCTTGGGGCCGGAAAGGTGCGGAAAAGGGGAACTTTAACTGTATTTAATTGTGAACTTTAGAACGAAAACGGAGTGGGATCGGAGAGAAAGCGGAGAGATAGGGGAAGAAAGGGGGTTAAATATAGGTTAAAACACCATAAGGTTTATGGACCTGGAAGCTATAAGCTATAGTATTTTTACAAAATTTCCTTGTTCTTTAAGAATGGACATGCTATTCTTTATGTAGGGGCACTCCTTTCGGAAAGAGCTTTTGTCTTTCCTAAATGCTTAAGTGGACGTGCCCTCGTCTTTTTCCTTGGTCAGGGTAAATAATGAACGTGGGTGAGGCGAAATATGGTGTCGAGTTATAAACTAGTAGATGTAATTGATCAAGATAAATTACAAGAAATATTAGACAAGTTTACAGACGCAACTGGGTTAGCTGCCATAATAACCGACTTAGAAGGGCGCAGCGTTACCGCACCCAGTAAATTTACCCCCCATTGCACTTTAGTCAGATCTTCTCCCAAGGGGTTGCTAGGTTGTTATGCTTCAGATGCTAGGTTAGGAAGGCTATCCATGAAAACAGGTCGTCCAGCTATGGCTTTGTGTCATTGTGGGATTGTAGATTTAGCTGCCCCTCTTATTATAGATGGGGTGTGTTGTGGTTACGTTTTATGTGGGCAGGTTTTTTTACAACCGCCCGACGAGAAGGCTTTAAGTAAAGCAAAACAAAGAGCTAGGCGTTTTGGAATAGATGAAAATATGTATGTAGAAAAATTTCTAGAAATTGAAGTCGTGCCGGAGAAAAAGGTTATGGCTGCTGCGGAAATGCTTCATATTGTGGCGAGTTATATTGTACAGATAGGGGCGAGTTACTTGATGCAAACTAAACTTCTTGCCGAAGAGCGTCGAAGGATAGAACTCGAGAATGCTTTGCGGGAACTAGAGCTTAAGGCTTTACAGTCTCAGGTAAATCCACACTTTTTATTTAATACCTTGAATACTGCTGCACGCCTCGCTTATCTGGAAAATGCTCAACGTACAGCGGAAGTTGTCTATTCGTTGGCGAATCTCTTACGCTATTCCCTAAGGAATATTGATAGATTGGTTCCCCTTAAAGAGGAGATTACCCATATCAAGCACTACTTATATATTCAAGAAGTAAGATATAAAGGACGTATACGAGCGATAATTGAGGTACCTGAGCAGCTAGAAGGAATACTTTTACCTGTTATGACGCTTCAGCCCCTGGTGGAAAATGCTATTGTTCATGGCCTAGAGAAGAAGTTAGAAGGTGGAGAAGTAAAAATCATAGCTTATGCAACAGGAGAACTTGTTAAAATAGAAGTTATCGATAATGGTATAGGTATGGAAAAGGAAATGGTAGAAAGGTTAAAGATGAAGAGAGTAGGAGGTAGAGAGAGCGGCCATATTACAGGTTTAGGGTTACTAAACGTTGATCTTAGACTCAAGCAATATTTTGGTTCTTCTTATGGTTTGCAATTAGAAAGCGAGCTTGGGCAGGGTACAAAGGTTACTTTAATTTTTCCTAAAAAGCTGGAAGAAGGTGTGGAGCAAAGGGGGGAAAGGTAGTGTATAAATTATTGATATGTGAAGATGAATCCATCGAACGGGAAGCCATAACTCTTATTATCAACCGGGCTCAGCTTCCTATAGAAATTGTAGGTGAAACGGAGAATGGTTTAGAAGCAGTACGTAAAGCTACCGAGACAAGGCCTGATATTATCTTAATGGATATTAAACTACCCGGACTTGATGGATTGGCTGCTGCAGCTTGTATACAAGAGAGAGGTTTAAAGTCAAAGATTGTAATTATAACTGCCTACGATGAGTTTGATTATGCTCAAGAAGCCTTGAGGTTAGGAGCAGTGGATTATCTTTTAAAACCAGTCCGGCCAGAAGAATTAGTAACAGTGATTAAAAAAATTATAGACACTTTAAATAAAGAAAAAGAAAGAGCTACCAAGGAATGCGAACTACAAGAATCTATCAAGAAAGCTGCTAAATATTTGCGAGCAGGATTTTTTGCAGGTTTGTTGCTAGGAACCTTCCAAGAAGAACGAGTAATAGAAATTCAAGCAAGTCTTTTAGGGCTTAAAGAAATACCCCGGGGAATCTTGGTGATTAAACCTGATGTAGATACAAGTGATACCTCTGGTGAATTTGAGCGATATGAGGTTTATAAGGTAGTAGAACAGATAGTTTCCTCTTGTTGTAAAGATAGTATTATATTGCTATTGGGTGAGGATATTGTAGTAGGGACTGAACTGGAGAGAGACTTAAAAGAATTAGGTGAACATTTACGAGATGTGATAGAAAAATCATTAGACTTTACAGTAACGATCGGTATTGGAAAAGGTTCTTCTAGTGGAGATTTACCCCAGCTTTTTAAAAAGGCTCAATTAGCGGCGAGGCTGGGAAGATTCTATTTAGGAGGCAATAGAGTGGTAACACTAGATGAGATAGGGGTTCTTTTACATCATCCCGGGTATTATAACTTAGATAAAGAAGAAAAATTATTAGAACAAATACAACTTGGTCAAAAGACAGAAGCCCTTCAGACGCTAGAGGAACTTTTACAGGAAATACTTTCGAGGGGTTACGATTCTATAGCCTTTTGTCAGATGCGGTTAGCCGAAATCTTAATTTTGGTATGGAGAAAGGCCTGGCAAGTAGGTTATATTGGACGAAATGAGCTTCATCTTCAACAGAGTTACCTCCAGAAATTATGGCGGGCCCAAACACCAGCTGAATTACGTCAATGGTGTAGAGACTTAATAGAAGAAGTCTTGACTACTTCTGATAAAGAACATACCTCCAAAGCACTTATCCGCAGGGTAGTAAAATATATCCATGACAACTATGCGAAGGAACTTAACTTACAAGATATTGCTCGTCAGATATATTTAAGCCCGGATTATTTTAGCCGTTTGTTTAAAAAAGAAGTTGGATGCACATACGCAGAATACCTTACTAAGGTACGGATTGAAAGGGCTAAAAGTTTGCTATCCAACCCTTCTTTATCGATAGGGGAAATCGGGGAGAAAGTAGGTTATCATGATCCCAATTATTTCAGCCGTGTGTTTCGTAAAGTAGTAGGAGTGTCTCCTTCTGATTATCGCCAAGCATTGGGGATTAAGTAGTTGGATTTGCGCAAAAATGTCCAGATCTGAGTCCAAGAAAATGCTATTTCATATCTGTAAAATTTTGTTGTCATTATGAGAATATCGTAATAAGTAAGAGATAATGTCGTCAAAGACAAGAGGGTACAACTGTAAAGAGAAAGAATTGATATTAGCGTAATCTAACTCTAAATTAAAAGGGTAAAATTAAGGAGGTATGTTAACAAGATGGTAGGCGAAGCTTTAGGGATGGTAGAAACGAGAGGCCTTGTTCCGGCTATCGAAGCTGCAGACGCTATGGTTAAAGCAGCCAATGTCAAACTCATAGGTTATGAAAAGATCGGCTCAGGATTAGTAACGGTAATGGTGCGGGGTGACGTAGGTGCCACTAAAGCTGCTACCGATGCAGGTGCAGCAGCAGCACGGAAGGTAGGGGAAGTAGTAGCGGTACATGTAATACCGAGGCCGCATACCGATGTGGAAAAGATTTTGCCCAAGCTTCCGCAAGAATAAGGGGGTGTAACAAGTGGAAGAACAAGTAATTAAAAAAGTTGTACAAGAGGTTTTGAACAGGATTCAACCTCAAGAAGATAATAAAGGTCCGGCTATAGAACACCCTGGATTGACAGAATTTGTAGGCACAGCCATAGGTGATACTATTGGTCTTGTGATAGCTAATGTAGACCCCTTGTTACATGAGAAGATGGGGCTAGACAAGCGCTTCCGGTCTATTGGTATTCTTGGGGCCAGAACGGGAGCGGGGCCTCAAATTATGGCGGCAGATGAAGCAGTAAAAGCTACGAACACAGAGATTGTGTCTATTGAATTAGCCCGTGATACTAAAGGTGGCGCAGGCCATGGGTGTTTAATCATTTTCGGTGCAGAGGAAGTATCAGATGCAAGGCGAGCTATAGAGGTGGCTTTACGGGAACTGCCGCGTACCTTCGGCGATGTATATGCCAATGAAGCGGGCCATTTGGAATTTCAGTATACAGCGAGGGCGAGTTACGCCATTGAGAAGGCTTTCAATGCTCCTGTGGGGAAGGCATTTGGTCTTATAGTAGGTGCACCAGCAGCGATCGGTGTAGTATGTTGTGATACAGCAGTAAAAGCAGCGGAAGTAAATGTTATAGGATATGCTAGCCCAGCGAAGGGGACAAGTTTTACTAATGAAGCTATACTCTTTATGTCCGGGGATTCTGGAGCGGTAAGACAAGCTTTGATCGCTGCAAGAGAAGTAGGCTTGAAATTACTTTCTACCTTGGGCGAAGTTCCTAAATCTTTGGGCGTACCTTACATTTAATCGGGTATGTATGGTAGAAAGGTGGGTGGAAGCAATATGAGGTCAAAACGTTTTGAGGTTTTAGCCCAAAGGCCTGTAAATAAAGATGGTTTTGTGGCCGAGTGGCCAGAAGTAGGTCTTATAGCTATAGGAAGCCCAAACGATCCGAAACCGAGTATTAAAATAGAGAATGGGAAAATAATTGAAATGGATGGGAAACGTCGAGAAGATTTTGATATGATCGACCAGTTTATCGCTGATTACGCTATTGATCTAGAAGTGGCAGAAGAAGCCATGGCTATGGATAGTGTAGAGATCGCCCGCATGCTGGTAGACATAAATGTTCCGCGGGAAGAAGTTATTCGGATAGCGCGTGGTCTAACACCGGCTAAATTGGTAGATGTTATAGACAAGCTAAACGTAGTAGAAATAATGATGGCTATGCAAAAGATGCGGGCACGCAAACGGCCCGGGAATCAATGCCATGTTACAAATGTGCGAGATAATCCTGTGCTGATGGCTGCAGATGCTGCGGAAGGGGCCTTAAGAGGCTTCGATGAAGAAGAAACCACCATGGGTGTTACCCGGATAGCACCCTTTAATGCTTTAGCTTTACTTGTCGGTTCTCAGACAGGGCGAGGCGGGGTTCTTACCCAATGTGCTTCCGAAGAAGCTTTAGAACTGACCTTAGGGATGAGGGGTCTTACTACCTACGCTGAAACTATTTCTGTATATGGTACTGAACAAGTTTTCGTAGATGGAGACGATACACCATGGTCTAAAGCTTTTCTGGCTTCGGCTTATGCCTCACGAGGCCTTAAGATGCGTTTCACTTCGGGTACAGGTTCTGAAGTACAAATGGGATATGCGGAAGGAAAATCTATGCTATATCTGGAGGCACGTTGCGTTCTGATAACTAAGGGCGCTGGTGTTCAAGGTTTGCAGAATGGTTCTATTAGCTGTATAGGTGTGCCTGGAGCTGTACCTTCTGGCATCCGGGTGGTAGCGGGAGAAAACCTCATAACTATGATGATGGATTTAGAGGTAGCTTCAGGAAACGATCAAACTTTCTCTCATTCCGATATTCGGCGTACAGCTAGAATGCTTATGCAGATGCTACCAGGCACAGATCTAATTTTCTCTGGATACAGCGCTGTACCTAATTATGACAATATGTTTGCAGGCTCTAATTTCGATATCGAGGATATGGATGATTATCTGGTTTTGCAACGTGACCTCATGGTAGATGGTGGTGTTAGGCCAGTTTCAGAAGAAGAGGTAATTGCTGTACGTAACAAGGCGGCTAGAGCCCTGCAAGCTGTATTCAAGGAACTAGGGTTACCTCCTATAACTGATGCAGAAGTGGAAGCGGCGACTTATGCCCATGGTTCTCGGGATATGCCTCCGAGGGATATAGGGCAGGATATTAAAGCGGCTACCGAGATGATGGAAAGAGGGATTACAGGTCTTGATGTAGTAAAAGCACTGGCCAAACATGGATTCACTGATATAGCTAATAATGTTCTTAACATGTTAAAGCAACGCGTAGCGGGTGATTACTTGCATACTTCTGCAGTGTTAGATGCTCAGTTCCAAATTGATTCAGCAGTCAACAACCCCAATGATTACCGTGGACCAGGTACGGGTTACCGCTTGAGTAGGGAAAGGTGGGAGATACTAAAGAACATTCCACAAGCCTTAAGGCCGGAAGAAATTGAAAAGCAAGGAAGTGAGGTGTGAGCATGATCAACACAGAGGTTCTAGTGGAGCAGATTGTGGCTGAAGTATTAAAGCGCCTCCAGGGACAAGATTATAAAAGCATGGTGGGTCCAGTTAAATCGTCAATAAATATCGAGTGGGAAGAAGTAGGTGAGGCCAAGCCTGGAACAGACCAGAGGGAAGTGGTTATAGGGATTTCACCAGCTTTTGGGGTGAAGTTCCATAAAAACATAATAGGTGTGCCTCTAAAAGATATCCTTAGGGAAATAATAGCAGGTGTGGAAGAAGAGGGACTCAAGGCTAGAGTGATTCGGGTGAGACATACAGCAGATGTTGCCTTTATAGGCCATACTGCAGCCAAACTATCAGGCTCTGGGGTGGGTATTGGCTTACAATCCAGAGGCACTGCTGTGATTCACCATAAGGATCTCCAGCCGCTAAACAATCTCGAACTTTTTCCCCAATGTCCGGTTCTCACTTTAGATACCTATCGTGCTATAGGCAAAAATGCTGCGCGTTATGCTAAGGGTGAGATGCCTGATCCAGTACCGGTAATAAATGACCAGATGGCCCGTCCAAAGTTTCAAGCCAAGGCTGCTGTTATGCATAACGTAGAAACAAAGCTAGTTAAGCCTGGTACCAGGCCAGTTGAGTTAAAGGTTGCTTCTACCCCAGGAGGTGCTGTGGCGTGACTAACCTTAGCGAACAAACTTTAGAAGAAATAGTGCGTCAGGTACTTAAAGAGATAGGGCAAGGGCAAACCTCCTCCGTTGCCGAGACGGCAGAAGAAAGGAAGTTATCTCCGGAGAAGGATTTCCCCTTAGCAGCTAAGAGGCCGGAACTTCTAAAAACAGCCACGGGTAAGAAATTTTCGGATATCACCTTAGATGCAGTAATGAGAGGCGAGATCACTCCCGATGACCTTCGAATTACTGCAGAGACCTTACATCTTCAGGCCCAGATCGCTGAAGCAGTGGGGAGAAAGCAGTTGGCCCAAAACTTAAGGAGAGCTGCAGAATTGACCCGTGTGCCAGACCAGAGGATACTAGAGATTTATAATGCCCTTAGACCTTATCGGTCCACTAAGGAGGAGCTTTTAAAGATCGCTGATGAGTTAGAACAAAAATACGATGCTCCTTTGTGTGCTGCATTAGTAAGAGAGGCTGCTGATGTGTATGAGCGAAGGAAGCGCTTAAAAGGTATGGAATAATCGGGGGATAGTTTCATGCTGGTGGCAGGTGTAGACATAGGTAATAACACTACAGAAGTCGCTTTAGCAAAACTAGAAGGGGAGCAAGTCCGGTTTCTAGCCAGCGGTATTGCCGCTACCACAGGCATAAAAGGGACGCCTGCCAATGTGACAGGTATACGGCTTGCTTTAGAAGAAGCGAGCCGCAAGGCTAAGGTAGAGCTAAAGGATATTGACCTCTTGAGGCTAAACGAAGCAACCCCTGTGATTGCCGACGTGGCCATGGAAGCCATTACAGAGACCATTATTACCGAATCTACAATGATTGGCCATAATCCGGCTACGCCAGGCGGTATAGGATTGGGGGTAGGTATTACTACTCCCATCTACCGCCTGGCCGAAAGCCGGCCAGGGGAAAAGGTAGTAGTTGTTATATCGGGGAATGTGGACTATGAAGAGGCGGCAAGAACTATTAATGAAGCCATAAGAAGGGGTGTAGATGTTCAGGGAGCTATTGTTCAAAAGGATGACGGAGTATTAATTGCCAATCGGCTGATTAAAAAGATACCCATAGTGGATGAGGTATCCTTGATTGAAAAGGTACCTTTAGGCATGTTAGCGGCTGTGGAGGTAGCTGAACAGGGGTATACTATAAAAACCCTTTCCAATCCCTATGGCATAGCCACTGTTTTTAACCTCACCCCGGAAGAGACGAAAAATGTGGTACCCATGGCCCGGGCCCTTATCGGCAACCGTTCGGCTGTAGTTATCCGCACTCCTGCCGGAGATGTTAAAGAGAGGCGAATACCGGCAGGCAAATTGGTACTTCGAGGAAAGGGAAGAGCGGTCACTGTAGATATTGAGGAAGGCGCGGAGGCTATTACAAGTGCAATAGAAGAAATATGGCCTTTAGATGATGCTGAAGGTACACCAGGTACAAATGTCGGTGGTTTGCTCGCTAGAGTAAAAGAGACTATGGCAGAAGTTACTGGCCAACCCCTTTCAACCATTCGCATCCAAGATATTTTAGCTGTGGATACTCTTGTACAGCAAAAGGTAAAAGGTGGCTTGGCCAATGAATTTTTCTTCGAGGATGCGGTTGCGCTGGCTGCCATGGTAAAAAGTTCGCGCCTTCCTATGGAGAAAGTTGCTCAAAAGGTGGAAGAGGAGCTAGGAATATCTGTGGAGATTGCTGGTGTAGAGGCTGACATGGCTGTGCGAGGGGCCCTTACAACGCCCGGTGCCAATGTACCCTTGGCTATTTTGGACCTCGGAGGAGGCTCTACTGATGCAGCCTTTATAGATGCAAAGCAAAATGTTAAGACAGTGCACCTTGCTGGGGCTGGCGAAATGGTCAACATGCTTATCAGCACTGAGCTAGGCTTAACGGACCGCACCTTGGCTGAGGATATAAAACGATACCCGTTGGCTAAAGTAGAAAGCCTTTTCTCTATAAGGCTTGAGGATGGTACAGTAAGGTTTTTTGAAGAACCTCTAGATCCTAGAGTGTTTGCACGGGTGGTTATTTTAAAAGAAGGCTCTCTAGTACCTTTACCTGTAGATATGCCCTTAGAGAAGATAAGGATGGTACGCCGAGAAGCTAAAAAGAAGGTTTTTGTACGCAACTGCCTCCGGGCTTTAGCCAAGGTAGCCCCAGCAGGAAACATCCGGTTTATAGATTTTGTCGTGCTCGTTGGAGGCTCGGCCTTGGACTTTGAGATCCCTCAGATGATCTCAGAAGCTTTAGGAGGTTATGGAGTGGTAGCGGGGCAGGGTAATATTCGGGGAACTGAAGGGCCTCGCAACGCTGTAGCTACAGGGCTTGTATTGTCCAAGGTGAGAAACCAATGAAAACATATGAAGAGATTAAGCCACGGGTTATCATATATGTCACGGATCTGGACCTGTGTTCTTTAGCTTTAAAGGCTCTAACTGAAGGGCTAGAGGAGGAAGGTGTTCCCTTTGAGGTTAAAGTGAATGTTGGCGAAGTGGAGAAGCTTGCGGTGGAAGCGGCGCGAGAGTCCAGATTAGGAGTAGGTATAGGGATAGATACGGACGGGAGCTGTGTTTTACAGCACCAACGCCTTTCTCCTAGCCGCCCTATAGCCCGCATTTTACCGGGCATGGGGAGTAAAGAAGAATATCGCCTGATAGGCAGCCATGCTGCCCGGTTGGTTAAAAATTTACCGTTGAAGGAGGTAGACCGTGGTTCGGCAAGCTTTAGGACTTATTGAGACCGCCGGGTTAGTTGCAGCAATCGAGGCAGCGGATGCAGCGGTTAAAGCTGCGGATGTAAGCCTTGTAGGATATGAGCTAGCCCGTGGCGGAGGCTTAACCGTAGTTAAGATCATAGGAGATGTGGCAGCAGTCCAGGCGGCGGTGCAGGCAGGGAAGGCGGCAGCAAATGCGGTGGGTAAAGTTGTTGCCACCCATGTCATACCTAGGCCCCATGAAGATAGTAGATTATTGATATACACTAAGGAAACCAAAGGAACAAAAAATATAACTGAAAATTCCCCCGCAATTACTCAAGAAGTAGGCGTCATTGAAGGTGAAGTCACTTTACAACAAGAACATCCTCAAGTTGCAGAAGAGGCAGAGCCCACCCTAGAACAGAAGAAGATAATAGAAGAACGAGAAGATACTGTTGTACAAAAAGAGGAAGAGGTTGTACAAAAACAAGAAGAGAAGGTAGCTACTTGTAACTTATGTAATGATCCTGCCTGTCCACGTAAGAAGGGGGAACCGCGTAGCTATTGCATTCATTATCAGGGTGAAGGGTAAGAGGTGATAAATATTGGTAGTAGAAAATATCGACACTTTAGCACAAGAGATAGCTAGAGCGGTTCTACTTAAGGTCAGTCCCGAAGTACAAACTTTGGAGATACCGGTAGGTGTATCTGTTCGTCATGTTCACCTTTCCCAGGAACACGTAGAGACACTGTTTGGTAAAGGATATCAGCTTACTCCCATTCGTGAGTTATCACAGCCCGGTTATTACGCAGCGAAAGAGACAGTTACGCTGGTGGGTCCTAAAGGGGTTTTGCAAAACGTGCGGGTGCTAGGTCCTCCTCGAGCCAAGACACAAGTTGAGATCTCTAAAACAGATGGATTTGCGTTAGGTATCGATCCACCAGTTAGAGATTCTGGTGACCTTTCTGGAACACCGGGATGTGTGATCGTAGGCCCTCATGGGGTAGTCAAGCTGGAGGAAGGGGTAATCTGTGCCATGCGCCACATCCATATGCCCCCTGACATAGCCCAGAAACTCCGGCTTAAAGATAAAGATCTGGTACAGGTAAGAACCTCTTCTGGTGAGCGAAAGATGGTCTTTGAAAATGTTTTGGTACGTGTCTCTCCCGGTTTTGTACTGGAAATGCATATAGACACAGATGAAGCTAATGCTGCTGGCCTGAAAACAGGAGACCGGGTTAGACTGGCCGGGTAGGGAGGCGTCTACATTTCGTGGAGAGGATAACAGAAGGAGAAGAGCTGTGTAAAGCCTTGGCGGATTGTTTGGAAAACGCTAGAACCCCATGGAAAGGAAACTTAAGGGTCGGAGTAGACCTAGGTACAGCCAATGTGGTGGTAGCTGTGGTTGACAGTTTGGGCCAGCCGGTGGCAGGGAAGATTAGGGCGGCCGAAGTTGTACGGGACGGACTGGTAGTAGATTTCCATGGAGCCAGAGAGATAGTTAGTTCGATGATAAAGAGAATAGAAGGTGAACTGGGTACGAGCTTAGAATATGCTGCTTGTGCGGTACCCCCGGGGACTCGCGAGGGGGATTGTAGGGCTACAAGGTACGTAGTCGAGGCAGCAGGCCTTGAAGTGTTAGCAGTAGTAGATGAACCTACGGCGGCCGCACGGGTGTTGGGTATAAAGAACGGCGCCGTGGTAGATATAGGCGGTGGAACTACAGGTATCTCGGTGTTGCAGGATGGAGAAGTTGTATACACGGCTGATGAGCCCAGCGGTGGTACGCATTTTACCCTGGTACTGGCGGGTCGTTTTGGACTTTCATTTAACGAGGCTGAGAAGCTTAAGCTAGATCCCTCCCAACAAGACAAGCTTTTTCCTATATTACGGCCGGTGATGGAAAAAGTAGCTTCCATCATCGAAAGGCATCTTAAGGCTTTCAAGGTGCCTCACATATACCTGGTAGGAGGGGCCAGCGCTCTAAAGGGATTAAAAGAAGTGGTAGAGGACCGGACAAGTCTACCGGCTGTAGTTCCCCAGTATCCTCTTCTGGTAACACCTTTAGGTATCGCCCTTATGTGCCCGGAAGGGGGTAACAAACGATGTTAGACCCTCACCTAGAAGAAAGGATACGAGCCCTCGTGATAGAGATTATCTCCCGGTACCTTAATCGCAAAATACTAGCGGTATTCACTGGAGGCACTATAGGATGTAAAGAAGCCCGGCAGCAACTTTTGTTTTGCCAAAAGGAGTATAACTTGCAGGTAGACCTAATGTTTTCGAAAGCAGGTTCTGCCATCCACAATGTGGCTGAGCTCTCCCAGGAATTTAGAGGTCAAGTATTTATAGAAGGACAGGACCGAGTGGAACGGTGGAAGGAATATACGGCTATTGTCTTTGCTGTCTTGACCAGGAATACAGCCTCCAAGGCAGCTCGTCTGCTGCTTGATTCTTATCCGGCTGAGCTGATGATAGACGCCTTAATGTACGGAATGCCTGTTATCGCAGTTAAGGATGCGGCTGATCCAGAAATAGAAGAATGGAGGAATATAGGGTTAAACCGGGCTAACGCAGAGCTAAGGCAGGCTTTTCAAGACAACTTACGGCGCCTAGAGAGCTATGGTGTGCGCCTTTGCAAGTCGAATGAGCTGCGTCAAGTGCTAGAAAAGATTTTGGACGTTAGGGTGGAACAGAAAAAAGCAGTGTCTAGCTCTTCTACCCTTCGGTTAGATAAGAGAGTAATCATAGCTGAAGACTTAATGCCTTACGTGGGTTCCACCATGGAGTTAGAGGTTCCTAAAGGTTGTATTATTACTCCTTTAGCCTCAGATCTTCTTAGAAGGCATCAAATAAAGGTTATTTGGAGGCCATGAAATGAGACTAGGCAAAGTAGTAGGTACGGTAGTAGCTACCAGAAAAGATGAAAGTCTAGTGGGGAGTAAACTACTGATTGTAAGACTTTTGCCTTCCTCAGAACTAAAGGGAGAAGCTCCTGAGAAAAAAGAAGAGCTTATAGTAGCTGTGGATTCAGTTGGAGCAGGAGTAGGGGAAACTGTACTGGTAGTTTTGGGGAGTGTGGCTAGCCGTATTATGGGCGATGGGCGCGCACCGGTAGATGCTGCTGTCATTGGTATAGTAGACCATATAGAGCTGGTATAAGGAGTGCGGAACGTGAGGATTTATACCAGAAGGGGAGATAAAGGGGAGACCTCCCTTATAGGTGGTACGAGGGTGAAAAAATGTCACCAGCGGGTAGAAGCCTATGGTGCCGTTGATGAACTTATAGCGGCTTTGGCTATGGCCAGGGCGTTAGGAAAGACGCATAAAGCGCAAAGTATATTAGCCCGTGTGGAAAGAGAACTCTTCCTTGTTGCAGCAGAACTAGCTGCCCTAGACCCAGATAAAAAATTGCGGCAGCGTATAACTCAAGCCCATGTTGAGCAGCTAGAGAAGGAGATAGACGAATTACAGAAAGCTAGCACATTGATTTCTGATTTTGTCGTCCCAGGGCCTTACCTTTGTTCAGCGGGGTTACACCTGGCTAGAACCATAGCTAGACGGGCAGAAAGGGAAGTAGTGAGGTTAAGTCTAGAAGCACCGGTACGAGAAGAAGTACTTAGTTACTTAAACCGACTATCGGATTTGCTCTTTGTCTTGGCGGTCTATGAAGAGGAAGAAGAGGTTGTCCGCCAAGTGAAAGTTAAGGTTAAGTCATATGTGGGAGAAGGAGGTAGAGTAGGTTTGGTGACCCTTGAGCGAGCCAAAGTTATTTTAGAGGCTTGTGAGACTAAAGCTCGAGAAATGGGGATACCGGTGGTTATTGCCGTGACAGATGCGGGAGGTAATCTTGTGGCCTTACATCGTATGGACGATGCTTTGCTTGCTAGTATCGATATAGCCATTAACAAGGCTTATACAGCAGTCGCGTTGAAGAAAGAGACTGCAGAGCTAGCTGGCTTGGCTAGCCCTGGAGGTTCCCTGTATGGGCTTGAGAACTGTTGCGGGGGTAGATTGGTTATCTTTGGAGGAGGGATCCCTCTATGGCAGGATCAGAAAGTCGTAGGGGGTATCGGGGTGAGCGGAGGTTCTGTGGAGCAAGATATAGCTATAGCTCGTGCTGGAGTTTTAGCTTTTGAGAAAGGGGTGTCCAAGTAATCTTATGGCAGTAGATGAACGCTTGGTAGCTACTATTGCTAAACGAATAGTGGAAGAGCTTTACGCGGTACAGAAAAAGGATCATCCTGATAATGGTATTTTTGTTAGTGTCGAGGCAGCAGTAGAAGCCGCCGAAAAAGCACAGAAGAAATTTGCCTTGATGGACTTAGAGAAGCGTGAACAGATAATCAGAGCTATACGGGAAGCCACCTTAAACCATGCCCGGATGCTAGCCGAGATGGCAGTAGCTGAGACGGGAATGGGACGGGTAGAAGATAAGATAATGAAAAACATCTTAGCAAGCCAGAAAACCCCAGGCACCGAAGATCTTACTACACTGGCCTGGACTGGTGATCACGGCCTTACCCTGGTGGAAATGGCTCCCTATGGAGTGATTGCGGCCATTACTCCTGTTACCAACCCTACGGCTACTATCATCAACAACTCCATCAGTATGCTAGCCGCGGGTAATGCAGTTGTGTTCAACCCTCATCCGCGAGCCAAGGCTTGTTGTTCTAAAACAGTAGAGATAATACACGAGGCCATAATCAAGGCGGGTGGGCCTAAAGGATTAGTGACTACCCTTGCTGAACCGACCATAGAGACAGCTCAACAACTTATGGCTCATCCGCAAGTCAGGTTAATTGTGGCTACCGGTGGTCCAGGGGTAGTTAAGGCTGCGCTATCTAGTGGTAAGAAAGCCATCGGTGCTGGAGCTGGTAACCCACCGGTGGTAGTGGATGAAACAGCGGATATAGTAAAGGCTGCCCATGATATTGTGTGTGGAGCAAGTTTTGACAATAACCTGCCATGTATTGCTGAAAAGGAGCTTATAGTTGTTGAATGTGTAGCCGGTCAGCTTCTAGAGCGGATGTCCCGTGAGGGTGCGTATATATTGCGGGGCAAGGATATAGATAGATTGACAGAAAAGATCTTCCCGGATGGCCAGCAGGTGAATAAGGACCTGATAGGTCAGGACGCAACCTTTATCCTACGGCAGATAGGTATTGAAGTGGGCGGAGATATTCGGTTGATTGTTTTAGAGGTAGCTCCTGACCATCCTCTAATATGGCACGAGCAACTTATGCCTGTGCTTCCCGTAGTGAGAGTACCAGATGTGGATAGCGCTATTGATTTAGCTGTAAGAGCTGAAGGAGGTAATCGTCATACAGCAGTAATGCATTCTAAACACGTTGACCATATGACCATGTTTGCTCGAGCAGTACAGACTACTATTTTTGTAAAGAATGCCCCTTCGTATGCTGGGATAGGTGCTGGTGGGGAAGGCTTCACCACCTTTACCATAGCTGGTCCTACAGGCGAAGGGCTAACCTCAGCCAGAAGCTTTACCCGCCAGCGGAGATGTGTGTTAGTAGACGCGTTTAGAATTATATAACGCGGGAGGCATATTTTTAAGTGAGTATTGACATAGTACAAGCCGTGCGTGAAGCGGGAGTAGTGGGAGCCGGGGGAGCAGGATTTCCTACTCATGTAAAGCTATCCGCACATACAGAAATAGTTATTGGTAACGGGGCAGAGTGTGAACCTCTGCTGACAGCCAACCAGGAACTGATGAAACTTGAGGCAGAGACCGTGATTGAAGGAATGCGCAAGGCTTTGGAGGCTACTGGTGCGGTAAGAGGGGTTATAGCTCTTAAGCGCAAATACAAAGAATGCATTGAAGCCTTAACTAAAGCTTTATCTAAAGAAGTAGGGACGGAAGCAAGAATAGAACTTTTCTTGTTGGATGATTTTTATCCGGCGGGAGACGAGCATGTTTTAGTGAAAGAAGTTACTGGAAGAACCATTCCAGAAGGTGGGCTACCTCTGGATGTAGGCGTGGTAGTGCAAAATGTGGAGACCCTGTACAATATCGCTAGAGCCGTCCAAGGTGTACCTGTTACGGATAAATGGGTCACAGTTACGGGGGCGGTACGGAATCCTGTTACCTTGTGCGTTCCTGTGGGCACACAAGTAGCTGATTTACTGGCCATGGCTGGCGGGGTAACAGTAGACAGTTATATATTGGTCGACGGAGGCCCTATGATGGGGAAAATAGTAAAAGAAGAAAGTGTAGTAACCAAGACCACATCGGGAATAATAGTTATCCCTCGGATTTCTCCAGTGGCCTCCAATAAAACCTTAAATTGGGCGACAATGTTAGCGAGGGCACGTTCTGCTTGTTGTCAGTGCCGCTATTGCACCGATTTATGTCCTAGATATCTTCTGGGACATTCCTTGGAACCTCACCGCATCATGCGTGCTGTGGCCAATGGGATTACAGATACAAAGGCCCTTATAACGGCTTGGCTTTGTTCTGAGTGCGGATTGTGTGAAACAGTAGCGTGTCCTATGGGCCTAAGCCCTCGGCAAGTCAATGCCGAATTAAAAAAAGCGTTCGGGGCCAAGAAATTGCAATATCCCAAACGAAACGTGTCTCGGGATAGAGAAGAGGAAAGACGGTTCAGGCGTTTTCCAGCTAAGAAATTGATTTTCCGCTTGGGGCTAGGTAAATATACTACCTATGCGCCTTATAAAGAAGTAAAGATTGTCCCGGAAAAGGTTATACTTCCATTAAAGCAGCACGTGGGTAAGGCAGCTACACCCATAGTAAAAGTGGGGCAACGGGTGAAAATAGGGGAACTGTTGGCAGATGTAGCTCCAGATGCTTTAGGTGCTAAGATACACGCAAGCATAGAAGGCATCATATCAGAGGTTTCTAGTGAAGCTATAGTAATAAGCCGGCAATGAGTGAGGGAGAAAAACAGTGAACAATTTAGGGCTTTTAGAGTTTAGGGAGATGACGCGGGGTATCGTCGCTACTGACCAGATGTTAAAAGCGGCTCCTGTGGAGCTAATTTTAGCTACTAGCGTTTGCCCAGGCAAATTTATCACCTTAGTAGCAGGCGAGGTAGGCGCGGTTAAAGAAGCATTGAGAAGAGGTAAGGAAACATTTTCGGATGGAGTTATAGACGAGTTTTTTCTGGCTAATATTCATCCAACGGTTATCCCTGCTTTAACAGGTACCATGCCGCTAGATAAAAAGGGTCAGTCGCTAGGACTAATTGAAACTTTTACAGTAGCTGCGGCCATTCGAGCTGGAGATGCAGCGGCTAAGGGTGCAGAAGTGACTTTAGCTGAAATACGTATTGCTCGGGGTATGGGAGGAAAATCGTTGGTTATAGTAATCGGCGAAGTGAGCGCCGTTAAAACCGCAGTTCAGCTTGGAGTTAAGGCTGTGGACGAAGGCCAGCTGGTATCCCAGGCGGTTATCAGCAATGTTTCAGCCCAATTAATGGAAAAGGTGATATAACATGAGAAGTAGAGGAAAGGGGGGAACGAAGGCATATTCAAACTTTAAATGCTCTAGATGTCACGGAAACGAAATTAAGGAGGTGAAATTAGAGGAAGAGCTAGTATACTTTTGCTACTAATATCCATTTTATTACTATTCCAATGGTAAATAACACATTTTATGAAAAAACTTAGAGAAGGAGGAGAATATATGAGCATAAAGATACTTATTTCTCCTAGTCGTTATGTACAGGGTCCCGGAGCGATACATTCCTTGGGTGAACAGGTAAAGAAATTTGGACAAAAAGCGTTTATAACCGGAGGAAAAACAGCCCTTAAGGAGACACAGCAGGATATCGAGAAGAGCTTAAAGGAACAGCAAATAGAACCTACATTTGAAGTATTTCGTGGAGAGTGTTGCGATAGTGAGATAGAGAGGCTTAAAGCTGCAGCGACTGCCGCGGGGGCAGATTTTATAGTTGCCGTGGGCGGAGGTAAAGTCATCGATGCTGGTAAAGCAGTTGCTTGTTTGATGAATAAGCCAGTTGTTATTGTTCCCACTATTGCTGCTACTGATGCACCTTGTAGTGCTCTTTCGGTTATTTATACAGAAGAAGGTGTGTTCGATCGCTACTTTATACTTCCTCAAAATCCCAATCTTGTACTTGTGGATACTTCCATTATTGCCAAAGCTCCTGTCCGTTTCTTGGTCTCTGGCATGGGAGATGCTCTTGCAACGTGGTTTGAAGCTGATTCATGCGCTAAAGCTGCAGCAAAGAACATTCCTGGTGGGTATACTACAGCCACTGCTTTAAGCTTGGCAAGGCTTTGTTATGATATCTTACTGGAATATGGTGAAGCGGCTAAGCTTGCTGTAGAAAAAGGGGTGGCCACACCTGCAGTTGAAAAAGTAGTAGAAGCTAACACTCTACTGAGTGGTATCGGTTTTGAAAGCTCTGGTCTAGCAGCAGCTCATGCCATCCATGATGGGTTAACTGTGTTGGAAGAAACCCACCATAGTTATCATGGGGAAAAGGTTGCTTTCGGTACTCTAGCCCACTTAGTTTTGGAAGACCGTTCCTGGGCAGAGATCAACGAAGTCCTTGATTTCTGTACTAGAGTCGGGCTTCCTGTGACCTTAGCTCAGATAGGGGTTACGGATCCTACGCCTGAAAAAATTATGCGTGTGGCCGAAAAAGTATGCGAACCTGGTATGATGGTACACAATATGCCTTTCCCCGTAACTCCTCAAATGGTTTACAATGCAATTTATGGTGCCGATGCTATTGGTAGAGCCTATCTTGCCAAAAAAGCTTAAGGAAGGAAAGCCGGAGCGATAAATTCGCTCCGGCATTAAAAAATAAGGGAGGTAATAATAGATGCAGTTTTTCCCTCTAGCTTTAAGTATAGCAGTTTTGGCAGGAATTTGGACATATATTTCAGCGCAATTTAATATCCTCACTTGGCCAGCTTTTGTGGGATGGGCATTATTTTTTGCTTCCGGAGGTACTGCAGAATCAGTTAAGAAAGCATTTTTCCCTTCTGTGTGTGGAATAATCTTGGGTTATTTAGCAGTAATTTTTGCTCCGTACCTGGGAGGGCAAGGGATAGGGATTGCCATTGGAGTAACAATAATCGCCTTTATAATGGTTATGCTAGCGCCGATTAGCATCTTCTCTTTTGTACCTGCGCAATTTGCTAGTTGTGCTACCTTTTTTGGTACAGGAGCTAAGTTTTGGCCTACAGTAATCCCGCTTGTAATTGGAATAGGATTAGGATACGTTTCTGCTATTTTACCCAGATTATTTGTAGTAAATAAACAAGAGCAAAGCAAAAGTTCAAATTAAGAGCTAGTAAACAATTATAAATAAAGTTTTAAAAGAATATCCATGTGGCTCCTTAGTCTTCTACTAGGGAGCCACATCTACAATAATCTAACTCTAGTTTCAAGGCAAGAAGGGAGAAAGGGAGAAGCAATATGACGGGGCAATATAAGGAGGAAAAGATACTTGTCATTAATCCTGGTTCCACTTCAACAAAAATAGCTTTTTTTATAGGAGAAAAAAAGCTATGGACTGAAAATATTACTCACCCGGCAGATGAGCTAGCAATTTTTCCGCGCATAGCTGACCAGCTTAGTTTTAGATTAGAAGCTTTACAGCGGGCATTGCAAAACAAAGAGTTGTGCATAGAAGAATTAACCGCTATCGCAGCAAGGGGTGGCTTATTAAAGCCTATTCCGAGTGGTGTGTATATAGTTAACCAGACTATGCTGGAGGAACTACGTGAAGAACGTTACGGTAGCCATGCCTCAAACTTAGGTGCTCTGCTAGCTCATGAGCTGGGCTCGCCATGTAATATTCCTTCGTATATTGTCGATCCCATTTGTGTGGATGAACTTGAACCGGTAGCTAGAATTTCTGGCCTGCCCCAGATCCAGCGTAGGAGTATTTTTCACGCCTTAAACCAGAAACGCCAGGCCAGGCGTGCGGCAGCTGAATTAGGCAAAAAATACGAGGAGGTAAATTTGATTGTTGCACATCTTGGAGGCGGAATTACTATTGGCGCTCACCGCCGGGGTCGGGTGGTGGACGTCAATAACGGTGTAGATGGTGAGGGGCCCTTTACCCCTGAACGTAGCGGCTCGCTCCCGGCAGCAGAGGTAGTGCGCTTGGCTTTCAGCGGCCTCTATACTAAAGAGGAGCTACTCCGCCTGATCAATGGGCGGGGAGGATTTGTCGCTTACCTAGGAACCAACAGTGCCTGGGAAGTGGAAAAACGAGCTGCTGCAGGGGATGCGGAAGCAGACCTTCTGTTTACAGCCCTGTGCTATCAGGTTGCTCGTGAGATTGGGGCCTGTGCAGCATCCCTTTTCGGACAGGTCGATGCTATTGTATTAACAGGTGGGTTAGCATATAGTCAGCGTGCAGTGGAAGAGATTAGAAAACGAGTAGAGTTCATCGCTCCAGTACTTGTTTATCCTGGGGAAGATGAGATGGCTGCTTTGGCTGAAGGTGTGTTAAGGGTATTAAGGGGCGAAGAAACACCGCGCTGTTATCAATAACGAGAAAGTTGTTATTCCATGAGCTTATAGGGGGCTAGAGAGATGCAACGTCTGGTCACCCTGGCTGAATCTGAAGGTGCGGTAAACGTTAAGATTATATCTACACGGGATGTGGTGATTGACGAACGTGCTCGGTTGAAGTGTCAGGTACCGCTTTGTCCTTACTATAATCAGTCTTTGTTGTGTCCTCCTAATGTCCCTCCTGTCTCTTGGTTTAAATCTATACTTGATCGATATGAATGGGCCATCTTATTCCAGGTCCTGGCAGAGATCAAAGAGCATCCTTTGAACGAGCAAGAGGCTAATAAACAAGAAATAGTAGAAGCAGCTATAAAACTTCATCGAATAGTAAATAAAGTAGAGAAAGCCGCCTACGCTTTAGGGTTCCATTTTGCTGCAGGACTTATAGGAGGGCCTTGCCGGCTGTGTACAGAGTGTGTTGGAGTATACTCTCGTCTCCCCTGCCGCCACCCTTATGAAGCCCGTCCTTCTATGGAGGCTATGGGAATAGATGTGATCGAGACATTGAGAAAAGCAGGTATACCGACTTTAAAATTTCCCCCAGAAAAAGAAGTTCGGTGGACGGGTATAGTATTGCTAGATTAAGCGCTTAAGTTTTAGCCATTTTGTGTATAGTTAAGAAGTCTTAGGAAGTAGCCCCACACACATTAGACTTTTTGGAGGTTAAAAAAGAACCATGGAATTTTTTGTCCGTGTTAATATGAGCGAGCTTAAGGTTAGCTTTGAGGTAGTACCCGAAAAATATAGAAAGATGGGTGGGCGTTGGCTAACCTCCCAATTTGTTTACGATGAGGTTTCCCCTACCTGTCATCCGTTAGGGCCAAATAATAAGTTAATATTTGCTCCAGGCATAGTCACTGGTACCGCAGCTCCATGTTCTGGTCGCATATCTGTAGGTAGTAAATCTCCCTTAACTGGAGGAATAAAAGAATCCAATGCTGGAACCCCTGTAGCCCAGGCTCTGGCAAAAATGAGAATAAAGGCCATAATTATCGAAGGGCAACCCCAAGAAAAAAATAAGCTTTGGATTTTAAGGCTGACCAAAGATGGTGGTAATCTTGAGCCAGCTCAAGGGTTAAGTGGGATGGGGCTATATGAATTTGCCCAGCGGGTGAAGGAAAGGTTTGGGAGAGTGAATTTTGCTGCTATTGGACCTGCGGGGGAGAAAGGCCTGGCTATGGCAGGGGTATGCTTTAACGATAGAGATGGACGCCCCTGCCGTTACGCTGCCCGGGGGGGACTAGGTGCAGTAATGGGGGCCAAGGGGCTTAAAGCTATTATAGTTGATGATACTGGTGCGCCTGGGGTAAATGTTATAGACCAAGATCTTTTTAGGATTGGGCAACGAAAATTGGCGGGGGCTTTAAGGGAGCATACTATGACTAAACCTGGTGGGTTATTAAACACCTATGGTCTAACTTTCTTAATTGATGTATTAAATGAAGTTGGCGCTTTACCTACTCGTAATTTCAGCATAGGGAGGTTTGAAGGGGCTAACAAAATTTCTGCTAAAACTATAGTGGAGGTTATAAAACAGAGAAATGGTAACGGGAGTACAGGGCATGCTTGTCATTCAGGTTGTATAATTAAATGCGGTATTATTTGGCCCCGACCTAATGGCCTGGAACATGTTTCTTCTTTGGAGTACGAATCCATTTGGGCTTTAGGAGTTAACTGCGGCATAGATGATATTGATGCTATAGCTGAACTGATCTGGATCTGCAATGATAGTGGGTTAGATACCATTGAGGCGGGTGTGACCCTAGGTGTGGCTATGGAAGCAGGCCTTGTTCCCTTTGGAGATGTTCAAGGAGCTATAAGGCTTTTGAGAGAATGCACCCGAGGGACAACCTTAGGGCGTATTTTAGGTAACGGCGCAGCTTTAGCCGGTAAAGTTTTGGGAGTTACGCGGGTTCCAGCGGTTAAGGGGCAAGGAATGCCAGGTTACGATCCGCGAGTAATTAAAGGTTTAGGTGTAACCTATATGACTTCTCCTATGGGTGCTGATCATACGGCAGGGTATACTACGGCTACAGAGATTTTTAGTATTGGTGGTAAAGCTAATCCATTATCACCAAAGGGTAAAGCTGAATTATCAAGAAATTTCCAAGCTATTACTGCCTTTATAGATGCTACGGGATACTGCCTTTTTATTCTTTTCGCCATCCTAGATAATCCTAGGGGATTAGAAGGTGTGGTAGACACCTGTAACGGAGTTCTGGGAACTAGGTGGACGGTACAAGAAGTAGGAATGATTGGAAATGAAATCCTTAAAGTAGAGCGGTCGTTCAACAAAGCTGCCGGATTGACAAAAGCAAGTGATCGACCCCCAGAGTTCATGCGTTACGAGGCTTTATTCCCTCATAAACAGATCTATGATGTTCCTGATGAAGAACTAGATAAAGTATGGGATGAACTTAGGCCCGTACTCTTGTGACTTGGTCTTGAACCTATAGGTGTGCTGCTCACTTAGGCCCTATTTTATTGAGGTACTTATTCCTTGACCCCTGAGGGTAGGCTTGATAGTTTGGCAACCTTTGGCTAGAATGGAGATGAGGGCAGGTGAGCGCCGTGCCGGAGGAAGCCTTGAAAGAAGTTGCGGCCGCTAGTGAACCGCCAAATAGGTTGGTATCCTCGGAGTTTTTCTTTCTCCTCCAGCGGATAGACAGGCTAGACGAGAAGTTGTCCAGGGAGATCAAAGAAGTGGACCTCAAATTATCTGGACGAATTGATAACCTTGACGAAAAGCTGGAGAACATAAGATTTTGGGCCATAGGTGCTGTAATCACCCTAATTGCCGGATTTGCCGGCGTAATCATTACGCTATTGCAAAAATAATAAACTGAACCTTAAGGGATGGGGTGGAAAGCAGGCAGCAGGTAGTGGTATGGCCAAGGTAAAAGTGACATTTCTTTTGACTCTTGACATGCTATAGAGAAGTAATATAAAGTATAGTAAGCAGGTATCCTTTAAGTTAGTCCGGTGAGGCTAGCAAGGAGTAAACCCAAAACTCCTTAAACTAACGTGGTGCTAAACCTGCGCCGGATGAGCGTGGGTTTTTTTATGCGTAAGGGCGGAGGGGTAAAGTTTGAATGTAAAGGCTCAAATTATGGATGCCGATAAGATGCGGCGAGCTTTAGTAAGGATCGCGCATGAGATCCTGGAGCGTAATAAGGGTACGGAGAACCTGGTCCTTGTGGGTATTAGACGACGAGGTGTTCCCTTAGCCGAGAGGTTGCAGCGGATAATAGAAGAGATTGAAGGAGTAAAGCTTCCTTTAGGGATTTTGGATATCACCCTTTACCGCGATGATCTTACTACCTTAAGCTCGCACCCCATCATCCACCGTACAGAGATACCTTTTAACATAACCGGCAAAAAAGTAGTGCTAGTAGATGATGTACTATTTACCGGAAGGACGGTGAGGGCAGCCTTAGATGCGTTGATGGATTTGGGTCGGCCCCAAAATATTCAATTGGCAGTGCTAATTGACCGGGGCCACCGGGAATTACCCATAAGGGCAGATTATGTAGGCAAGAACGTTCCTACTTCCCTTAAAGAAGAAATAGCAGTACAAGTGAAAGAAATAGACGGCGTGGATCAAGTTTTGATCCGCGCTCTACCTGAAAAAACCGCCGGTCCTTGAAATTAGTCCCGTGAGGCTAATAAGGACGGCAGGAGACCTCCTTATTAGCCTCGGGCGATAAGGAGGTTTTTAATTTATATGGCTTTGAAGAGCAAGCATCTATTAGGCCTTAAGGATCTCACCCCTCAAGAGATCGAGCTTATACTGGATACTGCTGGACCTATGAAGGAGATAATCCAGCGCGACATCAAGAAAGTCCCTACGTTAAGGGGTAAGCTGGTGGTCACCCTTTTCTATGAGCCCAGCACCCGTACCCGTACCTCCTTTGAGCTGGCCGCCAAATATATGGGTGCCGACACTGTGAGTATAGCTACCTCCACCAGTAGTGTAACTAAAGGGGAGTCCTTGCGGGATACAGCTCAGACCTTGGCCGCCATGGGCGCTGATGCAGTTATCATTCGGCATTCTGCGGCTGGAAGCCCGGTTTTACTCTCACGGTATATTAAAGCTTCGGTCATCAACGGTGGGGACGGTATGCATGAACATCCCACCCAGGCTTTACTTGATATGTTTACTATTCGGGAGAAGTTGGGCCGCATAGAGGGTCTTAAGGTGGTCATCTTAGGAGACATCCTTCATAGCCGGGTAGCTCGGTCCAACATTTGGGGATTAACTAAGATGGGAGCGGAAGTCCGGGTAGCGGGGCCGCCGACCCTTATACCCCAAGGTATAGAAAACTTAGGGGTAAAGGTCTTTTACCGGGTGGAGGAGGCTTTGAGAGGAGCTGATGTAATAAACGTCCTTCGTATCCAGAGGGAACGGCAGAAGAAAGGGCTGTTCCCTTCTTTGCGGGAATATGCTCTGCTTTATCAGCTTACCCCGGAGAGGCTCCGGCTGGCCAAGCCTAACGCTTTGGTCCTACACCCTGGCCCCATGAACCGCGGAATAGAGATCTCTCCGGCTGTAGCTGATGGCTTGCAATCGGCTATAACTGAACAGGTGACTAATGGGGTGGCTGTCCGCATGGCTTTACTGTATTTGCTCATCGGAGGTGGCAACTGATGAAAATCCTGCTCCGAGGCGGAAGGGTAATAGATCCTTCCCAAGCTCTAGATACAGTAGCTGATGTTTTAGTCTCCGGGGACCGGATAGCAGCCATAGGCCGAAATCTAGAAACTGACCGGGAAACCAAGGTTATAGATGTTGGGGGGTGTATTGTGGCGCCCGGCTTTATAGATATGCATGTACACCTCAGGGAACCCGGATACGAGCAGAAAGAGACTATAGCTACAGGGACTAGGGCTGCAGCGGCTGGGGGTTTCACGGCGGTGGCTTGCATGCCCAACACGCAGCCGGTAGCTGACAGCCCCGCGGTTATCGCTTATATAAAAGAAAAGGCCCGGGCCATGGGGGTGGTTCACGTCTATCCCATCGGCGCCCTATCTAAAGGTTCACAAGGGGAAGAGCTGGCGGAGATCCGGGATCTGGTGGAGGCCGGGGCTGTGGCCATTTCCGATGACGGGAATCCTGTTATGAACGCGGAGGTTATGCGCCGGGCCTTGGAGTACACCCGGTTATTTAATATTCCAGTTATATCCCATTGCGAGGATCTTAATCTTGCGGCCGGAGGAGTAATGCACGAGGGTTTTATCTCCACCATCTTAGGATTAAGGGGGATCCCTGCGGCAGCTGAGGAGGTTATGGTCGCACGAGATATCATCCTGGCTGAGCTTACAGGAGGGAAGCTCCACCTGGCCCATTTGAGCAGCGCGGGTTCTCTCCGCATCTTACGGGAGGCCAAGTCCAGGGGGGTTAAGGTTACTGCTGAAGCAACTCCCCACCATTTATGTCTGACGGATGAGGCAGTGGAAGGATACGATACCAATACCAAGGTTAATCCGCCTTTAAGAAGCGAGGAGCACCGGCAAGCTTTAGAGGAAGCCTTAAGGGAGGGACTGGTGGACGCCTTGGCCACGGATCATGCTCCTCACACAGAGGAAGATAAAGACGTAGAATATGATATTGCTCCCTTTGGTATCTCCGGGTTGGAGACAGCTATACCTTTGGTAGTAACCCGGTTGGTGGAGACCGGAAGGCTATCCTGGCAACGGCTTATAGAGGCCTGGAGCTGCCGGCCAGCTACTATCTTAAATATTCCAGGGGGCACCCTTAAGGAAGGCGGGAGAGCTGATATTACAGTCATCGCACCTGACTGGGAAAAAGAAGTAGATGTAAATACCTTTTACTCCCTCGGGAAGAATTCTCCTTTCCAGGGCTTAAAGCTTAAAGGCTGGCCTTTAGTTACCATCGTAGCTGGGCGGTTAGTAATGGAGAAAGGAGAGGTACTGTGTTAAGGATAATCTGCGTATCGGTCGCCACGTAGAGGGGTAAGGTTAAAGGGTCAAATACAAATAAGGCGTTAGGGGAGGGGACTTTTGGTGGAAGCTTACTTGATTTTAGAAGATGGGACCATATTCCGGGGGGAAGCGTTGGAAACAGGATATTTTTGCCATGGAGAAGTGGTGTTTAATACCAGCATGACCGGTTACCAGGAGATCCTTACCGACCCCTCCTATTGTGGCCAGATTGTGGTTTTAACTTACCCCCTTATAGGTAACTACGGTATCAATGAAGAGGACAGGGAAGCTCCGCAACCGCAGGTTCTGGGGTTGGTAGTACGGGAGGCTTGCCCGGAGCCTAGTAACTGGCGGTCAAAGGAGACTTTAGCTTCTTACCTTAAAAGGTATCGTATCCCCGTTATCCAAGGGGTGGATACCCGAGCTTTAACCCGCCACCTGCGTACCCGGGGTACCATGCGCGGGATCTTAACGTCAGGCCAGGTGGATTGGGAAGAGGTTAAGGGTTTAGTACGGCAAAAGCCCCCTTTAAGCGGAGATAAGCTGGTACCTGCAGTGACTAATAGTCAACCTTACGTTCTGGGAGAAGGTTCCCCTCGCATCGCCGTGTACAACTTGGGGGTTAAAGGCAGCATTTTAGAATGGTTTATAAAGCAGGGCTGTAGCGTTATCGTTTTCCCCGCCCATAGCACAGCCGAAGATATTTTAGCTGCTAAGCCTGACGGGGTGCTACTTTCTAACGGTCCCGGAGATCCCAAGGATGTTCCTTATGGTGTGGAAACTGTGAAGGGGCTTTTGGGCAAGGTCCCTATCTTAGGGATATGCCTGGGGCACCAGATCCTGGCCCTGGCTCTGGGTGGTGATACCTTTAAACTACACTTCGGCCACCGGGGCGGCAATCACCCGGTTAAAGATCTTACAACCGGCAGGGTATATATTACCTCCCAGAACCACGGCTATGCAGTTGTTGCCGACTCCTTGCCACCGGAGGAAGTTTATGTTTCCCATATTAATTTGAACGATGGCACCGTAGAGGGTTTGCGTCACAGGTCTCTTCCTGTATTTTCTGTCCAGTACCATCCCGAAGCAGGGCCTGGGCCTCGGGATAGTGAGTATATCTTCAAGGAATTTTTGGAGCTGGTAGGAAGTAAAAGATACTAAATTACGGCACCCCGAAGTATGAAAATGGAGTTTTTTGGAGGAGGTGAGGAAGGGGATGCCCCTGCGCAAGGACCTTAAAAAGATCATGGTCATAGGCTCAGGGCCCATAGTTATAGGCCAGGCCGCCGAGTTCGATTATGCGGGCACCCAGGCTTGTCGGGCCTTGAAAGAGGAAGGCCTGGAGGTAGTTCTGGTTAATTCCAATCCTGCTACCATAATGACGGATACCGAGATGGCCGACCGGGTGTACCTCGAGCCTTTAACCTTAGAGTTCGTAGCCCCTATATTGCGCCGGGAGCGCCCGGATGGTCTCCTTCCCACTTTGGGAGGCCAGGTGGGGTTGAACCTGGCTTTCAAACTTGCAGAAGCCGGGATTTTAGAAGAGCTGGGAGTAGAGTTATTGGGAACACCTTTGGATGCTATTCAGAAGGCGGAGGATCGGGAACAGTTCAAGTCCCTCATGCAGGCTATAGGTGAGCCGGTTCCTTTAAGCTCTATTGTTACTCGAGTGGAGGAAGCCCTGGAATTCGCCCGGCAGAACGGCTACCCTGTGATTGTCAGGCCAGCCTATACACTGGGAGGTACTGGAGGAGGGGTAGCTCATAATGAAGAGGAGTTAAAGGCTATTGTGTTAAAGGGGCTTAAGCTCAGCCTTATAAACCAAGTGCTAGTGGAACAATGCGTTATTGGTTGGAAAGAAATTGAATATGAGGTTATGCGGGATGGTGCCGATAATTGTATTACTGTGTGCAATATGGAAAATATCGATCCCATGGGCATCCATACCGGAGATAGTATAGTGGTAGCTCCTTCCCAGACCCTCTCCGATAAGGAATACCATATGCTCCGTACCGCAGCTTTAAAGATTATTCGGGCTTTAGGTATTCAAGGAGGATGCAATATTCAGTTTGCCCTGGATCCTAAGAGCTGGCAGTATTATGTTATAGAGGTAAACCCCCGGGTAAGCCGCTCCAGCGCTTTAGCTTCTAAAGCTACCGGATATCCTATAGCCCGGGTAGCGGCCAAGATAGCCTTAGGGCTCACCCTTGATGAGATACCCAATGCAGTTACCCGAGAGACTAAGGCCTGCTTTGAGCCTGCCCTAGATTACTGTGTAATAAAGATTCCCCGCTTTCCCTTTGATAAATTTTCTTTAGCCGACAGGACCCTGGGAACCCAGATGAAGGCTACAGGGGAAGCCATGGCCATCGACCGCACTTTTGAAGGAGCGTTATTGAAAGCTGTACGGTCTTTAGAGCTTAAGCTTGACGGCCTTTATGTAGAGAGTCTAGCCCGGTTGACGGATAGCTCCTTAAAGCAGAAACTACGGGAGGCCGACGATGAGCGGTTATTTGCTGTGGCGGAGGCTTTAAGGAGAGGTTATGATGTTAAGGAGTTAAATGAGCTTACGGGCATCGATCCCTTCTTCCTGGTAAAGATCCGTAATATAGTGGAGATGGAGCAAACCCTTCGCCGGGTCGGAGTGGAGGGACTTACGCCGGAACTTTTACGCCGGGCTAAGGAGAGGGGCTTTAGCGACTCCCAGATAGCACGTTTAACAGGGCTTAAAGAAGGGGAAATAAGGCAGAGGAGAAGGCTTTATAACCTCAAACCGGTATATAAGATGGTCGATACTTGCGCGGCAGAGTTCAAGGCGGTTACTCCTTATTTCTACTCCACTTATGATCAGGAAGATGAAGGCGAAGTCTTGCCAAGTGCTAAAGTAGTAGTTTTAGGAGCCGGTCCTATCCGTATCGGTCAAGGGATCGAATTCGATTATTGTTGCGTGCATTCTGTCTGGGCCCTGCGTAAGGCAGGGATACAGGCTATCATAATCAACAATAATCCGGAGACGGTGAGCACCGACTTCGACACTTCCGACCGCCTTTATTTTGAACCCCTCACCCCGGAGGATGTAATTAATGTGCTGGAAAAGGAGCAGCCCCAAGGGGTGATAGTCCAGTTTGGAGGCCAGACGGCTATAAATTTGGCCCGGTATGTAGAAGAGGCGGGTTTTAAGGTTTTAGGTACTGCTGTGGAAGATATCGACCGGGCGGAAGACCGCCAAAAATTCGATGCCCTTCTGGAAGAGCTGGGTATCCCCAGGCCCCGGGGAGGAGCAGCAAGTTCAGTAGAACAGGTGGTCCGCATAGCCAAGGAGCTCGGCTTTCCGGTGCTGGTGCGGCCTTCTTACGTGCTGGGCGGTAGAGCTATGGAGATAGTGCATAATGAAGGCGAGCTGGTGGAGTATGCTACTACGGCTGTAAAGGTGACACCGGAGCATCCTATACTAGTGGATAAGTACCTGCCCGGGAAGGAAGTAGAGGTGGATGCCGTAAGCGATGGGGAGGAAGTCCTCATACCAGGTATTATGGAACATGTGGAGCGAGCAGGTGTACATTCTGGAGATAGCATCGCCCTGTACCCAGCGCGGTCTTTGAGCGAGGAGATTAAAAATAAAATTATAGACTATACGTTCCGCCTAGCTAGGGCCCTTAAAGTAAAGGGGATGCTCAACATCCAGTTTGTAATCCACGAGGGCGAAGTGTATGTCTTAGAAGTGAACCCGCGGTCTAGCCGGACTGTCCCCTATATAAGCAAGATAACCGGTGTTCCCCTGGTGGCCCTGGCCACCAACATCATGCTGGGCCGAAGTTTAAAGGAACAAGGTTACCGGGGAGGATTGCTCCCGCCTCCTAATTACGTGGCTGTGAAGGTGCCTGTATTTTCCTTTGGGAAACTATTGCAGGTGGATACTTTCTTAGGGCCGGAGATGAAATCCACCGGAGAAGTATTGGGGATAGATGTTGACTTTGAGCGAGCCCTTTATAAGGGCCTTGTTGCGGCAGGCTGCCATATACCCGTACAAGGGACGTTGCTTGCTACGGTGGCCGACAAGGATAAAGCCGAAGCGGTTCCCCTTCTCAAGGGTTTTGCCGAGCTGGGCTTTAAGATTGTGGCTACTGCCGGTACAGCCGGTGCCCTGGCTGCAGCGGGGCTATTCGTAGAGCGTGTGGCTAAACTGCGGGAGGGTTCACCCCATATTCTCGATTATATCCGGGGAGGCAAGATAGACTTTATTATAAATACTTTGACCCGGGGTAGACTTCCTGAGAGGGATGGGTTCAAGATCCGGCGCGCGGCCGCGGAACTGGGTATACCATGTCTCACTTCTTTAGACACCGCCCGGGCCTTATTAGAAGTAGCAAGAGCCTGGCGTAAGGGCTCAGGGTTTACCATCCAGTCGTTACAGGAATACTTGGGAGAACGGCTTAGAAGCTGGTGGGCTTAAAAAGGAGAAAAGATGTGGGAGGTATTGTTTTTGTCTAAAGAAAGGTTGATCATTGCCCTAGACGTTCCTGAATTAGCTAAAGCTAAAGAACTAGTGGAGAAACTTCTGCCTTTTGTAGGAATGTTTAAGGTGGGCCTTGAACTTTACTCTGCGGCTGGACCGGCTGCCCTAAAGATTGTAAAAGAACGAGGGGGACGGGTCTTCGCTGACTTAAAATTCCACGATATCCCTAATACGGTAGCTGGAGCTGTCCGCGCCATGGTGCGGCACGGGGTAGATATGTTGAATGTTCACGCGGCAGGGGGGCAGGAGATGCTCCTTCGGGCCCGAGAAGCAGCGGAAGAAGAAGCAGCCCGTCAGGGGCGAAAGCCCCCGCTGCTTATCGCGGTGACCGTCCTAACTAGCTTGGATACCTTTAGTTTAAAGGAAGAAGTGGGGATTGAGCGATCCCTGGAGGATCAGGTAGTGCATTGGGCCTTACTTACCAAAAGGTGCGGCCTTGATGGTGTGGTAGCTTCCGCCCGGGAGCTGGAAGCCATCCGGAGGGCTTGTGGTCCTGATTTTATTGTGGTTACCCCTGGCATCAGGCCAGCCGGAGGGCTTCTTGATGATGATCAGCGCCGGGTTTTAACTCCGGCCGAAGCCGTGCGCCGGGGTGCTACTTACCTGGTAGTAGGGCGGCCGGTGATTTCTTCCCCAGATCCTGTAGCTGTTGTGACCAGCATATTAGGCGAGATGGGTTCTATATAGATGGTACGGTAGTTATCATAGAGCACCATACCTGGGCGTGCTCCAGGGGGTTTGCGGACGTGTTTGGCCGTGGTGTAGTCCACGGCTACACGGCCAGCCTGGCGGGAGCGGCTGAAATAAGCTGCCAGCCCGGCCGCTTCTTCTAAAGTGCGGGGCGGTACGGGTTTTCCCTGGGTGCGGATGATCACATGAGCCCCGGGCACATCCTTGGCGTGGAGCCATATGTCTTCATCTCCGGCTACTTTTAGGCTTAAGAAATCGTTCTGCCGGTTGTTTTTTCCAATGAGTATAGTGAAACCATCGCTCGAGATAACTTTTAAAGGATTGAAAGCCTTGGGAGGAGGAGCTTGGGCTCCTTTTTTATTTTGGCGGGGAGCTTCTAAATACCCGGACCGAACCAGCTCTTCGCGGATCTCCTTTAAGTCCTCCAGCGAGTCGGCCATCTCCAAGGCCTGCATTATAGAGTTAAGATAAGCGATTTCTTCCCTAGTTTCTTTTAGCTGTTCGGAAGCCTTTTGAGCAGCATTTTTGGCTTTCTGGTAGCGTTGGAAATACCGGGCTGCGTTTTCGGCTGGGGTAAGGGAGGGATCCAATTCGATGGTTATTTCCGGTGACCCCGGCTCATAAAAGTTCTCGGTTGTAAACTCGCGGTCTCCTTTCTTTAAACGATAAATATTAGCCATGATAAGCTCTCCGTAAACCCGGTAGCGGGAAGCTTCTGCTGCAGAAGCCAACGTTTCGGTTTGGAGGGCTTCCTTTTTTAGGCAGCGCTTTAGCTCCCGCTCTACCAGGTTGGTTAGAGAGCGTTTTTCGGATATTAGGAGGCCCCGGGCCCGTTTTTCCTCATAGAAGGTTTCGCAGGCCTGGGAGGGGCTGGGAAAACGCTCCCGGGGGAGGCCGGTGAACTGTTTAAGATCAAAGGCCGCAAAGGCCAGGGCGCCCTTGCAGGGATCCTTTACCACCGTCGGTTCCCAGGAAGGAGGGCTGCTTGAAGCCAGCACCTCTTCCAAGGCTTGATGCAGGCGGACTGCTTCGTATTCGCCACAATCCTGGGGCGTAATATCTGCCGGGAGGCCGGCCCGGAAAAGGATCTCCTGAGCTGTGAGGGGGCCTATACCGTCCAGCCGTTCTACTAGTACTTCCTTAAGAGGTTTGTCTAAAGGTTCCTGCCAAATCACTTGGGCTATCTCTTCCCCCAGCCCCCTGGGATCCCTTTTATTTTGGGGCGGTGGCGGAACATATTCTTTTCCAGGTAACACTTCGCGGTACCGGCTTACAGAATGGGTATAGCGCCTCAGGGCATCTATTATGGTAGGCCCAGACGGGTCGAGAAGCAATAAATTGGAATGTTTGCCCATAATTTCAGCGACCAGATGGCGTTCCATCGGCCTACCCAGCTCATCATTAGCATGGAAAAGGAGTTTTAAGACCCGCTCCAGTCCGGGTTGTTCTACCCCGGCCAGTACCGCACCGTAAAGGTGTTTCCGCAGGACCATACAGAAAAGGGGGGGTTCGGGCGGATTTAAAAAATGTGCCTCGGTAAAGTGAATACGGCAGTATTCGGCATGGATGGATATAAGGAGTTTCTTTATTTCCCGCGCTTTTCGGAGATGAAGGAGGACTGTGTCCTTATCCGGTTGATAAATACGGTCTACCCGGCTACCCACCCAATAAGACAATTCCTCTTTGATGGCGCTTAAGAAAAGGCCGTCAAAAGCCACAGCCGCTTACCCCTTTCTCGGCCCCGAAATAATCTTTTTTTGATCGCAATAACCAGTATATCACTAGGTGGGTCCTACGAGTATCCGGGAAACCTGCTGGTCGTGCGTTGGTAACTTTTAGGGCCGGCCCCTGATAAATTGGGCGAAGTTATGCTTGTTCTTTTCCAGTTAGGACAGGCATACAAATTTAAGGTGGAGGCGATGGGGATGCGTTCAACTGTTAAATGGTACCAAATGGATGAGGGGCGAGCCCTGGAAGAGTTAAAGAGTCACCCGGAACGGGGATTAACCACCCAGGAAGCTCGCCAGAGGCTAGCAGAGAAAGGTTTTAACCTTATCCAGGAGCAGGGACAGATATCCCCTTATCAGATCCTGCTTCAGCAGTTTAATGACTTTATGGTGTGGGTACTTTTGGCCGCTACCATTATTTCAGCCTTCTTAGGTGAGGTAGCCGATGCTATTACAATTATAGCCATTGTAATTATTAACGGCTTCCTCGGATTTATCCAGGAATACCGTGCCGAGCGTTCCATGAAGGCTCTAAAGGAAATGTCAGCTCCCTTCGCCCGGGTGATAAGGGATGGAGAACCCCAAAGAGTACCTGCCCGGGAGGTAGTACCTGGTGACATTCTCTTGGTGGAAACTGGAGACCGTGTGGCTGCCGATGCGCTACTTCTATGGTCTAGCGCTTTGGAAGTGGAGGAGGCAGCCCTTACCGGGGAATCTCTTCCCGTAACCAAAGAACCTGGGGCTTTAAAAGGAGAAGTACCCCTGGGAGACCGGAAGAATATGCTTTTCCAAGGTACTTTGGTTACCCGGGGAAGAGGGAAAGCTTTAGTGGTGGCTACCGGTATGGATACGGAGATAGGTAAGATTGCCGGTATGCTCCAGGAAGTAGGGGAGGAAGAAACCCCCCTTAAAAAACGTTTAGCCGGGCTGGGTAAATGGCTAGTAGGGATCTGTCTTTTCATATGCGGCCTTATGGTGGCGGCAGGTGTAGCCAGGGGCGAAAGTTTATACAATATGTTCCTGGCCGGAGTAAGCCTGGCTGTAGCGGCCATCCCTGAAGGATTACCAGCCATAGTTACCGTTTGTCTGGCTTTGGGTGTGCAGAGGATGGCTAAGCGCCAGGCCATTATACGCAAGCTTCCGGCAGTGGAGACTTTGGGATGTGCTACAGTCATATGTTCGGACAAGACCGGAACTCTTACCCAAAATCAAATGACGGTCAGGGAACTTTGGGTGGATAACAAGTTGTACCAGGTTACGGGTACAGGTTATATTCCCCAAGGGGCCTTTTATGTAGAAGGCCGCCAGGTGGAGGTGGACCAAGCCCTTAAGGTGCTTCTTTCAGCAGCAGCTTTATGCAACAACGCCACGTTAAAGAGGAACGGGTTAACGATTAAAGGATGGCTGCGGGGTAGGAGGGAAAGCCCTTCTTGGACAGTTAGCGGGGATCCCACAGAAGGGGCCTTGCTTGTAGCAGCAGCCAAGGCCGGTCTTTGGCGGGAGCATTTGGAGCGCAAGGCAAAGCGTCTTAAGGAGTTTCCTTTTGAACCTGAACGTAAGAGGATGAGCGTCGTTTATCAGGAGAACGGCAAACGGTGGGTATATGTTAAAGGGGCTCCGGACACTATATTAGGCCTATGTAATTCCCTTTTCTACAAAGGCCAAAAAGTTTCCCTTACACCAGAGTGGCGACGGGTTATAGAGCAGCAGAACGAAGCTATGGCCCGCCGGGCCCTCCGGGTTCTGGCCTTGGCTTTCCGGGAGCTTCCTGAAGGAACCATGACTCAGGAAGAGGTGGAGCGAGATCTTACCTTCTTAGGCCTGGCCGGCATGATCGATCCTCCCCGGCCGGAGGCCCGGGAAGCGGTGGAGACCTGCCAACGTGCTGGCATTAAAGTGGTAATGATTACCGGCGATCACCGGCTTACAGCCCAGGCTGTGGCTAAGGAATTGGGGCTTCCTGCAGGAGATGAGCAGGTTTTAACAGGTTCCCAGCTAGATGCCTTAAGTGACGAGGAACTGGTCCGGGCTGTCCGGGAGGCGTCTATATATGCCCGGGTTTCACCCATGCATAAACTCCGTATCGTCCGGGCTTTGAAAGCCAATAACCACGTAGTAGCTATGACCGGTGATGGTGTCAACGATGCACCTGCTATTAAAGAAGCAGATATAGGAATCGCCATGGGTAGGTCGGGTACTGATGTAGCCAGAGAGGCAGCGGCCATGGTGCTAGCTGATGACAACTTTGCTACTATAGTAGCCGCAGTGGAAGAAGGAAGGGCGATTTATGCCAATATACGTAAGTTTATCCGCTACCTTTTATCTTGCAATGTGGGAGAAGTTTTAACTATGTTCATAGCTACAGTAGCAGGATTGCCTTTGCCCTTGCTTCCCATTCAAATTTTATGGATGAATCTGGTGACGGATGGGTTGCCGGCCTTAGCCTTGAGTGTAGATCCACCCGAACCTGGCCTAATGTCCCGCCCACCTTATCCGCCGGGGGAGAGCATATTTGCTCGTGGTCTGGGTTGGCGTATTCTAGGTCTAGGAATGGAGATCGGATTGGTTACCTTGGGGGTGTTCCTTTTAGGGCTTTTTTTAGGAGAGGGGGACTTGCCTACGGCCCGTACCATGGCTTTTACTTCTTTAGTTATCGCCCAGCTTTTTGCCGTCTTTGAATGCCGTTCAGAAACCCAATCTCCCTTCGCGGTGGGGTATTTCAGTAATAAGTACCTGGTATTGGCTGTAGCTTGCTCCTTAGCCATGCAGCTTTTAGTGCTTTACGTCCCGCTTCTTCAGGTAGTTTTCGATACAGTGCCCCTTAATCCCTTCCAATGGATTTTGGTCCTTCTAGCTTCTGGCTGGCGGACATACCTGGCGGGTATAAGTTATTACCTGGTAAGGCCGATTTGGCGCCTTTTATTAGAAAAACCTAGCGCATTAGGCTAAAATCGTGTAAAATAAGCTTCGAGATGGCCAAATACGGAGCTATACGGAGGAAGGATAGGTGCGTACTTTACGCTTTACTAAAATGCACGGGTTGGGCAATGATTTTGTGCTAGTTAATGGTTTTAGGGAAAAAATAGAAGGGGATATGGGGGAACTTGCCCGCCGCATTTGCGATCGCCGGTTTGGAATAGGATCTGATGGACTTATTTTTCTTTTGCCCTCTGATGTAGCGGACATAAAAATGCGCATGTTTAACCCGGATGGTAGCGAAGCGGAGATGTGCGGTAACGGGATCCGCTGCCTGGCCCGCCTGGCTTACGAAGAAGGTTTGGTCCAGGGAACGGTTATCCGGGTGGAAACCCTGGCCGGTATTGTAGTACCCGAATTAATCTTAGAAGGGGATAAGGTAAGCCGGGTTCGGGTGGATATGGGTGAACCCAAGCTTTTACGCAGGGAGATCTCTATGCTGGGAGAAGGAGATACAGCTATAGAGATCCCTTTAGAGGTAGAGGGTGAAATATGGGAGGCCACCTGCCTTTCTATGGGTAACCCCCATTGCGTAATCTTTGTGCCCCGGATAGAGGAGGCTCCGGTGACTGAGCTGGGGCCCAAGTTGGAGCACCATCCTTTATTTCCTCAGCGGACGAACGTAGAATTCATTCAAATTCAAAATCCTAGAGAGATAAAGATGAGGGTATGGGAGCGAGGGGCAGGGGAGACGCTTGCCTGCGGGTCTGGAGCTTGTGCGGCCGCGGTGGCTTCTGCTTTAACGGGCCGTACTGAGCGGGAGGTTGTTGTCCATCTCCCAGCCGGAGACCTCCACATCGACTGGGCAGCCAATAACCATGTTTTTATGAGCGGCCCGGCAACGCGGGTTTTTGAAGGTGTATATTACTTAGAAACCGCGTGATGCTCAGGTTGGAACCCGTAGTCTCTTAACCTAGGGCTGGACCGTTTTCCTTCTACTTGAGTTTAAGTTATGGCTAGAGAGGTCGCCTTCCGTTTAGGCCCAGGAATATAAGAAGGAGGTAAGCTTATCACTATGGAATTATCCCAACGTCTCCAAAAAATACCCCCTTACCTTTTTGCCCGTATTGAAAAGAAGATAGAAGAGGCCCGGGAGAGGGGAGTAGATATCATAAGTTTAGGTATAGGAGATCCTGATTTACCTACTCCAGCCCATGTTATAGATAAATTAGCTGAGCAAGCCCGTAACCCCGAAAACCACCGCTATCCTACTTCCGTAGGTCTGCTTTCCTTTAGAGAGGCTGTTGCGAACTGGTACCGGGAGCGTTATGGAGTGGAGCTTGATCCCCGCACGGAAGTAGTAACCCTGATAGGTTCCAAGGAAGGTATCGCCCATATATCTTTCTGTTATGTCAATCCTGGAGATATAAATTTAGTCCCGGATCCTGGTTACCCGGTATATGGCTTGGGCACTTTACTTGCTGGGGGAGAACCTTATATTATGCCCCTCAAAGAAGAAAACGGTTATCTCCCGGATCTTGCCTCTATCCCTACAGATGTAGCTAAACGTGCCAAGCTCATGTTCCTTAATTACCCCAACAATCCTACAGGTGCCGTAGTGCAGCTCAAGTTCTTCCAGGAAGTAGTGGAATTCGCCAAAACTTACGATATAATAGTTTGCCACGATGCAGCCTATAGCGAGATAACCTTTGATGGCTACCGTGCCCCTTCTTTCCTGGCTACCCCGGGAGCCAAAGAGGTGGGTATTGAGTTTAATTCTTTGTCTAAGCCCTACAATATGACGGGATGGCGTTTGGGGTGGGCCTGCGGAAGAGCCGATGTGATAGAAGCCTTAGGCCGCCTTAAGTCCAACCTAGATTCCGGGGTCTTCCAGGCTATACAGTATGCTGGCATAACAGCCCTTACAGGACCTCAAGATAGCTTGGAAGAGGTGCGCCGGGTTTATCAGTACCGCCGCGATTTGGTGGTAGAGGGGCTAAATTCCTTGGGGTGGCGCTTAACTAAACCCTTGGGCACCTTTTACGTATGGGCCCCCGTACCCGCAGGTTATACTTCTGAGAGTTTCGCAGAGACCTTGTTAGAGAAGGCGGGGGTTATCGTTACACCAGGTAATGGATACGGGCGTTACGGCGAAGGGTATTTCCGTATAGCCTTAACTATTACTGAAGAACGCATCAAAGAGGCATTGGAAAGGATAAGCCGGGCCTTGGGAAGGGTGAAGTTTAGCTAATGCTTTCCAGCATGACCGGCTTCGGCCAGGGCGAGGCCAGGGGAGAGGGCAAAATAGTTAAGGTCGAGATGAGAACTCTTAATAGCCGTTTCCTGGATATAACCGTAAGGCTTCCCCGGCCGTATCTGGCCCTGGAAGAACGGGTCCGGGGGGAGATCAAAAATCGGCTTGCTAGGGGTCATGTGGACGTTTTTATAAGTATTAGCGAAGAAAATCCCCAAAATCAGCTCATATCCGTTGACAAAGGCCGTGCAATAGCTTATTATACTGCTCTGAAGGAATTGGCACAAATTTTGGCGATTCCGGAGGATATTACCGCCTTCCAGATCTTGTCTTTACCGGACGTTCTGGTTATAAACGAACCCCAGTGGTCGGAAGAAACCTTTTGGCCCGTAGTCCGGGAAGCTTTAGAGAAAGCTCTGGAGAAGTTAATATCTATGCGCCTTTCCGAGGGGGCCCGGTTACAGCGCGACGTGGAAGAGAGGGTACGGGCCCTTAAGGGGTATCTGGAAGCTATCTGCCAGCGAGCCCCCTTGATACCGAAGGAATATGCTGTACGGCTACGGGAACGGATAGCGGAGCTCACAAGCGAAGGAGTTTGTTTGGATCCAGGACGCTTGGAGGCCGAGGTGGCTCTTTGGGCCGAAAGGTGTGATATCCAGGAAGAGATAACGAGACTCCGCAGCCATCTGGAGGAATTAGAGCGGAGCCTTAAGGAAGCAGGACCCGTGGGGCGCCGAATAGAGTTTATATTGCAAGAAATGTTCCGGGAGATCAATACTTTAGGAGCCAAGGCTAATGATTTGGAAGTAAGCCGTCAGGTTATAGCTTTTAAGACAGAGCTGGAAAAGATACGGGAGCAAGTCCAGAATGTGGAATAATTTCTAGGAGGAGGCTATATGGACAAACTTATAAATATAGGTTTCGGTAATATCGTTTCAGCGCGGCGTATTGTAGCTATAGTAAGTCCGGAGTCTGCCCCCATCAAGAGGATAATTCAGGAGGCAAGGGACCGGGGTATGCTTATTGATGCTACTTACGGCCGGCGCACCCGCGCGGTCATTATCACAGACAGCGATCATGTTATACTATCCGCGGTCCAGCCGGAAACGGTAGCCCACCGTCTTTCTTCTCGTGACTCAGTTAGTTCTAGCGAGGAGACTAGCGAATAAATGAAAGGCTTACTCCTAGTGATATCGGGTCCCTCAGGGGCCGGGAAGGGCACCATCTGCCGCGCCTTACGTGAGAAGATGCCCGGGATAGGGTATTCTATCTCAGCCACCACCCGTCCTCCCCGGCCAGGGGAAAAGGATGGAGAAAGTTATTTTTTTGTTGACCGGGAAAGTTTCCTGAAACTAGTAAAAGAAGGAGCATTTTTGGAATGGGCGGAAGTTTACGGGGAGCTGTATGGCACCCCACGAGAGCCGGTTGAAAAAGCCCTGGCGCGGGGGCAGGATATTATCCTGGAGATAGACACTCAAGGGGCGGCCCAGGTTAAAAGATGGTATCCGGAGGGCGTTTTTATATTTGTTATCCCCCCTTCCTTTACTGAATTAGAAAAAAGGATCAAAGGGCGAGGTACGGAGAGCCCTGCAGCTATCAGCGACCGCCTCGCCTGGGTCAAAAAGGAGATGGCCCAGCTTGATCTTTATGATTACGTGGTGGTAAACGACCGGGTGGAAGAGGCGGTAGCCAAGATTCAAGCTATAATCATAGCTGAAAAATGCCGCACCAAGCGGCTAAAAAATAGCAATTGGCACCAGCTCTTTTGGAGCTAAGGAGGGATCTTATGGACCGTCCTTCCATTGATGAATTATTGCGCCAGATAGATAGCAAATATGCACTAGCCGTCTTAGCAGCTAAAAGGGCCCGTATGCTTACCGGGAGCCAGTTTGAAAACTTGTACCCTAAAGGTACAAAACCTGTAACTGTGGCTTTAGAAGAGATAGCTCAAGGTAAGCTTAAGATGGAATGGGGTAAAAAGAAAACATGAAGGTACTCCAAGGCAAGAAAATAATCCTTGGAATTTCCGGAGGTATAGCTGCCTACAAAGCGGCAGATCTTTGCCGGTTGCTGGTAAAAGAGGGAGCCGAGGTCCAGGTTTTGATGACCCGGGCGGCCCGGGAATTTATTACTCCTTTAACTTTTAGTGTTCTTTCGGGCCGCCCGGCTTTAAGCGAAATGTTTGGGGAGGAAGGGGTAAATCCTCTCCTTCATATTGAGGTAGCTCAAGGGGCTGACCTGCTTTTGATAGCCCCTGCTACTGCCAATATCATTGCCAAGTTAGCCTGGGGTATAGCCGACGACCTTTTAACTACTACGGCTTTAGCTGTTACCTGCCCGGTCCTTATAGCGCCAGCTATGAACGTAAACATGTACAACAATCCTGTTGTGCAGGAGAACTTGAATATTCTTAAGCGACGGGGTTGGGAAATTATTGAGCCTGAGGAAGGCGAGCTGGCCTGCGGTGTAAAAGGGAAGGGGAGATTGGCTTCTTTAGAAAAGATATTGGCTTATGCACGTAAGACTTTATTTCCCCAGGATTTAGCCGGAAAAGTTTTTTTAATAACTGCCGGGGGTACCCGTGAGCCCTTGGATCCCGTACGTTTTATAAGTAACCGCAGCTCCGGCAAAATGGGACATGCTCTAGCCCAGGCGGCATGGGAGAGGGGGGCGCGGGTATTTCTTGTTAGTGCAGCTAAAGGAATAGATCCGCCCTGGGGGGTAGAGTATTATCCGGTAGAGACGGCAGCCGAGATGGCTGAAAGGGTGTTATCTTTATTCCCCGAGGTAGATGTGGTCATAAAGGCTGCTGCAGTAGCTGATTTCCGGCCAGCGGAGGTGGCCGGAGAAAAGATAAAAAAGAGTGGTTACAAAAGCCTTGTCCTTACCCTTGAACCTACCGTGGACATTTTGGCTGAGCTAGGCAAGGCCAAGAGACACCAGATACTGGTGGGGTTTGCAGCCGAGACCCAAGAACCCCTTCATCAGGGAGCCCTTAAGATGGAAGCTAAAAACGTAGATCTTATGGTTATTAATGATGTAAGTTTGGAAGGGGCTGGCTTCGAGAGCGATACCAATATTGTTACCCTCCTTTATCCCGATGGGCGCAAGGAAGAGTTGCCGCAACTACCCAAGTTAGAAGTTGCCCACCGGATCCTCGATGCTGTTAAGAAGTTACCTCGTTTTAAGGGAGAGGAAGAGATTCTTACAAAGAAGGAGTGAGAGGCTTGGTACGCAGGTTATTTACTTCTGAGTCAGTAACTGAAGGCCACCCAGATAAGATGGCCGACAGCATATCCGATGCCATTTTAGATGCTATTTTAGAAAAAGATCCCTTAGCTAGAGTAGCTTGCGAAGTGTTGGTGAGTACAGGGTTGGTTTTGGTGGCCGGACAGATCACTACAGAATGCTATGTGGACATTCCCAGAATAGTAAGGGAGACGGTGCGTGATATCGGTTATACCCGAGCTAAATTCGGTTTTGATTGCGACACTTGCGCGGTGGTTACTTCTATTGACGAGCAGTCGCCGGATATCGCTATGGGGGTAAACCAGGCCTGGGAAAAAAGAGAAGGGCTTGAGGACGATGAAGCGGCCTCTTTGGGAGCAGGAGACCAGGGGATGATGTTTGGCTATGCTACCCGGGAAACCCCAGAGTTCATGCCTTTACCCATTACCTTAGCCCACAAACTTACTAAAAGGCTGGCCGAAGTTCGCAAGCAACGCATCCTTCCTTATTTGAGACCCGATGGCAAGTCTCAAGTGACTGTAGAATATGAAGGGGACAAACCCATCCGGGTGGATACGGTGGTAATTTCTGCCCAGCACCGGCCGGATATCGACCTTGCTGACTTAAGGGAAGGAATTTTGGCGGAGGTTATCAAGAAGGTTATCCCTGAAGAGATGCTGGATAAAAATACCAAGTATTTCATCAATCCTACGGGACGTTTTGTCATTGGAGGGCCGCAGGGGGATACCGGGCTTACCGGAAGGAAGATCATAGTAGACACCTATGGCGGTATGGCTCGCCACGGTGGAGGGGCCCTTTCGGGTAAAGATCCTACTAAGGTGGACCGGTCGGGAAGTTATGCGGCCCGCTATGTAGCCAAGAATATTGTAGCTGCAGGTTTGGCAGAACGCTGTGAGGTGCAAGTAGCTTATGCTATAGGGGTAGCCCGCCCGGTTTCCATATCTGTAGATACTTTCGGGACAGGCCTGCTTCCTGATGAGAAATTAGTAAACATAGTACGGGAACTTTTTGACCTACGTCCGGGGGCCATTATCCGCGACCTAGATTTACGTAGACCTATTTACCGTCAGGTGGCGGTTTATGGCCATTTTGGACGTAGCGATTTAGACCTCCCGTGGGAACGTTTGGACAAGGTTGAGGCCCTGCGGTCTGCAGCAGGGTTATAATCCAGAAAGAACGGGGGTATGGCTTTTGGGGCTCGCCCTTATTTTTTCCACCGCTTTTTTGGTTGGGTTGTCAGGGGCTTTAATGCCCGGCCCCCTCTTGACAGTCACTGTAGGCGAGAGTGCCCGGCGGGGATTCATAGCTGGGCCTCTTTTAGTTTTGGGGCATGGGTTATTGGAAGGGCTCCTAGTATTGGCTTTGGCCTTAGGCCTTTCTTCGGTTTTTCACCATCCCTTGACAAGCAAAGCAGTGGCTTTGCTTGGTGGGGGGTTTCTTGTCTACATGGCTTGGGGCATGATCCGGGATGCTTGGAGCGGTAGGCTAAAGTTTGAACCTGGCCAAACTTCAGGAGAGGCAGCTACCCGGGAAGAGCCCCCTCAAAAGGTCCGAGATATCGGCTTAAGGCTGGTGTGGACAGGGATGCTGGTTAGCTTATCTAACCCTTACTGGAGCCTGTGGTGGGCTACGGTAGGATTGAGTTATATAACCCTGTCTTTGCAGCACAGGAGTTTAGGATTGCTCAGCTTTTTTTCTGGCCATATATTGTCTGATTTAGTTTGGTATAGCTTAGTGGCGGCTGTAGTAGCCGGTGGGCGCCGGTTCTTTACTCCTAACTTGTATCGGGGTATAATTTTGATTTGCGGCCTTTTTTTACTGTTTCTAGGAGGTTCATTTATTGTATGGGGTCTTAGAACCTGAGCTCCCTTGCGTCCGCAAAAAGCCAGGGTACCATTCTACCTTGCGTTCAAGTGTGCGGTAGCTAAAAAGACGAATTGCGTAGTTATAGGGGGCTGTGCTATATTAAATCTTGAGGTGGTTGTTGGTGATCTTGGAGCCCATGGTAGTCAGGCAGTTAGCGGCAAGCATCATATACCGTGCTGTTTTAGATCTGATTTATAAAGACGAGCGCTCGCCTTACTGGCATAGCGCCAGGTCTTTTTTTGCCTCTTCTTGGTTTGAGGACCTGGCCGACTACCTGGGTTATGATATAGAGTCTGTAAGAAAAGCTATAGACCAAATATGTGCTAACCGGGAATACTACCGTAACCTTTTGCGCTCGTTAAGTTAACTGCTATCCTTGATTTTTAAGTTAGGAAAATGTTATAATCCCTTAAGAAAAGTGCTGATGTAGCTCAGCGGTAGAGCAGCTCACTCGTAATGAGCAGGTCGTGGGTTCGAATCCCACCATCAGCTCCAGGGAAATAAAGAAACGGCAAGGATTTTGGTCTTGGAAGTCCTTGCCGTTTTACTTTTATAGGGCCAGTGGGGGACAAAATGTGCTACATAAGCAGGATTCCTTTTTATCTGGCGATCTGTTATAATGACCTGTGGATAAATTAGGTATTAAAGATGGGATTTGTGGACATGCTGGCTTCTGTTATTGTTAATTCAAGCAAACAGTGGGTGGGCCAGCCCTTAATTTACGAGGTCCCGGCCCCCTTAATGGGTGAAGTACGTTTAGGGACATGGGTGAGGGTTCCCGTAGGCAACAGGGAAGCAGATGGGGTTGTAGTTGGTTTTCTTCAGGAGACTGCAGTCCCAAACCTGAAGCCTATAAAAGAAGTATTGGATCCCGGGTTGCTGCCCGCACCAGTTGTAGAGCTTTTATTATGGATGAGCGAATATTACTTATGCCTTCCGGGAGAAACCCTCCCCCTTTTTTTACCTCCTATTTTAAAACGCCGCCAATGTTTCTGGTCCTGGCTAGGGGGGAAGGGCAGGGATGAGCTTGACCCTGCCTTATTTATTAACCCTTTAACCTTTGAAGTAGCAGCGTACTTATCTAGGCGGGGACGGGTGAGCCAGAGTTCTTTAAGACGTCGATGGTCGGGGAAGGAAATAAGTTTAGCTTTAAAGGAACTTGAGGAGCGGGGTTTTGTAGCCCGGCAATGGAGCTGGGAGGTTAAGGCGAGCAAAGTGCGAGTTTCTTCCCTTGGGTTAGAAGAGGGGGAGTTTCAAAATTTAGAGAAGCAGGTTTTAGAGTTAACTTCCGAACAACTGTTGGCGTTTAAGTGCTTGGAGATGGGTATTAAACAAGGTAAAGGCAACTTCTTATTGCACGGGATTACAGGAAGCGGGAAGACAGAAGTTTACTTAAGAGCTGCGGCTACAGCTTTAGATTTAGGCAAAGGAGTTATCGTATTGGTCCCCGAGCATTCCCTCATCCCCCAGATGGCTGGGCGGTTAAAGGAGGCCTTTGGGCGTCTGGTGGCGATCCTCCATGGGGATTTAGCCGACGGGGAACGTACGGCTGTCTGGGAGAAGGTGCGCAGTGGAGAGGTTAAGATAGTTGTTGGTACGCGTTCGGCTCTTTTTGCTCCTCTTCCTGAACTCGGGCTTATTGTTATAGATGAGGAACATTCTCCGAGCTACAAGAACGAGGCTAACCCTAGATATGATGCTAGAGAGGTGGCCTTAAAGCGCGGGCAACTCCAGGGGGCTGTGGTGGTTTTGGGTAGCGCAACCCCTAGCACAGAAGCTTATTTTTTGGCCTCTCGCGGCCAGTTGAAATTGTTAGCCCTTAAACAAAGGGTGGCTGGAGGCCAGTTACCCAAGGTTGAGATAATCGATATGCGGGAAGAATACCTTAAGGGCCGTTCGGGTTACTTAAGTGCGCGGCTACAAGAAGAGATCCAGGCCACCTTACAGCGCGGGGAGCAGGCACTTCTTTTCCTTAACCGCCGCGGTTATGCTCCTCATGTTACTTGCCGCAGTTGCGGTTATGTACCTACCTGTACCAACTGTGCAGTTAGCTTAACTTACCATGCTGATGGGAAATTACGGTGCCATTATTGCGGGTTAGTAAAGGAGTGGGGCGGAAGCTGTCCGCAGTGCGGAGGCTCCCTTGCTTTACTTGGCGCAGGAACCCAGAGGGTGGAGGCTGAGATCCGTGTTTTATTTCCCGAGGCCCGGGTTCTGCGAGCCGACAGCGATAGTCTTAAAAACCCCAGGCGGTGGCGGGAGATTTACAACCTGTTTTTATCCCGCCAGGTTGATATCCTTATTGGCACTCAAACCATAGCTAAAGGAATGGATTTTCCCGGGGTAAGTCTTGTTGGAGTTATAAATGCCGATATTTCCTTATTCCTTCCAGATTTCCGTGCCCGGGAACGCACCTTCCAGCTTCTGACCCAGGTAGCAGGTCGTGCTGGTAGGCGTTCAGGGAGGGGATTGGTATTGATCCAGACTTTTAATCCCGAGGATCCGGCTATAACGCTGGCTTCCCGGCAGGATTACGAAGGATTTTACCGCCTGGAGATCGCCTCCCGACAGGCTCTCCGCTATCCGCCCTTTGTTAAGCTAGCACGTATAGGGTTTGCAGGGCTTTATGAGGGAGAGGTGATAAGCGCCGCCTTTTCCTTAGCCAGGGTGTTAAAAGAGATGAAGACTCCCGTAGAAGTTTTAGGGCCCGCACCAGCAGCCATACCTAAAGTAAAAGGTGAATACCGCTGGCAGCTTACCCTTAAAGCTTTAGGCTGGCATCAGCTCAAAGAGGCATTGGGAACAGCTTTAGAAAGGTATTGTTGCCCGCCGGGGATAAAACTGATTAAAGAGATAGGTCCGGTTAACTTGTGGTAACTGCGAAATAAGCGGTTGATAACAGGAGGTATTGCGGGTGGCTATCTTTAAAATTGTGACTTTGGGGGATCCCATCTTAAGGGAGAAAGCCGAACCGGTACGGAAAATAACTTCCCACATTCATAAGTTGCTCGATAATATGGCGGAGACCATGTATGCTGCACCGGGAGTAGGGCTGGCTGCCCCCCAGATAGGAGTTAGCAAGAGGGTTATTGTGGTAGATGTAGGAGAAGGGCTAGTAGAGCTTATAAATCCGGAGATAGTGGTTGCTGAAGGAGAGGAGATCGGCGTAGAAGGATGCCTGAGCATCCCTGGCGTGCAAGGAGAGGTGCCCCGGGCGGCTTATGTGGTGGTAAAAGGGTTAGACCGTCACGGTCAGATTAAGGAATACAAGGCTCAAGGATTATTTGCACGGGCTTTACAGCATGAGATCGACCACTTGGATGGCATCCTTTTTATAGATAAAGTAATCCGCTGGGTGAAGGATACCCCGGGGAGGAGATAGGTTTGAAAGTAGCTTTTATGGGGACTCCGGAATTTGCAGCTTCTTGCTTGAGGGCCTTGTTAGAAAGTCGCCACCTAGTGGTAGGAGTAGTCACTCAGATGGACCGGCCCCGGGGCAGGGGGAAGAAGCTAGCCTTTTCACCTGTAAAGGAGTTGGCCCTTAAGCAAGGTTTGCCAGTGCTCCAACCTTCTAACTTAAAGGATCCTGAATTTCTAAGTATTTTACAGGAGTGGGACCCTGAGGCGATAGTAGTAGCGGCTTTTGGCCGTTTGTTGCCTCCGGCCGTATTATCTTTACCGCCTTACGGCTGCATTAATGTACATGCTTCATTATTACCCCGCTACCGGGGGGCAGCACCTATCCAGCGAGCCATAATGAACGGTGAAAAGGAGACTGGGGTAACGACAATGTATATGGTAGAGAAATTAGATGCGGGGGATATCATCCTTCAACAGAAAGTCTCCATTCCTCCAGAAATGACGGCTGGAGAGCTTGAACGAGAGCTAGCCTCTGTAGGTGCCGAGTTGCTAGTACGCACTTTAGATTTAATTGAGGTTGGGCAGGCTCCCCGTATCCCCCAAAATGAAGAACTGGCTACTTATGCCCCACCTTTAACCCCCGAGGAAGAAAAGATAAACTGGGCAGAAGAAGCAGTGAAGATTGTTAACCATATCCGTGCTCTTAGCCCTCTTCCAGGAGCTTATACTTTGCGCGGAGGAGAGCGGCTTAAGATTTATCGGGCCAGAGTATGGGATGGGGGAAAGAAAGATAAGGAAATACTTCAGGGTAGGCCAGGGCAAATTACAGCAATATTACCCCAAGAGGGCTTTTTGGTGCAGGCGGGTGAAGGTGAAGTGTTGATTTTAGAAGTACAACCACCAGGCAAAAGGGTGATGTCGGCGGCCGAATACTTAAGGGGATACCGCTTAAAGGCAGGTGAGTACCTGGGATGAGGATAAAAAAGCGGGTTTTTTTAGGCTTATTAGTTATGAGCTTAAGCTTTATCCTTTTAACCCTGTTTGGCGTCTGGTATATCTTGGCCCATAGGAGTGCTATATGGACTAAGTTTTTATTATTCCTGGGCGCTTTTACTTTGGCTGGTTTTTTCTTTTTCTTAATTTTAGGTATAGGTGGATTGACCCTTGTCCTCTGGCGCCACCATTCCCTCCCTTTTTTACAACATTTAGGTATTTCGGTAGCTAATTTGTTGTTTCCCTTGGTCATAATGCTCGGTAAGAGGTTAGGTATCTCCTCGGATACTGTCCGGGCCTCTTTTATAGAGATTAACAATCAGCTCGTACGCATGCAAAAAACAAGAGTTAAACCGGAGGAGATACTTCTCTTAGCGCCCCATTGTTTACAGCGGAGCGATTGCCCTCATAAAATAACGGCGGATGTTTATAACTGCCGGCGCTGCGGCAGATGTTCTATCCATATTCTTCTTAATTTAGCTGACCGATATGGGGTTCGGCTGGCGGTAGCCACTGGGGGGACTTTGGCCAGGCATTTTGTCAAGGTTTATCGCCCGCGAGTGGTGGTGGCCATCGCCTGTGAAAGGGATTTGACGAGCGGCATACAGGATACCCAGCCCCTACCTGTATGGGGCATTGTTAACTTAAGACCTTACGGCCCTTGCCTTAATACCCAGGTCGAAGTCTCTAAAGTAGAGGAAGCTTTGCGCTTTTTCCTGGGTTTAGAAGCGAAACTCCCGCGGGAGGCTGAGTATCAGTATTTACAGGGCAGTAGAAGCATAATATAATTCCAGGTGAAAGAGTGTATGAAATAATGGAAATGGTACTTTTGATGAAGGAGGGGTGGAAAGGTTGTTTTTTTGGGGAGATCCTACTTTTATTTTATTGATACCGGCTATTTTACTTTCCCTGTATGCCCAGTTTAAGGTTCAGGCCACCTTTGAGCAGTACTCGCGCATACCTTCTAGGAGAGGGCTGACTGGTGCTCAGGTAGCCAGAGAGATCCTTGATCGTGCAGGACTGCATGACGTAAGGGTGGAAATGGTTCAGGGCTTTTTAGCAGACCATTATGACCCCCGGAGTAAAGTCCTTCGCTTGTCCCCTGCAGTCTTTCAGAGCAGTTCTCTAGCCTCCTTAGGTGTAGCTGCCCACGAGGCGGGCCATGCCCTCCAGCATAGAACGGGATATATTCCTCTACATATCCGGTCTAGCCTTGTACCCCTCGTATCTTTCGGATCTAACTTGGCCATTCCCTTGTTAATTTTAGGTTTCATTTTGGGGATGCCTTCCCTGGCTCGCTTGGGAGTATATGCCTTCCTATTGGTGGTTCTGTTTTCCTTGATCACTTTACCTGTAGAGTTTAATGCCAGCCGGAGGGCCGTTGCGTTGCTACAAAGCGGGGGATATTTGATAGGGCAAGAGATCAGAGGAGCGCGGGAGGTATTAAACGCTGCAGCCCTTACCTATGTAGCTGCTGCCTTAGCTGCTATTTTAAACTTGCTACGCCTTATGCTGCTTGTGGGGTTCTTCGGGCGCCGTGAAGAATAGCCGGGAAGCTGCCTTGCACATTGTATACCGTGTTCTGGAAGAAGGAGCTTTTGCAAACCTTGCAGCTAATGAGGTTTTGAGGAGGAGCGGGCTTGGGGCTCGGGATCGAGCACTGGCCCGGGAAATCGCTTATACAGCCATTAAGGCCTGGAATACCATTGACTGGGCCCTTAATCTATATTTGGTTAAAAGAAAGCTAGAAGACCTGCCTTCTTGGATCCGGTGTATTTTGCGAGTAGGAGCGTCCCAGATTCTTTTTTTATCCCGTATCCCCCCCTGGGCGGCGGTTTATGAAACAGTGGCCTTGGCCAAAAGGTATGGCCATCAGGGGACGGCGAATCTGGTGAACGCAGTTTTACGCCGCCTTTTGCTCCATAAGGAAGAACTCCCTTACCCTGATATTAGGGAAGATCCAGTAGCGCATATCTCCCTTCGCTATTATCACCCGCCCTGGATGGTGTCTGATTGGCTGTCCCGCTGGGGCGTAAAAGAAACCCTAGCCTTGTGCGAGGCTAATAATACACCACCACCTTTAACTATCCGGGTAAACACCTTAAAAGCCTCTGTCTCTTTTGTGCAAGAAGTTTTAGAGAAGGAGGGGGTAAAAGCCCATCCTTGCCGTTTTGCTCCCGAAGGCTTAGTGGTAGAGGAGCTAGATACGTTGGAAGATAGCCCAGCCTTTAAAGCAGGGTTATTTTATATTCAGGATGAGGCTTCCATGCTGGTAAGCCATGCAGTAAATCCGCATCCTTTAAGTACGGTGGTGGACGCTACGGCTGCTCCGGGGGGCAAGACTACCCATTTGGCTCAGCTTATGAAGAATCAAGGCCGGATTTTGGCTTTCGACACCCACGAGAACAGGCTTCGCCTTATTGCTGATAATTGCAGGCGCTTAGGTGTAACGTGTGTGGAACTCCACCTCGGGGATGCGAGATCGCTGGGTGATCTATATCCCGGTGTAGCCGATTACCTTTTAGTGGATGCCCCCTGCTCAGGGCTGGGGGTGTTGCGCCGGCGTCCCGATGCTCGTTGGCGCAAAGACGCTCGTGAAGTGAAGGAGTTAGCTGAAATCCAGTTAACTATTTTAAAAGGAGCTTTTGGGGTCCTTAAGCCGGGAGGTATTTTGGTATATAGCACTTGTACCTTGGCTTGGGAGGAGAACGAAGGGGTGATAAAGCGCTTTTTGGAGGAAAACCCCGGGGTAATTCCGGAAGATCTTTCAACTTACCTTCCGAACCTTCCGCAAGACCTTGTAGACCAGGCGCGGGGTGGACAAGTACAGTTTTTACCGCACAAGCACGGTACGGATGGTTTTTATATAGCTCGCCTGAGAAAAAGAAGTTAATAAAAAAAGGGGTAATCCTTAAAAATGGATTTTATGCCGTGGCAAGCTGTGATTTTTCAATCTATTCCGGAGAGCATAATATTGATCAGCCTTGGGTTAGGGCTGCTGGGGCTTTATCCTCCCTTTAAAAAGGTCGCCTTAGTAGGTGTTGTTTATTCCCTTTCCTCAGTAGTAATTCGGGCGTTACCTTTACCCTTTGGCGCTCATACCCTCATCCTCTTACCATGGTTAATGATACTTCTTAAATTTTTCTTTAAAACGGAGTGGTGGAAGGCATTTACGGCTGTCTTATTAGGGACTATAATTTTGGGGCTTGTAGAGAGTATTTCTACTCCTTTTATGCTCGCCCTTACGGGATATGATCTGAAAACTGTAATGTGTGATCCATGGTTGAGGGTTCTATTTCCTTTACCTGATGAAATTTTATTAGGGATACTGGCGTGGATAGTTTGGAAAAAGCGCCTTTTCCTCTTTCGTTCGGGACGGTCCAAGTTTTATTAGAAGGGAATGGAAGAGGACATGGCTAAAAGACCGCTGGTTTTGGTAGCCTTATTTTTAATCCTCTTAGAGACACTTATCTTTGTCTTACTGAATCTGAGCTTTGTAGTTGCCCCTGCTTTCCCTACCCTCTGGCCCAACGCAGTTACCGCCATCCAGGTCATTGCTCCTTTTTTTGTAGTTACCTCCTTGAGCCTAATTTTTTTGCTTTTTAAGTATGTAAATATAGAGCTAGAAGCCTCCAACCAGCGTATATACATAAAAAACTTACGTGAAAGCCTGGAAAATCTCCGGGCTCAACGCCATGATTTTATAAGCCATTTGCAGGTAATCCATGGATTACTCCAACTGGGGATGATCAACGAAGCTAGGGACTATGTATCCTCTTTATGCGCTGAAATCCGCCAGCCCACCCGTATTATCTCCTTAAACCATCCTGCCTTGGCCGCTTTGCTCCAGAGCAAAATTGCCCTGGCGGAATCCCAGGGAATAACTTGCCAGTGCGAGGTTACTACCGAATTAAAGGAGTTGCTCATACCTGGTACAGACATAACCAGAATATTCGGCAATTTATTAGATAATGCCATCGAGGCCCTTCAAAGGGCTAAAGGTGAAAAGCGGCTGTGGCTAAGGATTTACGAGAAGGAGGAAGGGTATGTATTCGAGGTGGGTAACACCGGTCCTCCCATCCCCTTAGCGTTGCAGCCTAAAATTTTTGAACAGGGCTTTACTACGAAGAAAAACAGAGAAGGCCACGGTCAAGGCTTGTTTATCGTTAAGACTTTAGTGGATAAGCATAATGGTTGTATTAGTGTACACAGTAGCGACCAGGGCACTGTGTTTACCCTCCTTTTTCCCCAGTATAAAAGGTCATAATAAAAATAGAAAATATTAACGGAAAAAGAAGGATTTTCATCTTAAACGTAGAAATATACAAGTATGGTAAGCCTTCACCAAATAGCTGAAAAATTGGCCAGGATTATACTCTTTAAAGTGGGACCGGAGGCTAAATCCTACGAGAAATACGGGGAAGAGGCCCTGGCGGTAATAACCTATGGCCTGGAGGTGACTTTGGGAGCTTTAGGGGAGCTAATAGCTGTTATAGGCATAGGAACCCTCCTGAAAGTGTTTCCGGAGATAATGGTAGCTTTCCTTACGCAGGCAGTGTACCGCCTGGGGTCTGGGGGAGCCCACTGCACTGCCTATTACCGCTGTTTAATAAGTTCTTTAGTGGCCTTACTTCTTGTTGCGGGTTCTGCCCGTTATCTGGAGAAAGTAATGCCAGAGTGGGGGATAGGGGGATTAGCCCTTGCTGTTACATTAGTAGGGTTACCGGTAGTTGCTCGCTGGGCTCCGGCGGATACACCGGCTAATCCTATCACCGATCCTGTAAGAAGGAAGTTTTTTCGCAGGCTGAGTTTTTTATTCTTAGCTAGTTGGACAATACTCATATTTTTGGCCGCGGGAAGGATTAAAGCTAGCGTTCTGTATGCTTCCATAGTAGCCGTTCTCCTACAGACCCTAACCGTCACACCGTTAGGGTACTGGTTAATTATGAAGGTGGACAGGAGTTTAGGTGCGAAAGTGTCATAGGCCAGAGAGGAGGTGAAAAAAATGTGGCGTAAGGCTTTAACCTGGGCAGTATCATGCCTTTCCCTTTTGGCGGTGCTGGTAGCCCAGAGCAGCGTATTACCTGCTAGCACCCTGATCTGGTACCAGCCGGAGGCACCTAAGGGTTTACGTAGATAAGAAAAATATAAGAGGAAAGGTAAAAGATAGGTGAAAACAGCAGCACAACTAGCAGAATAACTGTAAGTAATAAAGGGAGGGGGCGCGGCCCTCTTTTTATTTTGGTATATGATGGTATGAGTTTAGCCATACTAGTTTCCAGGCCTGGTATAATATTTACCAGGGGAATTATACCTATGGATAAATTATTTATGCATAAAATCGAACTGTACGGACTTGAATTAGAAGAGTTAAAGAGGCTTGTGACCCAGCTAGGAGAACCCGGTTACAGGGCTACCCAGCTTTTCCATTGGATTCATGCCCATCAGGTCGGAGAATGGGAGGGAATGACTAATTTACCCCGGAGCTTTAGAGAAAAATTGAAAGAAGTAGGCTGTCTTCCGGAATTTTCTTATCTACGCCAGTGGCAAGACCCGGTGGATGGCACAATTAAACTTTTGCTTAATTTGCGGGACGGGGAAAAGATCGAGTGCGTTTTGATGAAGCACGAAAGGGAAGGAAAGGTTTCTAGGTACACGGCCTGTGTTTCTAGCCAAGTGGGTTGCGCACTCGGATGCGGGTTTTGCGCTACAGGGAAGTTCGGTTTCAGGCGGAATCTTACAGCCGGAGAAATCGTGGGGCAAGTTTGGGCTTTACAGCGCTATCTGGGCCCCCGGGAAGGGGGAAAGCGTATCGGTAATGTAGTATTTATGGGCATGGGAGAACCCTTGCTAAATTATGAGGCGGTTCTTAAGGCAAGACGCATTTTAATGGATCCTGATGGCTGGGGGATAAGTCACCGGAGGATTACTCTTTCTACTTGTGGATTAGTCCCTGAGATTAAGCGCCTGGCCGGAGAAGAACCCCCGGTCGAACTGGCGGTTTCCCTGCACGCTACAACTGATGAGATCCGGAATAAATTAGTACCCATCAACCGGCGCTATCCTTTAAGAGAGCTTCTTAGGGCCTGCCGGTACTATGTGGAAAAGACTAACCGTAGGATCACCTTTGAATATATTTTAATCAAAGGGATCAACGATGCTATGCAAGATGCGGAGAGATTAGCCGGGATGGCGAGGGGTATCCTGGCTTATATCAATCTTTGGCCCTTTAACCCTATTCCTGGATCTTCTTGGGAGCCGCCTCCGCGCAAGCATGTCCAGGATTTTGCCCTGCGCTTGAAGGAGAGGGGTGTAGAAGTAGCCATAAGGGAGAGCCGGGGTATTCGTATAGCGGCTGCCTGTGGCCAGCTACGTTATTATCCGGCGGAGGAGGTTTAAGCCATGGGTTGGATTGAAAATATAGAGAATTGGGGTCGACGCCTTTTTGAAGGTATTTTCCAGCGGGGGAAAGAACAGCCCCTCCAACCGGTAGAGATCGCTAAAACCCTGGCCAAGGTTATGATGGATAACCGTTCCGTAAGCGTAAATAAAATTTATGTACCGAATATATACTTAGTGTATTTGAGCCCCCGGGATTTTGAAAACCTTTCCATGTATAAAAGGGCTTTAGCTTCTGAATTAGCTGAGTATCTAAGGGAGAAAGCAGCAGCACAAAATTATACCTTAGTAGGAGATATAAAGGTTCACTGGGAACTCGACGAGGAACTCCAACCGGGGGAGCTCCGCGTACATGCTCGGATGGAGGAAGAGTGGTCTTCTTCCTCCGAGGAGGATACATTAATATATTCCCCTGTAAAGGAGGGAGAGCCTCCTCCATCCCGCCGCCAGGAACTGAGGCTTTTGGTGCTAGAAGGCCCTGACCAGGGCCGTACTTTCGTTTTACATGAAGGGCGCCAAATACTGGGCCGCAATCCTACCTGCGAAGTTTTTTTAACGGATGAGCAGGTCTCCAGGCAGCACTGTCAAATCGAAGTAGAAGAAGGGAAAACTATTTTGACAGATTTGGGGAGTAGAAACGGGACCTTGGTGAACGGCCAGCCTGTCCAGCGGGCCCTTTTAAACCCTGGAGATCATATTCAGGTAGGGCGCACCCTCTTACAATTGCAGGTGGTGAGCCAATGACCCCCTGGTTTATTATGATTATATTTCGGTTTTTGTTCGTCTTTATCCTTTATTTGTTTTTATTCCATGTTTTGCGACTAATGTACCAGGACTTATTCAGGGAAGCCCGGATAAATTATCCTTTAAAGTCGGGGAATTTAGTTCTTAGGGTAAAGGAAAGCCTAAATGCTAATTTAAAAAAAGGACAAGTGTATCCCCTTGCAGAAAGTATTATGATCGGAAGGGAGGAATGGAATGATATTGTTATTAAGGAAAGCCATGTCTCTGGCCGCCATGCTATAATCACCCGTCAAGGCCCGAGGTGGCAGATCCGTGATCTGGGTAGTACTAACGGGACTTATGTAAATGGTATACGGATTGAAGGGCCGGTAGATCTGGTACCAGGAATGAAAATACGTATCGGCGGGGTGACCTTTGAAGTGGGGTGGGAAAATGCGAGCCGAAGCGCTTACCCATACCGGCTTAATACGACCAGATAATGAAGATGCTTTTTTAGTGGATGCCGAGAAAGGAATTTTGGCCGTAGCTGACGGGATGGGCGGGCACCAGGCGGGGGAAGTAGCAAGCTTCCTCGCTCTTAAAGCCCTAGCAGAAAAATTAAAAGAGGGTGTGGTAGATGATCCGCTGGCTAAGCTCCGGGCGGCTGTGCGTTTTGCCAATGAAGTAGTCTATCGTTCAGCCTGCCTGAGGCCGGAATTTAGCGGAATGGGCACTACTTTAACAGTTGTATGGGTGGTGGGTTCTCAGGCTTTTTTGGCCCATGTGGGTGACAGCCGCGCTTATCTTTTTCGCGACGGACATCTAGAAGCCTTGACTCACGATCATTCTTATGTAGGTGAACTGGTAAGGAGCGGTGGCCTTACGGCAGAAGAGGCACGGCTTCATCCCCAGCGTAATATCCTGACCAGGGCTTTAGGCACGGAAGCCGACGTTATAGTAGATACGGGGGTTGTTGAGCTGCGCGCAGGCGATCTCCTGCTTCTTTGTACTGATGGATTGCTCGAGGTGGTAAAGGATGAAGAGATTGCTGAAGTTTTGACTTTAAACACAGGGCTTAAAAAAGCGGTGCAAAGCCTTGTGGAGTTAGCCTTAGAACGGGGAGGACCGGATAACGTTACGGTGGTGCTGGGGGCTTATGAGTAGAAGGTGGAGGGAGTTCACCCTTCTTTTATGGCCGAACCTTATACTCCTAAGCGGCTACTTTTACGGCCAGATAGAGAAAGGGTCGCTCGTCTCTATGGGTATCCCTGAGCTAAGCCTTTTATTCAGCTCTTTTTTAGGGGCCCACTTAGTATTAAAAGTTAGCAAGCATGAGGGAGACGAATATTTGTTGCCCCTGGCTGCCATGTTAACCAGCTTAGGACTAATTTTTCTTTTTAGGTTAGATGCTACCTTGGGCAAACGGCAGGTGGCCTGGACGTCCTTAGGTTTGCTCACTTTAGTAGCTGTATGTTTGAAAGGAAGAGATTATCAACGGATACTCCGGTACCCTTATTTGTATCTTATTTTAGGGCTTTTCTTTTTAACTTTAACTATACTTGCGGGGACCCGGATAGGTGGAGCTAAAAGTTGGATAGTTTTAGGGCCTTTTAGCCTTGAGCCGGTAGAAGCAGTGAAAGTATTGGTTGTACTTTTTTTAGCTGGATTTTTGGAGGAAAAGAAGGAGCTTATGCTAGTTGAGCCGAGCTGGTCCCGGTCTTGGGGTCCTCTTTTAGTTGCTGTAAGTCTAGCAGTACTTCTTTTGGTGTTCCAACGCGACCTGGGTTCCGCTTTAATTTTACTGGTTGTCTTTTTAGCTATAATATACCTGGCTACTGGGCGAAAACGGTATGTAGCTATAGGTACTTTGTTATTTGCATTGGGAGCCGTAGGCGCGTATACAGTTTTTCCCCATCTTAAGGTTAGGGTAAATGTATGGCTCAATCCCTGGGGGGATCCTCAAGGAGCTGGGTACCAAGTGATACAGGGGTTGTTAGCTATAGCCAGCGGGGGAATCCTGGGTACAGGATTGGGTCAGGGTTATTCCCAAATTATACCTGCAGTGGCTACTGATTTTATTTTTGCCGCCATGGCGGAAGAAATGGGCTTTTTAGGAAGTTTAGGGATAGCCATACTTTATCTCCTTTTAGGATACAGGGGTTTCCGGGCAGCATTAAAAGCTCCTGAAGAACAAGGGACTTTGCTAGGAGCCGGCTTGACTATGCTCATAACTTTTCAAGCTTTTATTATCATGGCGGGAGTAAGTAAACTCTTGCCCTTGACGGGCGTTACTTTACCTTTTGTAAGCTACGGAGGAAGCTCCCTGGTCATTAGTTATCTCATTTTAGGCCTGCTTCTTAATGTGAGTGCAGCTAAGCGGCAGGTGTAAGGGATTTATGGACAAGTACGTGAAGCACTTAGCTTTCACTTCGATGGTGATGTTTTTTATATTAATCTTGCATCTTACTTATCTTCAGGTTCTTAAAGCAGATGAGCTTTACCTCAATCCCTTAAACCCCCGCCTCAAGTTGCTGGAGGAAGAAGCCTTGAGGGGGGATATACTGGATAGGGAGGGAAGGGTTCTCGCCCGTTCTAGTCCTACTCAAGGGCGGCCTGTTAGAGAATATCCTTTAGGGAAGGCGGCAGCCCATCTAACAGGTTATGCTACGCCTAGGCTCGGCACAAGCGGTTTAGAAGCAGCCTATAATGGAGAATTGCTGGGTCTTAAGGGAAGCTTAAGTTATTTTAACGAGTTCCGGCGGTTACAGGGTTTGCCCCGGAAAGGGTATAGCTTAGGGTTAACTTTAGATGCCGAGTTACAGCGCTTGTCTTTCCAGTTGCTAGAGGGATACCGGGGAGCGGTGGTGGCCTTAAACCCCCGCACCGGTGAGATATTGGCCATGGCCAGCAGCCCTTCCTTCGACCCACAAACCATAGAAGAACAATGGGAGCTGCTGCAGGATCCCCGACAGGGTAGCCCTCTTCTGAATAGGGCTATTCAAGGGTTATATCCCCCGGGTTCTACCATGAAATTAGTGGTCGCCACGGCAGCTCTAGAAGGGAATTTAAATGTAGCTGAAAGACGTTTTTACTGCCCAGGATACATAGAAATTGAAGGCCGCAGGCTGACTTGCCCTCGAGTTCATGGTAATATTAATTTCAGGGAAGCCTTGATGTATTCTTGCAATGTAGCCTTTGCCCAGCTAGCTCTAGAAGTCGGACCTTCAGCCCTTAAAAAGGCAGCAGATAATTTCGGCTTTAACCAAGAGCCAAGCTTTGATCTACCTGTGGCCACTTCCCTTGCTCCCTTTGCAGAAGAAGATGATGCTAATTCGGTGGCTGAAGGCGCTATAGGGCAAGGAAAGGTACTGGCCACACCTTGGCAGATGGCTTTGGTGGCTGCAGCTATAGCTAATGAAGGCTTGCTGATGAGGCCTTTTCTGGTGGCCAAGATCATGAACGATGGGGGAGAAGTTATTAAAGAAACCCGACCTAGGCTAGCCAGGGTAGTTACTTCACCCAGTATAGCAAGCATTATTAAAGGAGCCATGATTTTTACCGTCGAAGAGGGTACCGGCCGGACCGCTAGGATACCCGGAATAAAGGTTGCCGGTAAAACAGGTTCTGCCCAAAACCCGCAGGGTAAAGCTCATTCGTGGTTTATCGCTTTTGCACCGGCGGAAAATCCTCAGATAGCTGTAAGTGTTATTATGGAGAATGCCGGAGCAGGAGCAGAAGCGGCAGCTCCAGTAGCCCGTGAAATCATAGCCAAAGCCTTAAGGCGGTGAAATCGTGATCGGTAAAACCTTAGAGGGCCGCTATGAAATTAAAGAAGCTTTAGGTGGCGGCGGCATGGCCCAAGTATACCGGGGCGAAGACCGCCTGCTTCACCGGAGCGTTACTATTAAAATTTTGCGAGAGCAGTTCGCTAACGATAAGGATTTTATAGCTCGCTTTCAACAAGAAGCGAGATCCGTAGCCAAGCTTTCCCATCCTAATGTAGTTAGCATCTACGATGTAGGTCAAGAAAATGGCCTGCATTATCTCGTTATGGAATATGTAGAAGGACGTTCGCTAAAGGAAGTTATTAAGGAAAGGGGATGCCTACCTGTTCCTGAAGCGCTGGATATAGCTATCCAGATCTGCGAGGCCCTTGAACATGCCCATGAAAACGGGGTTATCCATAGAGATATAAAACCCCACAATATTCTTATTACCAAGCATGGCCGGGTTAAGGTTACCGATTTCGGGATCGCCCAAGCCATGACCGAAGCTACCCTTACTTATAGCGGGACTTTGCTGGGTTCCGTTCATTACCTGGCTCCTGAACAGGCCCGCGGGGAGCCTGCAGGGATAACTGTAGACATTTATGCTTTAGGGATAGTACTCTATGAAATGGTTACGGGTGAGGTCCCTTTCCAGGGAGACACGCCTTTAGCAGTAGCTTTAAAGCATCTCCAGGAAGAGCCCCGGCCACCCCGAGAGTTAAATCCTGCTGTACCTCCGGCTCTGGAGAGGATAATCCTTCGGGCGCTGGATAAAGACCCGGCCCGGCGCTATCCTACTGCGGCCGCTTTAAAGGCTGATCTCCGTGCTCTCCGCACCATGCTAGAAGATGATGATTTTGCTACCAAGGAGTTGCCTCTTTTGGCGCAGGAAAAGGATCCTCCTCCTGCGCCTGCCAATGTACGAAGGCCTAGGATATGGGCTTGGGTGCTAGTTATCTTGGCTTTTTTGGGTTTGGCCGCCGGGGGGCTCTGGGCCGGTTTCCGGTACTATCTTATTGTAGGGGAGACGGTGGTCCCTCCAGTCGAAGGTTTAACTGAGGAAGAAGCCCTGGATAAGCTCGCTGCAGCAGGACTTAAGGGGCAGGTGAGCGCCAGGCAGAATCATCCGGAGGTCCCTCCAGGGAGAGTCATTTTCCAAGACCCTAAACCCGGGGAGAAGATTAAACGGTCGCGTCCGGTACTGCTGACCATCAGTTTAGGCCCACGGATGCACCAGGTGCCTAACGTTGTCGGTTATCCTGAACGGGTGGCTAGAACTACGTTGCAGAATGAGAAATTTGTGGTAATTGTTGAACCCCAAGGGGTATATCATCCTACTATTGAGGCCGGTTCTGTGGTGGCCCAGGATCCACCGGGTGGTACTTTAAGGCCGGAAGGAAGCGAGGTAAGGCTTACTTTAAGCAAAGGGCCAGAACCCAAATACGTGCGCGCCCCCAACCTCATAGGCCAGAATTTGACCGAGGCCCAGCAAAGGTTAGAGGAAAGCGGGTTAAAGCTGGGCACCATAACCTACCAGCGTAATGAGGAGCACTATGCAGGGGTAATAGTCGGCCAGGATCCCCAACCGGGAACTTCAATTCTCCAAGGGAGTCCGGTTAACCTGGTGGTCAGCCAGGGGCCGGGACCAGCCAGGCAAGAGGCGGTAGTTACTGTGCCACCCAGCTCAGATGGAAAGGAGCACAGGATAAGGATTGTGGTTATCGATGCTAAAGGTACCCATGAAGAATATAATGATGTTCAGAAGCCAGGAGAAAAGATTGTGGCGGTTGTTCCCTATTATGGTAAGGGGAAACTGCAAGTTTTTAAAGACGATCAAATGATCTTGGAAAGGACGGTGCCATAGGGAAAGGTTGTGAGGGAAAGTATATTGAAGGAAGGCATATTGCTTAAAGGTGTCGGGGGCTTCTATTTTGTAAAAAGTAACGGGGAGGTCTATCAGTGCCGCTTGCGCGGCCGTTTCCGGAAGGAAGAGAAGGAGATCTTACCAGGGGACCGTGTTAAGTTGCAAGAGGTGGCTCCTGGACAGGGGGTTATCGAGGATGTGTTACCCCGCAAAACTAAGCTTGAGCGGCCGTCGGTGGCCAATGTGGACCAAGTCGTCATAGTTATGTCTTTGGAGGAGCCCCCTCCTGATCTTGAACTTCTGGACAGGCTTTTGGTCCTAAGCCTGGCCAGTGGCACGGATCCCATTATCTGCTGGAACAAAGCTGATTTAGCCAGAAAAGATTTTATGCATCTCCCGTCCTTATATGAAAGTTTGGGATACCGGGTGCTGGTAACCAGCGCTAAAACGGGAGAGGGCATAGAAGCCTTACGCAAGGCCTTAGAAGGACATATCAGCACCTTCGCAGGCCCCTCGGGTGTAGGTAAATCTTCCTTACTTAATGCCATCCAGCCGGGGTTAAATTTGAAAACTGGCGAGGTAAGCAAAAAGCTAGGGAGAGGGCGACACACTACTAGGCAGGTGGAGCTCCTCCTGCTGGACGGAGGGGGTATGGTAGCGGATACCCCAGGCTTTAGCCGGCTTTACCTGCCCGAAATGAAACGAGAAGAGCTGGCTGGTTATTTTCTGGAAATGGAACCCTTAAGGGCAAAGTGCCGTTTTCATTCTTGCCTGCACCGGGCTGAGCCCGGTTGTAAAGTACGTGAAGCAGTAGAGGAAGGTCTTATCCCTCGTCATCGTTATGAACATTATTTAAAATTCTTGGCAGAGGTTATAGAAGCCGAGAGGAGTTATTAAGTATAATGGCTATTATAGCGCCTTCGTTACTTGCGGCCGATTTTGGTCGTTTACGGGAAGAGGTCGCCTGTGTAGAGGCAGCAGGAGCAAAGTGGCTTCACCTGGATATAATGGATGGACATTTTGTGCCCAATCTCACCTTTGGGCCAGGGGTAGTCTCTGCTTTGAGGCCCTATACCAAGATGATCTTTGATGTGCACCTTATGGTGGAACGCCCGGAAAACTTTATAAAAGAATTTGCTGAAGCTGGTGCAGAATGGATCTCAGTACATCTAGAGGCTTGCCCCCATCTCCATAAGGTGATTCATCAGATCAGGGAAGCAGGTTGCCGTCCGGCAGTGGCCTTGAATCCTGCCACCAGCCTGCGAGGAGTGGAGTGGGTCCTGGATGAAGTAGATATGGTTCTCATCATGACTGTGAACCCCGGCTTCGGGGGCCAGCGTTTTATTCCTTCTATGCTAAAGAAGATAGAGGAGTTGGCTAAATTAATAAAAGCCCAGGGGAAAGAAGTGTTGATAGAAGTGGATGGGGGAATCAGTGCAGATAATGCCTTCGCTGTGTGCCGGGCAGGTGCACATGTTCTAGTAGCAGGGAGCGCTATTTTCGGCCAACAGGATAGAACCGCGGCCTTTAAAGCCCTGCATTATGCTGCAAGCCGGGCTGAAAAGTCTGGGAACCAGGAATTAAATGGCCTGCCTTTTGGAAAAGCCTGGGGCGAGAATACGCCCTAGCCTAATTCTTAGTTCGGAAACTTGGAGCTGAGGGCGGGGCCGACACGGACGATCCCTGTTTCTTCAATTTCTAAAAGGTGCACGCGGGGATCGTGACCGCATACCCGGCAGCCGTCAATACGTATAGTACGTACTATATCTCCAGGGTCCTTCCCGTAGAAAGAAGAAGTGCTCCGGCTGACCACCATTTTAGTCAAGACCAGCGTGCAGTCCAAAATGTGAGATACCCCGTACCCGCCCGCTGCTTCGGCGGACATTTCTTCGTGGCTGCTGCGCTTCTGGGAGATGAAGACGGCTGTCTGGTAATGTTCCTTCATCACTTCATAAAGGCGACGTACTATGGTCCGCGCCGCAGTCTCCTTGCCTTCATAAAGTCCGGTAATGGAGTCTATGACGCAAGCTTTTATATTGTAGTCTCTGATGATCTGAACTAGGTGATTACAGAGTTCTCCTATGTTGTCCCGTACCTCGGGCAAGCGGGCAAGCTCCAAAAGAAAGATATTATCCTGGATCTCCTCCCAGGCCAGCCTTAAAGCTTGTGCCCTTTGACGGAGCCCTTGAGCCAAGAAGGGAGCAGGCACTTCTACAGTAACAAAAAGGGTAGCATATTGGCGGGAGGCCTGGGTCAAAGCGAACTGCTCAGCCATGAGGGTTTTACCTGTATCGGGCACACCGGTAATATGGATTACTGAAGCCGAAGGGAGACCCTTTAAAGGTACCTTACGGTAGCCCTCCTCTTCCATGGTGAAGGTAAAGAAAAGGTCGTCTAACCCTGGAATACCCGAGGGGATACCGAAAAGCTTGGGGATACGATCCTGTAACTCTTTAAGCTTTAAGATCCGCAATTCAGGCTCCCCCTTATTCCTTAGCAGAGTTGGTCTCAGGCCAGCAAGGGTAGGCATAGACAGCCAGGCAGATATAAAGGTCATGCTAACCTGGATTAAATGGTGAATGAGATCTACCTGCTGCTTCATTTTAGACTGGGCTGGCACGCCGAGTCAAGGATTGTAAAGCTCTGGGAATTACATAACATAATACTTCAATTCTTGTCCAGGATCGGCCCTATTGATAGAGGCGGATCTTCGTCGGGGGTTGGGCTTTTCTTTACCGCGAGTTCCTCCCCACCCTTTTTTACTTTGAACAAGCCTTGGTTAAGACGAAGCAGATTTTACTATAGCTTTTACCATGTGGTGTTAAGTATAGCCGCATTTATTTTGACCCTGGTTCTCGCCGCCAGGGGCGCCTCACTAATCCTCATTGACGTTCCCGTCGACTTACGGGACCACAGCCCAGAAAATTGTTTCTGAATCGATCAAAGTTGCGGTTGTTCGACAAGGAGATCGAGGGTATAATGGAGAAATCTAAATAGGTGGTAGGTGAAAGGCCGTGAGCATTGATAGATTACTGGACCACTCTGCAGCTGAAGGTCTCAAAAGAATAGTCCAAGGACGAAAGGAATTTGCAACTTATGTAAATGTTCTCCAACATGGTTTTCGAGAAGGCGATCTCGTCTCTATTACTCGAACTCTAGAGAAATTGCAGAGTTGGCATAGTGAACAGCAGGCGGTTTTACTTGGCTTGATAGATGCACTTCAAAGTTTTGAGGTTTCTCGATTCTTGACAGAGGAATTCGAGTCTTCAATGAGAAAAGCCTGCGAAGAAGCAGGGCTTGAGCTACTAGGAGATTTTCCTAATTATGTAATCTTTCCGTTTCAACTTCGAGTACGTCCGGACAAGGGCATAGTTGAAGTTGATGGAAAGGCTTGGCAGTGTCTAAGGCCTCAAATGCTAGCGGCGAAGCTCAAGGCCGAAAGAGACCGGCTTTACAAACAGCCCTTCGATCCCCACAAGTTTATTGACATATTAGCCGAGGTTTACGATAAACTCCTTGCTTTACACAGGGTTAGACTTAAAACAGAGATCCAAGAGGACTTAAGCATACCCCTTAGGGAAGTTTACCACTCTTTGACTCCCCTTCCCGCGCAGCGTCGCGCTTATCCAATTAGTCTATTTGCCTTTCACCTGCACCGACTTCTTGTAGCTGATGTCCTCATTACTTCAGATGGGCGTCGTATGATCCTGGAAAGCATCCGTGATCGTAGCAAGGCCTTAGTAGTATATGATGCTCATGGTAGAAGCCAGCGTTATGGCAGTCTTAGGTTCTCTCGTAAAGAAGAAATGCAAGAAAAGGAAGCGGAGAGCGTATGAAGACGATTCTTGACCTTGTAGCCTTCTTAGAGCAGTATTACCTCAATGGCTACATCCGCGGAGGAGGGAGCAAGCTAAAACTTTTTACTTCCAGAGATGGTAACAAGGTAACTGAGGTTTTAAAAAGTGTGTGTGCCAGGGCTCGAGAAAAGGGTTATTCTGTAACCTACGCTGATGTTGCAGCTATCCCGCGGTTACATGGTATACACCATATATATCAGGCTTTGGTGCGGGAAGTGGAATTGGACACTTTAGTTAAGGAGTATTGTCTTCAGTTAATAAAAAGGCTAGGGTACGAAGAATATAATATGGAAGATGATGAAGACCTAGTGACCTGGGCTACCAGCCGTTTTGGTAGAGTCCCTGAGATTTTGCGACGGGAGATAAGGGGGCAACTGGAACAAGACCTTTTTAGAAACCTTTCCTTTAACCGTTCCTTCTCTACCGCCATATTACACCTTAGCTCTTGGCTTTTGGGGGCTAGGGAGAACACTCTGAGCTGTGAGGATGCTGATATTCTTTACTCGTGGCTGAGAGGTGAAGACGTTGCTTTAAAAGACTTACGTAGATTTCATATTTTTACCAAAGTTGATCGATACAATGCCCGGTCGATGCTAAGATCCTTGGCCGAGTTTACTTGCCTGGCTAACCGGCCCGGCCTTGTTTTGGCTTTGGATAAATTGGAGGTCTTGGCTGCTAAGCAGCCTGGCGGTCGCCCAATGTACAACAAGTCAGCGCGTAATGAATTCTATGAAAGCCTTAGACAACTTATTGATGGCCTGGAAACATTATCCCATGTACTGATTATCATTGGCTTCCAACGAGAGCTCGTAGACGACGAAATCCGAGGGCTCAGATCTTACGAGGCATTATGGCTCCGCATCCAGCATGAGATCGAATCTTCCAAGCCCAACCTTTTCCGAGACTTCATTGATCTAGATGTGCTAAAGCCGGTTTAGGGGGTTTTCTCACATGAATCCTTTCCAAGCCCTTCATGTGATAGAGATTCTACGGTGCGGCGTATCTTCCCGCCATGTAGCAAGGGTTTTCTCTTATGGCCGAGAGGCCTTAATCGATAGAGTCCAAAGAGAGCTAGAAGAAGTAGCTAATGGGCCTTCTTCGAGATCGTTGATTATCCGAGGAGAATACGGTGAGGGCAAGACACATTTGCTTAATCTCATTGCTGATACCGCCCTGGAGCAGAACTTCGCCGTAAGCTTCGTTGTTTTGAGTAGAGAAACGCCTTTTAACCGGCTTGACCAGGTTTACCCTAAGCTGGTTGCGGAAACGTTTTTACCCGGAGTTTCAGACCCTGGAATCGAGCCTTTACTGCGCGACCTTCGCCCTGGCGGAAGACTAACTGCCCAATTGCTAGAATTCGCCCAAAATAACCTACACCCCAAAATTGCCTGTGTCTTAACTAACTTTTTTGAGACAGCTGATTCCTATCATGCTCATTTGCTTCTTAATGACTTATCCGGCAATTGGTTACCCCTCCCTCAACTCAGATCCCTCAACCGCCTTAATTTCGGACGAACAGTGGCTATCCGGTTTAGTGCACGGCAAAATGCGTGGGACTACTTCCGATTTCTGGCTCACCTTATCCGTCTGCGTGGCTTAGCTGGTTGGGTTATACTAATCGACGAATTTGAATTGGTAGGTACGCTGGGAGCTGGTGCCCGTGCAGAGGCGTACTATAACATGGGGCGGTTTGTTAGCCCAGAACCGGCTGAGGCCTTGGAGGGCACCTTGGCTGTCTTTAGCATAGCGTCTAGTTTCTGGCCGTTAAGACTTCTTGCGGAGCGACAACCGGACACCGAAAGCATCCCAACTAGGTGGTTAGCTAAAGGCGAACCTAAGAAAGCTGAACAAGTGCGGAGAACCCTGAACACGCTGCTACAGGCGGCGGTACCTTTGGAACAGCTTTCGGGGGAACAGGTCCGACAGATGTTGACGAAGATCATAGAGCTCCATGCTGAGGCTTATTCTTGGCAGCCTCAAATAGATTTAAATAGTGTGCTGGTAGCCACCAAACACTCTAGATTACGCACCAAAATACGCTATATGCTTGACTACCTAGACCTCCTTTACCTATACGGGGAAGTACCGCAAATTGCTACTAGGGAGCTAGTCGAGGCCTCGTTGCAAGAAATTGGAGAGGACCATGGTGATGAGCCTTCACTTTTTTAAATTAAGGTTAGGCTATTATGTGAGAATAGTCTTTCACTCATACCATGGCGGAAATTAAAACTTTTTTACAAGAAAAGTGTTCCTTGGTACGACGACAACACAGGTGATAAGATCGCTATCTGTGACCGGACTAAGAAACCAGGGCGTCTCCAGCTTACAAGGAGATGGCGTTGCGACATATGGACGCTTTGGCAGCCGTTGCCAGGTCCCCAGAGCTTAACAACCAACACTTTAGCTGGGCGTGCTTTTGCCCGGTTGAAGTATCATGACAGCCATTTTTACCATTCATAAAGATCCCTTCTATTTCACGTGACGTTTTCCTTCCTCACGAGATCAAAGTCGCTTAGCATAGTCAGATGCACTCCTTTGTTCTGCGATACTCATCTTGCTTGTGCGTGAGCTCTCCCGCTATTGGGCAGGGACGAATACGCTTTATGCCGCCCCGTTTTACGGCAAATGGAAGCATATCCATATCAATATTCTCCTCAGTGATGGCAAGGAATGAGAAGAGAAGTAGAGGTTTTCGAGGCTACCCATAATTATTCAAGTCTGGCTGAGGCAGGAATCCCGGAATTTTTTGCCGAATATAGGATGGTGGGAAACATTACGGGGACTGAGAAAATGGTCGCCCAAATACTCGCAGCTATTGACCAGGTTGCCTCTTCATACTACCGGCTGGTGCTGGTGGTAGCACCGTTTCGTGCTGGCAAGACGGTTGCCTTAAGGGAGGTCGCCAGTCAGCGAGGCTATCCATACATCAACGTGAGTCTGGAGTTGAGCCGCGCCATGCTAGAACTTACGCAAGTACAGCGCTGTTTGTACGCATCCCGCCTTCTCGAGGAGATCGCTGCCAGGGCGGGCGGTTCGTGTATTCTACTAGACAATCTGGGACTGCTTTTTGAGCCCTCGTTAAAGCAGGACCCGCTACGGCTTCTTAAACAACTTTCCCGCCACCGTACGGTAGTTGCAGCGTGGGACGGCAGCATTAAGGATAGCTATCTTTTTTATGCCGAGCCGGGTCATCCCGAGTACCGGCGCTATCCGGTAAAGAATGCAGATTTTGTGATTGTTGAGCCCTAGATTGTCTGGTCCTAAAATGATTCTAAGAAGGAAAAAGAGTGGGAGGGAAGGAGAACAGCTAATCGTGAAATACAGTGAACTAATTAATTTTGAACCCATTGAGACGGTGGTGCAGCTTAAAAGCGCCGATCAATTCTCCCAGGCAGAGCAACTAGTAGCCACCTATGTTATTTCCGAGGATATGGCGGAAAGGCTTGTCGCAGTCGTCTTCCCGAACCTGCAATTTGAAAAGCCTGCCGATAACAAGGGGCTTCTGGTGGTGGGAAATTACGGCACCGGTAAATCGCACTTAATGTCGGTTCTTTCGGCGGTTGCTGAGCATGCCGAGCTGGTCAACCGACTTAGAAACCAGCAGGTTGCCGAGGCGGCCCAGGCCATTGCCGGCAAGTTCAAGGTGATCCGGACGGAGTTAGGCTCCACCACCATGGATTTTCGCGAATTTATCTGCGCCGAACTTGAAGAAAACCTGGCGCGGATGGGCGTTGTTTACAAGTTCCCGCCGCGGGATAAGATCCCCAATCACAAAGCCGCCTTTGAAGAGATGATGGCGGCCTTTCACGAACGCTACCCGGATCAGGGCCTCCTGCTGGTAGTAGATGAGCTGCTGGATTACCTGGGAAGCCGCAAAGACCAGGAGCTGATGCTCGATCTAACCTTTCTCCGGGAAATCGGCGAGATCTGCCAAAACTTAAGGTTCCGGTTTATAGCCGGCCTGCAGGAGGCGCTTTTTGATAACCCGCGTTTTTCTTTCGTGGCCAATACCCTCCTTAAGGTCAAAGACCGCTTTGAGCAGGTTTTCATTGCCAGGCGCGATATCAAATTCGTAGTAGCAGAGCGCTTGCTAAGGAAAACGGCAGAGCAAAAGACCAAAATCCGGAAGCACCTGCAGCAATTTACTTGCTTTTACGGTAACATGAATGAGCGCCTCGAGGAATTCGTCCGGCTCTTTCCCATCCACCCGGACTATATTGAGATGTTCGAGCGCGTAAGGTACGTGGAGAAGAGGGCGATTCTCAAGACCCTTTCTCTAGCCATGAAACAGATGCTGGACAGAGAGGTTCCTGCCGATGCTCCCGGCCTTTTGTCTTACGACCACTACTGGACGATACTTAAAGAAGACCGTTCTTTCCGGATCATACCCGAGGTCCGCGAGGTCATCGAATGCAGCTTAAAGCTGGAGGAACTGGTAGATACCGGCTATCCTAGAGGGAAAAACAAGGAACTGGCCCGCCGCATCATTTATGGTTTGAGCCTGCACCGGCTGACGGTGGGAGACATTGAGAAGCCTGTGGGCCTTACGGCCGAGGCCTTGCGGGATACCCTCTGCCTCTTTGATCCCCTGGTTCGTGAGCTGGGGGGTGAGCCGGCCGATGACCTGCGGGGCGAAGTGGAAACGGCGCTCAGGCTCATTATGCAGACAGTAAACGGCCAGTTCATCTCGGCCACGGAACATGACGCTAAGGGCCGTCCCGGGGGACAGTTCTACCTCGACATCAAAAAAACCGTGGACTATGACGCCCAGATCAATAAGCGCGCGGAAAGCCTGGACAAGAACCGGCTCGATCTCGCTTACTTCAATGCGCTGGCCCAGGTCCTCGAGCGTTCAGATGACTATTATCCCGGCACCCACATGGCCTGGGAGTACGAGATCGAATGGCGGGAGCACAAAGCTTCACGGCTGGGCTACATGTTTTTCGGTGCGCCCAACGAACGCTCCACGGCCCAGCCGCCGCGGGACTTTTACCTGTTTTTCCTCCAGCCCTATGACCCACCGCCCTTCAAGGATGAGAAAAACCCTGGAGACGTATTCTTCCGCCTTAGCCGTACGGACGAGGTATTTGAAGCAAACTTGCGGCGGTATGCCGGAGCTCTCGACCTCGCCCAGGTATCTTCGGGAAAGGATAAAAGCGTCTACGAGGCCAAGGCTATCCAGGCCCTCAAGGAGCTAGTAAAGTGGCTTAAGGAAAACATTATGACCGCCTTTGACGTTACCCACCAGGGGAGGACGAAGGTCCTGCAAGAATGGGTTAAAGGGAAGATTTTCCGGGGTGGTAAGGAAGCAGATGTACGGGACATCGTTAACCTGGTGGCTTCCACCTGCCTGGCCGCCCACTTTGAGGACCTGGCACCCGAGTACCCGGAGTTTTCAGTTTTGATCACCAGTAAAAACCTGGCCCAGGCGGCCCAGGATGCCTTGCGCTGGATGAAGGGAGCTGTCCAGACCAAGCAAGGGGCGGCGGTTCTGGAGGCCCTGGAGCTTTTAGAAAGCGGTCGGTTGAACCCCCATAATTCCAGGTATGTGAAATATATTCTTGAACTTTTGCGCGCGAAAGGGCCCGGGAAGGTACTCGACCGTCGCGAACTGCTGCAAGAGGTGTACGGCGTCGAGTATATGGCTCCGGAGAAATACCGCCTTGAGCCGGAGCTGGTGGTGGTTCTTTTGGCGGCGCTGGTGTATACCGGCGACATCGTGCTGGTTCTCCCGGGCAACAAGAAGTTTGACGCTGGCTCGTTTGAGGAATTGGTTAATCTCCCCATGGAGGACCTGCTTAATTTCAAGCACCTTGAGCAGCCCAAGGAGTGGAACCTGCAGGCGCTGCAGGCTCTTTTTGAGCTTCTGGGGCTCGCACCCGGCATGGCCCGGCTGGTGACCCAGGGTAAAGAAGAGCCTGTGGAGAAACTGCAGGCGGCGGTGGACCGGACCCTCGAAAGGGTTGTCCTGGCCCGGCAGCGCCTTCAGGAAGGGATCCGCCTCTGGGGCCAAGATCTCCTTTCGGAAACGGAACGAGAAGAGTACGGCGCCAGGCTGGATGCTTTTAAGGAATTTTTGGAGTCGCTGCAGGCTTACTCTTCTGCCGGCAGGCTCAAAAACCTCCGCTACGATGCCCCGGCAGTAAACGCCCAAAAGCCGGTCTTAGAGGTGTTAAGTAAAGTTGAGAACCTGGCGGACTTGGAGAGAGAAATCGGTCCTGAGGTGAGTTACCTTTCCGAAGCCGAGCGGGTTTTGCCGGTTGACCATCCCTGGATGGCCCGCGTGGCAGAGTTGCGCCAGGAAATATTGGCACGGGTGGGCCACGCCGCCGGCGGGATCACGCCTGCCGCTAGGCAGGATGCGCGCCAGAAGCTGCTCGTCCTTAAAAAAGAATACATTCAGAGCTACTTAACGCTACACACCAGGGCCAGGCTGGGGGCGGCCGAGGATAAGCGTAAGGGGAAGCTTTTACAGGACGAGCGCTTGAATACCCTTAGAAAACTTGCCACCATTGACCTGATGCCTGCCCACCAGCTGGCGGATTTCCAGGACCGCCTGGCCGGGCTAAGAAGCTGCTTTAACTTAACAGAGCAGGACTTGAGCGGAAGACCTGTTTGCCCGCACTGCGGATTCGTTCCCTCCAAGGAAAGTGTGGATGTTCCTGCCGCAAGCGTTCTTGAGGCTTTAGACGAGGAATTGGATAATCTTCTAGAAGCCTGGACCAGGGCGCTCATTGACAACTTGGACGATCCGACGACGCGACAAAACCTAGAGTTATTGAAGCCGGAGGCTAAGGCTATGGTCGAGGAGTTCTTGCGGCAGCGTGAACTTCCCGTAGATCCCGGACCCGATTTTATCCAGGCCATCCGGGAGGTGCTTGCGGGGCTCACCAAGGTGGTGGTAAGGACTAGCGATCTTAAGGCCGCGCTCACCGCTGGCGGTTCGCCTGCCACCCCCGCCGAGATAAAGAAACGCTTTGAGGACTACTTAAACGAATTGGTAGGAGGCAGGGACCCTGCCACGATAAGGATTGTGCTGGAGTAATTCACTTTTGAGGTGGGATTACACCAGTGGGTAAGACTTACGAAGTTCGAGACCCCATTCACGGTTTCATAACTTTTAATGAATGGGAACGTGAAATAATTAATCACCCTGTATTTCAACGGCTGCGCCGGATTAGACAGTTGGCCTTTACGGAGATGGTTTACCCCGGCGCAGTGTATACCCGTTTTGAACACTCTCTTGGCGTAATGCACGTAGCAACCCAGATGTTTGATCATATTAGGCTCCGTAACGAGAGCTTTTTAAAGTCGGAACTGAACTATACCGATGGAGGGCTGGAAAGAGACCGTATCCTAGTGCGACTCGCTGCTCTTTTGCACGACGTGGGGCATCCTCCCTTTTCCCACGTCGGCGAGGATTTAATGCCCATAAATCCGGAAACCGGAAGGCCTTACAAACATGAAAACTATTCTGCTGCTGTTGTAATTCATCTCCTGGCCGACGTAATTGAGAATCACCCGCTGAACCAAAATCATAAGATAAGGGCCCAAGAGATTGCAGACTTTCTTAATGGTTCACCCACTGTGGGTAGGGTTCTATTATGGAGGGATTTACTTTCCGGTCAGTTAGATGCCGACCGGGCAGACTATCTTTTGCGCGATTCCCACCATATCGGTGTTGCTTACGGCCGTTACGATTTGCACCGTCTACTTGTGACATTAACAATTACTATAGATAGCGAGACCAACTCGCCAATTATAGCTGTGGAAAAGGGTGGTATGCACGCTGCGGAGGGTTTGATCCTTGCACGCTACATGATGTTTACGCAGGTTTATTTTCACCACACGCGGCGTGCATATGACCACCACGTTGCTGCCGCGACCAAATCCTTACTTGTGGAGGAACAAAAAAAATCCGACCTTGAAAGGAAGGATTTGCTCCCGCCCCCAACGACGAAAAAGAATATAGAGGCTTTTCTGGGGTGGGACGACTGGACGGTTTTAGGTAGAATTAAAGAGGGTGCTGGAGGAGAGCACGGTCGCATTTTGCTGGAAAGACGCCATCACCGGTGCATTTTTGAGACGCGGGAGGTTCCGCAACTGGACGATATAGAAAGGATGAAAAAGGTGCAGGAAGCACTGGAGAGTCAAATGAAAGTCTTTTTTATCCGTAAACTTTCTGGTCATAACCCTTTGTACGACCAAGCTGCTTATTGCTTCCTCGATGAGGCCGAGAGTTCCTGGTACAAATTTGAAAAGGAAGATGTCAGGATTTACTGGAAAGAAGAGCAGGGGGAGAAGTTGGTCCCTTTATCTTCGTTGTCAAATGTTGTTCGTGAGCTGAAGCCTGTTAACCAACTCCGGATCTATGTCCCTTACCATAGAAGGGAAGAAGCAGTTAAGATTATCAAAAACCTTAATTAGTTAAAGGGGGCCCATGTAATGGCCGGTATTGACTTGTCATGGGAACGCTATGGTCTAATCGCTGAGCTTGCTTTTCGTCTAAAGAACAAAAGAGTTCAGTTCGGAAAAACCGCCTTACAGAAAATAGTTTACCTTTTACAGGAGCTTTATAACGTTAAATGTGGCTATGACTTCAGCCTATACGCTTATGGCCCCTTCAGTAAAGAGCTTTTAAACGACCTAGACCTTGTGGAGGCGCTAGGAGGCGTAGAGGTTCAATATGTGATTTCCGGCACGGGAGGATACCATATTGAACCTGGCAAGAAAAACGATTGGATACGCGAAAAGGCTAGAGATTTTCTAGACGCTCATGGCTCTGCGTTTGATAAAGTAATTGATGAATTTGGTAGCCTTGGGGCCAGGGAGCTGGAGTTGAGAGCTACAATCGTTTACGCCGATAGAAGCTTGCAACGTGCCGGACAAAATCCTTCGCGGCAAGAATTTATTAGCCTTATTAAGCAGCTAAAACCGCTGTTTGGCATTGAGGCAATTGAAGAAGCTCTAGGTGACCTGGAGAAGAAAGGATTTGTGGCTGTGAGGCACTAAGGTTATTGGCGGGCAGGTGCAAGTAGACCGTGACTACCCTTTTCCCTGGATGTGAATCCCATGGAGAAAAACAAAAACGGGTCGAATGTCTTGGGCTTTCTTTTGAGTCCGAGGAGGCGCGGCGGGCATATTTCCTGGACAGGCTGCGCGAGGGGCTGGAGGAGCTGGAGGCCAAACTCGGCGGCGTGCCCTTCGTCAGTGTAGACGACGCTCTTGAGCGGCTAAAGTCAATTGAGAAGTGGCCAATGGGAGACGAAGAGCGGCTAAAAGAGCTGGCCCGGCGGATGGCCCGGGCGGCCCGGCGCGAGCCGCATAAGGACCTCCTCCAGCTCTGGAAGGACGAGGTGGGCTTCCCGCACGGAAAAATCGAAGACATCCTGCGGCTTTCCGACCCGCCCTACTACACCGCCTGCCCCAATCCCTTTATACAGGATTTTATCCGGCACTACGGCAAGCCTTACGATCCGGAAAGGGACAATTACCGCCGCGAGCCCTTTGCCGCCGACGTGAGCGAGGGGAAAAACGACCCCATCTACAACGCCCACTCCTACCACACTAAAGTGCCGCACAAGGCGATAATGAGATACATCCTTCACTACACCGAGCCGGGGGACCTGGTCTTCGACGGCTTCTGCGGTACGGGCATGACCGGCGTAGCGGCAAGCCTGTGCGGGGACAAAAAGGCAGTGGAGGCCCTGGGCTACCGGGTGGAGGAGGACGGCACCGTCTTGCGGCCCGAGGAGGAGGGCGGCAAAACGGTTTGGAAGCCCTTCTCCAGGTTAGGGGCGCGGCGCGCCATCTTAAACGACTTATCTCCTGCTGCCACCTTTATCGCCTACAACTACAACATCCCGGTGGACGTGGAGAGTTTCACGCGCGAGGCGCGGCGCATTTTAGAAGAGGTGGAAGCTGAGTGCGGCTGGATGTACCTCACCCTGCACAATCCAACGGAGGGGCAGGTGCAGAAGGCGCTGGCTGAACTCGACCGGCTTCCTGAGCGCAAAAAGGGAAGCCCGGACCTTCCCTGGGGCCGCATTAACTACACCGTCTGGTCGGATGTCTTCATCTGCCCGTCCTGCACCGGTGAAGTGGTCTTCTGGGAGGCGGCGGTGGATAAAGAAGCAGGGAAGGTGCGCGAGGAGTTCTCCTGCCCTCACTGCGGTGCCCGCCTTACCAAGCGCACCATGGAGCGGGCCTGGGTCTTGAGGTTTGATAAGGCCATAGGCGAGACCATCCGCCAGGCCAAACAGGTGCCGGTGCTCATCAACTACAGCGTGGGCAAGAAGCGCTTTGAAAAGCAGCCGGACGCCTTTGACCTGGCGCTCATCGAGAAGATAGAGCAAAGCGATATCCCTTACTGGTTTCCAACTGACCGCATGCCGGAAGGGGAAGAGTCGAGACGCAATGATGACCTCGGCATCACCCACGTGCACCATTTTTATACGAAGCGAAACTTGTGGGTGCTGGGAGCGCTATATGCATATGTTATGAATTCTTCCCGGTTTAACACGGTTAATAAATTGATATTTTTTGTTCAATATGCCTGCCTTGGTTTTGCAAAGATATCAAGGTACGTTCCAACACATTATTCCCAGGTAAACCGATATTTGAGTGGAACTCTTTATATTGGCTCACAACAAGTCGAGGTGTCTCCTTCTTACATACTTCTCAACAAAATTGGTCGCCTAGCAAGTCGTGAGCTTCCCAGAATAGCGGCAATTGATAATTTTAACCTGGAAACAAATGATACGGGCCATGCAGTTACACCTCCCAACTCCATCGACTACATCTTCACCGATCCCCCCTTCGGCGGCAACCTAATGTATTCGGAACTTAACTTCCTCTGGGAAGCTTGGCTGAAAGTTTTTACCAACAACAAGCAGGAGGCGGTGGAGAACCAGGCGCAGGGCAAGGGGCTGCGGGAGTACCAGGAGATCATGACCCGCTGCTTTAAAGAATACTACCGGGTCTTGAAGCCCGGGCGCTGGATGACGGTGGTCTTCCACAACTCCAAAAACAGCGTCTGGAACGCCATTCAGGAGGCCATCCAGGAAGCAGGCTTTGTTATAGCTGATGTACGCATGTTGGACAGAAAGCAAGGAACCTTTAACCAGGTAACCTCAAGCGGTGCGGTCAAGGTGGACCTGGTCATCTCTGCCTACAAGCCAAACGGGGGCTTAGAAGAGCGTTTCAAGCTCAAAGCCGGCACGGAGGAGGGCGTGTGGGAGTTCGTCCGCACTCACCTGCGGCAGTTGCCGGTGCCGGCTTTAAAAGGGGGGCGCCTGGAGGTTCTACAGGAGCGGATGGCCCACATGCTTTACGACCGCATGGTGGCTTTCCACGTGCAGCACGGGGTGCTGGTGCCCTTATCTGCGGCGGAATTTTACACAGGCCTGGCGCAGCGCTTTCCGGAGCGCGACGGGATGTACTTTTTGCCCGATCAGGTGGCCGAGTACGACAAAAAGCGCCTTCAGGCAAAAGAGCTTGTGCAACTTGAGCTTTTCGTCACCGACGAGGCCAGCGCCATCCAGTGGCTAAAGCGCGAGCTGGCCAGGAAACCCCAGACCTTCCAGGAAATCCACCCGCAGGTCA